>Ga0307377_10001484_pt1 | contig 29542 bp, 49 predicted proteins | sample TR3MG_FD_202535 | JGI IMG/M metagenome (GOLD analysis project Ga0307377, IMG submission 202535) | Soil microbial communities from Risofladan, Vaasa, Finland - TR-3 | ecosystem: Environmental > Terrestrial > Soil > Coastal area > Acid sulfate soil | place: Finland: Risofladan, Vaasa | collected... | reverse complement strand
CCAGCTTGTCGCTCTATAATAAAGAAAGTAGCATCTCTCACGACATTTTATTTAAATATTAAAACAGCAACTGCGAGTATGACTTCAATTATATTATATGCAAGTGAGTCAAATGCAATTATTAGAGCAAGAAGAATAGGATAATGATTGTTAAAACATTAATTCTTTTGTCATTTTCATTTTTTGGTAACGCTGAAACTAAAGGTGTTCTTCTTAATGGTTATGCAAACGGTGTTGTTAGTTTTGCCTCTAATGGAATCTACGAAGAAACTATCGTCTGGGATCAAATGAGACTTATATACTCAAATGCACAGAACGTAAATATATCTAATTTTTTAAGTGCTTTATTTGGTAAGCCTATGACATCTGTTTTTTATACGGGTTTGAATATTAGTTTTTGGGGACCAAAGAAAATTATAGCAAGCATCTATCTTACTGGAACTATGGCGGGTTTTAAATGAGTTTTACTACGTTCAAGAACAAGCCCGTCTCGTCTAAAGTAGTACTCTTAGAGTTTGCTACAAGTGTTACACATAGCTTTTTCTTAAATGAAGAACCTGGAATATGGATGTTTATCATGATCAATACAACCAAAAATGATACTATATTCGGATGGTTTACCGCCGTGGTACCTAATACTAGCGATTATTCTGTCATTTTTGGTTGTATTGATCATGACTTAACCGGAACGCGTAAGACTATTGCTTGCGGATATATAAAAAGGATCGATGCGGGCACGATTAGGTTCTATGGTACTAACGTGAGCGCCGTGACTCCCTCGCCGGATTATATTGATATTGATGACGGAGATACAACTACAGAAAACAACGTGGCTTTGGCTTTGTGATGAACTGGCTATTTTTTATATTTGCTTTGGAAGCGGGATTTTTCCCGAACGCTAGTTTCGTGATGTATGAGATGCCTGTCGAAGAAGTTTTTGACTTAGGTATGTACGTTCAGATAGAAGCAGAGGTGTTATTCTTCGACCTATTTTTTGTCGGTGGATCGATCCGCACCTATGTTTGGAAGAAAGAGGAGGGGATATCCTTCTGGCCCTGGCGCGACGGATTTATGTTCAACGCTGGACTGCGATACAAGATACTGGAGCTGGGATTCCGCCATTACTGCACGCATCCGGTGATCCCGTATCAGTACCCTGCTCAGATGAATTGGGAAGGTGCATACGAAGAGATATACTTCAGGATCGAGGGAAGAATACAAAACTGAGAGGACGGAGACATGGCGAACGGTGAGCAACTATTGATAGAGACACACGGGATGGTGCGCGAGATGAGCGTGAAAATCGAGACGATGGAACGGGACATGCAGGACGCCAAAAACGCCCGTACGCGCATCCACGAACGCCAGGACAATATGGGGAAGACATTCGTCACAAAAAAGGAATGCTCCTTGGTCAACAAGGGAATAGAGGACACGATCCATACCGCAGTAGTGGAAGCCATGAACGGGAAGAGGCGCAACAGGTGGTTGATCATAAAGGACATCATCCTGGTCGTATTGTCTACCTCCATGCCTTTGCTGATGGGATATTTTCTCTGGGCGATATCGCAAGGGAGGTTCGCGCCATGAAGTTCTTCTTACGTGATCCGTGGACGCTGACGGGAAAGTTCAACGACAAGAGAGATAACAAGTCCGGGTTCCACGGTGCCTGGGACTTGGCCGCACCGAAGGGGACGATCATATATGCCCCGGAGGAAGGGTACATGATATTCCATAAGATTTGGCGGCACCCGAATAACGTGACCGCCGACCAGTATTGGGGCGAGGGCGGGTGGTACTTCCTGAGCAACTACTACCAGGACATCTTCGGCTGCATCATCGTCGTGCTCGGCATCAGCGGGCTAACTCACGTCTTCTGCCACATCGAGGAAGACGACTTCTACGACCTGCTACAGCACAAGGGGAACCTCTACAGCGTGAAGGGGAAGAGGTTCGACTACAAGACGTACGTCAAGTCCGTGCTCAACCTCTCCGATCCGAAGGGGGTCGTCGAGGGGGAGACGGTTGGTTTCGTAGGTAACGAGGGCTACTCAACCGGGCCACACATCCACTACGAGATACACCGTGACAGGATGTGGGGGCGGGTCGATCCCGCGGAGATATGGAAGGACGAGTGGCGGAAACATCAAGGAGATACTGGATAATCAGTAACTAGTTATGAACCTACTGAAAGCAGTTTCGGACATAGACACGAAGAAGATACTCAGGGTCGCCTGGGTCGTACAGATCGGACTGTTGACTGCGACGACTATCGTGCTCGCTCTTAAGTGGCCGGATCGCCTCGCTGCGTGGCAGGGACCGCTCGGTATACTTACAGGTGCGACCGTGTTCGAGGGGGCAGCCGCTACCGGCGGGACTTCCCTGAAACGTTACAGCGAGGGATACGTCGAGAAACAGAGGCGGCAGAATGGGGAGCCGATGGCATGAAGAACAGAGATTGGATATTCTGGTTGATTCTCGCCATAGCCGTACTAGGGATAGGGGGAGTGATATATGAGAAAATTGTTTTGTGTCATGCTGATACTCTTTTCCAGTCTGAGCTTGATAAGTACAGAACAGACAATGACCGTCTCCGAGTCGAACTTTCTACTGCTCAAGGAGAAGTTGAACAGTTCGTTGGTAGCGTTGAGAAACTTGAACGAGAAAATACTGAGCTTGGAGAAAGTCTTGCTCGAAGCCGAGACATCAGCGGAGACCTCCAGCGAGAGAATACTCGCCTTAACGCAATCGTTAGACGAGGCTTTGAGACAGCGGGAGGGATTAGAGAAGACAGTCAACGAGTTGAAACTGCGGTCCGCGAAGCTCTCGGCATCCTTGAGCAGATCGCAGAAGATAATAGACGAGAACGAGACGCGACACCTTGAAGAGATGGAAGACGTAGGGCGGAAATATGATAGTATAAGTAAGTGGTTGCGAAGATTGAATTATTTATTGGCGGGTGTCGCAGCAGCGGCAATCGTCTGGGGGGCTACAAGGTGAATCACCGCAGAGCATGGGAGAGAAACACGATAATAGAAATAAGAGATCGAAAACAGATATTTACGTTACCGACGGTGTGTCCGTCGCTCTGACGTTAATTATGTCAGCTAAGATGCTGACGAAATAGAATTCGGAGGAAAAAATGGAAACCGTTTTTTCACTACCAAGTTTCAGAGAGAATACGCCGTTTGACATTCACCTGCAGCACTTCGCGTTGCTCGCGCCGAACGAAGGTGAGTTGCTACTCTTAGCGAGAGCGCTGAACAAGACATCCTCGGATGACGTGATCTTGCATCTGTTCACCGACAACATCACCCCTGGGGAGACCGCGACTATAGCGTCCTTCACCGAGCCGGGAGCTGGATTCGGATATGGTTCGGCAACCATGACTGCTGGCGACTGGACGATGCGTGCTTCTGCCGGAGTATCGCTGGCAAGCGGGACGCAACAGTCGTTCGTATTCACCTCGGGAACGGTAGCCGTGTACGGGTATTTCTTTACCGACGGTGGAGGGAACGACGTGCTGTGGTGCGAGGAGTTCAGTGACGGTCCCTACAACATCCCAAGTGGTGGTGGGACAATTAACGTAACGCCGAAGATCCAGCTCGATTAACAGGACTGGCGTCGGTGGGCGCATGAGAAGTATTCGGCCAACTCAATTTTTGACTAGCTATGCGGCACCGGAGACTTCCTGGAAGGGGAATGGGTATACCGATTATAGACTCGGAAAAGGATTGAACAAATGATTGTCCTGCATGCCCCACCTTCCGGTGTAAGGCGACGTGAGGTTAACCGGAGTTTTAGTTCGAGTCTGACTGCGGGATGTAGAGGATAATAATGGCTATTACTTATTTCGGATATCAGGATGGCGTAGCTACCTCTCCGTCTACAAGTGCTCTGATTGGATTCGCGGATGCGGGATATGTTTGTCCCGGTGCCGGGGCGCAAAATCTTCGTGAACTCGGAGTAGAATACGCCCAGTCCCAGGCTGGTAATGTCAGGATGGGCCTTTATGATATGGCGAATCCTGGTAATCTTGTTGTGGAAGCCGATTCCGTAAAGACGATAGATGGGGCTGGCTGGCTGACATTTATTTCATTTACATGGCACGTCGGAATAACTCTTACCGGTGGAGCCACCTATCGAATAGGCTGGTGTGCCAGTGGCGCCACCTATCCCTATAAAACTGTAGACGTTCCTGGGGATACTTGGAGTTATAAGTTTGGAGATTATACTGCCGGTTTACCTGATCCGGAACCGGCTACCTTGGCGGCTGCTTTAGAAGTCAACCTCCGGGCTGGGGTTGAACCAGCAGCAGGGGGATCAATTATTCCAATCTTGCTCTCGCGCAGGAGACGAATGTAGTGAAACGATTGTTCTGCGCGATATGTCTATGTTTTCTCTCCATGTCCAGTTTTGCTACAAATTGGTATATGGATAGTGCTGCATCTGCGGGAAATGATGGTACTTCGTGGGGAGATGCTTGGGAAACTTTTGGTGATGTCGTTTGGGGTGGGGCCGGTGTTGTAGCAGGGGATACTCTTTACATCAGTGGTGGAGCAACGAGCAAAACCTATACGGCAACGGCAGAGTACATGCTTACTGTTGGTGTATCTGGAACAGCGGAGAGTCCTGTTACTGTAGCAACAGGGGCAAAATCTTCGGCACCCACTGGTCATGATGGAACGGTGATATTTGAGGGCAGTGATAGCTGGTGGGGTCTGGTGTATGCCAATAACCGGAGCTATATAGTTATCGACGGAGAAAAGTCAGGATCAAGAAACTGGACTTTTCAAAATTGTACCACGGTTGCGGATGCGGCTGCCGTTGTTATTCCTGGTGGTACTGGCAACAAACTTACCTATGTCACAATAACCGCTGTAGGTATGGGGGTTTGGGCCACGTATGCCGATGAGTTAGAGATTTCATACTGTAGCATCACCGATGTACGTCGTGATAATGCTATCCGATGTATTGTTGCCAATAGCGATGCCACAGAGTTTGGATTGACCAAGATTCATCATAACACGATTCAAACCAACTACAATACAGTCGACGGTGCTGGTCCCGATGGCATCCAGTCTGGGATGAGTACAGACATATATAATAATTATTTTTATACAGCAGAGGGTGTTCAAGTCGGGGGTCAACATCCCGATATGTGTCAGACTGCCGGAAAATACCATCGGATATACAATAACATTTTTAGAAATGCTGTTGATTCAACGATTGATATTGGTATAGATAATGCGTGGGGTGGACACTGGATTCACTGTTGGATATACAACAACATTTTCACTTCTGATTCTGATGCTACCATGCCCGCTGGTACAGCTACTGGAATTAGAGCCTACGTACCTAATGATAATCCGATTGATGATATCAAGATATGCAACAATACGTTCGTAGATCGAACCGGGATTACTGGCGGGAACCAGATCAACCTCACGCTGAATGGTACTGAAGAGGTTACAAACTCACTCATCCAGAATAATCTATTCTATAATTGTGCTAAAAGTAGCTATTATCTGGTTAATATTGGAACTACTTTAAACGGGGCAGATTGGAATGTTGATTACAACTTGACGAATGCCGGGGCGAGTGGGGTGGCGACCATGTGGGTCGATGGGGAACTCTATACCCAAGATCATCCTCGAACAACTGCGCCCACTTTTGTATCTTACGTCGAAATGAATCCCGCGAATGATTATCACCTCGCCACAGAGGATACGGGAGCAAGAGGTCAAGGTGTGGATTTGAGTGCATATTTCACCACCGACAAAGAAGGTGTGACAAGATCGGCTTGGGATATTGGGGCTTATGAATATGATAGTGGCAATCCGCCGCCGCTCCCGGGGAGTGCCAAGTTCGTCATGGTTCTTTTGTCCCAGATTCAAGTCATGCCGATTTTTTGGGCCTGGTACGCTATGGCGTGGGCTGTGCTTGGTAGAATACTTTTGAGACTTTAGACGGAGGGCAATATGAGCAGAGAGAAAGGTTCGGTTGATCAATCTATAACCGTATTCATCATGGATTCCACGAGCGGCCTACCGGAAGCGAATGTCAGTGCCGGTACGAGCGGGCTGCTACTTTGGTACTGGCGAGAAAAACAAGGGAAGATAGAATTTTCAGCCACCAACCTTGCGAGCATCAGCGCTACTCACATGGATTATGGGATAGCAGCGATTGGGAATGGAGAGTATCGTCTCGACCCACCAGATGCGGCGTGGGCAAGTTCTGCGGACGTGGGGTTCGTGAAGTTCGGTGGCGATGCCTCCGGGATGATCCTCATAGCAGAGACATACCCGCTCACCGACCACGATCCAGGTAGTTTGATAGCATCAGTAAGCGGTACGCTGTCGACCTACGGTGTAGCCAAGGGCATCAAGAAGAGCGAGGCGTACTCGAACTTCGTATTCATGATGGTGGATACGGCAGATAACGCACTAGCCGGACTGTCTTCGACAATCTCGGCGACGAAGATCCTCGACACCTCATCGGAGATCGCCGTCAGCGGAACAGTTACCGAGATCAGTGGAGGGAAGTACCAGTTCGATGCGGCTGCATCAGACACGAGCGGCACGGATGTCGTCTGGACGTTTGCCGCAGCGGGAGCGAAGGCGACGGTGTTCCGGTTCAGGACTGTCTAAGAGAAGATGTCTAAATGGGGAACGTTGCCGATGTCCTTGATCCGACTACTCTAAAAAGAATTGTTCCGTCTGACCTATTTACTCAACTAAGTGACATAGTTCAGCAATATTATGATCTCATCCAATCTGAATTTTCATATATCGGGTCAGGTTCACTTACACTATCAGGAACAATAGAAACTTCGTCAGAGAATAACTATGCCGGAGACGGAGCTGTTATAATTTCCGGCGTTGCTGTATCTGAGATAGTTCTCGGGGCAACGGGAGACGGGATACTCACCCTGGCCGGGACGACACAAACCGAAGCGAGCTATTCGGCAGTTGCGGCAGGTACGTTGACGTTGGGCGGTGCCGCAGAAACCGAAGTTTCGGGTGTCGTTCAACTCGGAATGTACTATAATATCCCGAACTCGTCGCAAATAATAGCGATATCTCCCAGTACGTTCGTCCAGGTTTGGCGCGTTAAACCGGCAGTATTTATAAGCGAATTTTCCTACGCGGCCACAGGTACAATTACACTCTCCGGTACAGCCGAGAGAGAAACGCAATATGCCAAGGCGGTTGCTGGGACACTCACACTGGCTGGTGCAGCCGACACGGGAATCGGCGCACAGGAATACACCGGCGGTGGCACGGTCACGATCTCGGGTGCCGCCGCTTCTGTTCCCACGTATGTTCCTACAGGAGATGGCCAGCTAACAATTTCAGGTGCGGCCGTTACTCAAGGCGCGGGCGTGTTTTCCTATGTAGGATCAGGCAGTATCACGCTTTCAGGTTATCCCGCCGTGTCGACCGCTTATCATGCTACCGGTAGCGGGCAAGTTGTTCTCTCGGGCGAGTCACCTGCCGAACCTCAGTATGATTCCGTCTCGGCCGGTGAGCTGATTGTTTCTGGAACTTCAGCCGAGACCCTACAGTACAATGGTAGGGGTGACGGCCAGGCCGTTCTATCTGGATCGGCGATAACGTCTCCGGCAAACGTATTCAGCTATGCCGGATCTGGTCAAGTCGTTCTGTCAGGAACTATACAGACCACAACTACATATCTGTCTGTTGTCGACGGTTCAGTAATCCTTTCAGGGGCTGTCGTGTCAAACTACTCAACTCACAGGGAGTATGCGGGATCCGGGGCGTTGGTCTTGAGCGGAGAAACGGCATGGAGCATAGAGATCAAGCGAACCGCTGACGGACAGGTCGTATTGAGTGGCACGGCAATACCCGGTCTCGGTCTGTCGTATTCCGGAAATGGCACGATCACCTTGTCGGGAGCCGGGATATCGACACTGACGATTGAGTATCTCGGAGCTGGCCAGATCGTGGTTTCCGGCAGCGGGATTTCAAGCCCGATCTACATTCTATCCGGGGCCGGAGATCTCACGTTCGGCGGAATTGTATCGGTAGTGGCTACTTATCTGAGGGCTGTCGACGGGCAACTCTCATTATCAGGTGCGGCTCTCGCTTCAACCTCCGGGCTGATCCGTAGATGGGGTGAGGTTATTGATCGAGAAACACCGATCGTGGACATGATTTACGAGCAGACACCGATAATCGTCCAGATAGATAAAGAGTCGATAATAGATTAAGGAGCAAGAGATGCCAGACAAAGTATACGAGAGACAGAACTATCTGTCGTTTTTATTTCGAACGGGGATCAACTTCACGGATCGGTCGGCCACGGTATTCATGCTCGAATACAAGAAGCCTGGCGGTACGGTGGGGGCATGGACCGCCACGACTACGGCCACGGCGATCATCGATGGCGAAGCGGTCGCTATAGATTCAGCTAGCGGGCCGGTGGTCTACCAGCTCAGCTCGACGTCGCAGATCGACGTGGACGGGAACTGGAAGTTTCAGCCCTACGTGAAGTTCGCCGACGGGAGCCATGCCAGGGGCAAGACCGTCACGGTGCACATCTACGAGCGGTTCAAGTAGCGATCCAGACCTAAAAAACCAAAATCCACGCAAACTAGTTAACATATTTTAACATGTTTGTTTCACATGGTGAAACTTTGGCGAAAATTTCGTGAAAAAGTTAAAAATAATTATATACAACTCGTGTGGATGTGATATAGTGTATATACCAATCAATAAAAGATTGGTACCGCAAAACAAGCGGTTTTCACCCACCCGGTCGGGGGACAATGGCCGGGGGCGACGGGCCGTTGAAACCATGCAGAAGGACCTCGGGCGGCGCCAGAAACCAGAGAAGGGAGACTGAGGGTGAAGCGAAGCGGAGGTTCTCGCCACGGGGCGGGGGCGGCAACCGCGACCGAGAGGAGCCTCAATAATTGAGTGGCTGCCGAACCGTAGGTCACAGAGGATAGCCTACCGGGATCTCCCGATCCCACGATCTTCTGAGAATTGGAAAATGATCTCCTATAGACCTCTATCATGGTCGGCGTGAGACACCGGCCACAGCCTCTAAGTTATACTAGAATGTGAATGAACAACTCCCCAGGGCAGGTGCGACCGTAGCCGTTTCGAGTGCGGTTCCTGGGCATATCAAATTTTAGTAAGGAGAAGAAAATGAATGCAAAAGAGCAGACCAGACAGATGCATCAATTCGCAATGGAAGAAGAAGCGGCAAGCAAACGCTATCCCGTTGGCACAAAATTGATCCAGGTAGCTGGTGGACCTACTGGTGAAATCGTAGCTGTCAAAGGTAACAGCGGCAAGCTGCGCGTTGTTCGCACGGCAGGTGTGGATCGTGAAGCTTTCGTAGAACAGATCGATGGCTATATACGCATAGGTAAACTGACCATCGGTTGAGACAGCCGGGGGACCCGGCTATAGCAATTTTTTAGGAGGTCTCGGGATGACGAAACAAAGAGCGAAAGAAGTGGTCGATCAGTATGTTGGGCGGGAACGCGAGAGCTACCGCACGGAAGAAGACCTTGATGCTTTTCAAGATGAAGGTATTGAGTGGATCGAGGATGACTGTCACGAGAATCGTGAACTAGCCGATGCAGTTGAAATATGCGGTGGACCATTAAAAGTCTACTATCGTATTCTTTAAAGGAATTATCGATGAACATGGTACAGCGCGAAATTCGGAAGATGAGAAAGCAACTATCCCGCACGAATGATCCCGGCGACAAAGAGATGCTGAACTGCGAGATCGAGTACTTGAAGCAGTTCTTCTCCTGGAGCCAGGACGACCAGTTGAACTATCTGTTCTTACAGCGTGGTTAAGAGGCGTGCCGGGGAAACCCGGCCAGATCAATTTTTATAGGAGGTCTCATATGAAACCATCAGTGGTAAAGGATGCGCTCAAACAGTGCATCGCAGCGAACCGGCCTACCCACATCTGGGGACCGCCGGGAGTAGGCAAGTCACAGGTCGTTGCTCAGGTAGCGACCGAACTCAAGCTGGATTTGATCGACGTTCGCGCCGTGCTGCTCGACCCGGTAGACCTAAGAGGGTTGCCGAAGATCAACAATGACGGGATGGCGCACTGGTGTCCGCCCGCTTTCTTGCCGCGAGAAGGGAAAGGTATCTTGTTCCTCGATGAACTGAACGCCGCCCCCCCGTTGGTACAGGCCGCGTGCTACCAACTCATCCTTGATCGGAAACTTGGCGAATACGAGCTTCCCGAAGGATGGGTAATCTTAGCGGCCGGAAACAGAGAGACGGACCGTGCGGTGACGAGCAGGATGTCCTCGGCGCTGGCGAACAGGTTCGTACACATCTACTTCGACGTAGACGTGAGCGACTGGATCGACTGGGCGCTGGACAAGGGATTGACGACCGAGCTGATCTCGTTCATTCGATTCCGGCCAGGACTACTCCACTCGTTTGATCCCAAGAAGAACGAGAAGGCATTCCCGACTCCCCGTTCGTGGGAGTTCGTCTCCGACGTGCTTCAGGCCGGTAACTCGAACATCGAGCTGGAACTCAGTTCCGGGATCGTGGGAGAAGGCGCGGCCACGGAGCTCATGGCGTTCCTGAAGATATATAGGAACCTGCCGGACCCGGACGTGATTCTCTTGGACCCGAAGGCCGCGAAGGTACCCGAGGATCCAGCTACGTTGTATGCGATCTGTGGGTCGCTGTCCAACAAGGCCAGTGACCAGAACTTCGGGCGGGTAATTACCTACGCGAACCGGCTGCCTGACGAGTTCAGCGTACTGCTCGTGAGGGACGCAGTGAAGCGCGACAATCAGTTGTCGTTGACGCGGGCTTTCGTAGAGTGGACCTCGGTCCACAATGATATTCTAATCTAAGAGGCAGGGGAGTTTCGGCTCCCCTATATCAATTTTTTTGGGAGGTCTCATATGGAAAAAGTTTTTATCGTTCTCCATGCTGACGGTGCAATGACGATCTGGGGAAAACGACAACGGAAAAGTGTTCACGCCGAGGGAGCTGCTCTATATGCTGCTGATGAATCGGTTCGCATGATCGAGCTGCTCGAATGGATAGCGCGTAATTATGCGGTACGCTGGACAGAGGGAGCGATTGCTCCGACTTCATGGAAACCGGAGGCGGGGGGATAAATATTCCCCCATATCAATTTTTTAGGAGGTCTTACATGAATCTATCAGAGAAAGCTATGGTCGTGCGGTTGACCATGCACAAGTGGGGCGCACGAAAGAAAGAGAAGGATGTGGCGAGAGCGGTCAGTATTCAATATGAAGCTGAAGACGGGTCCGTCATCACCACGAAGCACCTGGTCGATAAGGATGTGCTCAAGGCCATCGACCGGCCCTACGGGAAGTTGTACTGGTATCACATCGAGAATACGCTTCCCTGGGACGACGCGGGTGGGAGAATACTTCCTGCGGCGAACTACTTCCAGTACAACGAAAAAGCTCGGGCGCTGATTGCTGCTTGCGATGCTGCCGTCGATATTCTTCTTGACAGATTTGAGGAAGCGAAGGCGAACGCGAAGCGCAGTCTCGGCAAGCTATATCGGGAGTCGGATTATCCCACAAGGCACGAGCTGAAGCGGAAGTACGGAGTGAACATAACCGTCATGCCGTTGCCAGCTGTCGAGGACTTCCGGGTAGACCTGGGTGATGTCGAGGTGACCAATATCAAGAAACAGCTCGCCGAGAACCTGAGCGAAAAGTACGACGAAGCGATGATGGACTTGTATGAACGGGTGCGGGATGTCGTGGGGAAGTTCGCGGATACGATGAACGACCCCGAGAAGATATTCCGTGACAGCAAGGTCAACAACATCGCATCGCTGGTTGAGATTCTTCCCCGCTTGAACTTGACCGGAAACGGGAAGCTGGAGAAGATCCGCAAAGAGATCGAAGCGAAGCTCCTCGGCTACGATACGGAACAACTTCGGAATGAACCCGATAAACGGGCTGAAGCGGCCAAGGCAGCCGACGAGATCCTGAAGAAGATGTCAGGGTACGTTGGAAAGTGAGAGGCAGGCCGGAATTGGTTAGACGATAACTAGTTTCGGCCAGATCAAAGTTATAGGAGGTCTTGCGATGAGAAAACCGAAAGAATATGAGGTTTATATTCGTCTACGTTTTATTAATAATCCCGCGCCACCCGGATGGGGGAATATAATAACGTGGGAAATAATTGTAAATCTTAACTGAGACGGCCCCGCAGGGCCCGCATATCAAAATTTTAGGAGGTCTTTACTATGAATGCTGAATTTATGATTAGGAAGGCGAGAGCTGGTTTGATCCTCGACTTGCCCTTTTTCGGCAGCCTTGCTTTGCGGCTGACGGTCAAGGAAGATCCGGGTTGTCAAACGGCCTGGACGGATGGTCGATTACTCGGCTATAACCCTCAGTGGGTCGAGTCGATGTCGCTGGACGAGGTGAAGGCGGTGCTTTGCCACGAGGTAATGCACTGTGCTATGCAGCACCAGACCCGCCGCCAGGAGCGCAGCCCGAACCAGTGGAATGTTGCGGCCGACTACGCGATCAACCCGATCGTGCAGGACGCGGGACTGAAGCTCCCTGCAGGTGCCTTGGTCGAGTCTCAGTATCACGGCCAGAGCGCAGAACAGATCTACGCTCACCTGCCGAAGGGCGGGAATCAGGGTGATGAAGGAGAACAGCAGGGTGGATCGGGTGAAGGTCAACAGCAAGGCGGTTCCGGTGGACAAGGACAGCAACAGCAACCCAAGCAGCAGAAGCCCGAGAATAAGAAGCCTGAACCGAAGCCTGAAGAAAAGCAGCCTGAGAAAAAACAACCCCAGCAGAACACCGATCCCGGCGGAACGGGCGAGGTGCGAGACGCAACGAACGAAGAGGGTCAGGTCGCCACGGAAGCCGACAAGCGGGAGATGGAGCAGGATTGGAAGGTCGCGGTCGTTCAGGCGGCGACGCAACAGAAGAACTGTGGGTCACTTCCTGGCGAGCTTCAGCGGATGGTCGAGGACATCGTTGATCCAGTCGTAGACTGGCGGGAACTGCTGCGGCGGTTTGTCGACCAGTCCGCGAAGAACGACTACCGGTGGTTCCCGCCGAACAGGCGGCACATCCACGACGGAATGTATCTCCCCTCGGCTCGGTCGGAGGAACTCGGTACGGTCGTGGTGGCCATCGACACGTCTGGTAGTATCGCGCAGAAGGAGCTTGACCAGTTCACCGGGGAACTCAACGCGATCCTGGAGGACTACAAGGCCGGCTGCAAGGTCATCTACTGCGACTCGCGGATCGCGGGGATCGAGGAGTTTCAACCGGACGAGCTGCCGGTCGTGCTGGATCCCAAGGGTGGTGGGGGGACGAACTTCAAACCACCGTTCGATTACTTGGAGGAAGAGGGCGAGATACCGCCATGCTTCATCTACTTCACCGACGGCATGTGCAGTCAGTTCCCGGAGGAACCGGAGTACCCGGTGTTGTGGGCCTGCACGGAGAAGCGGTTCGATCCGCCGTTCGGCGAGGTGGTTGAGGTGATCGCAACTGATTGAGGCGCGGGTCAGAAATGACCCGCATATCCAAATTTATAGGAGGTTCATCTATGAAAAGCATATCAGTATTTCTACTGGTGCTTGTGCTTGTTCTCGGCGGATGCGTGTCGTTCGCCAAGGCGTGCGGTTGGATCGATCTTGATAATGTCGAGCTGGGCATGACGTTCACCGAAGTGATGGAGCACGGCCCGAATCCACAAGATATTACAACCAGCTATTCCGATCAGTATAATGTGACGATCTACTATTATGAGATAGCCACGTTGGTATTCGTTAATCATAGACTGACGGAAATTATTTACTGAGGCGCGGCCCTCCGGGGCCGCATATCCCAAACTACAGGAGGTCTTGAGGATGAAAGGGAAGAAAAGAGACATGCAGCGCAGCAAGGCATATGCGGCGGAACGGCTCTGTCTTGGTATCACATCCCAACCAATGATGAGATTTATGGACTTGTCTATATGGTTGCGAGGGATAGGGAAGAAATACAATGTTGATGTCTTCGTAAAAGATGGTCGCGGCCGCAGAAAACCTTCTTGCGGGTGGTATCCCACTTCAAGGGGAATAGAGGCTATTATCAAAATACCTCGATTTGCTCGGAACAAGATAATAGCCATGCATGAACTTGCCCATGCTATCGCCAGAGACGACCCGATTCACGGGCGAAAGTGGGCGAATACATTCCTGATGTTGGTCAAGAAACATGTCGGGTACCATGAGTGGGCGGTGCTGCGTTCCTGCATGAAAGGTTGTCGCGTGAAATGGATCACGCACAACGCACCCAAGAGTCAAGTGCTTAGAAAGGAAGAGGGAGGTCTGGTATGGGAGTGACGAGTATGGCTCTGCACGTGCAGAAACCAATCGGAGAGATCGAGTTCAGAAATCTGCCCGAAGCGCAGTTTGCCGTAGCCCGGTTTGCGGACGGCGGATACATTCACTTCGCCTATAACGTACCTGATGGCGCGTCCGTACTGGAGGTAATCAAAGATTTCTGCCAAGCGTTAATCGGTGCTGCCGAGACGGAAGAGGGAATATGAACTATCTAAATGTGGAAGTATGCCGTAAATGTGGGGGTACCTGCTGTAAAAGCATGCCGGGTGCGTTCCATCCTGAAGATATTGACAAGCCCATAGTGGCAGAAATAGTAGAAAAATTATCTTCAGGAGAATGGGCGATAGATTGGTGGGAAGGGGAAAAACCAAAGTACTTTCTTCGTCCTGCTACAACGAATGGATGTAAAATATTTGATCCTTCATGGGGTGGAATCTGTATTTATTTGACCGATAAAGGATGCCGCCTCGAGCCAGATAAACGTCCGTATAATTGCCGCATGTTGGAACCCAATCCAAACGATACGGAAGGATGTACATATCACGGCATAAAAGACGGCGGTAAATATGATGCAGTCTTGGCATGGAGAACCCGACAGCATGTGCTTTTGAAAGCAGCGAGAATAGCTGAAGCAAAGGAGAAACTATGCGTTCAATCATAATACTCAACGGGAAAACATTTATCGCCGAGGTTTTCGAGTATGATCACCACGGCTGGCCGATTTCCTGGTCCGTGTATAATGAGGCCGGAGAAGATTTCAGCGACTCGTTAGACTGGCAGCAACAGGAAAAGGTAGAGCGACAGCTCACCTACACGACGGAAGATGCTCGCGCTGAACGGGCGTATGAAGATTGGAAAAGCGCACGGTGACGTGCAGAGACCTCCTTAGGGGAGTGGCCTACGGGCTGCTCCCCTTTTTTTGTCTTGAGGTATATACAAAACTCAAGGAATGGTATATAATTCTTTTTAACATAGGAGGTACTATGGAAAAGGATCAACCCGCTGCTGAGAAGCAGCCCCAGCCTGCGAAGGCTCAGCCCAAGACAAAGCCGAAGACCCAGACCAAGAAGCCGTCGGCTTCGAAGTTGAAGTCAAAGGCTCTGACGGTACGGAAGTCGGCCGTAGAGAAACCGATTAACCTGGAGAACCTGATCGGGAAGGCGATCACCAAGGGGAACCTCGACGTGGTGGAACGACTCCTGGCCGTCCGCAAGCAGCTCAAAGATGAGTTCGCTACGGAGCAGTTCTACATCGCCATGTCTGGATTCCAGCGTGATTGTCCCACGATTCTCAAGAAGAACGAGGTCGTGGAGACGAAGGGCGACCGAAAGGGAGAGGTTCGTTTTCGATACGCCACGGCAGTGGACATCGTGAACGCACTGAAGGACCTACTGGAACGGTGGGGATTCAGCTACACGTTCAAAGAGGAGGACCAGCCAGACCACGTGAAGGTCACGGGATTCGCCCATCACAAGGCCGGATGGACGGAAAGCAATACCGTGTCGATGCCGATTGACAAGGATGCATACATGAACGCGCCGCAGAAGGTCGCGTCAGCCCGAATGTACGCCCTTCGGTACGCCTTCTGCAACGCCTTCGGTATCCTCACCGCCGACCCGGACGACGCTGCTATGTCGGCTGGAGACGTCACTACTGATTCGGGGAAAGTGACCCGGACTGTAGAACCGGAGAAGCCCGACTCAGGCGAGGGGATCAACTCTCTATGTGACCGCATCCTGAGTAAGCTGCGCTCCGGGGCGTTCACCGAGGGCGAGCGCGACGTGCTGGAGAAACGGTGCATGGAGATCCACAAGCAGGGAAACGTCAAGCCGCTGACCGCGTTCGAGGAGAACATCGACCGACAGATCAAATTCAAGAGGAGGCAACAGAAAGATGGAAGTAGCGAAGGAAGTTGAGATACCGGATCAGATCGTAAACCAGATCAATCGTTTCGTAGCCCAGGTAGATGCGCTGAAAATCAAAACGCAAGAAAACTACGAGGTAGCGGCTGCGTATCGAAAGCAGAACAAGCAGTTGATCAAACAGGTCGAGGAGACGTTCGGCCCTATCGCGTCGAAGCAGTACGCCGCGTGGAAAGAGACAAAGAAACAGGAGAAGAAGTACCTCGATCCACTCAAGGCGCGTGAGCTGGTCCTCCAGCGGGCGATGGACGAGTGGGTGGAAGAAGTCAAGCGGCAAGCTGCGGAAGAGGAACGCGCACACCAGGTAGTGTTGGCCGAATCCAGGGGGGAACCGAAGAAGGAGATCGCCAGGATCAAGAGAACTCCGTTGTCGGAGATCCCAGTGGGAATCCCCGCCAGCTTGCGGACTCCGGGAACATCGATCCTGGAGGAGTGGTACTACGAGGTGATCGACAAGGCGAAGGTACCTGAAGAGTACAAGGTGCTGAACCACAAGATGATCCAGGACGTGGTGAATGCCATGAAGACCCAGACGAAGATCCCCGGTATCGTGGTGAAGCAGCGGCCTAAGACGAGGCAGAGTTCCCGGTGATCGAGTTCGAGGAATCCGAACATATTTATCGGGTGAAGGGAAAGGTCGTGCCGTCGGTGACACAGATCATCGGTGCGGTACGGCCTACCCGTAAGTGGTTCACGAATCACGCAACTGAACGAGGCCGACAGGTTCACCTGGCGCTCCAGTACTTCGACGAAGGAATTCTGGAAGATTGCCCGGACGAGTATCTGGGGTACATCGCAGCCTATGAGTTCTTCAAGGACTCGGCGGACTGGATGCCGTTGCGTACCAACGTCCGGCTCCATAACCCGAAACTGAAGTACTGCGGGGCTGCCGACGTGACCGGGCTCTACTCCGGGAAGGACGCGGTACTCGACTTCAAGACAGGCGAGGAAGATCCGGGTAACATAGTTCAGGTAGCCGCCTATGGGATGGCGCTCAAGATCGACGTGCGGTTCGTGCTATATCTCCGGGCGAACGGGAAGTTCAAGCTCGTTCCCGCTAGCGGGGCGATAGTGGAGAACAGATGGCGGTCGCACGTCGAGGTCTATTATTGGTACAAGGGGTAACCATGGATAGAGGTAGAGAGTTCGAACGAGGATTATACGCCGCCATGCTCGCTGATGTTTCCGAGGCGTTATTCGGAGGAAACGCCAAGAACGCACCAACGTTGTTAGCAAACGCTCATGCTGGGTGGGCATGTGGATCAATCGGAAAACTTGAAGGGGAAACCTACGTAGATATGTTCTTCCGGTTGCGCTCGCAAGAGGGTGATAGGAAAAATTGGCGAGAATTTATCATGAGACAAAAAATGATCAAGGAGTAAATAAATGAAGATACTTGTGCAGTATGTACGGAAGCAAGGGCGAAAGGAATTGCTCGAGGACGGGACCGTTAAACTGCATCGAGGCAAACCGGTCGGCATAGTAGTAGCCGTCGGTAAAGGAAAGATCGGTTGGAGTCTCTGCAACAAGACGGATCGGTGGGACAAGGAAGTGGGAAAGAGTCTGGCAATCGGACGAGCGATAGATGATGGTAGAACTGAAATTGAATTGCGCCTGATCCCGTCGACTGTCTTTCCCCTTTACCTCGACATGGTTCGGCGGTCAGAGAAGTATTTCTCCAGGAAGAAAGCGTCATGACTCTCCCTCTGCTCGGAACCCGATATATACCAGCGCGAACCGTCATCGACGACCGGGGTACCGGATATTCAGGACGCAAGGCGCAGTGGGAACTGGGGATCGAGGCAGACGTAGTGTTTTTGCGTCAAGATGGTTGGACGCTCGGTGCGCCGAAAGAACTTGAGCTAGTGGCTTACGAGATGTGGAAAGACGAATGGGTGTACTTCACCCGCAAGCCGTTCAAACGGTGGATACCGATTCAGAAGTATGGAGGGGCGAGATGAAAGATCGACCAATATTGATGCAGGGTTGGGGAGTACGGGCGATTTATGCTGATCTCAAGACCCACACACGCCGGGTGATCGCTTGGTCAAATAGCTATGTGGATGGGCAGATCACGAAGTTTTGGCGGGAACACTGGCATGAGCTCGATTTCTCCAGGGCCCGGCTGGATGATGGGCCGTCACCAGCCGGAAATCCGGGTCCGTATCTCCATGTGCCTTTTCCTCCGGAGGGAACAGTACATCGAGTCCATCCGCGATACCAAGTCGGTGATCTGATCTGGATCAAAGAAACATGGGGACGTTGCGATTTCCCGGGGACTAATACTGCTTTTGGACGTATCAAAATCCTGTATCACGCCGATGGCGATACCGATTACGACATCGGCCGATGGCGCTCGTCACGGTTCATGCCGAAGAAATATGCCCGCCTTTGGCTGATCGTCAAGAAAATCCGCCCTGAGTGCCTTCAATCAATCAGCGAAGAGGATGTGATAGCGGAAGGTGTTACGGTTCCGAGGGCCCTTGAGATTCTGGTGCGCTATTACGGTGGATCAAAACACCGAGTGGCTTTTGCTTCTCTCTGGGATTCTATCAACGGTAAACGATATCCGTACAAGAGCAATCCCATGGTGTGGGTGATCGAATACGAGAGAATAGAAAGATGAAAACTCTTTACATGGAGACGACCCGCAAGGAACCGGAAGAGACCAGCGCAGAGATCGAGAAAAAATTGTCCCACTACTGGCTGTCAAAGTACATGAAGGACTACAAGGACGGGGAAGTCGTCGGGTGTGTGTTCTCTATCGAACTCAAAGGGAAACACGTACCAATTCGCCTACCGGTCCGGTGGGAACCTTTGTTAGAAATGGCCAACCGTGGAGAGACGAAGTACATCAAGTCGGGAGACAAACAGCAGGCGAAGCGAGTGGCGTGGCGGCAGATACTACGCTGGATCGAGTCACAACTTGCACTCGTAGATCTGGAGATGGTAGAACTCGCAGAAGTGTTCCTGCCATACATGATGGTCAACAGCAAGAAGACGCTTTATCAGCATCTCGTTGAAAACGACATGAAGCTGATAGGAGATGAGAAATGAGCATCCGAGTCAAGTTATGGCAGCTCCCAACCGGGCAGAAAGGGATGTTGCTGCTCAAGATCGATGACGAAGACCCGAACGTGCTGGACTGGGCGACAGAGTTCTTCAAAGAAAAGCTGGAAAAGGAGCGAAAGCAAGACCAGCCGATCCCGCTGATGGCAGAGATCGACTACTGGAGGCCGCTGCGTACACCGAAGCAGTGGGGGCTGGCGATGGAGCTACTTGACCGCTACTGCGCCAAGACTAGGCAGGATCGGAAGAACGTATGGGCGGGAGTGAAGTACGCGACGTTCCCGGACGTGGGCGAGATCGGAAAGAAGGTCAAGAAATCGAGCAGCGACCTCACCACCAAGGAGATGATCCCGGTGATCGATCACTTGATCCAGATGTGCGACGAGGAGAGCGTGGATACACGGGATATCTGGACGATCCACCAGAAGCAGCGATACCAGCAGGGCGGGGAACCCCCGAAGCAGGAGAAAGAGAAAGGCGACATGATCAGGTGCGAGGCGTGCGGCAAGGTGATCAACGCCGGGACGGATGCTGCGGGGAACCAGCAGATAGCAGGACAACAGGCACATATCGTGAGCCAGGGAGCCGGGGGACCGGACGAACCCTGGAATATCTGTTGGCTCTGTACCGAAGACCACATGGAGATCCAGCACCCTCATGGATGGGATGTGTTGATCGAGAGACACCCGGAGTTCAAGGAGCGGTACGGCCATGCGATAGAGAAGTGGCGGGAGTACCAGCAAGCCGAACAGGGCGAGCTTGGTTTCCCCGTGCCGCCCGATTTTGGGTAAAAGAATAATTATAGGAAGCTAAAATATAGAAAGGAAATTATATGATAAAGACAAGACCAATACCGATGATCAAACCGTTTTGGTTGGATATTGCCCACGCGATGGTGGAGTATGTTCGCAGTGGTCAGTACGGGAAAGAACCTGTTTTGTGGGACTCGCCGGATGAGGAGAGGCTACGGTATACCGACGAGTACGAAGCAATCGAAGGTATTCTCGATTATATAGACGGTCCGCTGCCGGAGACGATCACTATCTGCGGTTTTGCCCGGATGGAGGTCGATACTCTTCGCCTAAACCCGCTGGAGGATTGTCTCGAAACTTTGGATGAAGAATACGGGGATCCCGACGGGGAATACTCGGAATCCACAGAGGCAATGAAGGAAGCCGAGCGCGTCTTTCTCGCGGCCATCAAGAAGGAATACACGACCTGGATGTGCGAGGAAGTTTGCCGCAAAGAAATCGATGTGGCAGAATGGATGAAAGAAAACCGTCCCGATTGGCAGCAATCTCCATAAAAAATATAGTTAGCTAATCAGGAGGAGTTATGGAAAAACGTTTCCAATGCGACTACCGGAACCCGCGCACTCACCGACAGTGTAACGATTATGCCGACGCGTGGCTGGCCCTTCCAGAAGGGAACTACGTGCCGGTGTGTGAGAAGCACTTCGGCTCGCTGAAAACGCTGTACGAGACGAAGTACGGGAAAGAGAACATCCAGGTTCACCGAAGGCTGATGGAAAATGCCGATAATAGAAGTAACTGATCCAGGTACTGGGGTGGCAGTAACGACCTCCTATATGGGGAAGCGTCCACTCAGCGTTTCCCCAACCTTTTCAAAGGACAGCAGATGATACTCAACCTCAAGGACCGGCAGATTCGCCGCATCGGACCGAGAGATCGAAGCAAGAGCGCGTACGTGATCCTTCCCAATGAATGGATGGATAACTACGACGTAAAGGTCGATGACGTGGTGGAGATGTACATGGACACCGATAGACCGAATGAGTTAGTGATTCGAAAAAAGACGATCTGATATTTACAAAGCTCGAAAAAGATGATAGAATTCATTTCTATTGACGTGGGAGGCAATAATTGCTATCGTATAAATCAGCCAGGCGGGATCCTTTCTTGACAGCCTCCCAGCGTCAGGAGTTCCGTTCTGGCTATTTCTTTTGGAATCAGGCCGAGAGTAAGAATAGCAGGGCGTGGTATGTGTCCGAGAAACGCTACCTATGCGCTCTGTTGGTTGTGATGTTCTCGATGTTGCAACCTTTTGCCCTCGGCTTAAATATTTTTAGGAGGTTGATATGCCGAGAGTCAATTTTGTAAAGAAAGCCCAGAAAAATAATCCAGCAGTAAATAAAGGTGAAAGCTATTACTGGTGGAAATTCCGATATGGTAGGAAGCACTATAGCAAGACATCACCTAAGCGCAGTCAGCTTACGCAATCAGATTTCCTCTCGCAGATGTACGATATAGAAGATCAGTTATCAGAGATCAGCGGAGAAGATCGAGAGGATCTATGTAGCCAGACAGAAGAGATAACTGAAGAAATCAGACAGCTAGGAGAAGAGCAACAAGAAAAACTTTATAACATGCCAGAGCAGTTGCAAGAATCATCTCCGGCTGGTGAAACTCTACAAAACAGGATTGAGATGTGCGAGGAGATGGTTTCCGAATTGGAATCTATCGTATTCGACGACGAAGATCAGGCCATAGAGGATCTCATAGATGAGATCCAAAATATATCATATCAGGGAGAGTAGGAGGTTCGTATGGGTTTGTTAGAGGAGATCAATAAGATCGACGCGGATGTAGTGAGCGGGTTGAAACAACCCATCGAGAAGATGGTGTACGAGACACAGCACGGTATCTGGCTCAAGGGTAAGGTGCTGCTCAAGTATCACCCTGAACTCGAAGGGCTGATCGAGGCACCGGGGAAAGGTGGCCGCCCCCCGAAGGATGCGGAGAAAGCGGTGTCTTTCAATACCGTGTCTGAGGAGATCGGTCGAAACCACGTGAGCGTAAAGAAATGGGTCGATATGCACCTGAAGATCGGCAAGGAGCAAGCAGAGTTCGACGAGTGGGTCAAGGGGGCGATCCAGTCCGCTTATGATAAGCACACGACGAAGCTGATCGCCACGGACGTTGGGCAGACGAAAGAAGACAAGCAGAAAGAGAAGGCGAAGTTCAACGCCGTGATGAACGCGATCAAGGCGAGGCTCAACAGTAGCCAGGAGGTGATGCCGGAGGAGGCGCAGTGGATGATGGACCAGATCATCTACATGGCGACCGGGTATCGGAGGATCGACAAGTACCTCGTGGACGAGCACTACGAGAAAGCGAGTTCAGAAGAACCTGGCCCGTATCGAAGAATAGCTGGGAGGCAATCTTGGATCAGCATGCAGTTCCCTACTATTGTAACATCCCTGCAGAGGTATCACTCGACAAGTCGTTGTCACCATCGGTCAGGATATTCTACGGACACTTGATGGCGTTCACCACGAAGCGCGGGTACGCTTGGCTGTCAAACGAGACGATAGCTAAGTGGTACGGCGTCCATGAACACACCGTCCCGGGATGGCTGACGGAACTTGAAGCGAAGGGATATATCAAGATCCGAAGCCGCATGAGCCGATACAGGAAGATATATCCCATGATCGGTGTAGGGAAACGGAGAGCCGACGAGATACCGGACGAGCTACCTTCAGGAAAAGGTGAAGGTACAGACCTCTACCTTCAGGAAAACATGAACCTACCTTCAGGAAAACCTGAAGAGAATTCTATAAAGAATACTAGAACTAGGGGGGGGCAATCCCCCACCCCGTTTAAGTTGCTTCAGTCTACATTCTTCCAGTTCAGCAGAGAGGAGAAGGGGATAGATCCACAGTGGAGCGGGAAAGAGGGGAGCCTCCTGAAGGCCGACATGGAGCGGCTACGGTCGATCAGCGACCTCAACCCGGACGAGGACTGGATCAAGCTATTCAACGGGATGATAGTTCTTTTCTTCAAGGACAAGGTGCCGAAGGTGGCGAAGTTCGCCCAGGAAGCGGGATACTCCTATGGGGTGTTCCACTCGCAGATCGACTCGATACTGGCGTGGTTGGATAAGGAGAACTGATGTTTGAGCTAACGAAAGACCAGCAGCGAGAACTCAGTCGACTCGGTTTGCAGACACCGAAGATGATATTCGACGTGGCTTTCAAGCGGGGACCGATCACGAACGACGTCATGCGGACGTATACCGAGAGCGTGATCAAGCTCAGTAGGGATATGCCGGCCGAACTCATCGTGTTGATGGCTCTGGAAGTGGAGGGAGGTGAGTGTCCTCGATGCGGGAAAGACTGGAACATGATCCACGTGAGCAACCGCTTCGCAGAGTACATGCATTTCAAGCCTTCGTGCAGGTGCTACCAGGCTTGCCCGCGCTGCAAGACCTCGATGCACCGGGAAGAGGTGACCGGAGTGGCGCCGCAGTGTTTGACGTGTGGCTACGATCCGCGCCGGCCGAGCGGACGGAAGAGACGAAAGAAGAAGAACCGGGCCGAAAAGGCAGAGGAGGTCATCGATGAGTGAGAAGACGTACCGAGAAAAAGTACAGGCAGCGGCCACGAGCAAGACTGACAAGAAGCTCGACAAGGACGTGAAGGATGGGAAGCTGAACTGGAGCGGGTACCTGAACATGAGCGACGACCCGAAGGTGAAGTACCCGACCGAACAGGCGAAGGCGATCCTCGACGAGGCGTTCCCGCAGTTCCTCTCCTGTATCAAGGAGCGGATCGAGGGAGAGCGGGAGTGGTGGACGGAACACGGGGCTACCTATCCTCCGGCGGGAACGACCGAGCAGCAGTGGTTGTTCCTGATGACCGGGTGGTACTTCTTCAAGTGGCTCGGGCAGATCCCGGCGTTTGACCCGGCAAACGATCCCGGACGGCCCGTACCGCTGATGATGTGCTGGGCAAACAACGACGGCAAGCTGGGGTTCACGCACAACTTCATCGGAAAACACTTCGACAACATGATCAATGTCGCGACCCTGCTGCACCCGATGATGGAGTACATCAAAGAGTTCTTCGACAAGGAAGAAAAGAAGGTGAATAAATGGCAGAGAAAACAGGCGAAAAAAAACTGACGTATCTCCCGGTATCGCTGGACCAGGTACTCCTGTTCTATGCCAAGAGCGTGTTAAAAAAGAACTTGCGGGTGACGAATTACTGGTTAGACGCTAACAAGTTTACGGTCGTCTATGAGCTGATGGAAAAAGAATGATATCAGACGAGACCAGGCAGAAGTGGGACGACGCGGTGGGATACCTCCTGGAATACGGGGACCTGCACATGACCGAGTGGGAGAACGAGTTCCTTGACAGCATCAGCATATGGCGGGCCGTGGGGAAAGACCTAACCTTCAAGCAATCAAGCATGCTGATGAAGATAAGACATAGGATAGAGGAGAAAGTAGGATGAATAAGACGAAAACAGAAGAAAAGAAAAAAACAGAAGAGAAAATCAGTGCCTTTATGGTCAAGAAGAGTAAATCCATTGAATATCAGAAACTTCAATGGATACTACGGGCTGCGAGTATCGATGATTGCCGTTATTCGATAACGGGCGTCCATGTCGATTCTGAGAAGAACATGGTAGCTACAGATGGATGTCGCATGCACGTATGGCGAGATTGCCCGATTGAGCAGATAGGATTTTTCCAGGTTATAGAGACGCGCATAGGTATAATATTTCTCAGAAAAGAAGATGATTTTCCCAATTGGAAAAAACTGATCAAAAAGAAATTACCGGAGGTATTGGTCAATTTCGATCTTCCACATAACATCAAAGACAGAAGTTTCGGATCTTCTATATTCAAACTTTTTTCCAAGACCAATGCGTGTTTCAATATAAGCTATCTTCTCGATCTTGCTTCATACAAACATGCGCAATGGACTGTCTACGGCAACGATCCGGATGCTGGCTGGCTTTTCAGATGCCGCGACATGGAGGCCGTGATCATGCCGATGAACACGAGGGAAATATGAGAAACGAGCCGCTTTACAAGCCCGTAGAAATATGATATGATACCAACATGCTCCGGGAAAAAGCAGAAAAAATCAGAGCCCCGCGTCTTTTGGTTCCAACCTTCCCGGAGCAGAGCCAGAGCCGGGGCTTTCTATTTTTGAGAGGAAACGAATGACAATTTATAAACAGATACGAACAGCGCAATTAAAAGAACATCCGCAGAACAAAAAATATTTTGGCTCGATGAATAAAGAAGAATGGGCTGGATTTTTGGAAGATATTCGGGCAGTCGGAATCACAACGCCGTTGACGGTAAACAAACAGGGATATGTTGTTAAAGGCAATATGCGATTGAGGGCCGCAAAAGAACTTGATATCAAGACAGTTCCATGCTTTGTCGTGGAATACGACACGGATGAGGCCGAATTGATGGATCTGATTCGTGATAATGTGATGCGCAGAGAGCCAGATATCTTTACCAAGATGAAGCTGGTCGAGGAATTGAAGAAGCGATATCCGAAAAAGAGCCCGCCAGGCGTGAAGATAGAAACTGTTCAAAATGAACAAGAACTACCTCCCCGAGACCTGATCAAGAATTTCCTAAACGAGAACGTTCACTTCATGGCGATGGCGAATCTGTTTAATGCGTTGCCTAAAGACAAGCAACAGGAACTAAAGGATTGGTTTTATTCCCAAGAAAAAGGACCAACCAAAAAAGAATTAGATGAAAAGATAAGAGAACTAGGAGACGAAAAAGACAAGGCAGACAAAGAAATAAAAAACCTGCTTCCATACAAAAAAGCGGTTACAGATTTAGAAAAACTGAAAGAAAAAATAGCTGAACTCGAAACAAAAGAATCGGAACTGTTTAAGGATGCGGAGGGTGTCCAGCAAATACTTGATGCCCTTGTTGCGGGAAGGGATTTTTTTACCAAACAGTGCATGGTGATCCCGGCGCTGAAAATAACAACTAAATCTAAAGAACTCATGCACGACGATATTGAGGCTCTTGTAGAACTAGTCGAAAATTGGCTTGCGGCAATAAAACAAAAATTGTTATAGGAGAATAAAATGAAAGATAAAGAACAACCGATAGAAAGCAATGGAGAAGAAACAAAAGAACTCATCAGTGTTGACGCGCTAACACCAGAACAAACCCAGACATTGCTCAATCATTTATTGGCCAAACAAATTGGAGGGCTGCAAGCAAGATTCTATCAGTTGCAGAAAGAGAATACCGAAATACGCGGAGAAATGGAAAAGGAAGCCGTAGAGAAAGATGAGAAAATAGATCAACTAAAAGAGAATTTGCATACGATAGCTGATACTCGCTCACAACGGTCCCGATGGCGAGGAGACTATTATGTACAAACTGCTCTTGGTGAAGAATTCGAACCGGCAATCGGGCGTGTAATGATGGGAAAACTTCTTCAAATTGTGGGGATATGTCAATCTGAGTGGGTGGATAAATCATATAGGACAAAACCGTACGAGAAGTACCAGCGCGGCAATATGCCTATTGCTCGCCGAAAACCTGATGCTGAATATCCTACATGGTTATTCCATAGAGAAAAAACCATGATGACAATAAAAAATTGGTTTGAAGAACATGATCTCTGGATAGAATTCAGCGCCCATGAGACGCAGAAGCAAAGACATATTTTTATAAACGAACTCTATGAACAATATTATTAATTGCCATAAGGAAAAAAAATGATTGAACAAAAAGTAACCGTCATAATGACATCCTGGAAAAACAGCGATTTCACGCTGTCGGCGCTGTGGTCTATCTTTCGATATTATCCCGACATACAGGTAATCATCACCGATGGATCAGACGCGATGGAGTTCCAGAAACTGACAGAACGACTGAGCTTACACTATCCAAATGAGTGGACGAAGAATCTGCACGCCATGTTATTGCCTCATGCCCCGACCGAGGATTGCCGGAACGCGGCGGCTACTCTCGCGACAACTCCCTATATTTTGTTTATGGACAACGACACAAAGATACTCAGTAGGGCGCCGATTCCGATGCTGCTTGAACCGTTTGAGATATATGCGAATTGCGTTCAATCCGGCGCATATGGATTTGTCTGTCTGGATCGAGAGAATAGGCTCAGTGTTGTGGGAAAGTCATTCCCCGAACATATCCAGCTATCGGCCAGCCCAGCGTATTTCTCGTTGCACCTGACAGCTGCCTATCGGGACGTAGGCGGGATGCCGAAGCAGTTCTACTACGATGTGCCGAAGTCGCTGTGGCAGGACTCCAAGGGCGAAACGATATGGCAACCGGGATGGTCGGGTGATTTCACGATCACGGACCTGTATCATAAATTTGGGCTCGTGTGCGTTAGCCCCAGACATCAAGTTCCGGTGCTCCACTGGGGGCAGACGAATCGATACATCAACCAGAAACGGACAGTTGAAGATTATTGGTACGAACATGTGCGCCATATTACGACAGAACCGTTTACGAAATTCTGTATCGAAGACAGAATGAAAGAGATGGAGATAGATGGGAACTTTGAATCGCTTTTTCCGGTACAGCCCAGGTTTGCTGCGGAAGATGATATATAGGACCGTCCCGTTCGGTCTGCGCTACGGGAAGCAGTTCAGTAAACGGCTGCGGTTACTCGAAGAGATGAATACCGCCGATCCTGAAGAATTGAGAGAGTTTCAGTTCCTCAACCTGAAAATTCTGTTGATACATGTCTATGAGAACGTGGCATGGTATCGAGATCAGTTTAAGGAGATCGACCTGCACCCGAGCGACATCAAGACGATGTGGGACTGGAAGAGCTGCGAGTTCCCGATCCTCACACGAGCGGACGTGAAGGAACACCGTCACGAGCTGATCGCCGAGGACCTGCGGTGGGTTCGTACCGATAGACATACCGTGATGAAAAGCAGCGGGTCTACCGGGGAGCCGGTACAAGTCCTTGCGTACAAGGATATCTACGAGGACGAGGCCGCGTTCATCGAGCGAGCGTACCGGGCGAATAATTCGACGCTGTACTTCGACAAGACCGTGTGGCTGCGCCGGTGGTGTCCCGACTATCCGAGGCAACCGTTGTGGTACTTTGACGAAGAGCAACAGCGCCTCTATATGAGCGCCTATCACCTGAACAGGAGGACGGTACATGAATATATCGGAGAGATTAATAAAGCGAATTGCGAAACTCTGGTTGCTTACCCATCTTCTGCGTATATCCTGGCGTGTCTTGTGGATGAACTCGGACTTGATCCGCCGAAACGAATCCGTCACGTGCAGGTCTCCAGCGAACAACTCCTGCCAGAATGGAAGCAGCGAATCGAAGCCGTCCTTGGGGTCAGTTGCACTGACCATTACGGACAAATCGAAAAGGTATGTCTTCACCACAAGTGTCCTGGTGGAAAAGCTTACCACGACAGCGTAGAGTACGGACTCACCGAGATCATGCCGGACGGGAAGATCATAGCTACTGGATTCTTGAATTACCTCATGCCGTTGATCCGCTATGATACCGGAGACTACGGGATCGATATAAGTGCAAAGAAACAGCACTGCGGTGATGTCTGTCCCCACTGCGGGTCTACCCTTCCTCATACTCTCAAGAGCATCGAGGGGAGGCAGGACGACATACTGGAGACGAAGGACGGTAACTTTCTTCCCGGCGTGAACTTCTATACGATGTTCTACAAGATCCCCGGCGTGAGGATGTTCCAGCTCGTGCAGCAGGACATCGACAACCTGATCTGCTCGGTGGTACCGGACGCGGATTACTCGTTCAAGACCGAGCAGCGGGTACGGGAAGAGCTCCGGAAGCGGTGCGGTCCGATGGAGGTCTACTACCAGGTCGTTGACGAAATAGAGCGGGATCCTGCTACGGGGAAGATACGGTGCGTGATGAGGAGACGATGAAACGAGTTGAGTTCAAGAACTGGGGTGGGAGTGTAAAAAAATACTGCGACTGCATGAAGGGGAACATCTGTGTCGTGTCGCTGAACGGCAAGTGGATGTGCCTCGACTGCTACGACAAGAACATCGAGGTGATGGCGAGGATACTCGGGATAGGAGTAGGCCAGATAGTGAGTGGTGACATAGAAATAGAACCCGGAATTTACCGCATAAAAGGGAGGCTCAAAATATGACGATTATCGGAATTGATAATGGCGTGACTGGATCGCTGGCTTGCTACTTTGATACGCCTTCACTTGAAGGAATATACGTGAGATTTTATCCGATACCAACCAAGAAAGAGCAAAGTTACACCAAGAAAAAGCAGACCGTGACGCGGGTAGATTTCACTGGTCTCTGGACGATACTTAATAGCTGGTCACAGATCGTAAAGATGCCACGAGTCTATATCGAGCGACCCTACGTAAACCCAACCGGATT
>Ga0307377_10001483_pt1 | contig 29561 bp, 80 predicted proteins | sample TR3MG_FD_202535 | JGI IMG/M metagenome (GOLD analysis project Ga0307377, IMG submission 202535) | Soil microbial communities from Risofladan, Vaasa, Finland - TR-3 | ecosystem: Environmental > Terrestrial > Soil > Coastal area > Acid sulfate soil | place: Finland: Risofladan, Vaasa | collected... | reverse complement strand
TTACTTCTTATATTAAAACCGAAAGATATAAAAAGGATACCTCGTTACTTAACTGAATGGAAACTGAAAAGAAACCAAGGGGAAGACCGAAGAAGCAAGGACAGACTGCTAATAAGATTGTCAATGTCAGGCCATGGACTTATTATGAGATCCAGAGATTGATATCTTCTAAAGCAAAGACACACGATGCAGTTATAACTAAGTTGGTTGTGTTCTACAATAAGAATAAGAAAAATGATCCATAAAATGGTGAAGAACTTGTGTCCTGATCCTATGTGTAAACCTTATGGGATTCTGGCAGAAATACATTTCTTTAAGTTTTATAATTTGTATGGGAAGAAACAAGAATCATTCGCAACTTTGGTTTGTTTGAATCATCAGAAACCTTATGCTCAAGCATCAAACACCACATTCTGGTCTGCCGATATGGTTAAACAATATTGTTCTGATTTAGAAAAAGGAAATAATTATCAAATATGCACTGGCAATCTCAATAGAATGTTTGGCATTGGATTATCTGCAAAACAACGCAGAGATAAAAAAGGGCGATCAAAAGGAATTGATGGTGAAGTTGTTAAGAAGCTTGTAAAGGAGCTAATAAAGACCACAAAGATAGAACTGGCTTCTGGAATAAATATAGGAAGTGATTGAATGGTTAATTGGTTTATATTATTATACTTTCTCACCATATCAATTTTTTTCCATGAGCTCGGGCACTATGTTATGTTTAGATTCATGGGCCATAAGCCAAAGCTTGAGCCCATATTCATACATAAGAAGTATCTTCCAATTCCAATTGGGATTGCTATTGGACGCAACTGCATCAATAAGATACCAATGAGTAAGATGTTGATCATTGCTGTTTCTGGACTTGCTTTTGCTACTGTTGTTTCTTTCTGGAATGTGGGATTGATGGTTGCTAACTTTGTTGCGAGCTTCTTTGATATTCTACATATATTAGTTTACTTCTATATATTTGCCAAAGGACATGATATCAGTAAATGGACTGCAAAGAAGTTCTTAGCTGCACATCTGGAGTATAGGCAACCAAGTAAATATGATCTTCTTGTAAGGAAGCTCAAGAGAAAGTTTAAGAGAAAATTTAAACAATTCAAAAAGGACTGGGCTAGCAGGTATCAGACAATGAAGGGGTTTGAATGAGTCAAGACAGCATAGATAAAATATTGGCAAAGAGAAAAAGAAAATGGTTTACTTCTAAGGAGATTGCTGCAATATTAGGGCTTTCCTTGGGTGCTGTATGCCATGGTTTGAAGAAGATGAGAAAGAATAGTTTTGTTATGTGGAAGACATCAAAAGATAGGGAGAGTATGTTTTTATATAAATACAAACAGATGTGAAAAATAAAAATAGAAATTAAGAAAAATAATTTTAATGATGATTTGGTTAGAATCAAATTGACTTATTTCTTTTTCTTTTTTGCTGTCTTTTTTGCTGTTACTTTCTTTTTTTTCTTAGCCATATTTTCTCCTCTATATTACTAATATGTGTAGTTTGATTTCTAAGTATTTAAATGTTGTTGTTTTTATTTTTATTTTATTTTTATTTTATTTTTATTTTATTTTTATTTTGTTTTATGGGCCCGCCCCGATTTGAACAGGGACTCTGCTCCGTGTAGGGGAGCCGTCATAGCCATTAGACCACGAGCCCGTATGGTATACAGGCAGGGATTTGCACCCTGTCTTCAAGAGTCACGGTCTTGCGTGCAAAACTATTACACTACCTGTATATGCGGTTGGCAGGAATCGAACCCGCTTGTATCTGGTAACTTCAAAATGTTTGGAAGCCAGACGCGTGCCACTACGCTACAACCGCAATTAATTTATTGGTAAATCTTCTATGATGCTATTCTCAGGAAGTTCTTCCTTATAAAATTCTTTAGTCATCATATACCTCATATTCTTTTTCCATGAATTGCATCAAAATTTTAAATAATTTATATGATATTGTGATGCCCCAATCTTGTTTATGATTTTTTCTAAGTACTCTGCCTTCTTTCTTAACCATTTTCCAATTAGTTTGCTTTTCAGTCGGATGAAGCTTGTATGTCATTCCGTTGAAAGTCAATGGTACTTTGCCTTGATGATATGCAACGTGGCAGGTCTTACAGATTGTTGCTGAATTTTTTGGTTTATTCTTTCCGTTGTTCTTCTTGAACTTGATGTGATGCAAAGTTAATCTGCTCTTTGGAGTTTTACAATGCTTGTTTTGACATTTGAATTTATCTCTTTGGAACACAACGCACTTCAATACATATTTTTGATAGATATATTCTTTCATATCTTCATCTATTTCGGCGAGTGTTTCCTTATCCCATGGCAAGAAATAATCTTCCTTGCACATCATTATTTTAAATTTTTTGTATTTCATTTTCGATGGAGCCTTCCGGAATCGAACCGGAAACCTCTGAGCTTCAGTCAGGAACTTTCCCAGTTAAGCTAAGGCTCCGTATACTCCCAGCAGGATTTGAACCTGCGTCATGAGATTTCTTCATAAATTCAAAGTCTCATATGCTTGTCCGCTACACCACAGGAGTGAATATGTAGGTACATTTTGTAGGTACAAATTGTACCTCTTCTTTATAAAGGAAGGACGTGGCGGGATTTGAACCCGCGTTATTCTTGATTACCTCAAGATCTTACTGACCGCAAGTTTTGCTTGCCGAAGTCAAGTGCCATTCCAGATTAGGCGACACGTCCACGTGGGCGATCCACACCAAACAACCACCAAGGTATGCTCGAGCATAGCTAGCTCCCGGCACTCGTTCCCTGGAATCGAACCAGGACCCGATGGGATTGCTGAGATTCGAACTCAGATTATACTTGGCCCCAAACCAAGAGCCATTTCCAATTAGGCGACAATCCCAATATACTATTGAAAAAATGGGTCAGATCGGATTTGAACCGATGTTCTCTCGCATTCTTAGTGAGGCTCATATAAGGCGATTGAGCCGCCTTCATCAGGCGAGTGCCCTACCAGACTGAGCTACTGACCCATACGGCTCAGGTGGGACTCGCACCCACTACTTGTGGTAGACAGCCACAAATCTTACTCATAGACTACTGAGCCATTAATTGGTTCTCTTTGAAAGGAACATTTCTTGCAAATAAGCCGTACCTCACGTGCAAATCTTGTATGGGAACGCACCTGTTTGCAGACTTTACAGTAGCAAAACACATTTTTATTAATATGCCTTCGGATTGAATCCGTTCTCTTTCCTGTAAAATTTTCTTTGGCTTATTCCCATATCTCTCCGGTCGGACTTGCACCGACGCCACATGGGTTTACAGCCCACTGCTCTGCTGCTGAGCTACGGAGAGTTAATATGAAAAAAACACAAATACGGCAGGGAGGATTTGAACCTCCGCAGCATTTACGCATAGCCTCATGAGGGCTATGGAATTGACCTGGCTATCCGACTGCCGTATAAATCCAATAGAAATCTTTCTGCTCCACAAGAACAGCAACAAAAAACATAAAAAACAATTCAGAAGTTGTTTTTATGGAACACAAGAGATCTATCGGATCACCGGCTGATAATCTATCCCGACGCCGATTCTCCTTCCTTGTTCCATAAAGTGTTTCATTTTCGAATTTAATTCCTCTTTCTGCACGTGGCAAAAGTGTAAGTTCCGACAAATATAAAAGTGTGTTTCGCCGAAGCGAACCATCATAAACAATATGTAACACACAATTATATATAAATTTTTCGCTTAATCAATCATTGTTGCAGTTTCACGTATCCGAGTTTCTGCATTTTCTTTTCCTTTTTTTGTAAGGGCAACTCTTGAACCATCTTTGTCCTCAAATTTTGTTAAGCTCGGATTACTTTTAATAAAAAATCCACCGACGCCACGAGTATCCATTCCATTTCTGAGTGCTATGTTATGAAATTCTTTTTTTGTAACAGAACCACCAGCCTCAAGAATGTCAACCAATATACCCATTCTACGCACATACCAATCAGGATATTCTGTTTCTGGCTCTCCCTCTGGAATAAGTTTATTTATATTTGAGACCATCTCTTGTAATGAGTCTCTGATTTCCATCAAATTTTCTTTTTCTATTTCCATATTACATCTCCAACGTATCGTTATTGAAACGCTAAGTAATGGTAATACGTTACTATTTATAAATGTTTCTACGCCGGAAGCAAGATTTGAACTTGCATACCCTTTCGAGCCTTGTTTTCATTCCGGCACGCCACAGCTCAGATTTGAACTGAGATTCCCTTTCAGGACTGGTTAGCGACCAGTTGCAATACCAGATTATGCGACTGTGGCATAAGGAACGAAAGGGATTTGAACCCTTGTCTCATGGTTTGCAATCATGTGCCTGACCGAACTTGGCTACCGTTCCAAAGCCTCTGAAGGGATTCGAACCCTCAACATGCTCTTTACAAGAGAGCCACTCTACCTAATTGGAGTTACAGAGGCATTTGTATGCGGGTGCCAGGAATCGAACCTGGACTGCATCCTCGATGCATCAGATTTCCAACAAGTGGTCTTGAGTAACGACCTCATCTTAAGTTTCGTCCTAATCTAAGTCTAACGCTTTGACCACTCAGCCACACCCGCATCTATCTTTTACTATTCACTAAAAATAGTAAATGGACTCTGAAGGACTTGCACCCTCCGTCTACTGATTGCAAATCAGTCGTGTTTGCTATCTACACCAAGAGCCCGTATGGGAATGTCCGGATTCGCACCGGAGTCTACTGGGATCTCTTATCTGCGACTTGAAATTTGGCGTCCAGACCGGTTCCCCAGTCGAACTCACTCGCAGACCAATTGGAGCCAGTTATGATCGCTTCTACACCACATTCCCATTTTTAAGTATTGGTTTGGTTTTACTTCCAATATTTATTCCTCTAAACTCTTTAATAATATTTTTTGAAATTCTAATTTCTTTATCAGGTTTACTTCTAAATTTTTGTGAACAAATTCTACTGCAAAAAGTTGCTTTATATTTTTTTGATAAATGCGTTCTATTTTTTTGTCTTATAAATATTTTATAACAATTCGGACATTTGAGCTTTACAAACATACGTCCTCTTGCTCTAGCATGATAACTTTTATGTTTACTTATCTTAATTTCATCTAAATTGTCAATATTATTGTTATAACCATCGCCGTCTTTATGATGAATACAATGTCCTTTTTTTAATAATCTTTTATGATGTTTCCACCAAACTAAATGATGCTCACAACAATACTTTTTTTGATATTTTTTACCAGGATATTCTTCCGGAGCCTTTACTAAAGCATATTTTCCATTTCTCATATAGTTAAGGAAATACACACTATTTTTAAATTTATTGGTGCTCTGCAATTGGAGCTAACAGCCCTAAGCAACGGTGCCGGACAGATTTGAACTGCCGCTCGTTCGGTTAACGGCCGAATGCATTAACCACTATGCTACGGCACCAAAACCAAAAAACCATAGAAATCTCAAGTATCATTTGAGTTGAGCAAGGAAACAATCATAGAAACTATGGCTGGATCAACAACTGGTTGCTGAACTATTTAAGAGATTGGCCGTTAATATGGAATTCAACCATAGCCTTATTTTCTTAAACATTGCCATAAGAGAAAGAGTATTAAAGGATATTTATAAATGTTTCTTTTTTAGAGCATATATAGTTTCAACGACTTCACCATTTATAATGAATTCATCATTAGTCACGTCAATAATTTGAATTAAATCATATTTAATAATTGCATCAATATTGTGTTCTTCTGATTTAATTTCTATGGTGTGAGTTCCTTGCATTGTTATTTGTTCAATAACTTGCTTCACAGAGATACCTTTTATATAGTTTTGATTTCTTGCCTGTCGGCGATACTCTTTTTTGTCTTACACAATTCATACATAAATAACCATAACAAGAATTTTTACACACTGTGCAATTATTGTTCTTACGTTTATTAATCATATTTATCAGAATCCTAAATCTTATTTAAATATTTTTCCGAAAGTGATGAATTTATGCAATATGAAGTTCAGCACAAAGACCACAAAAGTTGTTATTACTCTGGCCATCATAGGATCAAAGTACTTCACAAGCAACACCATCAATCCAAGACTTGCCAATAGCATAACTCCAGCTATTGAGAAAAAAACAAATGGCTGCAAAGGACTCTTTGATTTGTCCTGGAAAGTGTACTTCTTATTCAAAGTAAAATTTATTATTGCTCCAACAGAAAAAGCTATTATTAATGAAAGCCAATAGGCCATCCCGAACCCTTTGTTAGTTAGGGCAAAGACAGCCCAGTCAAATAAAGTTGATATAACTCCCACACCAAAAAATTTCATTCCTTGTTTGGCAAGACTAATTAGCCGCTTCATGGATACCTCAAATCTTCGGTCTCGAAGTCAGTCACTACAGCATCCTGAATCTCAACAGTCTGCACTGTGTAGATGCACATTTTTCCATCTTCGCTTGGCGTTGCATTTATACAGCAATCAATGTAGTTAATGTCTTGTTCTTGATCAAACCCGAATTCACAGCCAGTACAAGCACAATCTCTTGGACCTGGATTAAGAATTCCAAAGTATGCAAGAGCTCCTATCATAACAAGTATGACAAGAAATGCCCAACCATAGGTTGTTAAAAACTCCAGTGCGGCACTTTCGCCTTTTTTCTGTCCCATATTACCACCCCCCATTATCTTTTAAGGACTATTAATATATTGCATCCTTGCGTTGGTTTCTTAAGACCAGTCACTTCAGTAACTCTGATTTCAAAGTCAATTTTATTTTTCTTGAACTCTCTTAAGTCTCCAACAAGATCTTTCGATATGTAACCAAGGTCTATAACCATAGCTTCATCTGCAAATAACTTAATTGCATTAGGATCAAATTTATTGTCGTCCTCAAATAAAGGGTAAAGCTTATCTGCTTTTTTTAGATCCCTAACGTGTTGCTGTCTGTTTCCTATTGTTACTCCTTTTATCTTGCTAAAGAAAGCATTATTTTTAAACTTCTCATTTAGCTCGTCCATATCTGCTGACATACTGATCACCCTTCACACTTAATTCTAATTGCTCATTAACTTCATCGATCCCGACCTTTTCAATATATTTAATACTATTTTCTATCTTTTCTTTGATCTCAGCCTCGTTGTGATTGACATCAAGAACATTTTTTTTGAATGAAAGCCACATCTTCTCTGTCCATCCCCTTGGCAAAGTTCTCTCTTGCCTTGTATTTATTGTTCCCATCACTTCAAAACACCTATCTGTTTGAAGAAAGATTCTTGGCTTTCAAGCACAGCATTGACCTTTGCTTTTGGAAGCTTTGTTTCTTGGTAGATCCAGCTCTTCATAATCTCGCTGTTGTAACCAGCTTTCTTCAGAACATCAAGAGCTTTGGCAATCTTTTCAAGATACACTTTGAGCTCAACAATAGGTTCTCCCTTCTCCACAATATCAAGCTTTTTTTCTTTCTGCCACTTGGCCAAAGCCATTCCGATAATTCCTTCTTCATCATTTGTTTGTATTATATATCTCATTTTTTAACCCTCCTTTTCTTTTTGATTTCATAATTTGTTTTCAAGCACTCCTCAAGGAAAGCTATTGTTTTCTCAACAGCAAGTCTATTTGGTATAATCAAATTTGGATGATATCTATTTGTTCCATCATGAAGATTAACTCTTAGGTCGCTTAGCTCATTATAAATTATTTCACCCCAAATATCTGAATAAATCCTATCACTCCGCATCTCTTTACCTCCATCTTTCTCCTTTAATTGGGTGTAACTGCTTCCTCCTGAAGCACTCATTCCAGTATTCGCACCCGTGACAAACCTCATCACACGCCATCTTTCACTTCTTTGATGTTGGTGAATATTTTGTCTATCGTGACCACCTTGCATTTATTTTTTTAAGCAATAGTTTGAGCTCATCAACCCTTATTTGAACTGGTCTTTTTTCCATGCTTGTATTTGTGTCTAAATGCCTTTTCAGTTCAAGTATTCTTTCCTCAATAATAGTTACTATGTCTATTTTGCCGATGATTGTTGATGAAAATCTTAAGCCACACCCTCTGCATTCGCTGTGACCTATCACACGATTATAAACAAATATTGTGTTTTGTTTGCACACTCTGCAATATCGCAGAGATGACATGGCTTTCATTATCTCCTCCGTTTAAACAAACTTGCAATTGCCCTTGTAAGTGCTTCTAAAACTCTGTAAATTCCCAAAAATAATGCTGATATTAATTTGAATATTGCCCTAAAAAATACTTCTGCATAATGAAGTGCATTTTGTGGCTGAGTGAATAATAAATAAATAAAAAATATAAATCCTAGCGACAAAATTAAATATATAATTTTGGGAATGGCCATTTTATGTTGAATTGAATGTTTTCTTTTTAATTGGTTCATCCCAGACTATATAGTCCCAAGGATCCAACCCCTCTGTGAGCTTCTCATAACGGAGCTTGCCATTTTGTCTTGCCAAGTCAATAGCATAATAATAATCTCTTCCGAATGGATAAACAACAACGATGCAGTGATGGAATTTCATATTGCAGTCAACAAAAGAAGTTATTCCGAATTGCCTCAACGCACCTACAAGAAGAACACTTAGATCTTCACAATCCCCTCCTCCAAGTTCCAAACTATTGAGTGGATTTTGGAGTATATTAAATGATTGAGGAATATATGTTGTTATATTGTTAAGCTCATTTGCCAAACCAAAAATAATACATTCTTCATCATCAGTACAATTTAAAACAGAATCAACCATCAAGAGCTTCAAGTCAAAGTTATTTTCATAAGCTGCTTTGTATCTTAAAGTTTGAATATAAACTGGGACAATATTTGCTGGGCCGTCCAGCTTAGGATATCCTGTTGATAGCAGTAAAAAAACTATAAATGCAAAACCTGTAATTCCACAGATCAGAATAATATGAACAAAAATATAAGATATCTTTTCAAGTAATTTTCTTTTACCTATGTGACCGCAAGAATCACAAATATATTTGACATCTTCCTGTCTAACTACTTTTACTTTCTTCTCCTTTTTTTTCTTCCCCTTTTTCTTCTTTCCTAACAACACCGACACCTCCACACTTAGAACACATTGCCTTTATAACTTTATTGCGACTATGTTTTGTATTTCTGCGAAGCTTGAATTCTTCATTACACTTCATGCAACGTCCATACGATTTTCCATGTCTTGGTCCTATTTGCTTTTTTTCAGCCATTCTCCTAAACCTTTATCGAGGCCCTCTACTTTTTTTACCATTAAAACATATCGTTTAAGAGCTTCTCTAACCGCCTGCTCTCTTGTATCTGCTGTAATGAAATAGGACTTTTGGGGGAGGACAATAATTCTTTCTCCCTTGCCTTTAGCTTCTCTAACATCCGTTTCCATATTTGTTCACCATACGACATCCTGCAATATTTACAAAAAAGGATGCCTGCTTCGCTTGTTATCAACCCTGGCTTATTGCAGAAATCGCAACTCCAGGAAAAGCGAACTTCCATTTTAAAGCTTATTTTTAAGTTTCTTCAGCTCAGCTTCTTTCTGCTGCACTTCCTTTTCGAGCTTTCTCTTTTCAAGCTCTTGCTGAAAATACTTGTTTACTGTCAAGCGTGTATTATCAAAGCCATACTTCTGAGCAAGTTTCTTGATATTACTTAGTATTGCTTTCTTTTTTTGCCAACTCAGCTGTTTTATCTGGACATATTGCATCTTTTTTCACCTTCTATTAGCTATGTTCCCGATCTTTGTAGTTTTATTTCTAGTGTACTTATATTGGTTTGTGTGCTTTCATTTGCTTTTACGTTTATCGACTGTATTATGTTGTTAATAGTGTTAGAGATTTTCTTTATCACAATTATTGTTTTGTTGAATAATGATGGAAAGAGAAAAAAGAATAGGATAAGGACTGCCAAGATTATTAATACCCATTTCCATAAATCCATTTTAAATCACCTTGCAAGCTTTCATGGTTCTGCCCTCTTATCCATCTTGCTCTCTTCAATATAAAAAGTCTTTTTGGGCTTCTCAGGAGGTGCCTTTGGCTTTGGTGGTTTGTAAGCTAATATAATCCCAAGAAGATCTTTTCTCTTTTTTTCATCATCAAATATTATCTTGTAACGGATTGCCTTTGTTGTAAACATTATTGCCAAGACATCCTCTTCTTCCTTGTCAATTTCCATTTCCAAGACATTTGAAAGCTTAAAGCCAACTGCCATTTCCATCTTGCCCCGCCCACTGTTGTTGTTGATATTGCTCCTGCTCGTTCAGCCACTCGTTGTATTGCCTGATTACTTCCTGTTCCTTATCCACCTTGTCTGCGAGCCAGTAAGCCAACCCGAACAACGCTAAAAAGACTATGGTGGTGATAATTATTACTACAATCATAATCATTATTGTCCAGATGGCATCGGTATATCTATCCTAACTGCACCATCCCCAAGATAATTACAGTAGGAGCACACACATCCGGGACAATCTGTCGAAATTATATCAGCACAATCAATATTCTGACAATCATCACAAACAACACAATTCTGTGCTAAGACAGATTGTGGTAAGTTATCGATTGCTGACCTGAATCCCAACATTGAACCAAGTATGATTCCTAAAAGGAGTATTAAAAGCATAGCTATCATCAAAAAGACATTTACTTTTCTCCTAACTTTCTTTCCTGTTTTCTTTTCTTTCGCAAGTCTCAATTTTTCAGCCTCCTTTCTTTTCTGATAGTAAGTTCTCCACTTCTCCGGCCACATCGTCATTGAAAAAATAAGACCTAAAACAACAGCCACTATCATCCAAATGATTGTCTTTACTTTAATTCCAAACAATATTGGAACTGGATCTATAGCCATATTATTTCACCTTTTTATTTTTCAATTTTTTTAATATGAATGATATCACATCATCCCAAGAAACATAACGCCTTGGCTTTTTCATGCATTTAAGAATCTCAATCTCATAAGCCCTTTTAAATTCAGAAAGATGTTTTTTTGTCTCCGCCTTTACCATTATAGGGTAGTCTTTGTCCATCAGCCAGCCTCCATCAATATAAATATAAAGGATGGTGGGGAAGCCCCACCACCCATAACTCCTACTTACAGGGTTATCCGCTTAAACTTAACAAGTATATGAAGTTTAAATATTTTTTGGTTTTGACTTATCCCAAGCAACCAAACTCCCTTCTCCTCTAATCACCCTCTTAACATTCCCATTCTTATCAGTATATATAGACAGGCAATAGTCACAGAAAGGACAATCATACGCCGTTTTCTTCCATTTCATTCAAAACACCACAATGTAGTATTCATTATTTCGTTGTACTCATCACACATCAATATCCAATCAGAATTACAATTAGGAGTCTCATTAAAATAATCAGTCACTATGTTCCAAGTGAGTTTCATCGGACAAGAACAACAAGGATTATCAAAAAGCTTGTATGAGCCGTCACAAAGACAGCAGTGTCCTGGCCTATACATAATTATAATCACCAACAAAATCATAATAGCAACCAACATTACTGTTGCAAAAAGTACATGAATATTAAATTTTATCATGGCTTCGGCTCCTCCTCAAACCAATACATATTCTCTTGGTTTTCTGGAAAATATAATGTTAGTTTAGGATGTTTATTAATTGAGAAAGATTGGTTTCCAGTAACAATAAAATCTCCATAATGTGATTCTATAGTGAAAGAACATACTGTGCTATCACAAAGATAGCACTGTTCCGACCTATAAATGATTGCGATATAAATGGTTGCGATTATCAACAAAATGATAGTGGCAACAAAAATTATTGTTACAACAATATTAGATTTCATAGATCAACACATCCGAAGCTTTCAGCTTCTGAATCTTAGTATAGACAATTGGCTCCTTATCTTTGATAAGAGCCGCAGTCCTCTTTTTCTTCGACCATATTAAGTGAGAAAATGCAACCCTTGGAATCACAATCTTGCTTCTCATAACAAGCTCAACACTCCCTCTTTTAATTGCTATGTCCATAACATCTTTATAACCGAGCTCCTCTTCCTCATTAGGAAAGTATATTTCACAATCAATGTGACGAAAAGTCTTTTCAAACACCTTACCGACAAAGAACTGGGGCTTGATAGTCCAATGATTATTTTTATATTTGGCTTCTTCCCAAGACACTTTAATAAAATCTCCTGTTTCTATTTCATCCCATTCATATATTTTATCAGCCATCATCATCACCAAATAACATTTCTTGCTCTGAACAATTTCTTTTACAACTTGAATCCATATAATGTATGTATATATCTCTTGCAAATAAACTGATGTCTTTTTCTGTAAAATTATCTCCTAATTTATCCTTATTTACTTCATAAAATCCACAATACACTTCTGGATCGATTGACTTGGATGTAGCATTCACTCCGAATATAAGACCAACAAAAAATACAATCACTAAAAGAAATATGAAGAGACCTAACACAACAGGACCATCTAATTTCTTCTTATTGTTTTTTGACATCAGTCAACCCTCCTTCATCGAAGAACACTATTAATTGCCCTTTATCTACTTTTTTTACTGCTTCTAAAAACTCCTTTTGATTATGACAAACTATCCCTTTTTGTTCCTTAGCAAATCTTACGATCTCTGCGTAGTTTCTCATTTTTCACCTCTGCGTTTCTTCAGCATATCGATGACATCCTGGATCTTCGTATCTTTGAGCCCAGGACACACCTTCCTAGCTTCCTGAAGATGTTTCTTAATTGCTTCTTTATTCCAAAGAGGAATATTATTAAATATGTGATCTGGATAGGTGCAGCAGAAATAGGGCCTTTCTTTATCCCACACTTTGCAACTGAACTTACCATCAACTTCAATGAGCTGTTCACAAGGATATTCGAAGGTAATTGTCTTCATAGCATCCCCGTTCTCAAACATAAAAGGAGACTCTTCTACCTTTATCTTTGGATTCTTCATCCACATATATCTTACTGCAAAATCAAGATTATCATTTGTTTCAAAGACCTTGCAACAAGCACCACACCTTTGGCAAGCCTCTGAAGTTACAAGAGTTGATTCATTACCAGTCCTCATTTAAGCCACCTTCCATATACTTTGTTGAATGCCATTCTGTCAATCTCATCATAAAACTCTGAATTTATAAATCTTTTAATTAACTTAGGAAAGACCTTGATTAATATAAGCCACGCAGGATATCCCATTATAAAAATAGCATATGCGGACCCATACTGCATCTTCTGAAGCACATCCATATAATCACCCCTCAATAATATCCGTTAAAGTCGTCATCCTTCTTTGATTTTGTTTTATTTTTCTTCTTAAACTTAGTTGAAAAATAACCGAGCATGAATCCGACAATTAAGCCAAAGACAACTCCAAGTATCCAAGATAGGAAAATTTCACCAACACCCATTTTTTCACCTCCTTAACTGAATATAATATAATTGTGTTTCTTGTTAACATTCAAACCTTCACCATAGAATCTACCTATACTCATGCCAACAGATTCAATGTGAGGAATCATGTGAATATATTCTGGATTCATAACAATAATCATGCTCCAGAAACCACCAGTTTCTTTACTTGCAACAAAAATATCAAGTAAGTCTTCCTTATCGTGCTTAGTTAAGGCATCATCAATAGCTTTTACAATTCTTTTATGCATTTTGTTCAACCTCCTTAATTATTCTTTTAATCCTATTCAACATAATTTCGTGGGCTTTTTTAACAATTCCTAAATAATTTAAGAACTGTTTTCTTGTCAAAGTTATCTTTCCACATTCCCCACTTTTTTCATCCTTAGCCCACCCAAATCCAACAACATGAGGGGCTGTTAACTCAACACATTTAAATTCACCGTACCCTTTATTTATTTCCCAATATTTACTATGACAATTATTAATTGCGTGCCATTTGTTATTTACTTGATAAAACTTCATCCCTCATCTCCAGCTCTTGCAACAAGGACAGTGCCTCGTTCCATTAACATACATATCTAATTCGCAACCACACTTCCAGCACTTCATTTTCTATTCTTCAAACTCAAAAACAACGATTTTATCGTCATCAAACATAGTTTTATCTATGTCTTCTGGCAGTTCAGACTTGTCAATAATTTTAACTCCAACAATATTCTTCATTATTGTTGCGTCCTTGCCATCTTCATTCACAAAGGTTATGTGAGCATCTCTATAATCAACCTTTCTCTCTCCACTCTTTATTTTCTCAAACTGTTTGCCTTTTGATAAAAGCCTCATTTTTCCACCCCAATTCTTTTTTCTTTTCTTCCAAGATAGATTATATACCCTGTTGTTATTATTACTATTGCTATTATTATCTTAGGTATTAATTCTAATGTAAATCTTAAATAATCAAATCCTAAATACATTTTTTCACCTTACTTTGCTTTTATTTTCTTCTGGAAATTTATCAAGCTCAGATCCATGAAGACCATGCAAGATAATATATTCGAGAGGAATAAGATGCGTTTTTCCAGTGGAAATGTCGGTGACACGTTGTTTACCATCTGAATGAGGGAAATTGTTAACCACTATAGTAATGGCAGCAACCTTTGCGGGATCAACCCCGTCCGCATAACGCTTCGCCCATTCGTTGCATATTTTCTGCATGATTTTATCTGCTAATTCTTTAGATATCATAGTTTTTACCCCTTGGCTTAAGACAGCCCTCACACTGAACATGACCTTTCACTATAGGATTTTTAAAGCACCGTACACAAATCTTATTTGCCAAACTCGCCTCCCTCTTTTTCTTCATATATTTCTTATGATAATCAGACATATCTTCTTTGTTTGCATCAACCCAAGCCTTCCTCGTTGCCTTTCCCTTATCAGATTTAAGATATTTATTCATAGCAAGTCTAACTCTCTCCGAAGTTTTATATTTCTCTTTCATTTTATGTTCCTTAACTCATAAATAACATTCTTGACAAGCTCTTTGTTGCCAACCATCATTTTGACTTTCCTATGAACTCTATGCTTTTCAATGTCCTTTGCCTCGATAATACAACCACAAGTCAATTCAAAAGGAGTATCTCCTCCTGAATGACAAGTTGTTGATATTAATTTATGTTTGAAACAATAAGCCCACATTTTAACAAAATTTCTCTGTTAAGCCAAAAGTATTACTTTTAGATTCAATCTCTTCTACTTCTAATGGCTCAATCGTATAGCTTTGAATTTCAAATATACAACTCCTATTTTCTTTGTTCTCTGTTGCGTTAACACAACACTTTATTATGCCAGAATCTTCATCAATATTACATCCTGTACACGCACAATTTAACGGCCCCCCAAGAATACCAAAGTAAGCCAGAGCTCCGATGGCTGCCAATACAACAAGAATAGCCCAACCATAAGTCATCAAAAACTCCATCGCCCCATCATTTTGTCCTTTTTTATTCATCATTTTTTCTTCCTCTGTTTATTTTTCTTGACTTGTTCAACAACATCTGTCAATGTATAAAAGTGGACGACATTCATCAAGACATACACACCCAAGGCAAAGAAAATTATCCTTGAAAAGTCAAACCAGTTTGTCCTAATGCTAAAATACATTATCAGGAAAAACCACATTCCAAGGGTCCAAACATAAGATATCCTTATACCTTTATGAAGCCCAAACTTTGAAACAAACTTCTTAACCATTGGGTTTCTCTCATATTTATAGAAGTCCTTAACCTTGAGCTTTTCCTTTAGAAAATACATCAAGACATAGGTCATTCCAATATCTATTGCGACTAAACCTAATAATATTACTACTTCCCAGCGTATCATTTATCCACCTCGCTTTAATAAAATTCAAGACTCGGATCTCCATTTGGATTAACAATCCTCACTTTCTTGTCTTGCTTAATATATTTCATAATTTTTCCAGCTTGCTGAAAGGCATCAAATAATAATGCTCTTGCTTCTGAAACTGAAAGATGAAAAGTCTTTGTTACCTCTGCAAGACTGAGTGGTTTCTTCTTTCGAACAGAATGCTCAATAACACCAAGCATCACATCTGACTGCTCCTTATTAAGGATATCAAACTTAATCTCTTCAGCTACTGGTTTAGGCTTAGGCTTTTGTTCTTTTCCAAGTCCAAGAGCATATCTTTTATCATAGATAGTACCTTTTAATCTATTTGGGAGCAATCTCATTGCCTCTTGTGGGGAGTTATTTTTAATTATATCTATCTCCCATTGCTCAAATCTTGAATGCTTTTTCGGAACCTTTCTTCCTGAAATTCCTAATTTTATTCTTCTACCATAAACTGCAAGTTTTGTTCTATTTGGTAGATACTTTGCTGCATCTTCTGGAGAATACTTCTTGACAATCTCATCCTCTGAGTTGCTCCAAGGAATATGCTTACTTGAAACACGCTTCTTTTTGCTTTGCACAATAACCAAGTCAGAAGAAAGCCCAGAAGAAAACCTTGTAAGCCTCATTTTTCTATTATATACTGCAGGTAATGTTCTTCCATGAAGAAGCTTTGATGCCCTTTTAGGAGTATTGTTTTTTACAATCTCATCCTCTGATTCAGTCCAAGACTTAAACTTCCTGCTCTTAGAATACTTACGCTTCTTTTTTGTAAAGAGTTCACTCGGTTTCCGTTCAGAAACTTCTTCTATCTTTTGCTTCAGCACCATTGCCAAATCTTTTTTCTTTTCTACAGCATTTAGTAGAATTTCAACATCTTGTTTAGTTTCAAGTTCAAATTCTATTTGCCCAATCTTTGCTTTCATTTTTTTTACCTCCTGTTTTACCTCATAATAAATGTCCAAATCGCACCCTGCTCATCACTACAATAACAAACTGGATTGCGATCAAGATACTTTGGCATCATATCCCAATTATGACTCTCACAAATCTCAGTGCAAGACTCATGTAAAGAATTTGTTTTATTTTTCAAGTCAGTTATGCCTGGCATATTCTCTATTTTAAAAACACCAAAGTAAGCCATTAATCCTATTACCATCAACACAACTATAATTGCCCAACCATAAGTTGTAATGAATTCAAAAAACCATCCTTTTGTCATGTTTATCTAAACCTCCTAAACACTTTGAAAAATGACATGTTTATCTAAACCTCCTAAACACTTTGAAAAATGACAAAAATACTCCAATTCCCACTGCTATCATCATCAGTACCCCGAATTGAGCCCAAGACGCCATAGCAACAGATATAGTATCTCCGTAGCTTATATCTTGGTCAATAGGCTCAGGCTCATACACAGGTATTACTTCACCGTATGCAATTTCCTCTGTCTTACCCTCAGATGAACTGATTGATATTCCTTCAAGTATCAAGAACAAAAAAATTAATAAGATACAAACCCCGATGACTACAACACTAAGGATTATCTTATTTATTCTTTTTTGCTCTATTTGTCGGATTAGCTTTTTTTGTTCCAGTTTTGGTTTTTTTGACATCACTTTCCATCATCTTCTTGTAGCTTTTATGAAATTTCATATCCTCTCTTTGAGCCCGCTCTGCTGTAACTTGTGCATACTTTCTTGCAACAGACCAAATGATATAAATAACAATGGCTGCTATCAGCAAAAATAGTATGAATCTAAACACTACCATTTTCACAACCTCCTAAATTTTTATTCCGCATCAGGCAACACAGGCATCTGATAAAGGAAGTTTCCTGAACCACTATCTCCCATAATAAATGTTGGGACTTGTGCTCCACCAGCTCTCCAAGCATCAATCCAGTTGTTAGCAACCATCAGCTCATCAAGTTGTTTACTTTTCAACTCAAGTGCCTTTGCTTCTCCTTCTGCTCTTTGAACAAGCTCAAACTTCTCAGCTTCAGCTGCTTTAATCCTAATCTGCTTATCTCCTTCTGCCTTTGCTACTCTTTTGTTAGCATCTGCTATTGCAACACCAACTAATTCCTGCTCCTTCAAAGCTTCCTGTTCTGCTGCTTTCTTAGCATCAATTTGTGCTTGATACTCAGGTGCAAAGTAGATGTTCTGAACAACTACATACTCCAACTCAGTGTATTGTGTTGGGAACTTTTCCTGAATTGCCAAAATAGCTTTTGCAATTACTTCATCTCTGTGCTGAATTATATCAAGACCGTCTTCATATTGAACTGTAACAGTCTTAAATCCGTGCTTTATACGACCTTCAATATTTAGAACCTCATATACTTGAACATCTTTTCCGACATTCTTATACAATTCCATTACAGAGTCTGATTTAATTCTCCAGTTTATCTTAATGGTTGCATAAATGCTCTGACCATCACTTGTTGCTGCACTGTCTTTACCTGCAAGTTCTATCACTACTGGCCTAGTTCTTAAGTTATACTGATAGACTTGAGTGAACAATCCTGTCCATTGCATTCCAGGCTGTTGAATTCCCTTAATTACTCCAAATTTGTTCATTACTCCAAGGTGATTAGCATCGACTACATCAAAGCCTAATAGAAGCACAAGAACAATCACAACTATAATTGCGATAACTCCTACAAGAATCCCACCTTGGGCTTTCTTCCCTTTCATTACTTTTCCTACCACTTTAGCACCCCCTTCTTGGCTATTTTTTTTTGTTTTCCGCTTGATTTTTTGCTTGATTTTTTGCTACTACTCTTATACCATGTAATAAATTCCTTAAAAATGCTGAATATAAATTTTAATAAATAAATCAGCATAATGAATAGATATAAGAAAAAGTGAGTCAGATGATGAAAGAGCTTACCAGCATCCTCTTTTGGAGTGGTCTTTTTTATTTTCTCCTTCGTCTCTTTTCTACTCAACAAAGCATATACTACAATCACAACAACAAGTGCAATGATTAAAAGCACGTTCATTCAATCACCTCCGTGTCATTTTTTAAAGCACAATATTTATCAGAAAGAGTATAGTCCTTAATGCAACTCATAGAACCAGACCACTGATAACAAACCACATGGTCTTTGCATAATGATACTACTCCAATACCAGATCCTAAAGTATCAACCCAAACCACATCTGGTGGTTCTTTAGGTGCAACATACTTTGAACAACCTGAGATTACAAGTAGAATTAACAAAATTAGAATTATTTTAAACCACATCTTTTTTTCAGATTTCCAGTTCATTCAAATCACCTTTTTATCTCTATCTTCTCTTTTCTTGACAACACAAAAATCCTTATGACCTCTGTCAAGAAATTTCCCACAAAAAAAGCATTTAGCTTTCTTCCAATCAATTTCTTGCTCCATTTTCTTAAGCTCTTTGTAAAGAGCCTGTGATGCAAGATGACAATCGTGCTTAGTTTCTTTTAAAGAACGAGCAAGGCTTTTTCTTAAATCTCTTTCAGTTTCATTACCCATTAAAACAATTGGAGCCATAAACTCCTTGATAAGTTTCTTTTCTTTGTTATTTTTATAAGGAAAGGACTTTATTCTATCACGAATCATATCCATCCAAAATAATGTTACTGCCATTTTAAAACCCTCTTTGTGAAATTATATGAAATTTCACAAGCACCATTCTTCCCATAAAACATAACTCCAGGAATACAATTACTGCAGTTAAGCCAATCATCTACTGCAACCCTATCTGTGCAACTATATTCAAAAGTGCCCCTATCAAAATTACCTTTATTTTCAAATATTGTTTCTGAATAAAAAGAAGTTGGTTTATTTGGAGTAATCAATTTATGAATATTCTTAGTTTCTATTTCGTAATGAGGATTCATTAAAGCAACAATAGAAATAACAAAGGCAAAGAGAGCAAATAGCAATGCAACCTTTGATATTAAAATATGATTATCTGATTTTTTAGTCATTTCAACAACCCCTCAAACTTAGCAAAGTTATAATGTTTATAAATGTTTCGTTATTTTGACCACTGACTTTTTGTATATTTTTTTCTCATCAGAGGAACACACTAATATTAACTTTTTCAAAGTATCCCTCCGATACATCGAATACTTAAATTTCTTGCAACAATCAGAAGGACCTCTATTTTTATGATATATATCACATCTGACTTCCCCAACATCACAAGGTCTAAAAGATGAAAAAAAACACCCTACGCATTCCTTTCTAAGGAGCTTTTCTATTTTTTTTCCTGCGTCTGTCATTATTATAACCCCAGTACTCCTTACCTTCTTTGCTCAATAAAAGAATATAAAAAAATAAAATTACAATTATTGCCCAAATAATAAGAACAATAATTGTAAATAATCCCATTGTTCAAACTCATTGATTGAATTCAATATCAAGTTTCTTTACAACCTTGAAAGCTACGCCACGAACAACATAACAAATAATGTCCTGCTCTTGAGCCCCAGCCATTATCCAAGCAAGGATTTTCTCTTTTGCTGCCACCAAGCTATCTACAGTCGCCTTATCGACAATCTGAGGTTGTGCCTGTCCTTCTGGTTGCCTCTGATATCTTTCCAAATGTATTTCATCCGCCATATTCAAAACCTCCTATTTTATTATATGTTTCTTTTTTTCAATAGTTTTATTACACCTTTTACAAACCTTCACAGAATGATCTGCATAGTGACCTGGTGCCCACATAACGTCACGCCATTCTGATTTTTTATGAGGACAAGATTCTTGAAGAACCTTAACCTTATGTTCAAAGTCTCGCTGTAATTGTTTGTATGTTGTCATTTAATCTCCCCTCATATACGCATTATATGCGTCGTAAGTTTCTTCAAAGTTTTTTGGAAAATTACCCTTAAAAAACTCTAAGAATTTTACAAGATTATCTTTGTGCCATTCTTCAAAATTTATTTTACTCATTTCATATCCTCCACATTCATATGTCTGCAGTTCCAACTAACTTAAAAAATACATCAACTTTATGACCGCAATCACACTCAAACTTCTGTATGATTTTGTCGTTGTCATAATCAATAACAGTATCTGTATCTATAAATTTCGGAAACGTGCTTTTACATTTCTTACATCTTATCATTTTAAACTCCCTGGGAGAATTGAAATCTCCAGCTCATCCACATTCTCTATCTCTTTTGAATACCTAAACTGTCCGCCATTAATACTGATACGCAATACCTTCATTTTTTTTCACCCACACTATAGTTGTATTTCCACCATAGCCTTTTCTTCGTTCTCCAGATATCTTTCCTTGAAGCAGAAGCTCACTCACATCCCTTGAGAAATGCCTGTAAGTAACAGTCATCTTTTTACTAACCAAACTATGAAGCTTCCCAATCATTATAGGTTTATTATGCCTCTGCAGAGTCTCAAGAATAATATTGTGCCTTTTTAATTTCCGCTCTATAAGTTGCTTTTCTATTCGGAGCTGAATGTTTTTAAAATACCCGCCAAGTCTTTCTTTTGCAAGCAAGGCATCCTCAAGTGTATCAAACTCAAGCTTCAAAGTCAGAAAGACTTTATTTATGTCTCTTTTCATTACCACCACCCTTTTGCTTTATTATCAAAACTTTACCTTCGATTGACATTATAACTGCTGAAACAACCAAAAGAATAATACTTAGAATTAATATTAATGTCTGCTTAAATGCAAGTGAAAGAACAACAAATATAGTTGAGAACACAAACAGCTTAGACCAAATATTGAACTCAATCATCTTATACCTCCTCAACATCTATAACTTCACTATGGAAGCAATGTCCTTTACCGGCAACCATGTTTGAAGCTATGTTTTTAGCTTCGACTTTTGAACCAGCTTCAATTGTAAATTGCCTAAGTTCCTTAACTTGAATTATATAATTAACCATTTTTACCCCTATCAATTGCCTGAAACAAATACCAAAAGCCCTTATCAAGCAGTCTCACCATCGCATAAAATATTAATGCTGAAATTAAGAATGGAACTGGCAACACATAGAATGAAATCCACATCGCAGACACCACTGCTGAATACACAAATATATATTTAATTAATATATTTTTGCTAAACTTCCTTGTTTCAACACCAAGCTCAGCCCCTATTTTATGAGCAAACCTAAATGCAAGAAACTCCTGAAACAATAAGAAAGAAACAAACAACGGCCATTTAATCAATGGAGCAAGAATACCAATCTGAACAACAAGCAAGAACGCAGCAATCTGAAATCCATATATAAAATAATGAATGTGGCAAAGCTCATGAATGATTGCCTCCAACTTCATCGCCTGATCCTTGTAGCGAATATTTATGAATGATGGAAAGATTGGAATCACAAATCCACCAATAATTGTTTTTGGCTTTGACTTCTTCACTGATACCTTAACAAAAGACAGATTAAGCCTGCTCTGAACTTTCTCAACAAAAGACATCGGAATACCCACTCTCTGACTTTCATAATATATAGAAAGCACGTAGATTAAACCACTTAACCCAATTGTATATATAAGAGCCACAGTAATTCCCCAGCCAACGGCAAGGAAAAGTGCAAATATATAAAACCAAGTGAGATACCATCTTATGTCTTTACTCATTTTTTCCTCTTGTAAAATTGATTATATAACTCTTTTTTCATCTGCTCATCAAAGACTTCCATTAAACTAATATATAAGCCAAGCCTTTCTTGATGAACATAGCTCTTTTTTACATTCTTCTTGAACATCTGTAAGATTGCAAGACAGTTGACTGCAAACCAGAAATCCTCAAAGTTTTTCTTTGTCTTAAGATTAAACCTCTTCTCCTCAACAAGCTTGACCATCACTCTCTCTCTCAGCTTAATAAATCTAAAAGATAACTTCACTTTATCTCCAGGCCCTCGAACTTTCAAAAGAACCTTTACTTCAGTCAGCTCATCCATTAGCTTATCATATTCTTCATGCCTTTGTTTTTCTGTTACTCTTTTAATTGGCTTCTTTTTCTTCTTCATTCATAACCACCTCAAAATACTCTTTGAAATCTTTCCCTGAAGGAAGACTACTTAAATCATACTCCCTCTGCAATAAAGCTGGATAATACCCGTCCTTTGGTTCAACACCATATCTATTCCTTGATTGTGGCTTTTCCTGAAAACCACGCCAAACCTCAAACTTCATAGTATCAAGATTAACAACATAAGCCCACTCACAATATAAGCCATCTTTAATGAAACTCGCACTATCAATCATATATTTTAAAGTCCCATTATAATATGGCTCTATAGTTCCTTGAGACTTACGCAACAAACAATACCAATCCTCTGCAATTCCTTTGCTAACTGTTAAATCCCAGAACTCTTTTGGAATATTTAACTGCTCTTCAAATGTTGGCTTAACAGCAGTATCAACAAACTCAATTTTAGAAACCCTTGCTTTGAGCTTTTCAAAGTCCATTGCCCTAATCTCATTTAGAATATTAAGCCCGAGCCCATCAGGATAGCTATCAAAATGATTGTAAGTTAGATAATCTTTTTCTTTATATCTAAATCCGCACAAGCCTCTTGTTCCCATTTAATCACCCTTCTTTTTTTTGCCAGGAGCCATGTCATACACAAAAGTTACACTAGATGACAAAGCATAAAGCAAATTATTAAGCCTATACACAGTTATGCTATCTCCTAAAAGAAACTTGAAATCTTCAAAGTTCTTAAGGAACATAACATCTTTTTCCACAAGACTCATACTCTCTACTTCTACAATCTGAACTCCCCTTGGTAATTTTGGCGGTGGTAATCTCATAAATCATCACCTCTTAAATTATCATTTATCCAGTCGCCTTTGTAGCTCCCATCCTCTGGAAACCTTCTCCCGCACTTCACACATTGGTGGTGATGACAATCCCTTTCAAAAGAATCCGTCACGCTGCCAACAACAATACCACAACACTCTTTAAGCCTACTTCTTTCACCAGTATCAGGAACTGGCCCGTGCATCGGATCATAAGCCTTAAGACCTGCGTTATGCCTCTTCTCAGGAGTATTGAATCCTCTATTTTTAAGGCTTTGTATCAAAGCCATTCTCTCTTCACAAATATTGCATTTTTCCCATTTCATCGAAATCACCTTTTCATACGCTTCACACATACATTACACATCTTCTTCTTGAAATCATAGTCTTTCTTATATCTTTTAATGTTACAACAAGAACAAAGCACTTTTTCATATTCTGTATTGCCTTTAATTCTGACTTCAATAGTTATATCATTGTGCTTTTTAAGTCTGTTCCACACATCAAAAATAGTAGCTACAGAAATACCAGTTGCCTTAGACATTTTTGTGTAATTTATCTCAAGACCAGTTAACTCTATTGCCTGCAAAAACTCAGCTATGTCCTTTCTATTTATTATAAGAACACCTTCGGTTTCAACCTTTGTTTTCATTTTTTACCCCCTTTTTCAAACCCTTCTTTTATTGCTTGATTTGATAATCTTATTTCTTTTTCTAATATTTCCAATCCCTTTTTTAATTCATGATTTGTCATCATGTGTATTAGTTCCTCAAATGTTTTCTCCCCGAACCCAGTACATTTATCTAAACAAGTTTCATTCCAATTATCCATGGCACACCCTAAAGTATCAATAAACTCATCTTTATTTTGATTGTTTGGCACTTCAAACGCCACGATTATTTCTTTCATTCTCTAACCTCTCATAATACTTTTCCCTCTTTACAAAATAATTTCCACCAATTATTAAAATATATTTATTATTTAAAGGCATACCATAATCAACAAATTTAGCTTTTTTCTCCTTAACAAGTTTCTCAGCTTCAACAATTTCAACTATTGTTTTATCCATCATTCATCCTCTAATGCTTCATTTACTTTTTCGTTGAAATATTCATCTGAAATAATTTGTATATTAAATATATCCATTTGTTCATCGTGTCCTAATTCTGTATCTATTATTGCAAATCCGGAGTCTTTCAATTTCTTTAATATTTTATCTGTTTGGTCTTCTGTTAAATTCATTTTAGCCCTCCAACACCATCATACCAACGCTTTTCAGAGCATCATCGATTCGATCAAACTGCCCTTTCAACCACACCTTTAGAACAAGAGCTTTCCCACTCCAAAAGAAGATATGATTTCCATTAAGCTCAACCTTGTTGCAAACAAACAACCTGCTTGGCTGAGTTACCCCCTTACTATCTATAAATACAGTAAGCTCGCCTTTTGATTCATATGTTTTCATTTTACACCTTAAATATAATGGGCTTCTGCCTGTCTTTCCAATTGTTGAGTTTCTTTATTCTTATTTCAAATAAATCTATCTTACTATTTACTTTTAATAAATCCTCAACCCCCATCGTAATTATATTCGGCCTAAATTCTGCCGAATCTCTTGTTCTAACTACTCCATTAATTACAAGTTCATATTCATACGTCATTTTTATCCTCCTTATCGAAATCAATTAATACTTCGTTGCAAGTCTCACATTCAACTGCTATGTTTTGGTAATCAGCAAGAGCCCCATAACCGACACACACAATTTTGTGCCCCATATGTTCTTTTGCTTGCTCAAAGGTTGTTATACTCATCTTCGGTTGCCTCCGGATCCTCCAACATCATCTGTCTTATGCGTTTTTTCTCAGCTTCAGCTTCAGCTTGAAGTTTATCCATTAGTTTATTGAAGCCTTCATCATCAGAATTATCAAGCACTTTTTTGAACTCAGCTGAATATTTCTTTGCCATTTTCTTTGAAAGATTATTTAAATATTTACTGTGTGCCTTTTCTGCATCTGCATCCATTATCTTTGAGACTTCTTCCTTATTAGCATAGAAATCTATGAATGAAACAGAACGCTCACCATCATCCATGGCCTTTCTATCTCCCCAAACAATCTTACCATCTGCTGATTTCTTAAACTCACGAATAACACTTTTATTCTTCCTGTCTTTTCTGAACTCAGCCATTATAAGAATTTCCTTTCTGTCAACCCTTTGTCTTGGTCTTATCATAGGTGTATTCTCATTCTGTTCTGACATCCAAGCCTCAGATATATAAAAATAGCTATCCACTTTGCTTCTCGTAACCATACCGCGGATTTTATCAAACATCTGATCCTTTTCTTTTGTATTTCTAAAACACAACACCACCATAGCAACAGTGCCTTCGTGCTCTATCATTATTTGAGGAGAGTGCTGACCATTTGTTTCCATTTGAACAACAGCCATATCCTCAACTTTCTTTAATGTTAGCTTACCCATTTACTTCACCCTTTTCACTTGAAACTCTTTTTTACCCCAACTAAACATCATAGTCTCTGTTTCTGCTAAGGTTGTTATCTCATCAAATAATTCTGGAATATCTATGTGTTTTTCAATTTCCTCAAGACTTTTCATTAGTCGTCTACCTCGAATACTATTACTTTTCTCTTTCTCTTGGGCTTTGCCTCAACTTCCCCAAAAAGATCGTCATTCAACTTCTGCTTTATTTTATTAAGCTCATCAAGCTGTCTGCATAAACTCATTGTATTCACCTTCTTACTTTTTTCTTCTTTGCAAGATATCTTATGGTTGTTTCATTTTTCCCAGCCATACCCAAATATATAATGAGCATAGCAACACTTGCAAGAGCACCTACCCAAAACCAAATCAACTTTAAGGCAATAATATTGATTACAATAGCAACCAAAAATAATGCTAAAAAGTTAGTGTTTCTTTTTACATTCATTTTTCAAACCTCCATGTGTCACTACAATTAGGACTTTTATTAATGATGGTAACAAGCCACCTCTTATCAACCCTGACCTTTGAACTGATTTCTTTTTTCAATTCATTATTCTGTTTCTCAAGCTCATCAGCCAAATCTCTAAGTTCTTTTATAGAAACATTCATCGCCTGCCTCAATAATCTCATTTTTACTCCCCCAATATTTGACCCATGATAGCAATCTTATCATCAAGGTCAGCCTTTCGTCTCTTAAGCTCGACATAGCGTTCCTTTACAACTTCAACAGGAACTGTCCAGCCACCACGCACTTTCTTGACTTGAAAAATATGAGGATTGCTAGAAACAGATGTAGTCCCGAGCAACATCGATAAAGCCGCATTACTATGAACAATAAAATGGCTTTTTGTTTTTTCCAGACTTATTGTTATGTGTCTTTTTATCTCCAATTTTTTTACCTCAACTATTGTTATATCTAACGAATATATAAATCTTTCGTTCATCACAATTCATAAATCAATGCCTTTTCCCCAGGAAGTATTTCAAAATTAGTATAATAAAACCTCCATTCAGGATGACTTTTATGTAATTTTTTCTTGACTTTATCCTCGTCAAGTTTCAAATCAGTGTCAAGTTTATTAATATTGACATCGATTATTGCACCTTTCTTAATAAAATCATAGCTTGAAAACATAACTTCAAGGTTTATCATGGTAAGTGTTTTTCCGAGTCTGACTTTCTTTTTATAACCATCACGCACTTCCCCTATTATATAATACGATTTAAGGGTTGTCACAAGCTTCCTTGTCTTGCCACGAATAAATTTCTCATAAATCCCAAGCCAAGACAGCTTCACAAAATATCCTTTCTCAACCCTCATTTTCATAGTAGATTCACCATAGTTGTATATTTAGCAAGTAAATTTGAAAACTCATTATACCAAGATTGTATTGCATCTCTTTTCTTTGCAATCTCCCACTCCATCACTTCAATAGTCTTATCAATTTCTGGAAAGAGTTCATCAAAGGCAATAGTTCTCATAATCCTTTCACTCCACAATAAATTACTCACACCATCTGTAAAGCAAAGCCTTACTCTTGGATTCTCATCAGGAAACTCAATTGCACGTATTGATTGAAGTTCAAAATGCCTAACATCAATATTCACTATTTTATTATAAGAACAACTAAACTTCTTAACATAATTAACTTTTTTCTCAACAGGAAGCTCAACACAAATGCTATTTTCAAGCCACTCCCGTCTATTAAAACCAGCCAAAGCCGTCTTTAACTTTACAAGATTATCAAGCTTATTTGGAGCATGAGTACTCACCCACCCATATAAAGAATGATAATAACTTGTATTTTGAAATAAATTCAACAAAATATCAAGCTTAAGAGGCTTCACTTGATTCATACCAGCATACCTTTGACCAATTCCAGTTGAAGATGAAACACAAATCTCATAAGCCCTTTTCCTTGCCCCTTGAAGAATAACCTGAACAACCTTTGTTTTTTTAACCATCCTCGGAAACATAACTCTCATCAAATCCTTAGCAATATATTCAGATATATCAGTCATTAGTTTTTTATTTTTCCTAACTTGTTCTGTTAAAAAATTTATTTTATGAGTAATTACTAATCTATCTTCTTTGTGTTTCTCAAAACTTACTTCGTCCATTTTCTTCCTCCTATCCAACCCCAATATCGGTTTGTTGTTTCAAAATCACCTACGAGTGAAGATATCAAAAACTTTGATTTATCTTTATCAGTTGCAAGACAAAAATGGTCTGACTCAACCAAAGTGCTTATCTTCTTCTCCTCAGTAGTTGGCTCACGATCTTCAAACATAATAATTGATAAATACAGCTTATCACCAAGCACATTATCAACCAATAAAAGAGAATGGCTATTAGTCAAACGATACAGAAAATCAGCAGATGACTTTCCAACAACCACATCTCCTTTTTTAAACTTCATATCTAAATACACCTGTTTTCTTATATATTGTAGTTCTCAAATTAACAATATCCTGAACCAACTCTATTTTTTCCTTAAGCTCACCATCAGGGATATGCTCTAAAATTAAATTTAAATCATCCTGGCTAAAAGAAATATTTATAGATTTATCATCTCTATCATAACGCTCATCTGCAAAACTTAAAGCATTATAGCTACTAATAACTCTTACTATTGGTTCCATATCTAATCACCTCACCAATTCCTTGTGGTACTTCTGTTGCTGTATTGACAAGCCAAAGAACCTTTCTAATCCCAATTTGTTGTGGCTTTAAAATCTAACAACACCCTCACTAAATTTTATAATTTTCAGGCAATTTATATCTTCCACACTCATATTCATATAAAATATTACAATTAAAACATCTTATTTCTAAGTCACTTATTTTTCTTCTACCTTTGATAATTCCAACATAATCCATTACTTTTTTTTCTTTTTCTTTTTTACTACGACCATTTAAATGATTTATAGTTAAAACCCTTATATCGCCATTACCACACATAACACAACAAGGTTTTTTTTTACCTGAAATTAATTGCAAAGCTTTTAATCTGTAATTAAAATTTTTTATTTTTGCTCTTTTCCTTTCTTTTTCAAGATATTTTATTCTTAATTTTTTATTTCTTTTTCTTTCTTTTTCCAAACAATCACCACAATATTTTAATTTTCCTTTCAAATTAACTTTGCAAATCAAACATTTATTATCCTCTCTTAATTTTCTTCTGTATTTTTTCATAGCTTTCCTCATATATGCTTTCAGCCATTCCTTATCTTTCCAATTCTTCATTTTCACCGATGGAAATCAATTAAGTTTTATAAATTCTCCGATGTTTGCACTTGGTTTTTTGTGATATCCATTTTTATTTCCCTCGATATCAATTCCATTCTTTGTTATAATCCACAGCACGTGCCTACCATTTAAATCCTTTTCTTCTACCCAAGGCGTATAGCCGTCCGTGAAAACAATAACCACTTTTGCAAAAGGCATATTCT
>Ga0307377_10001482_pt1 | contig 29565 bp, 32 predicted proteins | sample TR3MG_FD_202535 | JGI IMG/M metagenome (GOLD analysis project Ga0307377, IMG submission 202535) | Soil microbial communities from Risofladan, Vaasa, Finland - TR-3 | ecosystem: Environmental > Terrestrial > Soil > Coastal area > Acid sulfate soil | place: Finland: Risofladan, Vaasa | collected... | reverse complement strand
TTCGACAAGAGCGCCTGACGGCGCTTTCGACAAGAGCGCCTGACGGCGCTTTCGACAAGAGCGCCTGACGGCGCTTTCGACAAGAGCGCCTGACGGCGCTTTCGACAAGAGCGCCTGACGGCGCTTTCGACAAGAGCGCCTGACGGCGCTTTGGACAAGAGCGCCTGACGGCGCTTTGGACAAGAGGGCCTGAGAGGAAGGCAGAGATGAGCGGTTCGCTGTCTATCGGAGGGCTGATCTCGGGGATCGATACGAACACGCTGCTCGATCAGCTGTATGAGGTGGCGCAGGCGCCGATCCGCCGGCTGGAGTCGAGGAAGCAAGGGCTGAACCAGAAGTCGGCGGCGTGGTCGCAGTTCGAGGCGCTGGCGCTGACGTTTCGGGGGCTGGCCGTGCAGCTGGCAACGCCGACGGGCTTCAGGCTGTATTCGGCGACGGTGAGCCACGGGGAGCTCGTCAGCGCTTCGTTGGGATCGAACGCGACGCCGGGGACGTACACGTTCACGATACAGGCGCTGGCGCAGACGCACCAGCTCGTCGCCCAGGGGTATGCCGATACGGATGAGACGAGTGTCGGAACGGGCACGGTGACGATCGCGGTGGGGGAGGGCGATCCGGTCGTCGTCGATGTGGACGGCTTCACGCTGGCGGAGCTGCGGGATGCGATCAACAAGGCGGAGGCGGGCGTGAATGCCGCCATCATCAATGACGGGAGCGCGACGTCGCCGTACCGGCTCGTGCTGACGTCGAAGACGAGCGGTCTGGATGGTGAGATGGCGGTGACGGTGGATCTCGCCGGCGGCACGGCGCCGAGCTTCTCGGAGATGGAGGCGGCGCAGGACGCTCAGGTCCAGCTCGGGTCCGGGGCGGGGGCGGTCACCATTTCGAGCGGGTCGAACACGATTTCGGGGGCGATAGAGGGGGTGACGCTCAACCTTCTGGCCGTCGACGCGGCGACGCCGGTGATGCTCACCGTGTCGCGCGACACGGCGGCAGTCCAGGGCCGAATCGAGGCCTTCGTGGCGGCGTACAACGAGGCGGTCGATTTCTTCGCGGCGCAGTTCGACTTCGACCCGGACACGGGGTGGGCGGGGGTGCTGTTCGGCGACTATCGTCTGGAGGGATTGCAGCACGACCTGGCCCGGAGCGTGGGGAATGCGATTGTGGGTGCGATGGGAGGGTTCGCCTCGCTCTCTCAGATCGGGATTCGGGTTGAGGCGAATGGGAGGCTGATGGTCGAGTCTTCGACGCTGGCGTCCGCGCTGAGCGGCAGCTTCGACGATGTGGTCGGCGTGTTTGCTGCGCGGGGGGCGGCGACGCACGATGATGTCACCTACCTCACGGGGACGTCGGAGACTCAGCCGTCGGGAGCGGCGGGATGGGCGGTGGAGATCACGCAGGCGGCGACGCGGTCGCGGGTGACGGCGGGGGTCGCGCAGACGGTGGCGCTGGCGGCGGATGAGACGCTGACGATCAACGGCGTGAACGTGTCGCTGTCGGCGGGGATGACGCAGAGCGAGGTGGCGGCGGCGATCAATGCTGTGGACGACCAGACGGGGGTGGTCGCTGCGGCGACGGGCGCGGACGGAGAGGGGACGGGAAACTACCTCACTCTGACCCGGGGGGCGTATGGGTCGGCCTATCACGTCGAGGCGGTATCCACGGTATCGAACCAGGGCGGAGGAGGGGCTGCGAGCGGGATCGGGACGACGACGGTGACGGAGGAAGCTCCGCTGGGCGAGTCGGGTGCGGGCACGGGGGCGGCTGGGCTGGATGTGGCGGGGACGATCGACGGGGAGGAGTGCACGGGCGCGGGCCGGCGGCTGAAGGCGAAGGCGGGGGACCCGACGGGGCTGTCGCTGCTGGTGACGGGGACGTCGGCGGGGAGCTATGGGGTCGTCAACTTCACGGTGGGAGCGGCGGAGTCGGCCTTCAGGGTGTGTCTGTCGGCGACCGATACCGTGGACGGGACTGTGGCGCGGGCGCAGGATTACCTCGCCGATACGATGGATGACATCGATGCGGAGATCGTGCGCCTGCAGGAGCTGATCGAGCACGAGCAGGAAAGGCTGCGGGCCAGCTTTGTGGCGATGGAGCGGGCGCTGGCGCAGTTCCAGAGCCAGAGTCAGTTCCTGGCGAGCCAGATCGCACAGATGCAGGCGAATGCAGCGACGTCGTAGAGGCTGTTTCATAACCTCCATCTGAGGTTGTGAAACAGCAGCACAAGCCGTCAGGTCCAGCAGGCGCATTTCATGCCAGCGTCTCTAGCGGACAGCCAGCGGAGTGAGGGTTATGAAATGCGCTCTAGGTATGATTGCATCTTCCGGCCGCCCCGGGAAGTTGCCCCTGTTGGAGCATTCTCCTTCCCTGTGGAGTGGTACCCGGGGCGGCCGGTTTGACGTGAAATGAACGCACAGCGTCCGTCATCCCGCTATGAAGAGAGCCGGATCCTGAATGCGGGCCGCGAGCAGCTTCTGCTGCTGACGTACGACGGCTTGCTGCGGTTCCTGGCGCGGGCGCGGCGGGGGATCGAGGGGCGCGACTACGACGAGAAGCACCTCGGGTTCTCCCGGGCGCAGACGATCGTCCTGGAGCTTCATCGGACGCTGGACTTCGGGGCGGCGCCGGAGCTGGCGGGGAATCTGGCTCGGATCTACTTGTATCTGCTGGAGGAGCTTGCCCGGGCGGACTCGGAGGATGACGGGGCGCGGGTGGGAGGGGCGATCGAGATCGTGATGGAGCTGCGGACGGCGTGGGCGGAGGCCGCGGGGCGGGGGACGGCGGGGGCGGAGGAGGGGGGATGAACGTTTCGGAGATGGGGAAGCTGGCGGCGAGGCACGTGCGCCTTCAGAGGGAGCTGCTGGTTCTGTGGCGGCACACGTGTCGGGCTGGCGAGGCGATGGGTTCGGACGATTGGGTCGCGTGGGTGGCGAAAAGGCAGCGGCTGGTGGAGGCTGTGGCGGCGCGGGAGGGTGCGAGGCTGTCTGCGGATACAGCGGCGGCGAGGGCCGAGGCCGACCCGGGGCTTGCAGAGCGACTGGTCGCCTTCCACGAGATGGAGGTGGAGACGATGCGGGCGATCCTGGGCCTGGATGCGCGGGTGCGCGCGGCTGCACGAGGGCGGCTCGGGGCGCTTTCGGCGCAACTGCGAGCGACGCGTCGGGCGCAGTTGGCGCGCCGGGAGTACGGCGGGCCGGCGCGGGCGGTGGGGCGCTTGAGCCGGCGGGGGTAGGGGGACGGCCCGCGGTAGCCGCAGATTCACCCGGGCGGATTGGTTTGTGGGGGGCTCTCCCGCCGCCCCCCACGCCCCCCGCGGGTCCGTGCCGGACCGGCGGGGTATTGGCAGAGGCTGCAACGTGGGCGCTTCTGGCGGGGACGAGGATGTGCGTGGTAGGTGGCGCCGGGAAGGTTCCTTCCCGGCGGAAGCCGACAGGGGGGCTGCCGCCCCCCTATGACCCCCCGGCGGAACGGCGACGGCCGACAGGTTGGGAACCTGTCCTACCAAGAACCGGGAACGGTCGGCGGGGATGCGGAGACATCCCCGCCTTACAGCAGCGGATGGCCTTCGCGGGGCGAAGGCACCTGTTGGGGAACAGATCCCTCCGCTTCGGTCGGGACGACAGATCGGGCAGCCAGCGAGTTGGGCTAGGCGCGGGCGTCGAGGTGTTTTGACTTGTCGTCGGCCTCGGGCCGGCCGGCCTCTTCCTCTTCCTCTTCCTTTTCCTCCTCTTCTCCTTCAGGGTCCGGCGGGGGCTGGCGATCGGCCTGATCCTCGGGCCGGGGGTCGCTGCGCTCCCACCGATCTTCCCCCGAGGGGGCGATGGGGGGAGGCCGCTCCTGGGGCTCCACGGCCGGAGTCCCGGGCTCGTCTCGCAGGCGTGCAGGGGCGCGGTCGACGGGTGGTATGTGATCCACTCCCATCGCTCGATCATCCTCCTCCTCAGGCTCCCGCCGCGTCCGAGCTGAACTTGGCGGCTTTCACGGCGGATTGCCCTCCGCGGGACAGGATCCGCGCCTTCTCGGCAGGAGGCTTGAGAAGCGACTGGACCCGGGCGCGGAGGCGCAGCATGGCCTTGCCGTGGACCTGGCAGGCGCGCGATTCGGTGACGCCCATAACGCTCCCGATCTCCTTGAGGGTGAGGCCCTCGTAGTAGTAGAGGCTCACGACAGTGCGCTCGGCATCGGGGAGGGAGTCGATGGCGCGGGCGACAATTTCGCGCTCGGCCTGCCGCTCCAGCTCGTCCTCGGGAGAGGGCGTCGATCGGTCGGCGATGAGGTCGCCGACGGTGCCGGTCTCCCAGATGTGCGGGGCGACGGCTTCATCGAGGGACTGCATCGTCTGGAGCGCCACTTCCTGGGCGAGGGTGTCGAGCTGATCCAGGGTGACGCCAAGCTCGCGAGCCAGCTCTATGTCGGTCGGCGGGCGGGTGAGACGGTTCTCCAGCGCGGCGTAAGCGCGAGAGAGCTGGGCCTCGCGCTGTCGGATCGACCGCGGAAGCCAGTCGAGCTCGCGGAGCATATCCATGACTGCGCCCCGAATGCGATAGTAGGCGTAGGTCTCGAACTTGATGCCCCGCGTGGGGTCGAATCTGTCCACGGCGTCGATGAGGCCGACGACGGCCTGACTGAGAAGGTCGTCGTACTCCAGCGCGGGGCCGGGCATGAGGTTGAGCCGGTCCACGACGTAGCGCGCGAGCGGCGCGTAGGACTCGATCAGCGTGCGCCGGACATCCGGCGACCGACCGTCGATATACTGCTGCCAAAGTCGTTCAGTTTCTCCCACCGTATATCACCTCCACCTTTCTTGTCAAAGTGTCTATCGAGATGGCGTGCATTCCGATAGCGGTTCTTAGAGCGTCTATCAAGCCCGCTTGCGCTCCGCAATCAGAACCGCCCATGTACCACCAGAGGCCGGGGCCGGCGGTTCTGATAGCGGTTCTTAGTGTCTGTTGCCCGCCTGGGTCGGGCGACGCGGGCCAGTCGGCTGATCGTCGGTGAATGGTCCCGCAGCAGGCGACTGGTCGTCCGACAGTTCGAGCGATTCGAGCGCCGAGGCGGTCCAGCGGGTGAGACAGAGCACGGCTGCGAAGGCGCCGACGCTCCTGAGGACGGCGTAGAAGGGCTCGACGTGGGCGCGGAGGGAAAGGGCCCCGGTGAGGGCGAAGGCGGCGAGCCCGACGGCGAGCGATGCTCCGGATAGGACTCCGCTCAATTGCATAGCTCATGACTCCTCATCTGTGCTGAAGTGGTCGGAATGAGTGCTGTCGAGGGTGGCGAGTCCGATGGACTTGAGCCGCGCCTCGGGGTCTATCTCGGCATGTGAGAGCACCGACACGGCCGGCGCGCGGCGCTCCAGGAGGGCTCTGACGAGGGGGCGGACGACGGGGCCGCACAGGAGTACGGGGGAGTGGCCCAGGGCGATGAGGCGCTCCATCTGCCGCTTGATGCTGTGAACGAGGCGCTCGGCCCAGTCGGCGTCGAGGGTGGTCTCCTCCCCGCGGGCGCGGGAGACGAGCTCGGCCTCCGCCTGGGGGTCGAGGGCGCAGACCCAGAGGGTGCGATCTTCGCCCAGGTGCTGGGCGGTGATGGTTCGGGAGAGGGCCTGGCGGGCGAGCTCGGTGAGGGCCTCGGGGTCCTTGGCGGCGGGCGCGTGGGCGGCGAGGGTGGTGAGGATGCGGGGGAGGTCTCGAATGGGGACGCGCTCGCGCAGCAGCGCGGCGAGAACGCGATGGATGTCGCTGACGCTGACGATCTTGGGGACGAGTTCTTCGACGAGGGCGGGGGCGTGCTGCCGGAGGTAGTCCAGCATGGTGCGCACGTCCTGGAGGGAGATGATCTCGGCGGCATGGGCCTTGAGCGCTTCTTCGAGATGGGTGAGGATGACGGTGGCGGGATCGACGACGGTGTGGCCCATCATCTCGGCGTCGACGCGGCGGCTTTCGGGCACCCAGCGGGCGGGCATGCCGAAGGCGGGGTCGGTGGCGTCGATTCCAGGCATGTCGGGGCGGCCGCCGGTGGCACTCATGACGAGGACGTGCCCGAGGCGGACCTCGCCTTGGCCGACCTGGGCGCCGAAGAGCTTGATGCTGTAGGAGGTGCCGCGAAGGGTGAGGTTGTCGCGCACGCGCAGGGGAGGGACCATGAGCCCCATCTCCTCGGCGATGCGCCGGCGGAGCGTGCTGATGCGCTCCAGGAGGTCTCCTCCCTGGGAGGGATCGGCGAGGGGGATGAGGTCGAGCCCGATTTCGAGCTCCAGGGGCTCGACGGTGGTGAGCTCGACGAGCTGCTCGGCGGAGGGGGCGGCGGGCCGGGGCGGCGGGGCGGGGGCGCCTGGGCGGCGGGAGCGCGAGGAGGACTTGAGGGAGCCGCTCATGAGGCCGAGGCCGGCGGCGACGAGGAGGAAGGGAAGCTTGGGGAGGCCGGGGACGAGGGCGAGGGCGGCGAGGGTGAGGGCGACGAGCCCGAGGGCGCGGGGATTGCTGAGGAGCTGGGTGGTGAGATCCCGTCCGAGGGGCGAGCCGGAGGAGGAGCGGGTGATGATGAGGCCGGTGGCGGTGGCCATGATGAGGGCGGGGATCTGGGTGACGAGGCCTTCGCCGACGGTGAGGAGGGTGTAGGTGCGGAGGGCGGTGGGCAGGTCCATGCCGCGCTGGGCGAGGCCGATGACGAAGCCGCCGACGATGTTGACGACGATCATGACGACGGCGGCGACGGCGTCGCCGCGGACGAACTTGCTGGCGCCGTCCATGGCTCCGTAGAAGTCGGCTTCGCGGGCGATCTGCTCCCGGCGGCCGCGAGCCTCCGCCTCTTCGATAAGGCCGGCGTTGAGGTCGGCGTCGATGGCCATCTGCTTGCCGGGCATGGCGTCGAGGGTGAAGCGGGCGGCGACCTCGGCGACGCGGCCGGCGCCGTTGGTGATGACGACGAACTGGATGACGACGAGGATGACGAAGACGACGAGGCCGACGACGTAGTTGCCGCCGACGACGAAGCTGCCGAAGGCGGCGATGACCAAGCCGGCATTGGCGTGAAGAAGAATGAGGCGGGTGGCGGAGACGTTGATGGCGAGCCGGAAGAGGGTCATGACGAGCAAGAGGGAGGGGAAGACGGAGAAGTGCAGGACCTGGGTCGTGTAGGCGGTCATGAGGAGGACGGTGAGGGCGGCGGCGATGTTGACGACCAGGAGTCCGTCGAGGGCCCAATGGGGGAGGGGGACGACGAGCATAGCGACGATGAGGACGGCGCCGCCGGAGACGAGGAGGTCGCTGTGGCGGGCGAGCTGCTCGGGCAGCCCGCGGTAGGTGAGATTGCTCGCTCTGGCTTGGGCCATTGGTCGTTCCTATCTCGGGGGTCGCCCGGTGAGCCGATAGACGAAGGCGAGGATTTCGGCGACGGCCTGATAGAGGTCGGTCGGTATCTGGCGGCCGATGGGGACGGATCGGTAGAGGGCGCGGGCGAGGTCGGGGCTGGGCGTGACGGGCACGCCGTGCTTGGCGGCCTCGGCCTTGATGCGCTCGGCGAGAAGGCGGCGGCCTTTGGCGACGACGATGGGGGCGGGGGTCTTGGCGGCCTGGTAGCGGAGGGCGACGGCGATCTCGACGGGGTTGGTGACGACGACGGCGGCGTGCTTGACGGCCTCGATCATACGGTGGCGGGAGAGGGCGCGCTGCTGCTCCCTGATGCGGGAGCGGACGAGGGGGTCGCCCTCGCTCTGCTTGTGCTCCTCCCGCTGCTCTTGGCGGGTCATGCGGAGCTTCTTCTCGTGCTCGCGGTGCTGGAAGACATAGTCGGCGACGGCGACGAGGGCGAGGACGCCGGCGATGCGGATGAGCAGGCCCCAGATGAGGCGACCGAGGCCGGCGGCGGCGGTCAGGGCGGTGCCGTGGGCGAGGCCGAGGACGGCGTCACCGCGGCTGCGCAGGAAGAAGAAGGTCACGGCGAGGATGAGGACGAGCTTGATGAGGGAGCGCAGTACGGAGAAGACGCCCTGGCGGGAGAAGATGCGCGTCAACCCTTGGGTCAGGCTGAGGCGGCTCCACTTGAGGGCGAGCGGCTGGGCGCTGATGAGGAAGCGGCTCTGGGCGAGGTTGACGGCGAGGGCGGCGATGCAAGCGCCCGCGACGAGGGGGAGGGCGACTGAGACGGCGCCGAGGAGGGCGGTGTGGATGAGGTGGGCGGCGGCCTGGACGGTCGGCTCCCAGCCGGGGCAGGCACGCAGGAACCAGAGGGTGGAGTGTTGGGCTTGTGCGACGGCATCCGTCCAGCCGAGCCGCAGCCCGAGGAGCGCGCCGAGGAGGGCGCCGACGCCGGCCAGCTCGGTGCTGCGGGGGATTTCCCCTCGCTTGCGGGCCTCTTCTCGGCGTCTCGGCGTTGCTTGCTCTGTGCGTTCTTCCGGCATGTGCCTTGCCTCAGCCTGCGGCCGCGATGATGCTGTGAATGATGCCGTCGAGGGTACAGATGAGGCCGTGCTGGGCGCTCGCCAGGAGGGGGAGCGAGAAGAGTGCGGCGATGAGGCCGACGGCGAGCTTGATGGGGAAGCCGACGGCGAGGAGATTCATCTGGGGGGCGGCGCGGGTGAGCATGCCGAGGGCGAAGTCGGTGAGGATGACGGCCGCTAAGATGGGGGCGGCGATGCGGATGGAGGTGGCGAACAGCCCGGCGAGGGCGTAGGTGAGGGCGGGTGCGGAGAAGCCGGGCGGGCTGCCGAGAGGGACGGCCGCGAGGCTGCCGCCGATGCCCTGGAGCACGACGTGGTGGCCGTTGGCGGCGAGGAAGATGAGCCAGGCGACGCTCACCTGAAGCTGGCCGATGACGGAGTTTCGCTCGCCGGTCTGGGGAGAGACGACGCCGGCGAAGCCGAAGGCGGACTGCATGTCGGCCATCTCGCCGGCCATCTGAACGGCGGCGAAGATGAGGCTGGCGCCGAATCCCATGGCGAGGCCGAGGAGGATCTCGCCGCCGGCGGAGAGGGCGAGAGCGATGGCGCCGGGGGGCGGGGCGGAGTCGCCGGCGACTGGGGCGAGGACGAGGGAGATGGCGAGGGCGAGCCCGGCCTTGAGGCGGGCGGGGATGCGGGCGCTGCCGATGAGCGGGGCGGCGATCATGGTGCCGCCCACTCGACAGAAGAGGAGCAGGAAGAGGGTGATGTGATTGAGGTCGATGATGATGTCGAGCATGGCAATATCAATTTCCGGCGGCCGCCATCTGGCGGAAGACCCAGGCGGTGAAGCCGACGAGGGTTCGGAGCACCCAGGGGGCGGTGAGGACGCCGGCGGCGGCCATGGCGGCGAGCTTCGGGACGAAGGTGAGGGTGAACTCCTGGATCTGGGTGGCGGCGAGCACGATGCTGATGAGGACGCCGACGAGGAGGCCGGCGACGAGCATGGGCGCGCAGACGGTGAGGCCGGTCACGACAGCGCTTCTTCCGAGTTCGAGGACGGCGCCTTCGGACATGGTGAAACCTCGTTAGTGGAAGCTCGCCACGACGCTCTCGGTGACGACGTGCCAGCCGTTCACGAGAACGAAGAGCAGGATTTTGCAGGGAAGGGAGATGACGACGGGGGGCATCATCATCATGCCCATGGACATGAGCATGGTGGCGACGACCATGTCGATGACGACGAAGGGGACGAAGATCATGAAGCCCATGGTGAAGGCTCGCTTGAGCTCGCCGACCATGAAGGCGGGGATGATGACATAGGTGGGGAGGTCGTCGGGCGTCTCCGGGCGGGGGAGCTCGCCGAGCTTGACGAAGAGGGCGAGGTCCGGCTCGGGCGTCTGGCGGAGCATGAAGGCGCGAACGGGGGCGATGGCGCAGGCGGCGGCGGCCTCGTATCCGATGGCGCCCTGGAGGTAGGGCTGAAGGGCCCGGTCGTTCACCTCCCGCCAGACGGGGGCCATGGTGAAGATGGTGAGGAAGAGTGCCATGCCGGCGAGGACGATGTTGGGGGGGATCTGCTGGGTGCCGAGAGCGCTGCGGGTGAAGGAGAGGACGATGAGGATGCGGGCGAAGGAGGTGACCATGATGACGAGGGCGGGGGCGAGGGTCAGGATGGTCATGAGGATGACGATCTGGAGGGTGGCGGGGAGCGCCTGGGGATCGGCTCCGTCGATGCTGAGGCGCAGGGTGGGGCCGAGGGGCTGAGCCGCCCGGAGGGGAGCCGCCCAGAGGGGTGCAGGGCAGAGGATCAGCAGGAGCAGAGAGCCGATGGCGGCGCGGCGGGAGGTCATGAGCGGCCGCTCCTTGCGGAGGCGGTGCGGAGGGCCTGGGCCGCGGTGCGGAGGCGCTCGGCACGGTCGCCGGGCGCGGGGCCGCGGGAGGGCTCGAGGAAGCGAGAGAGGACGGCGGCGAAGGCCTGTCGGGGACTCGCCTGGTGGGCCGGCTCGGCTTCACGTTCCTTCGAGAACGGGCCGCGGTCTCCGGTGACATCGGCGAGGAGGGAGACGGCGCTCGGGGTGGAGCCGATGAGGAGGGCGCGCCGGCCGACGCGGATGAGGTGGAGGGCGCGGTTCTGGCCGAGGGCGGCGGTCTCGGCGACCCGGAGAGAGCCGGTTTGGGCGCGGCTGCCGTTTCCCATGCGATGGAAGCGGCGCGCGAGGGTGGCGGCGGCGACGGCGAGAAGCACGCCGAGCCCCACCTTGATCCCCATTTGCGCCAACAACCCCACCGAGTCCATCGGTCCCTCCTACGGCGGCCGAGGTGACCTGAATGGGGGAGACTAGGCGGGAAGGGCGCAGCGATGGCTGGAGTCGAATGGGGATGGCTGCGGATGGGCGCGGCGGTCCGCCGGCCGAGCGGGCGCGACCGGCGGTGCGATGGGCCGGGCGCCCGATCGAGGCGGGCATGCGCTACTCTGTTCCCCCACAAACCCCACTGTAGACACCTCTGCGATCTTCCCGGCTCTCCCCCTGGTCGATTCGCCCGCCCCCGGCGGGCGATGTGAGAGCCGCGCGAAGACTATTCCACAGATTAGAGGGTATTTGAGATTGGCTGAGGGGATTCGAAGGAAATGGAGCGCCCGGAAAGCGGAAGAGCTCCTGGATTCGCTCTGAGGGCGGATAGGGCGCTCCCGGCGGAGGCGTTGTCCGGCTCCAGGGCGAGGGCATCGAGGAAGGACTTCTCTGCGCTCTCCAGGTCGCCGGTTTGCCAGAGGGAGAAGCCGAGGGCGAGGTGAGCTTCGGGCACGCCCTGGGCCAGCTCGACCGACTTCCGGGAGGCGCCCAGAGCGGCCTTGGGGTCGCCCATGGTCAGGAGCCAGTTGGCGAGCGTGATCCAGTGCATGCCGTTTCCTGACTCCCACTCGCAGGCGAGGCGGAGGTAGGTGACGGCGCTCTCTCGATCTCCGGCGGCATAGAGCATCTCCGCCAGCTTCCGGGCGGCGCCGGCGTCGTTCGGCGAGGCCTCCAGGACGAGGCGGAGCTGCTCGGCGGCGGCCTCGGTCTCACCCGAGGCGGCCAGCTGCATCGCCAGCTCGCGGCGGACGATGAGGTTGTCAGGTGCGATCTCCAGGGCCTCCTCCAGGGCGCTGCGCGCCTCCTCACGCCGGCCGGATTCGAAGAGCTTCTGGGCGCCGGCGGCCACCTGGGCGGCGAACTGCATCGTGGGCTGCCGCGCCTCGGCAGCGACCACGACGCTGAGAGTGGCACACGCGCCCAACGCCGAGGCTATCAGCAAGCTGTGTAGGAGGGCTCTCTTCATGGTTCTGCGATCTCCTTTTCCGGTGTTTCGGGGCTGAAGTCCCGGAACGCCGTCGCCCGGCCGGAGCGGATTATTCTCATGGTGTGGGAGCGGGTGTCGTACGAAACGAGGTGCTCGCCCGGTTTCAGTTTCCAGGCGGCCATCGCCTCCGGGTGGATGCCGCCTGCGCCGGGCCGCGCGGTGACCATTCGCACCCGCACCGGGCGGCCGCAGGCGAGGTTGAGGGCCTGCGGGTAGCTGTAGGCCAGGATCTGGGCTCCCCGCCAGGCGGCGGGCAGGTCGGTCACGTAGAGCACGGGGGATTCTCCCTCAGCAGAAAGACGGTCTACCAGCTTCGCCCCGGCGGCGACGACCTGGGAGCTGATCCGCCCGGCCTGGCGCCAGGGGGTGATATACCAGATGGTGAGGGCGGCGGCGATGGCGAGTATGGCGGCGGCGGTGGGAGCGCTTCGCCGCCAGCCGCGGGCGGCACACAGGTCGCCGAAGAGCCAGGCCGCGCCGATGGTCGGCAGGTAAGCGAACCGGCTCCATTCAGTTGCCGCGGATTGACGCCAGAGGAAGAGCCAGGTCGGCACGGACATGAGGAAGACGAAGCCAAGCCACAGCCATAGGCGGCGCGCGGGCGCGTGCTGGAGGCCGCGCACCCACCAGAGCGCACCGGCGGCCATGAGGCCAACGGCCGCCCACAGGGCCCAGGGGTGCAGCTCGGCGGAGAAGAGGGTCCGGTTCACGGGGAATAGGAAGTCGCCGAGCATGAGCAAGGGCGCGGAGGGGAAGATAGTGTTCCAGAAGCTCAGGGGCATGGCGTATCCGCCGATTTCGCCCAGGGTCAGGAAACGCGATACGCCATAGCCCACGAACACGAGGGCATAGGCTCCGCCGATCCCGAGGGATCGGCGCGCAGGGTGCGTTCCGTTCAAGAGCGCGAGGCGCAGCACGACGAATCCGGGCAGCGCAAAGGCGGCCTCTTTGCTCAGGAGGGCGAGGAGGAAGCTCAGCAGCGCGCCGAGGAGAAAGGCCGGCCGGCCGGCTTTGGATGAGCTGGAGAGGTAGTGCTCAAGAAGGAGAAGGGACGAGAGAGAGAAGGCCGTGCAGAACAGGTCGGAGCTGGCGGCCAGCCACGTGACCGATTCGACGCGCATGGGGTGGAGGGCGAAGAGGAGGGCGGCGGCGAGGGCGCCGTAGGCGGTGGGGATCAGCCGCCGGCCGAGGCGGTAGACGAGCAGCGCGTTGAGGGTATGGACGCCGACGCTGAGCGCGTGGTAGCCCGCGGGCGCTCCCGCCCACAGCCTGTCCCCGAGCCACCAGACGAACATCGTCAACGGCCGGTAGAAGGCGACGAAGGCGTCGGAGCGCATCGCCTGAAGCGCGCCCGCCGATCCCCGCGCGGCCGCCAGCAGCCCGTAGTCATCGGAGAGAAGGCCGATCCTCAAGGTCAGCAGGTAGGGGAGGGAGGCGGCGAGGACAACCAGCAGCCACCCCCATCGAGCGAGGCCCGCCGGCCCATCCGAGGCCGCCTGGTGGGATCTGAATCCAGTGAGCGCCCGCCCTGCTATCGCCGCCGCCACCAGGCAGAGCGTGAGCACCTGGTAGCTCCAGGCGATGTCTTGCGCCGGCTCGAGCGTGCTGCGGACGTAGACGATGACGACGAGCACCACCGCGGCCGCGGTCGCGGCCGCCAGCCGGTCCTTCCTCAGGAGCGCCGGGGGAGGATTTGGGGCGAGCTGTTTGTCATCGGCTGTGGCGCTAGTGATCGTCGGCTCCTCCAGGTGGTGCAGTCCGGGTAAGGCTGTGGCGAGCGCCGACACGGACGGTTTCCATCTCCCCCGTCTTCGCATTCCAGGCGATGAGTGACTCCCCGGGGCGCAGGGCCCAGTGCGCCATTTCCTCAGGGTGGATGCTCCCCGGGCTGGGGGTGTCTGTGACGACGCGAATGGGCGCGGTGCGGCCGACGGCGAAGCTGATGGCCTGGGGGAAGCAGTTCCGGAACACCGGCACGCCGTAGGCCATCTCGGGGAGCCGGCTGACATAGATGGTGGCGTTTGCATCCGAGGGTGGCCGCTCTTGCACGAAGGCCGTGCCGGCCGAGAGGACCTTCTGCGCGAGGCGTCCCGCCCGCATCCAGGGGAGGATATACCAGGGCGTCAGGAGGCCGGCGAGGAGGATGGCGGCGGCGGCAACGGCGCCGCTTTTTCGCAGGCTGAGGCCCCGCGCGGCGCACATGTCTCCGAAGAGCCAGACGAGGCCGAGGGTGGGGAAGTAGGCTCGCCGGGAGTTCTCCAGTATGCCGGAGCTGCCGGCCGAGTAGACCCACACGGGGATCGCCAAGACGAAGACGGTTCCGATCCAGAACCAGAGGCGCTTGCCCGGCACCAGGGTGAGCCCGCGGGTCCACCAGAAGGCGCCGGCGCCCATCACCAGCAGGGCGAGCCACCAGAGCCAGGGAGCGGCCTGGCCGAAGAGCATGCGCTGAACGGGGAAGAGGAAATCGCCCATCATCGCCAGCGGCGTGGATGGGAAGACCGTGTTCCAGAAGGTGAGCGGCAGGTCGTATCCCCTGTCCGTTCCGACCACGGACATATAGGCGCCGAGATAGGGGATCACCGGGAGCGCATAGACGGCCGTGGTGACCGCGGCTTGGGTGGGTGAAGGCTTCGGGGGAAGGAGTGCGAGGCGAAGGAGCGCAAGCGCGGGCACCACAATCGCCGCTTCCTTGCCGAAGAGGGCGGCCGCGAAGAAGAGGGGAACGCCGGCGAGGGCGAACCAGCGGCGGGGGGGAGGCGCGGTGAGGTAGTCTTCCAGGCAGAGGAGAGAGGCCAATCCGAAGCCCGTGTAGAGGAGGTCGGAGTGGGAGGGAATCCAGACGACGGCCTCCACATGGAGCGGATGGACGGCGAAGAGCCCGGCGGCGACGGCGGCGCCGTAGGTGCTGCCGATCCAGCGTTTTCCCAGGGCGTAGACCAGCAGAGTGTTGGCGACGTGGAAGGCGACGCTGGCCGCGTGATAGCCGATCCCGGAGCCGTGCCAGCCGCGGACCCCGAGCCAGTAGATCAGCAGGCTTATGGGCCGGAAGAGGCCGCGATAGGCGATGTCTCGCATGGCTTCGAGCGGCCCGCCGACCTCGGACATGGCGTAGACGAGCCCGAAATCATCGGACAGGAGCCCGACCCGCAGGCTTCCGAGATAGGGGAGGATGGCAGCGAGCGCGAGCCCCGCCCAGATCGCCGGGGCGGGCCAGCGGACATCATCCGTGTTCCGCGCGGAGCGGCCGATGAGGGCGCGTCCGGCAATGCACGCAACCACCAGGCAGAGCCCGAGGACCTGATAGCTCCACGCAACGCGATCCAGCGGGTCGACCATCCGCCGCACGTAGACCGTAATGGCGAGTATGACGGCGACAGCCACCGCGAAGGTGCGGCGCTGTGCCGGTGTCCATCCAGCTTGGACGTGGGGCGCGCTCAATCGAACTCGATCCTGATCCGGGCGAGCCGGCGAGCGAGGAGGGATCCGGTGTCGGCGCCGGGGTGAGGGCTGCCGGAGATGGCGAGGAAGGCGCGCATCGTGGGTCTCCCTTCCGGTGGAGGTTTGACAGAGGCCGCGCGGTGTCCTGCCGCGACGCGGGGGGCCGGCGGCCTTTGGCAAAGACGCAAGCAAGTGTGGCATGGTGAAAGGTAGGTGACCGACCATGAGCGAAGCCAAGAAAGCGACGTCTTTCCGGAAGATAGCCCCGGGACTGGGATACACGGCGGTGCTGGTGGCCTGCGCGGTGGCGGAGCCGCGGGTCGTTGCGCGGTTTGGAACGACCGGGGTGGAGCTGACGTGGTTCGCCATTTGCCCGGCCGCGCTGGCGCTCGTTCACGTGCTGGGGGCGCGGGCGGTCGAGGGTGGGGCGGGGTACTGGACGATGGCCGCGCTGTGGGCCGGCGCCGCCGCCTTCGGGCTGCTCGCTCGGGTGGAGGCGTTGGGTTCCGCGACGCCGTGGTTCAGCTTGGCGCGTTACGCTCTTATCGGGATCGCGGGTTTGATCTTCTGTATCTCGGTCGTGGCGGGACGGCCGCTGTTCGTGCGGAGCGCAGGGTCGCGATCGCGGGTGGCGCGTGTGATCGTAGGAGCGATGGGCGTTGTGATGCTCGTGATCTGGGTCGGCGTCGTCGGGCTGGCCGTCTGGCTGACGCCGTTTCGAGTGGCGCTGGCGCCGAGGCAGCCGGGGGCGACGTCGGAGCGGGTGTGGACGGGGGAGTGGCAGGACTACCTCGTGTGGCTGGCATGGAGTCCCGATTCGCGATACATCGTGGGGCAGGGGAGGGGGATCTGGATCGTGGAGCCGGGGGAGAAGCAGGCGAAGCGGGTGCCGCACGCGGGGGTGGTCTTCTGCGACCGGCCGTGGAGTGGGTCGGAGGAGGGGTTCTTCTTCACGCGGGAGGGGATGGAGGAGCCGGGGATCTGGTTCGCGTCGGCGGACGGCGCTGAAGCGCGCAAAGTGGTGGAGGGGCAGGCGGGGGTTCCGAGCTGCTCGCCGGATGGCGGGTCGATCGCCTTCGGCACGGCGGAGGGAATCTGCGTGACGGAGGCGGATGGCTCCGGGCGCCGCCTCGTAGCCAAGGAGGGGAGCGTCGCCTTCTGGTCGCCGGATGGCCGGCATATCCTCACGGTGCACCGGTCGGAGGAGAGGGACTCGTTGTGGATGGTGGCGCTGGAGGGGGGATCGCGGCGGCTGCCGGTGCAGGTCAGGACGCTGCATGAGATCGCCTGGATGGGGCCGGATGTCTTCGCCACGATCACCGTCGAGAACGGGCCCGTGCTGCCGCTGTTAGGGAGGCGGAGGACGGCGCGGGTGGACCTGTGGGACCTGGAGGGCAAGCGGGTGAAGACGTTCCCGCTGGGGGGCTATCTGGGAGATGGGGGCGGCCAGATTGCGGCGGCGCCGGACGGGAGGCGGCTGGCGGTGGCGACGGACATGCTGCTGGCGTTCGGTGAGTCGCTGATCGTGCTCGATGTCGAAGCGGGGGAGGTGCGGCGCTTGCCGGCGGCGATTCAAGGGGGCGGGGGAATGGCGTGGTCGCACGATGGGGCGGCGCTGGCGCTGTCGGATGTTGTGGAGAAGACGCACGACGACAAGTTCTCGTATGTGGGCGTGATCGGGGGGTTGTAGAGAGCGGGCATGGGGGGTGCTCAGTGTACCGGTCTGGTCTGCAACGCGTGCTAGAATCATTCTGGAGGTGCCCCTGAGATGAGGCGGCTGCGATTAATGCTGACGGCGGCGCATAGCCGCTTCCCAGACCTCGGATACGCTCTCGCGCTGTTTCCGTGCTCCGGCCTGCGCGTATTTGGGGTTCTGCCGTGGGACTCGACGTGGTTCGTCCTTCTGCCCGCGCTGTTTGGGGTATCCCATGTCTCGGCGCCCAAGGCGGTATGGGGCGGAAAGCCGTATTGGGCCCTGACAGTGCTTTGGTTCGGGGCGGTGGGCTGCGGGATGTTGGGGCACTGGGCGCGACTGGAGCCGTACACGCCGTGGTTCAGTTTGGGCCGGTACGTGCTGGTCGGGGCGGGCGCGACGATGTACTGGGTGTCGCTGGTCTTCGGGCGACCGGGGTTCGTGACGAGGGAGTCCGCGTCTGAGAAGGCAAAGGGCCTGCCGGCGCGGATAGCGGGATCGGCCCTCGGGCTGATGTGGTTGCTTCTCGTGGGTGTGGTTGTGTGGGCGACGCCGTTTCCCTTGGCGATGGCGCGCGAGTATGGGGCCGCTGATCCCGTCAAGGTGTGGACGCCTGATGCCGATGATTTCGCGATGTGGATGGCATGGAGCCCGGACTCTCGAAAGCTGCTGGTGTTTGATGGGTCGGAGCGAGTCTGGGTTGTCGATATGCAGAGCGGCGAGAACGATATTGCTGCAGAAGAGGCTTCGATCAGTCGGCAGCCCTGGTTGAGTGCGGAGGAGTTCACGTATCGCGTGCGGGATGCGGGGAAGGGCGCGGTGTGGCGCTACAACATCGAGTCGGGGGATCGAGCAACGGTTCCGCTCCAGGGAGCGCCGAGCTACTGCTTGGGTGAAAGCCTGGCCGTCTATGCCGACGACGAGGGCTTGTGGACGGCGGCCGTCGACGGGAGCGATGCGAGACTGTTGTTCGAGGGGACGGTTGCGCAACCTACTTGGTCGCCGGACGCTCGACACATCAGCTTCATGCGGGCGAAGGCCTACAGGGAAACAAAGGGATGGGGCGGGCTCTCGGTTGTGGACCGAGAGGGTCGGGATGTCAGGATTCCGACGGGGGCAATGTGGCACGAGTTTGCGTGGGCTAAGGACGGCGGCCTCGTCGTGTGTGAGGAGAGGCGTCCAGCAGAGGGAAGCATTGAGGACTGGCTGTTTCTGCAGGGCCTGGTGCTTCGCCATTTCGATACGAACGGGATCGCGAGCTGGAGCGACGAGTTTCGTACTTGCATGTGGCTCAGTCCGTTCTGCGTCGTAAGTGTCAATCAGGCCAGCGGCGCGGTGAGCTTTGCCGCGGGCAGCACGTGGCTGCCGGGCATGGGCGCGTCGGTGCGGGTCTACACGCGCGACAGCACGACTGGTCAGCTGGAGCGCATGCCTGCACGCTTCATGGAAGTGAGTTCGCTGGAGTGGTCGCCGGACGGAACGATGCTTGCGGTGGCAGGGACGCTGGGTGAGCTGCGGCTCAACCTGAGAACGCGTACGAGTGAGTTCCCGATGGAACCCGGCATCTGGGTGGTCTCTGCTCCCCGGGGAGCGGGAGGGGGGAGATGAGGCGTTTCTTGGGCAGAGTCGTGCCACGGGGAAGAGAAGACGTGGGGATGGACCGGAGGGGCCGGGCGGGGCAGAGGGAGCACGATGAGAGTGCTGTTGTGCGCGGCTGAGGTTCGGCCGTTCGTGATGACTGGCGGTCTGGCGGATGTGGCGGGGGCACTGCCTAAGGCGCTGGCGGCGCTCGGGCACGACGTGCGGGTGATGCTGCCGAAGCACGCCCGGATCGACGGCGAGAAGACTCCGATGGAGCTGCTGAAAAGGGGGATCGCTTCCGGGGTGGGTGGCGAGAGCGTCAGCTTCAATCTCTACGCGAGCGATGCGATCCCCGGAGTGACGACTTACGTCGTGGATGCGCCCGCGTTCTTCCATCGCAGGGGGTTGTACGGCGAGCGGGATGATGCGAAGCGCTACGGGTTCTTCTGCCGCGCGGTGCTGGATTCGCTGCCGGCGCTGGAGTGGACGCCGGAGGTGCTCCACTGTCACGACTGGCATACGGCGCTGGTGCCCGTGTACCTGAAGAGCGCGTTCCGGGAAGACGAGCGGTACAGGGGAATGGCGACCGTCTTGAGCATCCACAACTTCCTTCATCACGGGGTCTTCGAGGTACCGGATTCGCAGGAGGGCGGGGAGTGGGAGGATGTGTTCCATTCGGGGGACGTGGAGTTCTATGGGAAGATGAACTTCATGAAAGGGGGGGTGCTGTGCGCCGATAAGATCACGACCGTCTCTCCCACGTACGCCCAGGAGATACAGATGGGGGAGTACGCCGGCCTCAGGGAGCCGGGCCTGATGACGGGGCTGGAGGAGGCGCTGCGCAGGCGGGCGGATGACCTCTCCGGGATAGTGAACGGGCTGGATACGGAGTTCTGGAATCCGGCTACGGACACATACCTGGAGGAGGGCGAGCGCTATGGTGTCGAGGCGGTGGACCGAAAGAGTCTGCTCAAGCGAGCGGTGCAGAGGCACTATGGCCTGCCGGAGTCGGAGGCGCCGCTGATCTGCAGCGTGGGCCGGGTGACGTGGCAGAAGGGGCTGGAGATTTGGGCGGAGGCGGCGCCGGAAGCGGCCTCGCGGGAGTGGCAGTTCGTGATGGCGGGGCAGGCGGACGAAGGGTATGGGGATCTGTTTCGCCAGCTGGCGGCGCGGTATCCCGACCGCTTCGCGGCGAAGCTGGAGTTCGAGGAGGAGCGGGTCGTGCACCAGCTCTACGCCGGGGCGGACATGTTCCTGATGCCCTCTCGTTTCGAGCCGTGCGGGCTGGCGCAGATGATCGCGAGGCGGTATGGGACGGTGCCGGTGGTGCGGGCGACGGGCGGCCTGAAGGATACGGTTTTCGATGCGGATGAGTGGGGAGAGGAGGGGAACGGCTTCTGCTTCCGGGAGTACTCGGCGGAGGCGCTGCTCGGGGCACTGGGGCGGGCGCTGGATCGGTACGCGGACGGCGAGTCGTGGCGGAAGCTGCAGGTACGGGGAATGACGGCGGACTTCGGGTGGGAGTCGGCGGCGCGGGAGTACGTGGGAGTGTATGAGGCGGCGAGTCGGAGGGGGGCGTGACGGTGGGCAGCGACGGCCGGCGGGCCCGCCACACGGATGGCGGACAGGCATCCGCCTGCGGCGGGATACCCGCCCTGCAAGTGGCAGGAGGCAAGCTCCTGCCGAACACAAACGGCAACGGATAACGGCCGGCGGGGAGAGGGGTGAAATGTGCTATCATCCAAGGCGGTGAGCCCTGGATGAAGCGTCTTCTGGACACGATTGCCCGTCGGACTGCCGCCGAGATCGGCCTGGTTCGGAAGGACCACGGGGGGCGGGTGCGCGTGTGTCTGGTGTACCCGAACACGTATCGGGTGGGGATGTCGAGCCTGGGGTTTCAGACGATCTACCATCTGTTCAACTCCGACCCGGGGGTGGTGTGCGAGCGGGCGTTCGTGCCGGATGAGGAGGACTTGGCGGACCTGGAGCGGACGGGGGCGGGGCTGGTGTCTTATGAGTCGGAGATGCCGTTGGGGCAGTTCGATGTGATCGCCTTCTCGATCTCCTATGAGCTGGACTACGTGGGTGTGGCGCGGGTGCTGCGGCTGGCGAAGGTGCCGGCGATGGCGGCGGAGCGGGGGGAGGAGTATCCCATCGTGATGGCGGGCGGGGCGGCGGTGTCGATCAATCCGGAGCCGCTGGGGGACTTGATGGATGTGGTGGTGTTGGGAGAGGGGGAGGAGGTGGTGGGGGAGCTGGTGGGGAGGTGGGAGGAAGAGAGAAGGGGAGGACAGCAACGCCCGGCGGGCGTGGATACGCCTGCCCTACAGGACGGACAACGGCCGGCGGGGATCGGTGTCCCCGCCCTACAGAACGGCCAACGGCCGGCGGGGATCGGTGTCCCCGCCTTGCAGCGGAGGCGGTATGTCAGGGACCTGGAGGCGTGGCCGACGCATTCGCGGGTGCTGAGTAAGGAGACGGAGTTTGGGGACTTGTTCTTGGTGGAGGTGTCGCGGGGGTGTGGGCGGGGGTGTAAGTTCTGCGTGACGCCGACATGTTACTGGCCGCTGCGGTGGCGGTCGGCGGAGAGCGTGCTGCGGTCGGCGCGGGAGGGTTTGGAGCATCGGAAGGCGATTGGGCTGGTGGGGGCGGCGGTGTCGGACCATCCGGAGATCGACGAGATTGCGACGCGGATCGTGGGGATGGGGGCGCGGCTGTCGGTGTCGTCGCTAAGGGCGGATTCGGTGTCGGAGGCGCTGCTCCAGGCGCTGGTGAGGAGCGGGGCGCGGAGCATCACGATTGCGCCGGAGGCGGGGAGCGAGCGGCTGCGGTTGGCTATCGGGAAGGGAATCACAGACGAGCAGATCTTCGACTGCCTGGGGCGGGCGGCGGCGCTGGGAATGAAGGAGGCGAAGCTGTACTTCATGGTGGGGCTGCCGGGGGAGACGGAAGCGGATATCGAGGCGATTCCGGGGCTGGTGCGGCGGTGTGTGAAGGCGGGGGACCTGCGGCGGGTGACGGTGGCGGCGGGGGCGTTCGTGCCCAAGCCGGGGACGCCGTATGAGGGGGAGGGGATGCTGCCGGTGCGGGAGCTGTCACGGCGGCTGCGGGTAGTTCGGGCGGGGGTGCGGCGGGAGAAGAAGGTGCGGCTGGCGCTGGAGAGCGCGAATTGGTCGGCGATCGAGGGGGTGTTGAGCCAGGGGGATCGGAGGCTGGGGGAGGTGATCGTGAGGGCGGAGGCGGGGGGAGGGAAGTTGGGGGCGTGGAGGGAGGCGATGAGGGAGGTGGGGGTGAGTGTGGAGGGGTATGTGGGGAGGGTACGTTAGCCAGACAGCAGAGGAAAGAGGGCTTGACAGGTGACTGTAGGGCCTGGTAGTGTGTGGCAACATGAATAGGCGCTTCTTCCTGATACCCAGCATTATCCACTCTATTCCGGCGGTGAGCCGGGAGGGATGCTGCGCGTTCAGGACTTAGCCCACACACTTAGCGCCGGTAGACTCCAGCCCACCGCCCGGAATGGCGGTGGGTTTTCGCGTCTCTGGCGCACCGGACTGTAGACCTCATAGATGCGGGAAGCTCCGGTCTCCGAGACAGCCTGGGTCGGATGAAGGCGTGCTGCGCGGTTGGCGTGCGCGGAGCGTCTTCGATCGGGTTCGAGCGCGGAACCGAGGTGACCCATGCTTCCGGCAGGAGGTACGTGCAGGAGGGGTGCGCTCCGGCACTCACAGAACTTCTTTCGTCGCGTCTCCGTGGTCAAAGAGATCATCGGACTCGCGAACCTGACGAGCCGCGATTTGGTGGTCGAGATCGGGCCGGGCAGGGGGATCATCACGAGGCAGCTCGCCCGGGTATGCGCTCGCGTGATAGCGGTCGAGTACGACAGGTCGCTGTGCCGCGATCTGAGAAGAGCGCTGGGCGGCGTCGGGAACGTCGAGGTCGTGTGGGGGGACTTCCGGCGGTACAGGCTTCCGAATTGTGACTACAAGGTATTCGCGAGCATACCCTTCAACATCACCTCAGACATCGTGGCGAAGCTGACGACGGGAGTCCGTTCACCCTCGGAAGCGTACCTCGTCATGCAGGCTGAGGCGGCAAGGCGGTTCGCCGGGCCCCCGCATGACCGCGAGAGCCTGAAGTCGTTGATGCTGAAGCCCAGGTTCGAGCTGTCGATCCTACACGCGTTGCGAAACACGGACTTCCGACCCACTCCCAAAGCGAAGATCGTCCTCCTGCGGATGGGAAGGCGTCAGCATCCCGTCCTGACGGCGGCGGAAGAGCGGAGGTACAGGGATTTCCTGTGCCTCGTCTTCTCCGAGCATGGGGCGGATGTCGCCATGCGGCTCAGGCGGGTCTTCACGAGGCGGCAGATCGGGCGGATGGCTCGGGAGAACGGGTTCGCGATGTCGGCGCGAGTGGTCGACCTTTCGTTCGGGCAGTGGCTGGCCATCTTCAGGCGGTACGTCGCGGAAGCCTCATTGGACAGGCGGGTGCTGGTGCGAGGGGCAGAGAAGCGTCTGCTGCGGCGGCAGGGCAAGGTCGCGAAGATACACAGGAGCCGGAGGTGTTTGGGGTGGCAGGGCTCCGCGGGTGGGTAAAGGGGGGCGATGGCAGGAAACAAGCTCCTGCCGAACAGGGAGAGTCTAGCGGGCGTCGTCGGAGGGGCGGAAGGCGTCGGGGATGTCGTAGCCGGCGTCGGTGAGGAGCTGGAGGAGGAGGCGGCGGAGATCGGTGTGATCGCCTTCGAAGAGGGTGGGGCACTGCATGATGCCGATGCGCTCGTGGGCGAGCTCGGTGGCGAAGGCGAGGCAGGTGGGAGTGTTGCAGCGGCGGCAGTTGGTGCGGGGGAGGAGCTTGTAGATGACGAGGGGGGTGAGGCGCTCGCGGCGCTCGTAGGAGGGCTCGATGTCGGCGCGATTATCCCATGTTTCGTTGATGAGGTCTTTGAGCCAGTCGCAGACGGCGCGGGCGTCTTCGACATCGTCGATCTTGGCGCCGGTGATGAGGCGCTGGTGGAGGCAGATCATGCGCTCGCCCCTGGTGAAGGTGAGGGCGGGGACGTGGGGGTTGTAGATGGCGCCTTTGACGGTGGCGTTGAGGTAGGGGAGGATGTCGGCGAGGTCGGCGGAGGCGTTGGCGTGGAAGCGGATCTTGGCGGGGTCGGCGAGACAGGGGAGGACGTGGGTGATCTCGATGGTGTCGACGAGGGTCGCGGTCATCGTATTCGTGCTATGCGATCCAGATGAAGTAGATGCCGACGCCGATGAGGACGACGCCGGCGGCGCTCTCCATCCAGCGGGTCCATTTCTCCATGGAGGGGAGGGCTTTGACAACGCCGGCGAAGGTTCCGGCGAGGATGATGGGGACGCCCCGGCCGAGCCCGTAGACGAAGAGGAGGGTGGCGCCGTAGGCGGTCTGTCCCTTGAGCATGACGAGGGTGAGGATGGCGGCGAGTATGGGGGTGGCGCATTGGGAGCCGGCGAGGCCGACGACGAGCCCGAGGAGGAGGGCGCCGATGAGGCCGGTGCGGGAGACGCGCTTGGGCTGGAGGCGGGTGAGGAAGTCGAAGTTGAGGGGAATGGCGCGGAGGAGGTTGAGCCCGATGAGGAGGCAGACGAGGGCGACGAGCCAGTAGAGGATCGTCTTCTGGGCGCCGAAGAGGCCGCCGACCGCGGCGGCGACGATGCCGAGCAGCATGAACGTGAGGGAGCTGCCGAGGGTGAAGAAGAGGGAGAGCCAGAAGCCTCGGCGCCGGGTGATCTCGTGCTGCCCGCCGACGTAGCCGATGATGACGGGGACCATGGAGAGGTTGCAGGGGCCGAGGCTGGTGATGACTCCGCCGAGGAAGACGGCGAAGTAGGCCAGGGCGGGGTGCTCGGTGATGAACTGCGGGATCGCCTGGCTGACGAACTCGTTCACTCAGCGACTCCGGCGGCGGCGAGGGCGCGGCCGACGTCCTCGATGGGCCAGTAGCCGATGTGCTGGGACACCTTCTCGCCCTTGGCGTCGAAGAATATCTGAGTGGGGATGCTCGCGATGCGGTAGCTGCGGGCGACGTCTGCGTACTTGTCGGTATCGACGTAAACGACGTTCGCCTTGCCCTCATACTTGGTGGCAGCCTGGACGAGGACGGGCTCCATCATCTGGCATGGTCTGCACCAGCCGGCGCCGAAGTCGACCATAGTGGGGCGGCCGCTCTTGAGACATTCGGCGAGCTTGGAGCCGGGGAGGGGTTGGACTTCCTTCTTGGCCGGTTCCTGAGGGGTGGCGGGTTCGGCCACGGGGGGAGCGGGAGGCTTCGGGTCTGCGGCGGAGGGCGCGGAGGGCTGGCCGGCCGCGGGCTCCGGCTTGGGGGCGGGAGCGGCCTCGCTCGGGGGGGTGGGCTTCGCGGTCGCCTCGGGCTCGTCCGCCGCTGGGGGCTGGGCCGGGGGCGCGGGCTCCGGGGCGCCGACTGTGGTGGAGTCGGCGGGGACGGCGGCCGCGATCTTCGCGACGGGGCTTTCGGCCGGCAGCTGCGCCGTCTGAGACTGCGGGTTCGGTCCGGCCTTGTGCTTGGCGCTCGTCTTGGCGATGATGACAACGAAGGCCGCGAGGACGACGAGGATCAGGATCAGATACGACTTGCGCGGGGCGGGCTGGGCCATCGGTGGTCTCTCCTATTTGCTGCCGGCGCGCGCTAGGCGGCGAGCCAGGTCTTGATTTCGTCGACGGTGGGGACGCGGCCGGCGACCTTCACCTTCCCCTCGATGGCGAGGGCCGGGGTGAACATGACGCCGAACTTGGCGATGTCGGCGGGCTTGTCAACCTTGACGAGGTCGATCTGGACGCCGGCGGCTTCGGCGGCGGCCTTGGCGTTTTCCGCGGTCTGCATACATTTCGGGCAGCCGGTTCCGAGGACTTGGACGGTCATGATCTGAGATTCTCCTTCTATTTGCTCTCTTGTGGCAGGAGGCAAGCTCCTGCCGAACAGGTAGAGGCGGCTGCGCCGCCTACGCAGGTTGAAAACCTGCGCCACCACAACGGCAACGGCCGGGCGCACAGCTGTGCGCCCCTACGAACGGCAACGGCCGGCGGGCGTGGGTACGCCCGCCCTACAGAACGGCGACGCGCTAGGCGAATATGGTTCCATAGGCCATGCCCGTGGCGGTCGAGAGGCCGACCACGAGCAGGGAGTATACGAGTGTCTTTCGGGCGCCCATGATGCCACCTATGACGAGTAGATTCGGCAGGCTGAGCGAGGGGCCTGCAAGGAGGAGGGCGAGGGCTGGGCCTTTGCCCATACCGGCTCCGAGGAGGCCCTGGAGGATCGGGACTTCGGTAAGTGTGGCGAAGTACATGAGCGCGCCGGACAGGGCGGCGAAGAGGTTGGCCCAAAGGGAGTTGCCGCCGACGAGGCGGGCGATCCACTCTTCGGGGATGAGTGCCATGTGGCCCGGGCGGCCGAGGAGGAAGCCGGCGACGAGGACGCCGCCGAAGAGCAGCGGGAGGATCTGCCAGGCGAAGGTCCAGGTGGAGGAGGTCCACTCTTTGAGTTCGGGGCGACGGAACCAGCGCATGAGCATGACGGCGAGGATGGCGAGAAGGGCGACGGTGATCCACCACTTGGCGGCATAGATCGTCGCCCAGAGGCTGGGGTTGCGGCCGGCCTGCCCGCCTGAGGCGGGCGAGCCCCAGTTGGCGAAGACGAGGATGCCGACCATGACGGCGAAGTAGGCGGCGGTCTGCCAGAGGGGGCGGGCGGTCTCATCCTCGGGGAGGTCGAAGCCGGCGGCTTCCTCGGCCTTGGCGCGCTCCTCTCTATAGAACATGAGGTGCATGCCGGTTCCGATGAGGAAGGCGAAGCCGATGGCGCCGACGGCGCGGGCGATCCCGAGCTCGATCCCGAGGACGCGGGCGGTGAGGATGATGGCGAGGACGTTGATGGCGGGGCCGGAGTAGAGGAAGGCGGCGGCGGGGCCGAGGCCGGCGCCGCGGGTGTAGATGCCGGCGAAGAGCGGCAGGACGGTGCAGGAGCAGACGGCGAGGATGGTGCCGGAGACGGAGGCGACGGAATAGGACAGGAACTTGTTCGCCGTGGGGCCGAAGTACCTCATGACCGAGGCCTTGCTGACGAAAACGGCGATGGCGCCGGCGATGAAGAGGGCGGGTACGAGGCAGAGGAGGACGTGCTCGCGGGCGTACTCGTGGAGCATGGCGAAGGCCTCGAGGATGGAGGCCTGGACGCGGCCGCTGCCGATGGGCAGGAAGTAGGCGGCGAGGAAGACGGCGAGAAGCAGGGTGAACTGCTTGAGGCGAGTGCTCACGGGCTACGCCTGGAGCGCCAGGGCGTCGGCGCGGGAGAGCTGGTCGGCGAGCATGGCGCGCATGTGGTCGATGACCTTGAAGATGCGCTTATCGCGGACGCGGTAGAAGATCTGGTGGCCGTCGCGGCGGGATTCGACGACTCCCGCGCGGCGGAGGACGGCGAGGAGCTGGGAGAGGTTGGTCTCAGTGACGCCGACCTGGGGTGCGAGGCGGCAGACGCACTCCTCGCCCCCGCGCAGGAGGTCGAGGACCTTGAGTCGGGCGGGGTGGGCGATGGCTTTGCACACCGAGGCGTGGAGTTCGTAGAGGCTATCGTTGGCTAGTGACATGCTGCAACCCTTCATATCTGCAATGCTTTGCATATTATACCACGATTGCAGGGGGTGTCAAACGTCGGGGAAGAGATGGGATGGCTTCGGCAGCGAGCCGCCATAGGCGGCCAAGGCTGCCGAAGCAACGAAAAGCTGGGCGGGCCCAGCGGGGCCGGCTATTCCGGCATGGAGGATGGCCCTTCGAAGACGGGCCGGCAGTGGGATTTGCGCTGGCGGTCGATCTTCGCTTTGACTATCCGCCTGAGAAACTCCAGAGCGCCCTTGTGGTCGCCGTCGATGAGGATTTCCTCGAGCTGGAGCTGCTCGGCGTCGTCGAGGGTGACGGTTACGTTTGGCATGGATGGCGCTCCCGGGGCCGGTGCTACTCCGATGTCAGTTGGATCGATACGTCTCTGGGCAGGGCGACGCGAGCGGCGGCCTGGAGTGTTTTGAAGATGCCGGCGGGGACGGCGCACCCGGCGCAGCACCCGGAGAGGGTGGAGCGGACGGCCGACATGACCACGCCGTCGAAGCCCTTGGCGATCTCGTCGTAGCCGTCGATCTCCCTGCCGTTGAGGCCCTCCGCGAGGCCGGCGATTGTGTCGCAGTGGGTTTCGATGTCGAGGGTCACCATCTGTTCATCCGGTGAGTCGGCTGTGACCTTGGTGGCGAAGCCGCAGACTCCGGCATTGACTTGGGCGGTGCACTTCATGTGGGCTCTCCAGAGGAATGGGAATCGGATGGCGATAGAGGCCTGCGCCCCACGAGGCTGATGCTGGTGACGAGTCCCGTAAGGTCCGATTCACTGACTCCGCCGCCGCAGCAGTCCGAGGCGAGGATGGGGGCGGCGTCCACGGCGGATACGACGTTGATGTCGACTATTCCGGCGGCGGCGAGCTCGGCGAGATACTCGGTGCGGCCGACGGCGCCGGAGATGCAGGAGCAGTAGGCTCCCTCGTTCGCTTCGAGCGATTCCGGCAGCGGGCCCTCGAGCACGATATCGGAGATGGCGACCCGGCCGCCGGGTTTGAGGACGCGCACGATCTCGCGAAAGGCCTTGGGCTTGTCGGGGACGAGGTTGAGGACGCAGTTGCTGATGAGGAGGTCGATGGAGGCGTCGTCTACGGGCAAGGCCTCGATGTCGCCGAGGCGGAACTCGACATTGGTCGTGCCGGCGGCGGCCGCGTTTTCCTGCGCTTTGGCGATCATCTCGGGGGTGAGATCGACGCCGATCACCCGACCCGTCGGGCCCACGCGCTTGGCGGCGAGGAAGGCATCGAAGCCCGCGCCGGAGCCGAGGTCGAGAACGGTCTCCCCCGGCTGGATAGAGGCGAGGGCCGTGGGATTCCCACAGCCGAGGCCGAGGTCGGCGCCGGTGGGGACGGAGGCGAGATCATCGGGAGTGTAGCCGATGCGCTCGCCCGCGGAGGAGGCAGCGTCGCAGCAACGCGATTGGGGACAGCAGCTCGAACCGGCATTAGCGGCGATTGCGCCGTAGCGCTGCTGGACCCACTTCTTTGGTTCTGACATGATGGACGTATCCTCGTTCCCGATTTCTAGTTTTCCTTCGGCTTGGTGGGGCTGTATCCCACGGGCTCCCGGCGCAGCTCCCGCGCCCAGCTCCGCACTTGGTCAAGCGCGGGCTTGAGGCGGCTCGCATCTCCGGCGTTGCCGGCCAGCATGTATCCGAGCATGAGCACGTTCGCCTGCACGCCGGCGGGGCACCATGTGTCCTTCGGGTTGAAGGCGTGCATTCCCGGCGGGGGGAGATCGGACTTGCGATAGCGACACCACATGCCCGTCTCGACACCGAGCTGTGAGCAGACGGGATGGCAGGGGCAGGCGATGATTGTTTCCGAGTCGTTTGGGCTCATGAGAGAGCTCCTTCCACGGCGGGCACTTCGCGAGCGAAGTACCGGCGTCTGAAGTACAGGGAGAGATTGACGAGGCTGATGAGGACGGGGACCTCGACGAGGGGGCCGATGACAGTGGCGAATGCCTGGAGGGAATGGATGCCAAAGACTGCTACGGAGACGGCGATGGCGAGCTCGAAGTTATTGCTGGCCGCAGTGAAGGCGAGCGATGTCGTCTTGGGATAGTCGGCGCCTATCCTGTGCCCCATCCAGAACGAGATCAAGAACATGACGACGAAGTAGATGAGGAGCGGCGCGGCAATGCGCAGCACGTCGAGGGGGAGCTGCACGATGTACTCACCTTTGAGCGAGAACATGACGGCGATGGTGAAGAGCAGGGCGATAAGGGTGATGGGGCTGATGCGGGGGATGAACTGGTGCTCATACCATTCTCGGCCTTTTGCCCGCATCAAGATGATCCTGGTGAGAAGGCCGCCCAGGAACGGGATGCCCAGGTAGACGAACACGCTTCCGGCGATGCTGCCCATGGTGATCTTCGACAGGTCGACGTCGCCTAAGTCCACTCCCAGCAGCGGTGGAAGCACCTTGATGAAGAGGTAAGCGTAGACGGCGTAGAAGAGCACCTGAAAGATGGAGTTGAAGGCC
>Ga0307377_10001481_pt1 | contig 29575 bp, 24 predicted proteins | sample TR3MG_FD_202535 | JGI IMG/M metagenome (GOLD analysis project Ga0307377, IMG submission 202535) | Soil microbial communities from Risofladan, Vaasa, Finland - TR-3 | ecosystem: Environmental > Terrestrial > Soil > Coastal area > Acid sulfate soil | place: Finland: Risofladan, Vaasa | collected... | reverse complement strand
ATCGTCAGCAGTCGTCACCGGGAATAGTGTCGCATTCCACAATGTCGGTTCTTCGTCCGCGCCCCATAGCTCCTGGGGCTGCAACTTAAGCCGCTCCAGCGTCTCCAGAATCGGACGGTTGAACCACGTGGCCGTTTCGATAACTTGCTTAGGATCGTCTTCAACCCCATAGGCCCGAATCACCCAACCGCTACCGTCGGATCGATCGACCGGCAACTGATGGACGACTGTGTCCTCTGGAATTTCCACGAGGCCCGTCAAGCCGGTAAGTCCATGCAGAATGGCGCCTCGGCTTGCGTACACGGAGCCCTGCAGGTCGCATTCCAGGACGACTGCTTCATGTCCAACCTTGGATGCGTTGCCAATCACGCTGTCAAGAATACCGCCCGCTACGGCCGCGATCGATCGGAACGAGCGAGTTGTTCCAGCATGAATAAATTCGCCTTCCACAACAGAGCAATAAAAACCCACGGGGCGCTCTGGAGAGCGTAATATCCGCTCCAACTCACGCCAGAATGGACTCGCATTCTCTTCCGGCTTCCACTGGCCCGTCAACCCACGCGTAATTTGATCGTAGAGATCGACGGTCGGCAGCGTCTCGAATGCAGCCAGTTCCGTGAGTGCCGTAGCCATATAGGCATCAAACCGCAGCAGACCGATGTCGACGGCAACCCTGCCATCTTTCAGTATTCCGCCGGCGGCTTTTACCTGGGCAGCAGTCGGCTTCTGCAGAAAGGTATAAACCTCATCCCTCTCTCCGACGACGTAAACGCCATGATGGCTGCCCATCTCCACTTCCAGGCGCATCGCAACGCCAGTGACACCGGGCCGGTCCCACTGGACATGACTCGAATCAAACCTTAGGACCACGTCGCCTGAAGCCACAAGCAACCCGTTGGGAATATGCGCCGCCCAAGCCGCCGAGAGCGTCATGGTTTCGTCAAAGACCGTTGTCGTCCCTCGCGGTTGAGTGCGGGACGGCATCACTCCAAACAGCTTCCCCACTGGCGAGTATTGCGGCAGACGGCGCGATTCTCCTCCGGAGTGGACCAGAAGTGCGCGATGACAAGCCCACCACTCCCGGTCTTTGGAGAGAACGCCAAGCGCATTGATTGTGGCCCCGCCACTGCCTACGCGACGATCGGCAGGGTCGGGCACAACCAGAAACTCTGTCTGGATCGGCAACATTCCGGAAAGATTTCGGCGTTCGATCTCATTGCGATAGAGCTCCGCCTGGCGCTCGGAAGAGGCCGTGATAATAACGACATCCCAGAATGTCAACTTGACCCCTTCACTACTCCTACGCGGACTTGATGGAACCGAGATACCATTCGATCGTCTGTTTAAGACCGACATCGAACGGTGTTGCCGCACGAAACCCGAACTCCTGCTCGGCGCGGGTTACATCCAGGCATCGGCGCGGTTGGCCGTTTGGTTTGCTCGCATCCCACACGATTTCCCCTGTGAATCCGGTCATCTTCGCGATAGTGACGGCCAAATCGCGGATGGAGATCTCCATGCCGCTGCCCAGGTTTACAGGTTCCGGCTTATCGTAGTGTGCCGTCGCCAAATAAATGCCTTCTGCCGCATCTTCCACATAAAGAAATTCACGGGTTGGCGATCCGTCGCCCCACAGCACAATTTCCTTGCTTCCCGCATTGACCGCTTCGACACATTTGCGAACTAGAGCGGGAATTACGTGAGACGACTCCAGATCGAAATTGTCGTGCGGCCCATATAGGTTCACTGGCAACAAGTAGATCCCATTCATCCCGTATTGCTCTCGGTACGCCTGGCACTGCACCAGCATCATCTTCTTGGCCAGGCCATAGGGAGCATTAGTTTCCTCGGGATATCCGTCCCACAACGCTTCTTCATGAAATGGAACCGGAGTAAACTTTGGATACGCGCAGATCGTGCCCAGAACGACGGTCTTCTCGACTCCATGACGCCGCGCGGCCTCGATCAGTTGAATGCCCATGATCGCGTTATCGTAGAAGAAGCGCCCCGGATTTTCCCGATTGGCCCCAATGCCTCCAACGACCGCCGCCATGTGAATCAGGATTTCCGGCTTTGTCCTTGCGAACAATCGCTCAATCGCGTCAGCCTGCGTAAGATCGTACTCTTTGTGCGGCGGAACGACGACACTGGTGCATCCTGCTCTATCGAACCGGCGAATCACGTGTTTCCCAAGAAACCCCGTCCCCCCGGTGACTACAATCTTCTTTTTAGTCAAATCGATCATGCATTTCCACCCTCGGCGACTGCTGCAATCCCGAGGGCCTCGGTACCACCTTTGATGCGGCCCTCCAACTCCAGCATATCGGCCTCAACCATGATGCGGACGAGTTGATTGAAAGTCACAGTGGGCTGCCAGTCCAGAGCCTTGCGCGCCCTTGAGGCATCTGCAAGCAGATAGTCTACTTCTGCCGGCCGGAAGTAACGGGGATCAATTTCCACGTATTGGCGCCAATCCAGGTCAGCAAAAGCAAAGGCGAGTTCAACGAACTCGCGTACCGTGTGGGCTTCCTCTGTGCCAATTACATAGTCCCCCGGCGTATCCTGTTGAAGCATCAGCCACATGGCGCGAACATAGTCAGGCGCATAGCCCCAATCACGGCGCGCGTCCATGTTGCCCAGAAAAAGCTTCTTCTGCACTCCATGCTTGATCCGTGCTACCGCCCGGGTGATTTTGCGCGTGACAAAGGTTTCGCCGCGACGCGGAGATTCATGATTGAACAGGATGCCGCTGGACGCATGCATTCCATAGCTTTCACGGTAATTCACGGTAATATTGTGGCCAAACATCTTGGCGCAAGCGTAAGGGCTACGCGGATGAAATACCGTCTCCTCGGATTGCGGAGGCGGCGCGCTTCCAAACATCTCGCTCGACGAGGCTTGATAGAAGCGTCCCTTAACGCCCGTCAACCGCATGGCTTCGAGTAAGCGCAGCGTTCCAAGCGCAACCACATCTGCCGTGAATTCTGGTATGTCAAAACTCACCTTGACGTGACTCTGGGCGCCCAGGTTGTAGATTTCATCTGGCTTCAGGTCGTGCAGAAGCGAAGACAGCGAACTACCGTCGGTTAGATCGGCAAAGTGCAGAAAAAATCGGCTGTCCGCCTCATGTAGGTCGTGGAAAATGTGATCGACGCGCTCAGTATTAAAGCTCGATGCGCGCCGTTTGAGGCCATGCACTTCATATCCTTTCGCGAGAAGAAACTCGCTCAGGTAAGAGCCGTCTTGTCCAGTACAGCCGGTGATCAGAGCTTTTTTCATTTGTGGGAAGGAATCCTCCATCTTTCGATTGAACAGCACAGGCAAAACGAAAACGCACCGATCGCAATGCTGGGGTGCTCAATTCCAATCTGATAAACAGCCTTAATTGGTCGCGGCCCGTTAAATTCTCAGTTGAGGTACGCGGCGCACATTGCATTAACCTACATCAATCCATTAGCGCTCTGCGCGCCCCCGGCTTACTTCGTGGACTCCCACTTCATCTCGTTCGCTTTCAGTTGAGGATCAGAGACGATCATGTGCCAGACCACGGCCTGAAAAGCCTCTGCGTGCGGGGTGACGGTATCCTCCGAGATCGTGGGTACAACCACAACCGCGTCGCCAGCCTTTGCCGTATAGCCGCCGTCGCGTCCCACAATACCTGTAATCCTGGCTCCGACGCTTTGTGCCAATTCCAGGGCCTTCACAATATTGGCGCTGATGTTCTTCTCTAAATTGCCGCCACCGACAGAAAAAACCAGCAGAGCATCGCCCTTGCGCAGATGACTCCCCTGCAGCCATCGCGAAAAACTCGTGTCCCAACCGTCGTCATTGACGCGCGCTGTCAATTCGCTGACATTATCGGTTGGCGCGTAACTCTCGATATTTGCAATCTTGCGAAAGTCGTTGACTGCGTGGGTCGCGTTGCCGGCACCGCCGCCAACGCCCAGAATGAACAGACGCCCCTTGTTGTTTCGGGTCTCGATGAGTACATCGATAATCCCTTGTACCTGCGCCTGGTCAATTCGTTTTGCTATCTCGGCAACTTCCTGCAGATAACGAGATGTGTACGTTCCCATTGCAAATCCCTCACTGTCTTCAACTGTTTCGAAGTCTTAATACTCTTGGCTAGATATTGATCGAGAAGTTACTTGCCCGAGCGTCATTGTAAAACATCTTCACTGTATCCAGAGAGTACGCATCGAGGTCATATCCCACATTGGTAAGTTTCTTTAACAGGTCATGAGTAACAGTAATGATGTGCGTTCCAATCTGGTCTGCCTGGAAGATATTCAGTAATTCTCGCGGACTGGCCCAAAGTAGCTCTGCTTTCGGGCGCGATTTCAGGATATCGAGCGCTTCCGTCATCAGCGGTACCGGATCAACACCTGTGTCCGCCACGCGTCCGGCAAAGACAGAAACAATCGCAGCGGTATTCGGATCGAGCGCATCGGCGACGCTTCTGACCTGGTTGAGACTCATCATGGCGGTCACATTCAGCACGATTCCGTCGGCGGAAAGGCGGCGAATCAGCTTGCCGCTGAACTCGCCCTTGGTGTCGGTCACGGGAATCTTGACGTTCACATTGCTGCCCCAACTGGAGATGACGCGGGCCTGTTTCTCCATCTCGGAAAAGTCATCGGCAAATACCTCCAGAGAGATCGGACGATCGGGAATCGCGGCCAGAATCTTCCTGCCGAACTCCTCGTAGTCCTTGATGCCGGCCTTTCTCATTAGCGTAGGGTTGGTGGTAAAGCCCTTGATGTGGGGCTCCGCGTAAAGCGCCATCATGCTTCCGTAGTCAGCACCATCTGCAAAAATTTTGATCTTCAAGTCGGAGGTCTTTGGCACTGAGTTCTCCCATCCACGATTTGGAAGCAGTATGCTGCTTCGCTGGAGCTGTCTGAGTAGGGCGCGCACACAACCCGCGCTGATCATTGAACGCGCGCCGACGCGACATTCACCTTAATGGAGCACGACGGCCTATATCCCTAAAGATTCTCTACACTATTTCCATCACTTGCAAGGCCATTTTCTGATATATATGCTTCCACTTCTTTACACTTCTCAAGAGTGTCAATACCTTTGGAATAATCCCCGCTGCAGTATCCGTAAAACGATCCTCCGTTTGCGACTACAGCAGGCAGAAGGTCCTTGCCGATCTCGGTGTATTTGCCTGCCGGCACAAAGGCAAGTATTTCTCTCCGCAGAATGAAAGTACCGCGCATGCGGTAGGCATTTGAATAGGAGGTCGCGTGAGGTTTAGGGTGCACGGCCACGACGCGTCCTTCGCTGTCCAACTCTGCAACGTCAGCATCGAAGTAATCGCTCGTCTGCTTCATGCTCTGCATGCCTAAAGCATCAGGCTTCAGCCGCCACGCTCGTTCCATGGCGCCATAATCAGCATAGCTGAAGATGTCGCCGTAAATCAGGAAGAACTCCTCGTCAAGCTGATCTTCGAAGCTTTTGATTCCCCCGGCCGTTCCCAACAACTCCGGTTCCAAATGGTAATGGATGCGAACTCCCAGCCGCGTCCCATCTCCCAGGTAGTTTGGCAACGCTTCTGGGAGGTAATGCAGGTTAATAAAAAACTCTCTGGCTCCAAATTGCCTAAATCGCCTGATATTCCATTCGACCATTGGTACACCAAGGAGCGGCAGCATAGGCTTTGGCGCGCTGTCGGTAAAGGGACGTAGTCTGGTTCCAAGGCCCGCACAGAGAATTCCAACTTGTCGAATCACAGGTTATTCACTTCCAACCAGACGCGCACCGCCGCCTTCAAGTTCTTAACGGTCCAATCAGGCGAACATTCATATTGCCACGGATCATGACCACCGTGTCCCGTTCGCACCAGGATTGTACGAACGCCTGCGCGGCTACCCGTCATTACATCCTGCGTGGTGTCACCAATCATTACACTGAGTCTCGGATCGATTCCTAAGTCACTGGCCGCGCGCTGAATCATACCTGGCGCTGGCTTGCGGCACAAACAGATTTCGCGATATTGCTCCAGTGTCGCATTTGGGTGATGCGGACAAAAATAGAATGCATCAATATGAGCATCCCTGCCCTGTAATCGACGATTTAGTTCTTCATGAACTAGCCCAACCTCGTACTCGCTGGCGATGCCGCGAGCCACTACGGGCTGATTCGTCACTACCACCACCGGTATATGTTTCTCGTTGAGAGATCGGATGGCATCCGCTGCGCCGGGCAGAAGCCGCAATTGGCTAACTCTGTGCATGAGTTCGACCTGACGAATAATTGTGCCGTCACGATCGAGAAATACGGCGCTCTTAAGGCGCGCTATGCCCGCTGCTACCATCCGCATTACTCCAGTCAGCGCAGCGGTCGAATCGCGACCTCGCGATGGGATGCCGAAGATTTGTAGAGTGCTTCAACAACGAGATTGGCATTGGCACCATCCAGTGCGTCACCGCAGAGGCTGCTCTTCCCCTCGATGGCCTCAACAAAGTTTCTCCACTCACGGTTCCAGCTCTGATCGCCGTGCGGAAATCTGTAACTCTTCAAAAGCGGAACTCCGAAGCGAGTGCGGCGCTTTCCGTAAATCAGAGTCTCCTCACCGTAGCTACCGCCTTTACCATCGATTTGCAGAAAGCCATGACTTCCGAATACTTCAAAGGAGAAGATATTCTTCCAGTTCGTTGTACTAACGTGAAACTCCACCGTTGCCTTGTCACTCTTCAACAGGGCAAAAGCATTGTCGTCGACCTTCGTGTCCCAGAACATCGTCTGCGCCAGCCCGTAGGCAGTTGTGAAGTCTCCCACAAACCAGCGGGCAAGATCGATGATGTGCACGCCTTGATCGAGCAACTCCCCGCCGCCGGAAATAGCACGATCAAAGCGCCACTCCTTCTCCATCCCCATGCGGCCGCCGTGACCGTAGCGCGAACGGACAAAGAAGACATCGCCGATAGCGCCCTTTAAGAACAGTTCATGTGCTTTGATAAGAGCTGCATGAAAGCGGTGATTGAAGCCAACCTTAACCACCTTGTTGGCCCTCATTGCGGCTTTGTGCATTTTGACAGACTCGGTTGTTGAGATGCCGAACGGCTTCTCGCAGAGCACATGCTTGCCGTTACGCAGGGCGCCTAGAACGATCTCGGCACTGTAAATGTTAGGAACTGCAACCACAACAATGTCAATATCGTCGCGTGAGACCAGATCTCTCCAGCCGTCCACTGTCACTGTCTTGTGCTTTTCAGAAAAGGCATGTGCCTGTGCGCCGTTGCTATCGGAGACAGCAACCAGCTTTCCCCTACGGGTCTGCCTGATCGATTCTGCTCGCTTAGAACCAATCAGTCCAGCGCCTACGATTCCGATTCTCACTAGTGTGGCCTCGAAAGTCTTCTCAATGTATATTCCTCGCTGGCCATGATTGATCTAATAGAATCCCTGTTCCACGTCTTCCACGGATCCCAGACGGCACTGATCAATTTGCCAGTAAGTCCCGCCGAACGCCGTGAAGCGAGAAAGACGACGAGCTCGGCAGCAGAATTAGCCGAAACCCCACCCTCTTTGGCACGCAATTTGGCTTCGTACAACTCTTTTTCGCCAGCCTGCTTGCCGGACGAAAGAACCTCTTCGAGCATTCGCGTATTGACCGCACCCGGCGCGATCGCGTTGACACGAATCTTCCGGTCGCGCAGTTCCTCAGCAAGAATCTCGGTGAATCTCACAATTCCGGTCTTGGCCACGGCGTACGCGGAAAAATTGGTTCGAGAGGAGGTCGCTCCACCACCGGAAAAATTGATGATCGATCCGCTTCCCTGCTCTTCGAAGTACGGTAGAGCCGCTTTGCAGCTATAGACCGTTCCCAGTAGATTGACCTGCAGATTACGCTCCCAATCCTCAATTCGATTATCAGAAAACCTGCCGATTGGGGCCTGCATCCCCGCCGCGTTTACAAGAATGTCCAGGCCGCCAAGAACCTTAACTGCCCTTTTGATCATGCGCTGCACGGAGCGGTAATCGCCGATTTCGCAGCACATTCCCTTGACATCGCTGTCCGCTCCGGCGCGCAACGCACGGAGTGCGGCCGAAACATTGCGGCTGTTCCTGCCGACAATACAGACCGCACTGCCTTGGCGAGCAAGGTGTGCAGCCACAACCTGACCAATCCCACCTGATCCCCCGATTACCAAGGATGATTTGCCCTCAAGTAACCTTCGCGTCTTCATCGGTGTCCCTTAAAAATCTGCAAGAACTTTTGTGCCCTCGAAGTCAAAGCGATATCGCATCTCGCGCAGTCCGTACTCACGCATTTTCTCGCGGAAGGTCTTTTGATTGCCTGGCACATAGAATGTAAAGAATCCGCCGCCGCCTGCGCCGGAGATCTTACCGCCTAATGCACCATTAACCAATGCAGCATCGTAAATGCGATCGAATTCAGGGTTAGACATCTTGGAAGAAATTTTCTTCTTGTACTGCCAATGCTCATGAAACTTCCGCCCTACTTCGTCGATGTTCCCGCTTTCTGCGGCGTCAAGGATCTGGTATCCAAGCTCTTTAATATAGTGCATGCTATCTACTACGCTTGCCTTGCCTTCTTTAGCGCCCTTCTCCTGCTCACGCAGAATCTCGTCGGCGCTCCGGGTTTTGCCGGTGAAAAAAATCAGCAAGTTCTTGTTCAGTTCGTCTGCAACCTCGTAGGAGACATTGGCCTTGCGAACCTTAACCGCTCCATCCTTGTCGATCTCCAATACCGTAAGGCCGCCAAAAGCCGCCAGATAGGGATCCTGCTTGCCGATCGGTCGTTTCAAAATATTGAATTCGATGTGAAAGTCTTCTTCAGCTAATTGCGCCAAGGAGACATAATCCCGCTTCATTGCGTGTATGGCATGCAACAATCCGACTGCGTAGCAACTGGAAGAGCCGAGGCCTGTTCCGGCTGGAATATCGGCAAGTGAACTGATCTCAATGTTTTTCTCTACTCCGGTAAAGCGAAAAATCTCCCGCGCGATGTCGTGCTGCAGTTGATCTACATGCTCCACGGTCTCAGACTTCGAGTATTTTACGCGGATCAGATCGTCGGCAACCGAACGGTTTGAATCGACGAACATGTATTTATCAAGGCCGGCGGAAAATATGAAACCACCATGCTTCTCGTAATAGGAAGGGATATCTGTCCCGCCGCCTCCGAGTGTAATACGGAACGGAGTTCTCGTTATGATCATTTGATTATCGCCCAACCTTCCCAGCATTGAATTCATTAACTAGAAACTCGTACTGGGCCTGTACTCCGTCTATAAACTTCGTTTTCGGCCTCCAGCCTACAGCCTCCGCAGCAGTGATGTCAGCGAGTCCAACTGTTGGTGTGTCCTCTGCTTTGCGCGGCAAAATGACAGGTTCCTGCTTGAATCCTGTTACAGCCTTCACCGTCATCCATACCTCTTCCATCGACAGATTGTGCCCGCTGCCCAACCGGTAGAGGTTGCCATCCAGGCGATCGTCAAGAATGCACTGCAAATGAAAATCGTTAATATCATCCACATAGATGAAATCGCGCTTGTTTTCCTTATATCCCTCGAATAACACTGGGGCTTCCCCGCGCAGCACTTTGAGGATGAATGCGCTCAACACAGGAGGATGAACGCGGCGGTAGTCCTGGCGAGGACCATAAATGTTGAAGTATCGTACCAACACATAGGGCAAGCCAAACGCCTGTTGGTAGCCTGCTGCGATGCGCTCATTGGTCAGTTTGCTGATAGCGTAAAATCCATTCAGCCGTGCTTCGCCCTCCTCTACCGCGGAGGAGCTGGCAAGAACAACCTTGCGTACCCCCGCTCGGCGCGCTGCCTCAAAGACATTCGCCGTGCCCGCAACATTGACGTCCATTGTCTCGACAGGATTCTGTTGGCAGGCAATCAAGTCATTCTTTGCCGCCAAATGGAAGACCACCTCGACGCCCGCAAAGAGCTCGTGGATCTCCTTCGAGCGGATGTCTGCAGAATGGAATTCAACCGCAGCCGGAATCTGCTCGCGGAGTCCATAGGCTAGGTTGTCGACGCCGACAACATCGTATTCCGCAGCTAGAAGGCGATCGGCTAAATTGCTGCCGACAAAACCGGCTACTCCTGTGACCAAAATCTTCAACTTCATTCCTTTCAATCGCGTCGTTGATTCGATTGACTGCAACCTCACCGTCAGGCCGGAACTTCCTTAGGGCACGAGACAGCTCTCAATGAGAGCTTCCGTCCTGTAATACGCAATACCCACATCGCTGGGACCCCGCCGTCCTGAGTAGCGGTCATCGTTCCAACGGTCTCAGGCGCGATACGGTTAAACGGAAGTCGAGTTCGCAATCGGCAAGCGGTCCCGGTAACGCACTATCATGGACGCCAAATGCCGAGCCTTCCAATACCGAGTAGCATATCGCTTTGGGTCCGAGAGACTGCGCCAAAGCCAGCCTAGGCCACAGTGGTCAACCCAGACTGGAATCCTAACTTGGTCTCCTGAGAGAAAGGCTATGGCCGCGCCGATGCAATGAATAGCAGGTCGGTAGCTGAGATTCTGTTTGAGAAAAAGGCCTAGTGGCTCTTGCGTTCCGCCCCCCACAGCAAGAACTAAATGATGTGGATGCCGCTGTTCGATTTGCTTCAGAAGCTCCAGATCCACAATGGTCTGCCCGTAAATTGGCGCAACATAAACATCCTCACCGCTTAGGTTGATTCCCTGCTCGCTTAACCAAGCCACGTTGCGCTTGGCTGAGGCTTGGGTCGGCATTACCCAGAAGGTTGCCCCTGGTTTGCGAAACTCTTCGCGTTCAGTCAATGCCCGCAAGTATCGAAGGCCCGAGAGCTTTGGAATGCTGTCGCCCTCCATCAGGTTCCATACCAACACCATCAGAGCGCTGTCAGCAATTGCAAAATCCGCGCCCAAAAGCGAATTTCGGTACCGTTCGTCATGCGCCAGATCTTTCAGCGCGGGTGCGGCTGGGACCACAACCAGGCCGCCATCGCGAGAGACTTCGTCGATGGCCTCCTGCTCGCCTCCCACGAAAAATCGAATCCCGAGAATTTGCCGAAAGCGGTCCGATTCATTCATAGCTGCACCCTCCTCCGGCCTACCCGCAAACGGCGATCACCCTGGTGGCTTAGTGATCGATTGGAACCATACCCAAGCAAGTCTCTTCACGAATGCAATCCGCGAGATTCCAACTGGTCCCGAGTGAATTTGTGAACTCAGCTGCAAGAAGGGATTTGACGAAAACTATCCATGCTGAATCGGTCGGGCAGGATCAGCATTAAATAGATAGGTCCGATCATCTGCATAAACCGGATCTGTTTCGCCGGGAAGGGGTTCCACAGCAGTCCCGCGAGCCAGGTATCCCATGGATGTGATCACATCCAACAACTTCGGTCGCGAGACTCCTCGATGGATTTCCACTAGCAATTTTGGCCGCCATTTCTTCACAACAGCAGCCATTCCCTCGAGTACTTGTATCTCCATGCCTTGAACATCGATCTTAATACCGTCGATTCGCAGATCTGACCCGGAGATCTTCGGCCATAACCAGTCCAGGCGCGAAGCCAGGAAGGTCTCTTTGAATTCCGCCGAATCCTTCAGAGTACTATCGATCATCCCGCGCACCGAGTGCATGCTCTCAAGAGCGAGGTCTGTACCATTCCCCAACGCCAATGGAATGACGGTCAGATGTTGAAGATTATTTAAAGACCTGGTGCGGGAGATGCAGCCCGAGGTATTAAGCATGGGTTCAAATGCGAAAACGCGGCCAGAAGGACCAACCAGCTTGCATAACGCGATTGCCGTATAACCGTAGTGTGCGCCGATGTCAAGCCACGTTTCTCCTTTGCCAACGTTGTTCGCAAAACACTCAAGCAAGCGCCTTTCCGTGCGGCCCAGAATTGCTGCTGGATAATCGTGCCAGGAAGTCACAATCGCGCTGCCACGCAGAGGTCCACCGAGGATACTGTGTCGCGTGAGTGACCGCGGAAACAATTGTCTAAGGCTTTCTTTCAGACGTCTGTTCATTATTCTCCCTGTAGTTTTCCATCTTTTCTCAGCCAGAACGCATCAGCGCCTAATCGTCTCAATGTACGCCGAGCAAATTTCTGATTATCCACGATTACGACTGAATGCTTGCGCCGATCATCGGAGCCAAGTCTGCAGGAAAGAGACACCGATCGAGGATGCTTTGGGCGGCTATCGCCACCTTGGCACCAGTCACTTCGAGAGAATATTGGCGCGCAAGCAACTGGCCGCAGTTGCCCATTTCGCGCCTGGTGACAGGCCGGTCAATCAGATCAATAATTGAAGCAGAAAAAGCTTCCGGCGTGCGTGGCAAGGCGAGGCCTGCACCGGTCCGGCTGATTTCTTCCGCGAAATTAAGCGTTTCGCTGACCACGACGGGAACGCCGCAGGCCATCGCTTCAAAAATGGAATGACCAAAGTTCTCTGCGTGCGATGGCAGAGCAAAAACATCCGCGTCAGCATAGGCTTCCAGCCGCATTGTTGAATTCGCCATACCAGGTATAACAGTCTGTGACTCGATACCGGCTTCCTTCACCCATTGCAGAACGAGATTGTTGAACGATGGCGGATCCGAAGGACCGACAATCGCAAGCCGGGCCTCTGGTCTCTCGGCAACCACGCGTCGCATTGCCTCGATAAGGAGATCTATTCCCTTTTTTGCATTCAGTCGTGCAAGAAAAAGAATCAGAGGCCCTGTGTGCCCTTTCAGAAATCGTTCTCGGAAGCAACCCCGCCTCGGGAGAGTGGCAAAACTCTCTGCATCGAAGCCGTCCGGAATAACGACTGAAGGTGCACGGAGTGCCAAAGCCGCCGCCTCTTCGCGCTCTCCCTCGGCGCTGTAAAAGATCACTGAAGCTTTCTCAAGAATCCGACGCCCGAATAACTTGTTGTATCCCCATTTCTTGCGTGCACTGATCTGGCGTTGGAAAGGCGCTAGTACTCCATGGGGCCAAATCCCATAAGGCTTACGATGAATACGCGCTAACAGGTATCCGGCCAGAACAGGAAAAGAATATAGCGAATGCAGCGTCACGAAGTCAGCCTCACGGACAAGCCTGCTGTAACGCCAGAGCATTGCAGGACAAAACCGCCAATGCGTCCACGCCCTCATATTCACAATGCCGAATGTTCCATTCCCTTCCTTGCGTAACAAGGCGCCGTCAGAATCCGAGACAACGAACTTCTCGCTACCAAGGCTGGGGAACCCACCCATCAGCAACACCACGCTGTGACCGTGTGCTGCCGTGCTCTTCAGTATCATGGGCACACCGACTATTCCCGGCTCATCGCTTCGTGTGCCTTCAACGAATCCTATGATTCTCACTCGCTCCTACCGTCTAGAAAATTGGGAGACCTTTCGTGCTGAGTTCAAATCGAAGGTCCTTTGTTCAATGAATTTATCCACTTGAATCAAGACTTGTTCCCATCTAAGCAGACTCTGCTATTCCCCATACAAGTACTTGGTCGGTCTAGATATTTTGATATCGGGCGGAGGTTTAAGTTGCGCCTTCCAGCCCGGCGGCTTTCGGGCCACGAGAGTCCACGAATCCTTCCAGCCGTTCATGACATTGCTCACCGCAATGTATAAGCTGCGCAAGGCTCCCATGCATTGATTCAGCATCTGATCGCAACCATGAAGTTCAAGCACCTCCAGACCTAAATGATTGCTTAGGCTCAGCAGGTCGCCTCTAACGTACTCACGAACGTGTCCTCGCCACTGCCCAGGGTACCAGTAGAAGGAGTCAAATCGCTGATAATTGGTCCCTCCCATCAAGAGCACCAACCGCTTTCGGATGTTACCTGCATTGGGGACGGTAATCAGCAATAGACCGCCAGGCTTGACGAATTCCAAAAGCTTGTTCAACAACTCTCTTGGAGAATCATGAAAATGTTCCAAAACATCGTTGAGAATTACCATATCAAAATACTCTTTTGAGTAGGGCAAATCTACACCAGGCCGCGCCAAAGTAAATTTAATACCAACACTATCGGCAAAGGCCAGAATTCTCGACTGCATTTCGGATTTGGTATGCCAGGCGTCTTGGAGGTCATCGTATGCGGAACATTCGAAACCCATGGCCTGCAGCACGGCCGTCTTGTCGCATGGCCCGCACCCGAAATCGAGGATTTTTGCCCCTGGCGCCAAATGACGGCACACTGTTTTTGCCGTGGACAGATGGCTATTGGACCTCACATCAATGTAATTCTCAAGCGGAAAGCGCTGCACGACATACTTAACAGCCTCCTCTGGCTTTAAGTAATTATTCTCGCTTTGCATCATCGATTACACCCCATCCTCAATCGTCAATTTGGTGGACCAAGATCTTCCCCGAGCTCACTTTTTCTAATATTGACGGCCCGAGGAGATGAAAACTTAACGCTCACGATGCAGATTCGATCAAAATGAAGAAGTTCGAGTCAGTAATCGATTGGTCGTCCAAAGACTGGACCTCGGCGAACCCGCTCCCAAGTGTCAAAGGGATTCCGGATGTGCCGAAGAATACGAAAGCTAAAGCCGAGCAGTCTGTCGTACACACGCGGCTGTCTTCCCGTGGCTCGATAAAACATCGCTTTTTGAGTTTCCTGAATTCGCCTCGCATTGGCCATTGAACCGCTAATGCTCTGCGAATGAATGCGAAAGCCACTCCAGAATTGATTGGCTACAGCAAACTTCCCTCCTGCTCGGGCCATATCAAGAAAAAGTTCCCCATCCCAAAGCACTTTGTTCTCCACATTCAGACCACCCACTCGATCGAAGATAGCTCTTCTGAAAAAGGTAGACGGTTGAATAATAATCACTCCGCCATAAATACATCCATTCACCGCCATCCGATCGGAATACAACCGCCGCAGAAACCGGTCGTGGGGGTCGATTAGATTACTATGTCCGCTCACGACATCGATGTTTGCATGCCCTTCGAGGAAACTTGCGGCCGATGATATCGCTCCCGGTAGCAATAAGTCGTCGGAGTTCAAGAATCCGAATATTTCTCCTGTTGCCTCGGAAAATCCATTATTCAATCCATCCGCAGCTCCGCGATCAGGGCGCAGAATCACTTTCGATATTCGTGAACGATATCGCTCGATGATGTCTCGACTGCCATCTGTTGATCCCGGATCGACAACGATGTATTCAATATCTGGATAATCCTGGGTAAGTACAGACAGGATCGTCCGTTCTAGGAATTCCGCCTGATTGAACGAGATGGTGACAATACTGACTCGCGTCATAGATACTTTCGCTACTCTCCAGTTTTATTGCGATCTACTCGGCCCGTTCGAGAACTCGTTTCTCGGTACGGCTTTAATGCAAATGAATTTCTCGGAAATGCAGCGAATCTATTCCCGCCTCGAGCCCTCGGCAGTTCCACGCAACAATGTTCACGCAATGGCTAGCGATTGGATCAGCTCTTGGATTCTGTAGCTCCGCTCATGCTCGCAAGGGCAGCACACTCTCGCAAACAGCATTGAGAGGGTACTAGCGTATGCCCTCCATTAAACCCCTGTCTCCGCTCACTAGTCTTCTCATCGCACGCAATGCACGCTTCGCCCTCCACGCACTCCTGTACCACCAGGTCATTTTGTGCGAGGCTTGCGGAAGATGCGGGGATGCGGGTCCAAGAAGGCATGAGGCGAAGAACCGCATGTCCTTATAATGCATGAACCGGCGCGCAGCCCATATAGAGTGCGTCGTAAACTTTGCCCTCGGGTCCTCATAAAGGTAGATGGTTCCGTCACAAAGAATGAGCGGCGAAATATCGCGATACATGAGGAGGGAAAGAATGGCCTGATCATGCCTGTGCCAAGGCTCGCTTGCCTTGATATACCGTTCTGTTAACGCCACTTTGAGACACTCTTGCACGACGCTTTCCGCAGAAGATCCACGCAAAAAGCCGAAGAGAGTAGCTGCAAGGGAGATCTTACCTACACGAAATTCCGGCGGCACACCGCATCCTTCACAGGCCTCCTCTGATGCCTCGATCTCTAGAGGTCGGTAATTTGGCAATGCGAAATAGCCCTGCTTCTCGATGATGTTGAAGATTTCGGGAAATGGGCGAAGAACGCAACACCCTGCATCCATCCACAGAACCCGCTCTGCCGGAGCGTCATTCATGCACCAGGGCTTCCATGTGTAGTGCTTCCTCCAATGCGGCACAAAAGGTGGAATTACACGGACATCGAAACCTGCCTGACGAAGTAGCTGTCCTGTCTCTTCTCGGAGACCCATGTCGTAAACCATGACTGGAGGGTGACTTGGCCAATTACATCGCATGGACCCCAGCAAAGAGAGCAGCTGGGGCCGGTACGATTCCGATGCGGCAGTCACAATCAAGTCCTGATACTTTTCTGTCATTGAGAAAATGCACGAGCACTTGCGAAATTGATTCTAGGAAATATTGGAGGGCTCAGTCTCTTGCATGCGTGCGAATACTGCATGCACAGACTCACTTTCATAGCCTTTCGTCCCACAATCTTCGAGCCTCGAATCGCATTCACACCCGCTTTTCTGAGAATTATGTATTGGGCGATTCGCGACATAACTCTGGTAGCCCAGTTCGTTAGGTGAATTCAGGATGTTAGGCCGCAGCAACTGCAAGCACTTATCTGGAAGCCCAATTCATTTTGATATCCAGTGTTCACCTTATTTGTTCGTGGCTAACTCCGCCGATCGCGCGTCAGCTACTTGTTCCCGAATCCAGCTATAGGTTTTCTCCAATCCCTCGCGCAGGGGGCGCGACGGCTTCCAACCTAGCTTCTCAGCAATCAGTCGGTTGTCTGAGTTGCGGCCTCGCACACCCAAGGGCCCGGAAATGTGCTTGATCGTCAGTTTTTTGCCGGCGATCTGCATTACCATTTCTGCGAGCTGGTTGATGCTCACCATCTCCTCAGATCCGATGTTCACAGGACCGGTGAATTCAGATTCCATGAGTCGGCGAACACCTTCGAGGCACTCATCAACATACAGAAAGGACCGGGTTTGCTTTCCATCTCCCCATATCTCGATCTCGCCGCCATCTTCGGCTTCGGCAACTTTGCGGCATAATGCTGCAGGGGCTTTCTCTTTGCCACCGGTCCATGTGCCCTCCGTACCGAATATATTGTGAAAGCGGGCGACGTGGACCTCTGCTCCGTAGTTCCGCATATACGACAGGTAGAGCCGTTCGCTGAAAAGCTTCTCCCAGCCGTATTCGCTGTCCGGGGCGGCGGGATAGGCCGATTCCTCAGAGCACTTGGGATTCAACGGATCCATCTGGTTGTACTCCGGATAGATACAGGCAGAGGAAGAATAGAAGAATTTTCTCACTCCAGCCTGCACGCCGAAATGCAGCGTATTTAGATTGATGGTGGCGGAGTTGTGCATGACATCCGCATCGTGCTCCCCGGTAAAGATGTACCCGGCGCCACCCATGTCGGCCGCAAACTGGTAGACCTCGTCGATACCCTCCACAACCTCCGCCACCAGTTTCTGATCGCGCAAATCCCCCACGATGAACTCATCGGATGGAAGGTCCGTGTACTCGTGACGCTTCAGGTCCACGGCGCGAACCCAATTCCCCTCTGCCTTCAGCCGTTTCACCATGTGTCCGCCGATGAATCCACCGGCACCATTCACAAGAATCCTCTTCATTCATTCTCCTTCCACGGCCCCTGACCGGGATTACCAATTTGCCTTGCGGCTGCCGAAAACAAACCGCGGGTTACTTCCGTTCGTGTTGTGGGTGCGTCTATTTCGAAAGCAAAGACCAACTCAGATAGCTCGTTCACAATGATAGCTAGCCACAGCAACGATAATCCAATTTGCGAACTAGCTTTGCAGGTGATCCAGCATAAACGCCATTTGATTCAAGGTTTCCCAACACGAGTGAATTCGCACCTATGATTACATGGTCGCCGACGGTCGCTGGGCCTACTATTGTTACATTAATGCCTATCCAGACGTTGTTGCCGATAGTGATCGGCCCCGGCCGCGAAGTTCGCTCGATGTCCAGGAGATGAGTACCGCTGATCAGGGTTAGCCCATGGGACGCAAGCAAGTCGTCCCCAATAGTAATTGGGCAAAAATCCCAAATTCTGCAGAACGACCCAAGTTTGCACCTCTCTCCTGAGCGGAAATTGCGACCGTAATGGATGTATAGGTGCTCGGAAAGCTCCGTACCTCTTCCCAGCCTACTCCCGATTATGCGCATCAGTGAGCAGCGCAGGGCATGAATGGGAGTCATGCCCGGTGGCACCGAGAGGAAGTTGACAAGGAAAAGTACCGCCCTACGCAAAATGAAGCGCAGTGTTCTTGCAAGAAGTCTAAGCATGCAGCTCGCCTTTCAACTCATATCGAGGCCCAAATCACCGCATAACGTCCCGCGCGCTGCTGCCAGGGAGTGCGCTACCGCGAGATAGCTCCTATACTTCAAAGAGTGCTCGGGCCTTAACGCTAGGTGGGACTGCACTTCTTCCGCCAGTTCGCTAGGCGACGATACCACCGCTGGCAGGCCCTTTTCCCGGAACAGTCTCGTCGTCACCCCGTAATCGGGACCGTAAACAACAATGCTCCGTGCGTACGCGAGATACTCCATCGATTTTGATGGGAACGAAGTCATCACCATCGTCTTTTCCCGCATGTCGAATGAAGATGGCAGGAAGGCAAACAGGCTGGAGGCGATTTCCCGCGCCAATCCCTCCGAAGTATCCACGGGAGAGGAGACCACGAACGGTGGAAGTTCTCCCAACTCCCGCGCCGCCACAGCTGCGGGAACAGTCAGCCGTACAGTCAGGTCGTCTCTGCTAGTCTGGCGAATCCGCGCTACCACCTGAAACAGTTCTCGCAGACCCGGCGTATACAGGAAGTTAATGCTCCCAACATAGATGATTTGTCTCTTAGCCGGCTGTCTGGGTATATGCTCCGGCTCGAATGCCAGATTCAGCGTGGTGGTTGATACACCGAACTCATCAAGAAGGTACTCGCCCAACCCATCTGTGATTGCGAACACATGCTTCGCCCCTTGAAGCGCAGTCCGCGCCTTATCCGCCACTTTCTGTACTGCGTCTTCCTTTGCCCCGGCAATGCGCAGAGGAGAGAGGAAATCGTCAACAATATAAAACGAATAAGACTTTCTTGTCAGACGTGCGAGCTTTACGGTACGCATTAATACTCCCGCGTCTGCTCCAACGAACGAGAAGAGAATACTGGCTGGAGACTTCCGCGCGCCGAAAGCAATGAGCAGCGACGGCAATACATCTGCCATACCAAAACTGAACGCTGAATACCTTCGCAATGCCTTGCATAAAAGAGTGGGAATCAACGGCAATGTGCTGCATAGCGGCGCCAGTTCCTGATCGATGTCGCAACTCTTAAACTGTAGTCCAACCGGATTGATCAAGATGCTATCAATGTGGTCTCTGATCGACCTTAGGATAGGAGCACCAGCACGATGTAAACCATGGGCCACCACGTCCCGGTGGACTGGAGCCCCCTCCATATAGGCAATGATGTCTCTCGAACCGGCCATCTCTGAGTGCTGCCTATTCTCCGATTTCCGTTAAGACCAAGGGATAATTCACAGCACCGGGCAACGGATTAGCCTTCGACCTCGACTCAAGTTCTTTAAGAAACCGCGGGATGAAGAACGCCCACGGGAGAACTTGGACAAGGATACAGCTGAAAATGGTAGACCACGGTACAGCCACCAAGCCGAAGCGCCTAGTAAGAACCACCTTCAAGACCACACAAACAATTCCAAAACAGACCGACACTCCGATCTGGAAGCGGATTGCTGCTGCTCCATTCAGAAACGCGCCTATTGTGAAACTACAGCACTCAATGATAGACAGGACGGCAAGGCCTAGAAGCAGCATGAACGGCGGGTGGATACGGGAGCCGACCCACCAATAGATGAGCTTCGGAGCAAGAAGCAGAAGCAACGAGGAGGCAATAAAGGAAAGAACGAAAACAATCAGCAGGGAGCGGCGTAGCGTGTGACGGACCCAGGCAATATCACAGCGGGAGATAGCTTCGCCATAGGCAGGCCAAAAAGGTGCGACTAGCGCGGCCAACAGCACGCCCATCAGCGCGAACATACGCTGCGGGATGGAATACTCAGGCACATTCACTGCGCCAAGTGCGCGGGCAATGATGAAGTTGTCCGCGGAAAAGGAAGCGACAACTACCAACTGGAGAATGAAGAAGAGCCCGCCTATCCTTGCGACCTGAGAGATCACGGCACGTGAAACTAGCTCCAAGCGAGGCCGCAAATCTGGCCGAACAAAGCCAAAGAAATGAATCGTGTTCAGCATCGTGGCGAAGACAGGCGCGCCGGCGATGGCTACAACGAGCACCGGGAGACTTACACGCAACCAGATACCACTCACTATGCCTATAAGTGCCGCCAAGCTTCCGCTCAACTGCCATAGGCCATAGCGATACCCCTGCTGGAGTCCGAGTTGCACACGCTGTACTACATCCAATGAGATGTTGAGTGCAAAGCATGTGGCAAAGACGGCGAGGGCAGGGCCTGCCTCCGATCTGGCCTGGGGTGAAACAACACGAAAGAAGTCACCCCAATTTACAAACCTATAAATCGCGAAAAATGCCAGCAGTAGTAGGATCGCAATAGAGTTGAGAATGGCGAATCCGCTGGAAACGGTCTTGCGAACTTCTTCCATATCATCTCGTCCGAAAGCCTTGGCGACATTCGTCAGCACGCCATTGCCCACGCCAAAGTCCGCAAATGCCGCCATTGCCAGAACCGAGCTGATGGTCATCCAAAGTCCGAAGCGCTCATTGCCAAGATATTTAAGAGTGAGCGGTACTGTGATCAGGGACGTGCCGATTTGCACGGCGCGCGCAAACGTCGCGACGGCGCCGGTGAGCACAGCACGGCGGTTCCTCTCTGTCCCCCGCGTATCTACCTCGAGGCTGGAAGTATCGCCCGGAGTGAGCAGTTGGCGAATCCTCCTCATGATCATGCTTGTCATTCAATCCCCGGAATTATTGGAGGTGGATGCGGCTTGAATCGTCGCGGAAGGTGCAGCTGCACAATACACTGCTGCAATATGCCTTTCATTTGAATCTATACATTTTGATTGCGAAAGTTACTTTAGTTGACACCATGATCCTCGTTCATCAGCGCTTCCGCGCTCCGGCTCGATGTATTTTTGAGATCGTCAACTCGGCCCTCGACAATTGCCACCACAAGAGCACCAAAGAGCCAAAAATAAAACGTGACTGGCCAAACATCACTGGCGTTCATCAGGCTTGTGAAAAGGCCAATTGAGAACCCGAAATAAGCCAGTGCAAAGATTCGCTCTTCTTTGCTCGCAGCGCTGCAAAATCCCTTGTATGCGGTCACAATGAAACCAACGCTGATCGCAATCAGGGAAAAGAGTCCGATCCACCCTGTATCCCGAAGTACTGCAAGCAGAACCGAATCACCCACTACGGGAGCTGCTGATATATTTGCGCCACCGAATCGCATTGCTGCTATAGCCATTGCTCCAGCGGTGCCGACCCCAACGCCAAATGGATAGACAAACGCGTCAGATATTACCGATTCAAATGTCTGGAGGCGATAGTTGTCCATCGTATTCTTTTGCGTGACAATGTCACGGACTTCCGGACTAAGGCTTACCACTACAACTAAGCAGAGGACTGCCACCAGGAGCGCGGCCAATAACGTCTTGTAGGCGTGCAATTGCTTGGCGACCAACACAACGATTGCCAGCACTCCGACCGCCGCTACGAGCCATCCAGTACGTGAAAAGGTCAAGTAAAGTGCATACCCACCGACCAGGGCAACAGGGAGATTGACGGCCCGAGACTTCCGTTCCAGCAGGTGCGCGACACTCGCAATTAATACGAGGGCGAAGCTTATACTGGCGACAATGGGATTCAAAAATGTTGCCTGCCAGCGGAAGTGGCCTTCGCGCCAGAATCCACCTCCTTTGAAAAGATGTTGCCAAAGCAAGCTAAGTCCCTGGTCCCCCAGCATTTGTAGCAACACAAAACCAATAGCTGCACTCAACAGTAGCCCCGACACGGCAGCAATCAATATCTGGGTAAGCTCACGCGTTGTAAATCGGTATGCCTTCAGTGCAAGGTAGAGAAACGCGTATACCGAGTACCAGCGAAACCCAAAGAGCCACACTGCCAAATTAGGCGAAGGCACAATACTGAAGGCATAGACCAATATAAAGACGCATACAGAATAGTCCAGCCATGTAAAGCGCCATTGAAAGCCTGGTCGCAGGCTCATCCAGACTCCCTTTACAACGATTCCAATAATAATCAAGTCTCGCCATATGCCGATCAAAGGTACATTCGAAAAAAACAAATTAATGAGAATGTCTGTAAATGGCCCAAGGAAAAGCAAGCACAAGATCACTCCATGGGTGTACTTGAAAAGCACCACAAGCATCGCAATACCCAACGACGCTAAAATAACGATCTTCACGCCCGGCGGATAGACAAGGGAAAGAAATAGCAAAGACACCCCGAATAACCCGCAAAGTGAGACAAGCAACCAACTGCGGAAATGAGTCCGCTTCTTCACCGAAGGAAGAAGGTTGCTAGTCGGGTCGAGGGATGAGGATATGTCCACGATGAATTCTTTACCTTTGCAATTAAGGCGCAGAGTGAGTTGGAACAAAACATCTTACCGTAAACATACGGTGGCACACTTAGCACTAGAGTTATAGATAGAAGTTCCTGAGCGAGCAGGGACCTTCAGGCCAGGATCGCTGCAACCCGAGGTACGTACAACTGTAGTACTAGACGCGGCAAGCTCCAGCCGTGTTTTCCCAATCAGCGCTCTCAGCACTTCGCGGTCCATGTCTCAAGTCGGACACAACTGTCTTAGGCGCCGGCTCTCGTTTTTCATCGCCCGCGCAGACCAGAAAGCCCTCGCTATTGTTGTCTTGACAGAATGGCCTTATCTGCGAAATCTTCGCAAGGTTACTAAATCTCTAAGATCACTCCGTGCCTCTTGTTTTATTTGGATAAAAAGCCGCCCCAGTGATTGGTCACCCGAAGCCTCTAAGTGCGCCTGGGCAATTGTCAAAGTGACTCCCCCTATAAAGAAAAGCATCATGCCAGCGATCATGATTAATAGCCGATGCGGAGAAGACTTTCGCTCAGGAATGATTGGTGCATCCAGCACTTGGACAGTCGGAATCTCTTTCTCTTCCTGTATCCGAGCAGACTCATACCGTTTTGTTAGTAGTTCGAAAAGCTCTCTTTGAATTAACACGCGAAGATAGAGTTCATTGTAAGTTACTCCGAGCAGAGGCATGGAGCGAATAGAAGGAGAAAAATCTCCGCTCTCTGTCCCTGATCTTGGTTCAGCGCTGGATCCGGTCAGTTTGCTAAGCTGGCTTCGAAGCTCGTCGACTCTTGCATGAAGGGCACGAACACGTACGTTGTCTTCCGAGTAGGTGGTTTCATATCCACGCAATTCGCTCTGGGCGGTGATCAGATCACCCTGCAATTTCCCCGCAGCTTCAAGTGCTGCCTTCCCTTGAGTCTCCGGGTCCAACGTCGCATTTCGGCTGGAGAATTGACTTAGTTCGCGGGAGGCAGAATCCATATTCCCCCAAACTTGCTTCAGGCGAGTCTCCAAAAAGATGCGCTCGCGCTTTGCGGCTGAGGTACTCTCAGTTGCCACTAGATCGTTTAGTTCTTCTACGTACGCCGCTGCCAGGTCCCGAGCCCGCTCAGGGCTCCGATCAGTCACTTCAATTGCAATAATTCCAGTTTTCGTATCTTCTTGAATTGAGCTTTTTTCCGCCAATTCTAGACGTGCCTGTTCAATGAACTTAGAGTCGTAGACTTTCATCAAATTAAATCGCTTAATCAAGGAATCCTGCATAGTGCGGCTGTGAAGTATCCCTACAAAGATTGCGCCCGGTGTCCCTTCGCCCGTTAATATTCCTGAAAGCCCCGCTGCTCCAGACGACATACTACCGCCCATCGTCGCCGCGAATATTGCCTCCGGAGACGTCACAAGTGGAGCTGGCGGCATTAACTGCACCTTTGATTTGTATTCCTTTGGGATGATAAAGGCTAGAATCGTCGACAGTATCAATCCTGCGAATGCAGATTTTGCCAGGAATACCCGGTTCCGCCATAGCAACTCCACTACTGCCGAATAGGTCGACTGCACGGGGGCTGAGCTATCTTGGCTCTGAGGCTGCGGAGTTGCAGATGTACTACTCATTGACTTTGTCTCCATACATCGACGCATTGTTCCAACTGCGGAAGCAAAAGGGGTAAGTGAAGCACTGAATGCCGTGCGCCCTAGGGAATCGGCATTTCAGCGAGGTACTTAGTTCCGAGGATTGCAGCCCCCGATATGTCACGAACGTGGAGCGCACTGAGATCGCCGCTTATCAGAATTCGCTCGAATAGCTATTGGAAGAGCCGCCACCGACATCATCTACATCACATCAACTATGTTTTGCTATACCTGTGAGCCGCTAATGACTTTCTCCGAAATAGCTATCGAATCGTCAGAGCGCAACTTGACGTCCAGATTCTTATTGCGAAACAGGTAATTTCCGTGCGGGATAACGGCCCCATCGGCGCGAACCACATGGTTGTGCTTTCTATTGCAGGACGGTGTCGCCCCGCTCCCTTAATGCAGATGCCAGCTGAGATTCTTGCCAGGCACGTAGTTTATCGTTGCTTGGCCGCGTCCAGAGTAACTGCGTGCGGCCGTGGCTGTGTTCCAGGTGGCCAGACGAGACGGTTGTCGTGCTCCAGATGCGCAGCACATGGCTCAACTCCAGCCCGGTCACAGCCTCACGTAAGCGGGGTCAGCGAGCACAGTCCCCAGCGGAATTCCTTCGGTCATGGTCGGACGGATCTGGCCGAGCGCGATCTCCAGCTTGGTCTGAAAAATGCTGTACGGCTGCGAAGGCTGGCTGAGATCTCCTGGCGCTGCACCTGAAGTCACTGCTGCAAATCTGTCGGCGCTTGCGAGGGCATCGTCCCCTTTCTAAGCGCAACCGGAGTCTCCTCGATCCGTTAGATGGTCCGCAGGCGGGTTAGCTCGGACAACTCACTTACCCGCACCCTGTCAAAGATTGGAAGCGGGTGGATATGCATACCCTCGAAAACCTCTGGCCGCTTCAGCACAGAACTCAGTCGTTCTCAATCCTGAATCTTTTAACTGCCGGGACGCTCGCCGTCATAGCATATGATCACGAACACGCAAGATGGTCGTCAGATGTATCTCGATTTTGCTTATCAGACGTGCTCAAGGTCTCGTCTCCGTTGTGGTTACGAGCCAAGTTAGCTTTCGATGATCAGAGGACTCCGGTAAGTGCGAGCGGAATCATGGCCGCTGTCAAAATTTGGGCCGTTGCCGCGAGATTCTGCCAAGCCTGAGAGGCTCCGACTATCTTCTCGGGAACGAAGATTGTGTCGCCTGGACGCATGCGGAGGTCCATAAAATTATCGCCTAGCCAACCACGGCTTCTGGGCACGACGGACCCATCAGCTCTGAGAAGATACATTTTCCCTTGATCGGCTGAAGATGTCGCACCGCCTGCCTTCTTGAAGTACCATGAAAGATTTTTACCTGGGACATAACTGATTGCAACCGGGTTATAAACTTGTCCGTTGGTCATCACAAAGTCGGGCTTCTTGGGTATGACTAAGGTATCCCCGGCGCGCAGTAGAATGTCTGCAGGCGTATTCTCCCACTTGCTGATGTCTGAACTGATATTGATCACAAGCCTGCCGCCCGCGGGATGACTGCGAAGGGTCGCGAGAATTTGGTCGCGCTGCGCATCGAGTGATTTTTGAATATCCCCTGCCGTTGCATTTCCGTTGGTCGCTGATGGGTTAACCGTGACAGGAGTTTCCTCGATTCGGCGGATCATCTGCTGACGTGCTTCCTCATTTAGTTCGCGAACCTGGACCCGTTGCAAAATTGCCGCGTACGGATACGCATTTGGCAGAAATCCCCCCGCCCGCTTCAACACTGAGCTCAGGCGTTCTCCATCTCGTATCCCGTAGCTGCCCGCATGTTCAACCTCACCTGCGATCGTTACCGTCGATCCGATGTCCTGCCAGCCTGTCAGGCTCCGGATACTAACTACATCTCCGGACTTCAAAAGAAGATCTGCACTCTTGTCTCCATCGAGCACTTTCTGGACGTCGATGTTGCTATGGTTGACCATCACTCTCTGGCCATTCTCAATTACATAGCTTGAGACATCCACATCCTCCGTGAAAGCGCTACGTCTGAATCCTCCTGCCATCCTTACAAGTTCGGCCGCGGTCATTCCATTCGACATCGGATATTTACCAGGGCGAAGAACTTCACCATTGATCGTAACGCTGGGGGCATCCGCCTCATATCTCCCATAGACACGAATCAGATCGGATGGACGAAGTTGAATTGGATCGTTGCCGATAAGTGCGTCGCGCAGATTAAATTCAGTTGTTACGGGCCGAAAATCCGGGGGGGACAATCTCACCAGTTCTGCGTGATCGGCGGGTTCCGGCATTATATCTTGATATGAATGCAAGAGATCGCCAATGGTCATCCCATCACGATAAGGGTATTTGCCGGGATGAAAAACGTGCCCCTCGAGATATACAGCTTGCTCGTTATACGGCAAAATCTGCGAAATCTCTACATCGTCACCGTCCTTGACTTTGAAGGCGGCTAACTGCTCTTTGATTTCGTCCGGTTTGCTCGGCAACTCCAAACGTACCATTGTGCGGTCTTGGTGCGCGTCAATCCGCTCGATATTGATCTGCTTTAAGCTCGCAGAAACAAGCAGTCCACCGGCAAGATCGAGTACCTGGTTTAGCCCTTGCTCGCCGTTTAACTCATAGATCGCGGGGCGGCGCACCGCACCTTCTATTGATACCTGCGCCCCGATCGGCGGTACAAGAATGGTGTCTCCAGACAATAATCTGTCGTCGGTTGAGCGTACACCCCGCAAAAGAAAATCGTAAAGGTCAACTTGACGAACTAATTCCTTGCCACGGTAGTGACGTAGTATTCGCAACGATCCATGACTTGTCGGACCACCTGCAGCATACAGGGCGCTCAACGGCGTTGAAAGAGAACTGACGTCGTAGGCACCGGGCCGCTGGACATCGCCAACCACATAAATGCGCACAGTGCGAAGCCGCCCAAGGGAAATCTCAACGTGCTCTCCCTGGAATTGGGTATCAAGAGCTTTTTGAATTGCACTCTGCGCCTGGGTAATCGTCATTCCGTTAATATCGATGGTACCCGCCTCAGGCAGCGCTATCTGACCTTGCCGATCAATGATTCTATTTATGCGGGTCGAGCGGCCGCCCCACATATTTACAACCAGAGCGTCCCCAGGGCCAAGCACATAATCGGGACCTGCCGGCATATCCATCGGCAGTTGATTCGCATTCCCGGAATCAACCAGGAACGCACCACTTCCAAACCTGCGCAATTTCTCTCTGGACTGAGGGAACTGTGAATAAAGGCCAGCCAGAGAAGGCGTGTTCCTATAAGGACTGAGCTGGAGTTGAACTTGAGGGTTGTCCGGGTCATGGTACGGCGGCGCCTCAGCAGGCAAAGGCGTCATTTGCCCCGCCGATTGACTTGGCCTATCGGCAGGATTGTTTTTTGTTGTAGCGGGACTGTTCGCGACAAGCGCCTCGAGATCTGCGGTATAGCCTCGTCTGATCAACTCCTTGACAACTAATTCGCGAAGGCTTGCACTCTGGTGGAGACGCTCATAGACCTCTTCGTCCGTGATCGCTTTTAGATCGATCACGGGCGGCGTCGGCAGCTTCGGCTGCGCCGTCTGTGGCGTCTGATTTGTCTGCGACGACTGAGACTGCCCATCTCCCTGCCCCGTCTCTTCCATCACCGTCGCATAGGTCATCTGCTTCTGCTGGAGAATCCGATACTTAACATACTCAAGAACATCCGGATACTGCACCAGCATGCTAATGATCTGGTCCGCGGTCAATTGCGATGGAAGAAGTGCCACCTTTTCCTGTTCATCCTGCATGTGCTGTTGGTACGGAGTCAATGGCCGTATCTGCTGTTGGTACCGTCCCTGCCACGGTTGCTGGCCCTGCCCCTGACCTGACTCCTGGTTCTGGCCCTGCCCCTGACCTGATTGCTGGTACTGGCCCTGTTGCTGATCAGACGGAGGATATGGCTGTTGGTCCATGTCTTGGGATTGGCTTTGCCCTGTTTGCTGATTCTGAGACTGATTCCCTGCTTGATCCACAGTCTGGGCTCCACAACTCAGGGCCGCGCAAAGGCCGCAGAACAGTACGACCAATCCAGAAATTTGGGCGACACTGCCAACCCGCTTCCATCGCGCCCTTGAGTTATCAATCGAATGGCTATCAAGCATGACTTTATTCATCCTTCTGATGTTCAAAATTCGAAAACAGTTTCGGCAAGCATTCCCTAAAACTAAGGTCCACTTCGTCCTTGTAACCACGATTACAGATATCAGACCCGCGGCGATCACAATCACCGCGGGCTCTCAGCCTCAAGCGTGCTGAATTTTGCCTCGAGCTGTTCAACTTTCTTTTCGAGAGTCCTCATATTGGCGCGAAACTCTTCCAGATTGCCTCCGATTGACTCTTCTCGGTCTACGCCTCTCAGCACGGCGCGCATGGCATCGCGTGTAATATCGGACACGCTGCGTGCGCCGGTCAACGAGCAGAGGCGTCTGAGAGCTGTGTACTCCTCCTCGGAGACACGAACGCTAATCATGCGCGATCGAGGTTTCAGAACTGTCATAGTTGGATTCCGGCCTTGGCCTAAGATGCAGGACCAATGCAATTGAAAATAGAAATTGGATAAGCCCATCAAAAGAGGATGCCAGCGCGGGCCGATTTCCGGCCTGCGGCCAGATTCTCATATTGCAATTCGGAGCAGGCTTCGCCCCTCTCAGTCCCAATTCTCCGCCTGGGACCTCAACAAGGATGAACGCAATTGCCGACCCTACGGGGAATTGATCGGCGTGAGGAATCGCGATGCACGATTGTCTGCGCTTGCATAAACTGATTGCCCTAAACCTAGCACGTGAAGGTTAAGGATGCAAGAAGGACGAAAGACAGATGAGTGACAACTTTGATTCTCGAAGGTTATGGTTATATGATTGATTTAATTATCCTTACATGCTAGAGATGGTGACGATCTTATTGCCGCGTAAGACATTATCGGCAAATCCTTGCATATCTGGAACAGTTTATGACTAGTTTTAAACAGAAATCTTTGACCCATGGGGTAAAAATGAGATCGTTCGTATTCAAAGCAGCCGGTTCCTTGTGGGAATCGAGCAAGATCGCCCATCCTCCATGCGCAAGCGGCTCCGATGCCTGCCGGCACGCAAGGCGCAATCGCCTTCCCTGCCTTATCAAGTCAAGCCATAGGATGATTGGATACCCAAACCTGGAGGGTGCAAAATCTCGCATTTGGTGGGCCCTATTGCGCCTCAGATAGCCAACAATCGGCCGGCAATGCGAGCATTGAACTATGGTAACCTGTGCTCCTGGATGGCGCCGGACGACCTGATCTTGACGTTGTAAAATTGCAGAGAAGGAGTT
>Ga0307377_10001479_pt1 | contig 29601 bp, 33 predicted proteins | sample TR3MG_FD_202535 | JGI IMG/M metagenome (GOLD analysis project Ga0307377, IMG submission 202535) | Soil microbial communities from Risofladan, Vaasa, Finland - TR-3 | ecosystem: Environmental > Terrestrial > Soil > Coastal area > Acid sulfate soil | place: Finland: Risofladan, Vaasa | collected... | reverse complement strand
GCCCTCTGCGGAGGTCGACCAGGAACGCCTCCAACAGCTTCCGATCGCCCTCCGCCACCACCTCTACCTCCCCGGTGTGCAAATTGCAGACATATCCCGTGAGGCCGTACGAAGGCGCTCGCATCTCCGCGAAGGCGCGGAATCCGACCATTTGGACCGTGCCGGATATAAGCGCCCGGAAGCGTGCAGGGGCCGGAGGCTCTTCTCCCATGGTCTCTAGAGCCGCCGCCGCAGGTTGCTCTCCGCCCTCACGTTCAGAATCTGCCCGAAGAAGAGGCGGTGGTAGTCGCCCTTCGGATAGCACGCCCCCGCCAGGTCTTGCGCCAGGGCCTTGGGCACGACGTCGTTCACGTGCACGACCTTGCACTCGTAGCTGAGGAGGCACTCTTCGATAATGGGCGACTTCACGCTCAGGCTCGGCGCCGCCGTCAGGTTCGCCTCGGCGAGCTTGTCGTGATCCCGGCCGGACACCGTCCCGCAGAACGCCGCCAGGTCCGCCAGCGTGCGGGGAAGAACGTTCACGGTGAAGTCGCCGGACCTGTTCATGCAGCCGTAGGTGTACCGCGATTCCCGCACCGGAACGATGAAGACGGGCTTCGCCCAGTACGTGCCGATCGAACCCCATCCGATCGTCATCGCATTCGGCCGGCCTCGCTTGTCGAGAGATACCAGCAGCAGCCCCGGATTGGCCAGGGCGTGTATGGTCTCGGGCAGATAGTCCGTCGCACCCACTTGGATCTTGGCCACCTGGAAACCTCCGGAGTATGTCAGGTAAGGAATTCGATACGATCTCCTTAGCCCCTCGCGTGCATCCGCGCGCGAAGGGATTCAGGGGCGCGTACAGGGGTCAAGCAGGAACGACGCCCGGTTCGACCGCGGTCTGCCCGCGAGGATCACTCGCCCAAGGTCGAACCATGGGTCGCTGCTGCGAAGCGTGCGACGGGAGATCTCGTACGGCTACTCGCCCTCGACCCACCCGACGCCCGCGCGTCGGTCTCGGCCTTCCTTGATGCGGCTCGACCCCTCCTCGAACTCCGCCGTCGTCTCGTGCGCCTGCGTGCGCATCATGCTCCGCACGTCATCGCCCCAGAGATGCCACGCGAGGGCAATCGCCGCCACCACCAGCAGTCGGACCAGCCACCGGCTTATGCTCTTTCGCGTGGCCCGCTTGTGCGCCGTCCGCTTGTAGCTGGCATCCGACGGCAATCCCTCGTAGATGTCCCTCCCCCGCGGTCGCGACGAACCTGCGCCTCTTCTCCCAGCCATTTGCCTCCCTCCAAAGCCCAGGAAGCCTGAAAACGATCACCGGCATCTCGCCGGTTTCACAATACCACATAACGACCGCCGCGCCCAAGAGCCGCTGTCAGAGCCGACCGCCGCTGCCTCTGATGACAGATGGGCGGCTCTGATGGCGGAAGGCGCATGCTCTTGACAGACGTTCTACGTCTGCGGCCGCTGTAGCGTCTCCAGATCGCTCTTGAGGATATTGATGGACTCGATCGAGCCGGGATCGACGCCGTTCAGTGCCGCCAGGTAGAGGCTGACCCAGTCTCCGAGGTACACCGCCCACAGGAGCTGGGCCAGAGAGGAGCGGCCCTCCGCCTCGATCGCGTGCACGGGAGCCTTCCGGGCAAGCAGCTTCTTGCTGGTGATATCTACCCTCGCCCGCACTCGCCAGTGGTCGTTCGGGCTCCGCAATATCACGACCGAGACTACGTCGCGGAGCCAGTCCGCCTGCTCCCATCCGATCACCTCATTGTGGTTCAGCTCGGGGTACTCGCTCGAGTAGGCCAGCATCTTCCCGTTCTCATTGAACTGCGTTCGCCAGCGATAGGCGACCGCGCTCATGATTCCGGCCGTGCCTTGAACCCACGGAATCCGGCCGTGGAGGTCTCGGGCGAGCTGCTTCGCCCGGTTGTGCTCGGTGGGGACATCCGGCCCCACGCGGTCCCGCAGCAGCTCCAGGCGCGTGATCGCCTCGCCGATGTTCCGTCCCGCACCGGGGCAGAGACCCAGCGTCTCGAAGGCGCGAAGCAGGGGAATGAGTGAATATCCCAGGGCCGCCCGCGGCGGCATCGGCGGGTCCGTCTGCGGGATCTGAAGCAGAGCGACCCTCCGGCCCTTATGGCGCAGGGCGAAGTCCCTGAGCTTCCCGTCGGTCGTAATGCAGATGATCCGCGCCTCCCGCCGAAGCGCAACCTGCACCGCGGCCAGGGCCTCCTCCGTGTTCCCCGAGTGGCTCGAAGCGATGAAGAGCGTGTCCCGCCCCACGAACGAAGGGATGCCGTAGGTGCGGTTTACGAGGAACGGCGCCGCGACCCGGTCCTCACACAGCCGCGCCAGGAAATCCCCCGCCACCGCCGATCCCCCCATGCCCGACAGCACGATCTGCTTTGGCCTGCGGAAGGCCTGAGGCGGTGCGAAATCCCGACCGATCCGCGCCGCCTCCTTCACCTGCGCGGGGAAGTCCCGTGCAAACGCCAGCATCCCCGCGGGGTCGAGGTCCGCGTAGGAAGCGGGCTCGTCCAGATCAACGCCAGGCCCACCTCCAGTCGTCGTCCTGCTCGACATTCACCTGCCCCCACTACCTAAGGATGTTACTCAGCCACAAACGGTAGCAGCGCCACCTGCCTCGCCCGCTTGATCGCCGCCGACAGCTTCCGCTGGTGCTTGAAGCACGTCCCGGTCATACGGCTCTTGAGGATCTTGCCGCGATCGGAGACGAAGTCCCGCAGCCGCTGGTGATCCTTGTAGTCGATATGCTTGACCTTGTCCACGCAGAAGGCGCACACCTTGCGCCGCTGCCGCCGGAACCGTCCGCCGCCCCCGCCCCGCCGGCCGCCGCTATCTCGATCGCGATCGCGATCGCGTCCGAATCGCCCGCGACCGCTGGGTGGCCGCCCGCCGGGCCGCGCTCCATATCCGCTCGTGCTGCGCTCGCTAGGTCCGCTCGTGCTGCGCTCGCCCTCTCGGCGCGGCCGCTGATCTCCTTCTGCCCGCGCCGCAGAGTCCTGCTGCGCGTTCCCAGCGTTGTTGACGTTCTCTCGATCCCTGTCTCTCGTCTCGGACATACTCGCCTTCTACCTTTCACCGACCTCGATCAGGCATATCTGATTATCGGGTTATCCACACTCACTCACTGGTCGTCCCATGGGCCCGGCCCGTCGTCCTCCCCCACCTCGCTCGGCTCCGACGCGATATCGCCCTCCCCCTCGGGCAGCGTCGCCGCGGCCTCTCGCGGCCGGTCGAGCCCCTGCACGTCATCCCCGACGACCTCCGCCGTCGATCGCCGCTGTCCGTCCTGCGTCGTCCACTGGCGGATCTGGAGCCGCCCGTCGATCGCCACCAACCTTCCCTTGCCCAGATAGTTGGCCGCGAACTCGGCCCGCTGCCGCCAGGCGACGATGTTGATGAAATCCGTCTCCCGCTCGCCCGCGGCATTCGTGAACGGCCGGTCCACAGCAATCCGGAAGTTCGCCACCGGCACGCCGCTGGGCGTGTACCGCAGCTCCGGGTCCGCCACGAGGCGGCCTATCAGGATCACTCGATTGAGCATCAGGCTTTCCTTTCAGTGTTCGCCCAACGCCGCTCACGCATGGAGTCGGGCCACACTCCAGATAGGTTGCCACCAAGACCTGAGGTCGAGGACCTAATCCTCGCCCAGCCGAACCACCATGTGTCGCAGCACATTCTCGGTAACGGAGAGCTGCTGCTCCAAATCCTTCACCACGGCTGGCTCGGTGCTCAGTTCAGCGAGAATGTAGATCCCGTCCCGCCTTCCGTTGATGGCGTAGGCGAGGCGGCGTCGCTCCCAGACGGCGATCTTCTTCACCTCGGCACCACGGCCGACGGCCAGCTCGCGCAGACGCTCCTGGATGTTCTCGATATCGCTGTCGGAGAGCGTCGGATCGACAATGAACATAATCTCGTAGTCGCGAATAGGAGGGGTCCTCCTTCCTATGGTCTCGTGCGGCTCCCCGATGGGAGCAGGAAGGCCAATCGAAACGGGCCAAGGCGGCCCGAACCTATGGCACGGCACCCGCCATTATACCAGCCGGCATCCGCGACCGCAACCCCCGCACGTCCCCCGCACAGGGTCATTGCATTATCTGGGTGTGACTGCTCCCTTCGCAATGGGCGGATGGTCGTCATCCGTAGGAGGCACATTCTTGTGCCGAAATCTGTCGTTTGAGACGCCTACCGCGGCCGATCGCGGCAAGAATGCCGCTCCTACGAGCGGCTGATCGCGGCAAGAATGCCGCTCCTACGGGCGGCCGATCGCGGCAAGAATGCCGCTCCTACGAGCGGCCGATCGCGGCAAGAATGCCGCTCCTACGAGTGCTTCCTCCGTCGCTTCACGATAATGCAATGACCCTGGTCCCCCGCAGGACCACAGCCCTTCTCCCCGAACTCCTGTCCTGCTGATCGCACAGATCTGAAGCTGAATGCTGCCCGGAGGGGAAGCATGGCGCAACCGCTCTTCGGTATCACCGCCGGAACCGACTCCCCCCTAGACCGGGCGGCCGAGTTCGGGGCCGACTTCATCGACCTCCACTTCGGCGATCGGGCCGACCTCCTCCCGCCCGCGCTCGACGCGGCCGACCGCGCCCGCGCCAAGTACCTCCTCAACTTCGAAAGGGCCCCCCTCGGGTGGAAGCCGCCCGACGCCTTGAAGCGCGATCTCGCCGCCCGCCCCGGCTTCCTCGGCTTCCTGCTCGACGAGGCCGACCACATGCAGATCAACGCCCACTGGCCCGTCATCGACTACTACGGCTACGACGACCGGCACTACCTCGCCGAAACCGATGGGCTCGATCTCTTCGCCGCTCGCCAGATCGTGCTGTCTGCCCTGCGCGAGCGCAACGCCGCCTGCAGCATCCTCGGCACGCCCGCCGCGGTCGAGTTCCTCTTCCCCGTCATGATGCACACGGCCGCGCTCGCCGGCCTCAACCTCAGCCCGAAGCTCCTCAAGGAAACCTGCGGACCGGCCATGCTCGCCGTCGCCATGGGGGCCGCCCGCCAGTATGATGTCGACTTCTGGATCGACGTCGATTACTGGTGGCACAACGAAGCCGTCGGACACTCGGCCGAGCGCTTTCGCTCCGCCCTGCTCCTGGCCTACTGGTCCGGCGCCACCCACATCTACGTCGAAGGCGGCGCCCGGTGGGCGCAGGAGATCCCGGCTGGAGCGGAGATCGAGTCGGCCTACGCCGACTTCATCCGCAACTACGTCCCCGCCCACCCTCGCCCCTACACCTGGCGCGACTTCCGGCCCCAGACCGCCATCATCCGCTTCGACGACACCTGCTTCGACGATCGCCAGCAGTATCTCGGCGAGTACCCCGGACCCCTTTACGGACACGTGCCGGCCGGCAGCGACAACACCGAGTGGCTCAGCCTGTGGAGCCTCCTCTCCCACGGGTTCGTCCGCACCGACTCCGTCTCCCATCAGTGGGAGGCGCGCTGCTTCAACGCCCGCACCCTCTTCGCACCCCTCCACAACGTCGCCGTCTACGACCACGAAGTCGGCTACGAGACCCTCGCCGGCCTCCGCCTCATCTTCCTCACCGGCGCCGCCATCGGCGCCGACGCCCTGGCGGCGGTGCAGCGCTGTGTGTCAGAGGGCGCCACCTGCGTCCTCCCGCCGCGCCTCGCGCCCCCGGGATCGGGACTCGCCTCGGTGACAGACATCACCCTCGTGCCCGACTCCCCCGGCCAGTGGCTCGTCGTGCCCGAGTTCTACCGCCTCCACTACGAATGCTTCTGCGGCGGGCCCATCACCCCCCTGCTTCGCGACACCCTCCAACCTCTCATCGGCGACGGAGACCTCCTCGCCTACGACTTCGGGAGCCACCAGGTCCGCTTCGCCCAGGCCGGAGGCGACTACCCCCGCCACCAGCTGATGACCTGGCGCGTGCCTCTCAGCCAGGCCGGCGCCAACCCCGACCGGCTCGAAGTGGAGGTGCGCGGGGAAGGCTGATCTTCAGTCAACCCATCGCTCGCTCTTCACCCCAGCGGGAGCGGCCCGCGACGTTGCCCGGCGCGCCCCCTGTCGTCCCCTTCGTGTCGTCCACATTGACACCCCCAAGCGACCGGTGCTATAGTCATCCACGGGTTCTGGGTATGGATGAGTGGGAGAGAGCTTCACATGCCACTCTACGAATTTCGCTGTGAGACGTGCGACAACGTAATCGAGCGCCTCTGCCGGGTTGGCACCAACGGCAAGAACCTGAAATGCCCCATGTGCGGCGGCGGGAAGATGCGGCGGCTCATGTCCGTCTTCTCCGCCAGAACGAAGGGCGAGAGCGGCGGCGCGACCTCGGTCGGGTCGAGCTGCGCCAGCTGCTCCTCGGGAAACTGCGCCACCTGCCACTAGCCGGCGGGACCAAACGGGCGAAGTGAGAACGCAGCCCCGCCGGGAATCCCGCGGCGAGGCGACAACACCGCCTCCAACTGGAGTGTTTCACTCGTGAAGTTCTACGTCACCACGCCGATCTACTACGTCAACGACGTGCCGACCGTTGGGCACGCCTACACCACCATCGCCTGCGACGTCCTCGCCCGCTATCACCGCCTCCGCGGCGACGACGTCCTCTTCACCACCGGCACCGACGAGAACGGCCTTAAGGTCGTCCGTTCGGCCGAATCGCGCGGCATGGAGACGAAGGCTTTCGTCGATGATATGGCCGACGACTTCCGTCGCCAGTGGCAGGGCCTCAACATCGCCTACGACGACTTCATCCGCACGACGGAAGATCGGCATCATCGCGCCGTGCAAACCTTCTTCGAGAAGCTCTACGAGAGCGGGGATCTCTACCTCGATAAGTACGAGGGTTGGTACTGCGTCTCCGACGAAACCTTCTTCCGAGAGGAAGAGATCGTCGACGGAAAGTGCCCCAACCCGGAATGCGGCAAGCCCGTCGAGTGGATGAGCGAATCCGCCCACTTCTTCCGCCTCTCCAAGTACCAACAGCCATTGCTCGACTACGTCGAGCAGCACCCCGGTTGGCTCCTCCCGGAGTTTCGGAAGAACGAAGTCGTCGCCTTCATCGAGCGCGGGCTCAAGGACGTCTGCGTCAGCCGGCAGTCCTCGTGGGGCATACCCCTCCCCGCCTCCGTCCCCGAATCGGAAGGCCACGTCATCTACGTCTGGGCCGACGCCCTCATCAACTACCTGACATGCGCCGGCTACCCCGACGATTCCGAGCGCCTCGACCGCTATTGGCCCGCCAACGTCCACGTCATGGCGAAAGACATCTTCGTCAGATTCCACGCGACCTTGTGGCCGGCGATGCTCATGGCGGCAGGCCTGCCGCTCCCCGGCCGGATCGTCGCCCACGGCTTCTGGACTCAGGGCGGGGAGAAGATATCGAAATCGCGCGGCGGGTCCGTGCCGCGGCCCGGACCCGTCCTCGACATGGTCGTGCGGGAGACAGGCTGTTCCCGGGAGCGGGCCGTGGACGCCCTCCGCTACCACATGCTGCGGGAAGTGCCCTTCGGCCAGGACGGCGAGTTCTCCGGCGAGGCGCTCCTCGGCCGCTATGCCAGCGACCTCGCCAACGACCTCGGCAATCTTCTTCACCGCCTCCTGCCCATGATCCAGCGCTATCGGCAAGGTCGCCTCCCCCAGCCGTGTCCGCCGGACCCGGAGCTTCATCCTGCCGCGCAGACGGCCGCCGGGGGATGGGATCGAGCGGTCGAGATGCTCGACTTCCGCGGAGGCCTGGAGGCGATCTGGGCATTTCTCGCCGTCGCCAACCGCTATGTCGACCAGAAGGCCCCCTGGTCCCTGGCCAAGGCGGGAGACAACGAAGCCCTCGATCGCGTCCTCTACTCCGCCGCCGAGGCGATCCGCATCGCCGCCTGTCTCGTCTCCCCGGTCATGCCGGGCACGGCCGACGAGATCGAGAGGCAGCTCGGGCTCGAAGACTGGAAGCGCACCTGGCCCCAGGCATCCCAGTGGGGACTGCTCCCGGGCGGGCAGGAGATCGCTCGCGCGGAGCCGCTCTTCCCCCGGATCGAAGCCACCAGGGCCGAGCCCCCAACCGCCCCAAAGGCGGCGGCGAAGAGCGCCGCGGCCCCAAAGGAGAAGGCGATGATTTCCTTCAAAGACTTCCAGAAGCTGGACCTGCGGGTCGGCGAGATCCTCAGCGCCGAGCCCGTGCCGAACGCGGACAAGCTTCTGAAGCTGACCGTCGACATCGGAGACGAGCAGCGCACCATGGTCGCCGGAGTCGCGCTCTCCTACAAGCCGGAGGAGCTCGTCGGCACGAGGGTCGTCGTGGTGGCGAATCTGGAGCCGGCAACGATTCGGGGCGTTCGGTCGGAGGGGATGATCCTCGCCGGCTGGGTCCAGGGCGACGACGCGAGCATCTCCATCGTCGCGCCCCAGCGCCCGCTGCCCAAGGGATCGAAAGTGAGCTAGCCCGCGTCGCGCTCCCCCTCATCGCTCGACGCATCGTCGGCCGGCGGCGCGGGCGGCGCAATCTTCACCGTGACCCGCACCTCCGGGTCGCCCATCAGGTTCGCTCCCCCCGGAACGATCACTCGCAGGCTTCCCGTGAAGCTGCCCCGCGCCCCGGCGAGCGACAAGTCCTCCGTATCGATCTGCGTGATATCGTCCACGCGGCTTGCCGGCAGCACCACCGTCACCATCGCCGGGTCCACCTGCACCGAAACCAACTCCAGACCCGCGGGGAGCGCGCCCCGCGTCCGCACCACGACGGGAAGGGTTCGCGATACCACCACCGGCTGCATCTCGGCCATGACGGTGACTCGCGGCGGGGCGATCGACACGTGTCGCACTTCGTCCCCTGAACTGTCCACCGCCCGCGGGGAGAGGGAGATCGGCACGCCGGGCACAATCCGAGCGAGGTCCACCGTCACCAGAACGCGGACTGCCGCGTCGACCTGGCTCCGCGCTCCCGAGACGCGCACCGTCTTCGGCGAGTAGCTCGTGTCGACTAGCTCGTACCCCGCAGGCGGATCGCCGGTCCTCTGCAGCTCCACCGGCCGGTTGGCCGAGACGATGTCCTCCAGCGCCACGGAGATGTCGGCGGGATGCACGCCCACGACGGTGACGGCTTCGGGCGCTCGCACTTGCACGCCCAGGCGGTAGCTTCCCGCGCCCAGACCCCGGCACGACACGAAGGCCTCGACCGCCTCCTCGATGTCCGCCATGTCCCTCCTCAGCCCTCGCAGCCGAACATCGGCATCGGACAGCTCCCGCTGCAGCGCCAGGCCCGGCTGAAGATCCTTAGCCACCACGGGCGTGCGGATCGGCGCCTCCAGAATGGGGTTCTCCTCGTTCAGCATCACCCAGAACCACAGGAATATGGCGAGGAGAACAGCCGCCGCCTTCAGAGGCAGATTCCTATGCAGCATCCTGACGCCTCCGCAGCCTCAGGCGAGATGTCCGATGCGCGGGCGTCAGAATCCCCAGAAGCCTTTGCTTCAGAACATCGGGGGTCAGATTGCTGTATAAGCGGCCGTCCACGGCCAGGGAGATGGCCCCCGTCTCTTCCGAAACGACGATCACCGCCGCGTCGGTCGTCTCGCTCAGCCCCAGGGCGGCGCGGTGGCGCGTGCCCAGAAGCCCGCGAACGTCGCGCCGCTCTGTGAGCGGGAGCAGACAGCCCGCAGCGACAATGCGCTCTCCCCGGATCACGGCCGCCAGATCGTGCAGCGGAGTGCCGGGGTAGAAGATCGTCCGAAGCAGATCGGCGGAGGCCACGGCATCGATGCGACGGCCCGTCTGGATCACGTCGTTCAGGCCCACCTCGCGCTCGATCACGAGCAGAGCGCCGATCCGCTCCCGGGAGAGCTGGCGGGCGCTGAGAACCGACTCGTCCACCAGGCGCGTGATCTGCTCCCGCTGCATCGAAATCAGCCCGGCCCCGAAGATGTGCCCTCGGCCGATCTGCTCCAGCGCAAGCCGCAGCTCGGGCTGGAAGAGAATGATGAGCGCGATCACACCAGGAAGGAGCGCCTGCTTGAGCATCCAGTTGAAGGTGAAGAGCTGAAGCGTCTTCGTCAGCACGATCAGCGCACCGAGGACCAGCAGGCCCTTGATGAGCTGAACGGCTCGCGTCCCTCGCACCAGCCGGAGCACGAAGTATACGCTGATCGCGACGAGGGCGATGTCCAGGACCGACAGGAAGCCGAAGTTCTCCCTCACGACCTGCCAGACCATTCTGAGCCAGGCCATCATCTCCGGCTCCCGGTGGCGCAGGCGGTGCTAGTCGCCACCTGTGCTTTCAGCCCTCTTGGCGAGTGCTTCCTTGAGTCTGCGGTAGGTATCAGCCAGCGCCTCCGGCACAACGCGAGTGTCCGCCGTCACCGCCATGAAGTTGGTGTCGCCGATCCAGCGCGGTACGACGTGGACGTGCAGGTGCTCGGCATAGCCCGCGCCGGCCACGTTCCCGATATTCATCCCAACGTTGAATCCCTCGGGGGATAAGCTCTCCCGCAGGATTTCGATGCCGATGCGGATCCCGTACAGCAACTCGCTGGACTCCTGGGGGTCCATCTCCAGAGGGTCGCCCACGTGCCGATAGGGAGCGATCATGAGATGGCCGGTGTTGTAGGGAAAGGTGTTGAGCATGATGCACACCAGATCGCCGCGGTGAAGAATCTGGTTGGCCTCGTCGTCACCGGCCGCCGGCTTCGTACAGAATATGCAGCCTTCTGGCTGCTCGGCGCTGACATACCCCATGCGCCACGGCGCCCAGAGATGCTCCACGGCTCTCCTCCCCTATCGTCCGCCCTCGCCCGCCATAATACCCGAGGAGCAAACCGGCGTCAAATCACTTTCCCGCCTCAGGTCGTTCGGATGGACGCCATCCGGCCGCTGCGTGCCGCCTTCGACACCGCGTCGATCATCTCCATCACGACAACCGCCTGGGATCCGGGCGAGATCGGCTGCTGTCGTCGCCGGACGCAATCGACGAAGTGTTGATTCTCCACGGCATAGGGGTTCTGCCGCGGAAGCTCGGGTATGGTGTCGACCTTGGTCTTCCCATCTGTCTCGTAGACGACGGTCTCGGGCATGATCTGCGCCCCGCCCTTCGTGCCGAAGAACCGGAACCAGTACATGTCGCCTGTGTGCGCCGCCCAGGAGATGTCGATGCTCAGCGCCCGCCCATCCTCGAACCGGATCAAGCCGCCCACCATGTCTTCCACGCTGAACGTGGTCGGATTGTAGCCGACGCCCCAGTTCCCCATGCCCTGTCCCGCTCGTCCGAGATGGTCGAACATGACTCCCTCCGCCGATACGGGCTTCGGGCGCCCCATCAGCCACCACAGCAGGTCGATTGCATGGACTCCCAGATCGATCAGCGGCCCGCCCGCCGACTGCTCGATGTCTTGGAACCACCCCTTGGGGATCCCCGACCGGCGCAGCCACATTGCCTTTCCGTAGTAGATCTTGCCGAACCGCCCCCCCTCCGCCAGCCTCTTCAGGTACCCCGCCGCCGCCGTATACCGGGACGACTGGGCCGTCATGAGGATCCTCCCCGCCTTGTCGGCCGCCTCCACCATCCGCCGCGCCTCCCGCGCGTTCATCGCCAGCGGCTTCTCGCACATGACGTCTTTCCCCGCCTTGACGGCGGCCAGCGTCACCGGCATATGGAGGTTGTTGGGCGTACATACCGAGACGGCGTCGACGAGATCCGAGGCCAGAAGCTCCCCATAGTCGGCGAAGACGTTGGCAACGCCGAACTCCTTCGCCAGGGACTTCGCTCGACCACTATGCACATCGCAGACAGCCGTAAACTGCAAGCCCGTGCACTGCTGACACGCCTCCAGGTGCTGTCGGGCGATCGTTCCGGCTCCCACCATCCCCAGGCGGACGCTCTTTCTCATTCCGGCTTCCCTCCGTTGCTCCATTCGGTGCACATCGTGTCGACGTCGGTTGGACTACTTCCACTCCTCCGTCGAGGGTCCTCTCCCGCTCCCCTTTCTCATAGCGATCGTGGTTTCGTAAGCGTTATGTGGGAGTCTCCTTATTCGGATCTCCTCGTACTGCTCCGCCAGCGTCTCCCGCGCCTCCCGCTGGTGTCTCCTCCGCTCCGGCGTCACGTACTTGACGGTCATGATCGCGGGCGCACCCGCCCTCAGCAGCCCCGCAAGCCGGCACATGATCCGGGCCGACTCCGCCGGCTCCAAGTTCATGTCGCAGGTCATCAGGTCGAAAGGTCCGGCCACATCCGGATGGTCAGCCAGCGCCTCCGCTCGGCACCGCACGTGGCGTACGTTCGCACGGCCCGCCACCCTGGGGTCGAGATCGGCGGGGTCCACGGCCACCACCTCCGCCGCGGCCTCGGCCAGCACTTCCGCCCAGCCGCCGGGCGCGGAGCCCAGGTCGATGACCCGTGCGCCCGCTCCCAGCTCTATCTCGAAAGCCTTCAGCGCTTCCTTTATCTTCCACTGCGCCCGGTTCAGCGGCCGCTGCCCCGGCGCATACTTCCGGTGCTGCTGAAGCGTCTTGTGAAGCACGTCCTCGGGGCGATTGACGCCGACGTAGGCGACGTCCTGGTACACCTCCACCAGCACCAGCCACCCCACCTCGCGCTCGTACTCGCCAATCCCGTGGGTCACAGCCTCCAGCTCCCGCGCCACCGCCCGCTCCAGGTCCCGGCTGCTCCAGGGATGACGCCCACGACGGTGGCAGCGCACGAGGAACGTCTCGCCCTCCCCAATGCGACCGATCTCCGCCGCCGCCGCCGCCACCTCGCGGAAGCACCCTTCATCCCCGGCCAACGGCAGGCGCCGCTGCACGGGCACGATGCGGGAGAGATAGCGCGTATCGGCCGCCCGCAGGGCCGACACCGCCTCCCCCTCCTCCTGCTCCACCAGCACGAGCGTATTTCCCTTGAGCAGAAGCGGGCCCGCCCTCGCCCCCGACAGGAGACCGCGAATCTCCCGCCGCGCCTCCGCCTCCAGACCGGCGGGCGTCGTCACGACCAGAGTCGCCTCCGCACCACGCTGTCCTCCCCCCACCTCGCTCACCCGCGGCCCTCGATCATCACGATTGCCCCGATGCCGACCCCCAAGCACTGCGCCGCGCTGCCGAGGTTGAGAGCGATTTCCAAACGCCCACTGCTCCCGAACAACGCCAGGAGATCGCCCGCGTTGACGCCGGCGTAGGCCGCGCGGATCTCCTCAATCGCGCTGTCCCCCACTCTGATGACGACGTCATCGACGCCGATCTCCCGCTTCCACGTGAGCAGGTCCTCCTCCGATAGGTCGGTGACCAGATTGCCGAAGCGGTCCACATGGACGACGTGGGCGACCAGCCCCGTCCGGTCGACCACCGGCCGCGAGATCGGAAATCGCTCCAAAGATCCCGTGGTCTGCGGACCGACCGCATCCGTCGGAAGGCCGCCTGCCAGCCGGGCGGCGACCGGCGCCATCACGTCGCGCCCGTGGAACGTCTGGCTCACCTCCGGCAGCAGGTAATCGCGCCGCTCCACGCAGAACGCGCGGTACTCGCGAGCGCTCGACAGAATGTACGTGAGAACCCCGTTGTCCGGCGCCACGAACTGCTGCCCGTGAGCCTCCACTGCCAGCACTCGCCGTTGGCTCCCCACACCTGGATCGACTATGATGACGTGCACCGTCCCCTCGGGGCAGTACCCCCAGGCCGTGTCGAGCAGGAATGCCGCCTGCTGCACATCCTGTGGCGAAACGTCGTGGCACAGATCCACGATTCGGGCCTCCGGGCAGATGCCGAGGATGACCGCCTTCATCACTCCCACATACGTGTCGGCAGTGCCCAGGTCGCTCAGCAAGGTGATGAGCGGCGCCCTCCGCTGACTCGACATGATCCGACTCCCGCCGTGTCGTTCAGCAGTAAGTTTCGACCGCCGGCCAGGTATTCCTGTGCCCCCCGCAGCGTCTGCTGAGCCACCACTCCATGTCGCGAAAAGCGAACAAGTGAAGACTAAGGTAACTTGATAGGATGCCACTCAAGGCGATATCATTCCCTTACAGCATGCGATTCGCTGGAATTTCGACAGGAGGTGGTTCCATGTCGGCACTGAGGCGTTGGGAGCCGTTTCGTAGTCTGATGAACATGCAGGGCGACCTGGACCGCGTTTTCGATGACTTCTTCGGGCGGCCCCTCGCTCGCCAGGAAGGCGTGCGCGCCCCTACCATCGATGTCTCGGAAACTGCGGATGAGGTCCTGGTGAAGGCCGAGCTTCCGGGCGTCGACAAGAAGGACCTCGAGGTCGAGGTCCTGCCCCAGTCGCTCTCTCTTCGCGCCGAAACCGCAGAGGAGAAGGAAGAGAAAGAGCAGACCTACCACCGACGGGAGCGGACTTGGCGGCGATACGAGCGCCTTGTCCCCCTCCCTGCCGAGGTCGTGACCGACCAGGCCAAGGCCGTCATGAAGGACGGCGTGCTCGAAGTGCGGATGCCGAAGACGGAGCGAAGTAAGGCGGCGACCCCTCGAAAGCTAACCGTAGACTAACCTGTTCGGACTCACTCACCACGTAACCGGGCGAGGCGCCCGTCTCGCCCGGTCGCCATTTTCGAAACCCTCTAGCTTCCCTGATTCTCGCTCAGCTGCTGCAGAAACAGGACGTACTGCTGGGCGCTCATCAAGGAGCGGATCTCGGCCGGGTCCGACAGCTCTATCTTGGCGAGCCAGCCCTCGTCGTACGGCGATTCGTTGATCTTCTCCGGCGCATCGTCGAGAGCCATATTCACCTCGACGACGCGCCCGGTCACCGGCGAGTTCACGTCGGCCACCGCCTTGACGGACTCGACGCTCCCGAGCGGCTCGCCGCGCCTAGTCTCTTCGTCGGGTTGAGGAAGCTCCACGTAGACCACATCGCCAAGACGGTCTTGCGCGTAATTCGTGATTCCAACGGTTGCCACACCCTCGTCCACCCGCGCCCACTGATGGCTTTCGCTGTAATACAAGTCCCCAGGATACACGTTCACCCTCCTGCCTAGTCTGCCGGACCCGCAGAGGAAACTCTCCTGCGTCGTCACTCAATCTCAATGGCCCCTCGGCCGCACGCACCAGAAACTGCACAGGTTCTTACGGCACCCCCCCGCAACCTCCCTTCTGCTGCCCCTCACATCCTCCCGTTTCCCTTTTCCCGCGCGCGTGTGGTGGATAGATGAGACACGAGAACCGCCATCTCCGGCGGCAGGGGAGCCGCGAACGTCAGCTCCTGTCCGCCGACCGGATGCCGAAACCGCAGAAGCTGTGCGTGCAGCGCCTGCCCCCGAAGGGCTCGCACCAGAGCCAGAGTCTTCCCCTCCAGCATCGCCTTCTCCCGCCGCGCCCGTCGCAGGCCGTAGGTCGGATCCCCCACGACCGGGTGGCCCTGATGAGCCAGGTGCACGCGAATCTGGTGGGTGCGCCCCGTGCCCAGCCTCGCCTCCACCAGCGTCATCGCCTCGTATCGCTCCAGCACGATGATGTCCGTATACGCCGGCCGGACCTTCCGTCCTTCGCTTGGCCTGGCGACGGCGGCCATGCGCGTGGGCGTCCGCCGATGTCGGCCGATGGGCACGTCGATGAGAAGCCGGTCCTCTGCGACGGCGCCCCACACGAGCGCGACGTATCGCCGCTCCATCTCCCGCCGGCGCACTTGACCGGACAGCTCGGCGTAGGCCTCATCGCTCTTCGCCGCGACGAGCAGGCCGGAGGTGTCCCGGTCGAGGCGGTGCACGATCCCCGGGCGATGCTCCCCCGCCCCGGCTGCAAGATTCCCGGTGTGGGCCAGCAGCGCATTCACCAGCGTCCCCGTCTGACGCCCCCCGGCGGGGTGCACGACCATCCCCCGAGGCTTGTTCACGACGATGACGTGCTCGTCCTCGAAGAGGATGTCCAGGCCGATGCTCTCGGGACCAGGCGTTGCCGCCTGCCGCGGGGGAAGCAGCACCTCGACCACGTCGCCCACGACCAGGCGGCGCCCCGCCGCGGCCGCGCGGCCCCCTATCCGCACCCGGCCCGACTTCGCCAGCTTCTCCGCCTGGGAGCGCGTGAGGCCCAGGTCCCGGCCCGCGAGAAAGGCGTCCAGGCGCTTCCCCTCATCCTCGCCGCCCGCCTCAAGCGAGACCGGCTCTTCCGTCATGGTGGGTCCGCCGCCCCTTCGCCCGCGACATCCACCATACCCCGTCGCCCCAGCAGCACGAATCCCACCAAGGCCGCCGCAAAGATAACCGCGCTCGCCACCTGCGCCTCCGTGATCCCGTCCACGAGCGCTCTCGCCGTGTACCCCTCTCGGAATATCTCCACCACCGCGCGCACGGGAGCGTACAGCATCAGGTAGAGCAGGAAAAGCTGGCCCCGTACCTTCAAGCGGTTCCGCACCAGCAGCAGCACGGCCAACACCAGAAAGCTCCCCAGCGCCGAATAGACCTGCGTCGGGTGGCTCGGATCCGTCATGATCGGCGAATCGGGCCACAGCGGAAACCGAATGCCCCAGGGCAGCGCGGTCGGCGCGCCATAGCAGCATCCGTTGAGCAAACATCCGAAGCGCGCGATGCCGTACCCGAGCGCCAGCCCCGGCGTCGCCATGTCCGCCACCGTCCAGAACCGCAGCCCCTGACGGCGCGCAAACTCGAGGCCCGCGAGGACCCCTCCCAGCAGCCCGCCGTGGAACGACAGCCCTCCCTCTCGCCAAATATACAGGACCTCCACCGGGCGCGCGGCGAAAGCGCTCCAGTCCAGGAGCACGTAGACCCCCCGCGCCGCCACCACGCCGGCCACCAACACCCAGATGCCCAAGTCGAGGGGAATCTCAGGAGACAGCCCGAGCCGCCGCGCCTCCCGCCGCGACAGCAGGATGCCGGCGATGAAGCCGATCATCAGAAGCGTGCCGTAGCTGTGAATCTCGAGCGGCCCGATTCGGAACAGCGTCCGGTACATCCGCGCACCCCCGCGTCTCCGGAGATGCTTGCGCTCGACGTCGAGCGCAAGCAGCACGTCACTGACTGGAATGCCCGTCGGGGAGTTCGCCCCCCACATCGGGCTTCGACTCAGGCTGCAGTACTGCCTAGCGACGACGGACGAGCCCAACAGCGAGCAAGCCCACGCCGATGGTGATGGCTGCGTCGGCGAGGTTGAACACGGGCCACACCTGAAGGTCGATGAAATCGACGACCCCGCCGGTGCGCATCCGGTCCAGGAGGTTGCCCAGCGCCCCCCCAACGACCAGCCCGAGAGGGATGCTCCGGCCCGGCGCCCTCGCCAACCCGCGGCGAAAGACGTAGCCCAATATTACCACACAAACGAGGGCGCTTACAGCGATCGGGACCGTCCCCGAGCGGATCAGGCCAAAGGCCGAGCCCACGTTGTGGGTGAGGGTCAGCCTGAGCCATCCCCCCAAGAGAGGGACGGAGGTGCCGGGGTCGAGGTGAGCGACGGCGAGGCTCTTCGTGCCTTGGTCGAGGGCGAAAGCAGCGGCGGCAACAGCTCCGAAAACGAAAAGAGGGCGTCCCCTTTCGGCGGACACCCTCATGTTTATCTCTCCAGCCTGGCCTGGCACTCCAGACAGAGCGTAGCAAACGGCAGCGCCCTCAGGCGCGCCTTCTTGATTGGCCTTGCGCAGGCGTCACAGCGACCATAGGTGCCGCGATCGAGCTTCTCCAGTGCGCTTATCACCTTATGGATCATATGCTGCACGCTCTCGCCGATCGCCAGGTCCTTCTCCCGCTCGAACGTCTCCGAGGCGAGATCGGCCGGATGATCCTCGTACGACGAGAGCTCGGTCGCCCGGTCCGACTCATCCACATGGGCGGCGCGGTTCTCGATCTCCTGCAGCTCTTCCTCGAGGCGGACCCGCTCCGCAAGCAGCTGCTCGCGGAACTTCTCCATCTCGTCCCCCCTCATCGTAGCCTTTGCCTTGGCCGCCGAAGCCTTTGCCGCAGGCTTCGCCTTGGCGCGAGCGCTCGGCTTTTTCTTCACTTTCCTCTTGACCGCAGCTTTTACGGCCATAACTGATACAGTCCTTTCCGGTCAGTGCGGATTCCCTGCGTAGGATTATCGACGCTCAGTATTCTTACCTTAACGGGCGCCGTGCGAAACATAGGCCCGTGCTACGCAGTCAAATATTCCACACAACGGGCGCAAAGCCCAGGATGCTGCTCGTTCCCCCCGACGGACGGCTGTCGCCGCCAACACCGCTCGCATTTCCCCTCTTCGAGACGCCTCCCCGCCATCCGCATCGGCTCGCCCCCGTCGCCCTCGTAGGCGCCCTCCGGCGCCGCCTCCACCGGTCCCCCATAGCTCACGCGGGACAGGCCGTTGCCGGCCGCCAGATCGTCCTCCCCCAGCGCCTCCACCAGCATCCGCCACCGCGCCTCCGTACAATACAGCGTCAGCTCGGCCTCCATCGGCTGGCGGATCACACCCTTCTGCCGAAGCTGCTCGACGGCCTGGTCCGCCTGCTCGAAGTACGGCACGATAAGCTGCTCCCATCGCTCTCCCAGAGCCGTGTCGAGCCACTCCGTCAGGTCCGGCCAGTGGGCCAACTGGACCGTCCTCTCCTTCTCCTCCCACGCCGGGAGATGCTGCCAGACCTCCTCGCTCGTGTGGCTCAGGATAGGGGCCAGCACCTTCGCCAGGGTCGTCGCCAGCACCCACAGCGCCGTCTGCGCCGACCGCCGATCCCCGCCTTTTGGCGGGTAAGTATAGAGCCTGTCCTTGAGCAAGTCAAGATAGATCTGGCTCAGTTCCACGGCACAGAATTCGTGCACCCGATAGTACACCTGGTGGAACTCAAATTCGTCGTACGCCCGTGTGAGGCGCTCCAGCAGCGTCTGCATCTCGTGCAGAATCCACCGGTCCACCTCCCGCATCTCCTCCCGTGGCACCTGGTCCCGGCCGGGGTCGAAGTCCGACAGGTTCGCCAGCATGAACCGCAGCGTGTTCCTCAGTCGCCGGTAGCCGTCCACCACCTGGTCGAAGATCCCCCGCCCCGTCGGCATGTCTTCCTTGAAATCCACATAGGACACCCAGAGCCGCAGAATCTCCGCCCCCAGATCCCGCACCACGTCCTGCGGATCGATGGCATTCCCCAGCCGCTTCGACATCTTCCGGCCGTCCGCGTCCAGCACGAATCCCGTCGTCAGCACCGTCTCGTACGGACGGCTCCCCTGCCCGATCACCCCGTTCCAGAGTGAGAGCTGGAACCACCCCCGATACTGATCGTGCCCCTCCAGATAGAGGTCGGCCGGCCAGCGCAGCTCCGCCCTCGTCTTCAGCACCGCCGCGTGGCTCGAGCCCGATTCGAACCAGACGTCGAAGATGTCCTGCTCCCGGCGGAACCTCCCGCCCCCGCATTGCTCGCAGGTCGTCCCCCGTGGAGCCAGCTCCTCGATCGGCGTCGTGTACCAGGCCGCCGACCCGCCCTCGCGCACCAGCTCCACGGCCTGCCCGATGACCTCCACGCTGAGCAGCTCGCGGCCGCAATCCTCACAGTAGAGCGTGGGGATCGGTATCCCCCAGGCGCGCTGTCGCGAGATGCACCAGTCGGGGCGATCCTCCATCATCCCCCGGATTCGCGGCAGGCCCCAGTGAGGAACCCACTTCACCTGATCCACCTCGCCCAAGGCCTGCTCCGTGAAATCCGTCAGGACCACGAACCACTGCTTCGTGGCGCGGAAGATGACCGGCGAGTCGCACCGCCAGCAGTGCGGATAGGAGTGGCTGTAGTCCGCCGACTTCAGGAGCGTCCCGCAGCGGTCGAGCTCCTCCACGATCTTCGGATCGGCGTCCGTATGCGAAAGCCCCGCGAACTTCCCCCCCTCCGCCGTGAAGACACCCCGCTCGTCCAGCGGCTGAAGGGTCGGCAGCCCGTACTTCTGTCCCGTCTCGAAGTCCTCCCGCCCGTGGCCGGGGGCCGTGTGGACGCAGCCCGTCCCCTGTTCGAGGGTCACGTACTCCGCCAGCACCACCGGCACTTCCCGGTCCTCGAAGGGATGTTTGAGCCTCCCGCCCTCCAGCGTCTCCCCCTTGGCGGCGCCGACGATCTCGTACTCCTCGACGCCGATCCCCGCCATCGTCGCCTTCAGCAGCCCCCGCGCGACCACCAGGTGCTCGCCCGCGGTGCTCACCAGCACGTACTCCAGATAGGGATGCACCGCCATCGCCGCGTCCGCCGGCAAGGTCCACGGCGTCGTCGTCCACACCGCGCAGGAGACCGCCCCCACCTTCGGCACCTCCTCGAACGACCCCGGCGGCAGCGACACCACCGGGAAGCGGATGTAGACCGACGGCGAGACGTGCTCGGCGTACTCCAGCTCGGCGTCGGCGAGGGCCGTCTCACACTCCGGGCACCAGTGCACCGGTTTCAGTCCCCGGTAAACGCACTTCTTCTCCACGAACCTCCGGAAGATCTCCAGCACCGAGGCCTCGTACTCCGGGTCCATCGTGAGGTACGGATGATCCCAGTCGCCTCTCACTCCCAGGCGGCGAAACTGCTTCCGCTGGACGTCGATGAAGTGGCGCGCCGTCTCCGCCGATCGCTCCCGCAGCTCCATCGCGTCGATCCGATGGCGGTCGATGTCGAAGCTGCGGATGGCGGCGATCTCCGTCGGCAGCCCGTGGTTGTCCCACCCCGGTACGTAGGGGCAGTCGAATCCCCGCATCGTCTTGTACTTGACCACCACGTCCTTCAGCACTTTGTTCAGCGCCTGGCCGAGATGGATATCGCCGTTCGAGAAGGGCGGGCCGTCGTGCAGAATGTACTGCGGGCGGCCCTTTCTCTGCTCCTGAACCGTCCGATAGAGGTCGATCTCCTCCCAGAACTGCTGGATGCGCGGCTCCATCTCGCGCAGGTTCGCCCGCATCGGGAAATCGGTCTTCGGCAGGTTCAGCGTCTTCTGATAGTCGCTCGTCTTCGCCATCACACAGCTTCCTCTACGTAACTTCTCACCGCCTCCCGCCACTCTCTCATCGCCGGCAACCCCTGAAGCTCCAGCCATCGTGAGCGCATCCCCGAGTAGGCCGGGCGACGTGTCGGGCTGGGCCATTCCGCCGCCGGGATGGGACGCACGCGGGTATTGCTGCCGGCCGCCCCCAGCGCCTCCTCCGCCAGCTCCGCCCAGGAGCAGACCCCTGAGTTTACCAGATGGCACGTCCCCGGGAAAAGCCGTCCCGTCACGACGAGATCGGCGATCGCCTGCGCCAGGTCCCGGGTATACGTGGGCGAGCCGAACTGGTCCGCCACCACATCGATCTCCCCGCGCTCCGCCGCCGCCTCCAAGATCGAACTCACGAAGTTCTTCCCGCGGCGGCCGAACAGCCAGGCCGTGCGGGCGATGGTGTGCCGCGGCACGAGCCGCCTCACCGCCTCTTCCCCGGCCAGCTTGGACGCCCCGTAGACGCCGATCGGGTTGGGAGCATCGAACTCCGTATACGGCTCCCCCTTCGCCCCGTCGAACACGAAGTCCGTGCTCATGTAGACGAGCGAGGCCCCCACATCGGCCGCCGCCGCCGCCACGTTCCACGTCCCCCCCGCGTTCTGCTCGAAGGCCCGCGCCGGGTCGCGCTCGCAGCCATCCACATCCGTCCAGGCGGCGCAGTGGATCACCATCTCCGGCCCCGCCGCGGCAATCCCGTGCCCCACGGAGGCCGCCTTGGTGATATCGAAGTCTTCCAGGTCCACGCCGATGACCTCGTGCTCCCGCGCAAGCGCATAGCAGAGATCGCTGCCCAACATGCCCTTCGCGCCCATCACCATGACTTTCATAGGCGATACCGTCCCAGCAGCCAGTTGATCCGGATCCGGAAGAGATCCTTGAGAGCATCCAGCGAGTCCCTCACCCGGCTGAACCGCGTGTCCGGAGAGTCGATCCACGTCACCGGCACCTCGGCGATCCTCCATCCCGCATGCTGCACGATGAAGAGCACCTCCACGTCGAAGGCCGCTCCGGTCAGTCGCTGCGCCGGGAAGACCCGCTGAGCGATCTCCCTCGGGAAGAGCTTGAACCCGCACTGCGTGTCCGCAATCCCGCCCACCGCCATCATCCTGACCAGCACGTTGCCCGCCCGCCCCACAAACTCGCGGTACCAGGGCTGTCGCTTCACCAGGTTCGACTCCGGCAGACCCCGGGAGGCGATGGCGACGTCGGCACCGGCCCCAAGCTCCGCCAGCAGCTTCTCCACTTCCTCGATCGGAGTCGACAGGTCCGCATCCGAGAAGAGCACGTATTCGCCGCGGGCGGCCAGCATCCCCGTCCGCACCGCCGCCCCCTTCCCCCGGCGCCGCTCCTCCATCACCTCCACCCCCGCCTCCCTCGCCACCTCGCTCGTCCGGTCCCGGCTCCCATTGTCCACCACCAGCACCTCGGACGTGTAGTCCCGTCCCGCCAGATACCCCTTGATCGTCTCCAGCGTCGGCCCCAGTCGATTCTCCTCGTTGTAGGCAGGGATCACCACCGACAGGAATGGGGCTGCCCTCCCACCGCTCACGAAGCCTTCCCCTCCGCCGCTTGGGCGAGCCGCGCCCGCGCCTCCGCCGCGCTGAGGCCCACCACCGCAATCTGCTTGCCCCGCCCCTTCTCCCCGCGCACGATCCGCACCGCCGACTTCGCCACTCCCAGCGCCTTCGCCACCACCACCTCGCACTCCCGGTTCGCCGCCCCCTCCCTCGCCGGCGCGTGGACGTGCACGACGATCCCTCCGTCGCTCCCCTTCTCCAGCCCGGAACGGCTCGACCGCGGGCGCACCCGTATGGCGATCAGATCCTGTGATTTCGCCACCACAACTCCTCAGCCGAACAGCGACAGCAGCATCGCCAGGTTGAACAGATTGAAGGCGGCATGGGCCGCCCAGGGCGTCACGAGAGAACGCGTCCGCTCCACGAGATAGGCGAACACGACCCCCAACGCGAAGTAGACCGGAATCCCGGCCGGGTTCAGATGAGCCACCGCGAAGAGCGCCGACGTCGCGCCCGCCGCCGGCCAAAACGACCACTGCCGTCGCAGCGCCCCGAAGACGATCCCCCGGAAGAGCGTCTCCTCCAACATCGGCCCCACCAGCCCGACACCGACGACCAGAAGCGCCTTCGTCAAGAGCGTGTCCGGGGCCACCAGCAGCGGCACGATCGGATCGTCGGCCGCGGACTTCCCCAGCCACGTCTGCACGAGCGTGTACGTCCCCAATACCGGCAGGACCGCCGCCCCGGTCGCTCCCACGCCGATAGGGATCCGCCACCACGCCCCGGACAGAGCCCATCCGAACCGCGCCCCGAACCCCGTCGCCATCCAGACCCATCCGATGGCGACGGCCTCGGCCGCCACCGCCGGAGCCAGAACGAGCAGCACCGGCGGCTCGCCCCCAGCCGGCACCATCCTCGCCGCCAGCCTGACGAACACGGCGCCGAAGAACACCCAGAGAATGAGCGCCTCCGTCGCCTCCCGCATCCCGACGGCCTTCGTCGGGAACGGCGCCGGCTCTCCCGGCGTCGTCCTCCGGCGCACCCCCCGCGCTATCGCCCACACCAGCAGCACCATCCCGAACAGGACCACGAGGCCGTTGGCCAGCACGGCCATCCGCAGCCCCCGCAGCCGCTTCCGCGCCTGTCCCGCCGCCTCCGCCAGAGTCTCCGCCGCCCGCGCCTCCTCACCGATCTCCCGGTAGCCGTTCGCGATCAGCGCCGGCCCCGGCCCCAGGGTGAACAGATAATCATGAGCGGTCTCCATCGCCGAAACCGCTGGATTCTCCGAAAGGACCATGGCGTAGGCCGCGCCCAAACCGCTCCGTGTCGACTCGGGAAGCTCGCCCTTCCGCGTGGGCTGAATCAAAAGACCCGCCTCGGTCGGCTGGCCGAGGAGGCGGAAGGTGAACATGGTGCACAACCTCGCCTCGAAGCCGGAGGGATCGATCTTCAGGGCCGACTGGTAGAAATCCGCCGCCGTTCGCAGGAAGAGCCGTGTCCCGGCTTCCCCCCAGTTAGCATCCCAGGCCACGTAATACATCCGCATGAACGTGTCGCCCCCGCGCATGAGCATCCCGGTCTTCTTCTGCTGGACCCTGCTCACGAACGGCGTGAGTTCCCCGGCCACCACGCCGAGCAGCACCGCCGCCGCCAGCGCGGCGAAGACGATCGTGCGGAAGGAGGACTTCCAGTCCGGCTTGGGTGTGCGTTCCACCACGACTCTCCAGGCTAGAGACGAGCGATCACGGATCGCAGGATCGAGAGAATGAGGAGGGCGAGCAGCGGGCTGAAGTCCAGCCCCCCGCCACTCGCGGGCACCGCGTTGCGAATCGGTCGCAGCATCAGGTCGGCCGTCTCCTCAATGGCGCGGACGAGCGGATTCCCGTACGGCACGCGAAGGCGAAACATCCGCAGCCACGAGAGGACCACGCTGGCCAGAATCGCCAGCATCATCGCCGAGATGGCGAGCAGAAGCAGCTCTCGAAGAAGTCCCACGGCTCATCCGTCTCCGGACAGCTCTCGCGCGCGCGCCGCCGCCGCCCGCACGGCCGACGCCACGAGGCCTCGAAAGCCGCCCCGCTCGAGCTCCGCCAGGCCCGCTATCGTCGTCCCGCCGGGCGAGGCGACGCCGTCCTTCAGCGCCCCAGGATGCTGCCCCGTCTCCTGCACCAGCTTCGCCGCCCCCAAAACCGTCTGCACCGCGAGCTGCTGCGCCACCGAACGCGGCAGCCCCGCCGCCACCCCTCCGTCGGCCAGCGCCTCGATCATCACGAACACGAAGGCCGGGCCGCTGCCCGACAGCCCCGTGACCGCATCCATCAGCTTCTCCTCCACCTCCACCACCTCGCCCGCGGCCCGCAGAATCTCGGTGAGCTTGGCCACACGCTCCCGCGCCACCCCCGGCGCCGCCACCGCGAACATCCCCGCGCCCACCAGCGCCGGCGTGTTCGGCATCACGCGGATGCGGGCGCACTTCGCCTCTCCCAAGACCTCTCCTATCTTCCCAAGTCGCACCCCGGCCGCCAACGAGACCACTGTCTGCTCGGCTTTCAGAACCGGGGAAATCTCCTCCAGCACGGCCGGCACCACGCCCGGCTTCACCACCACCAGCACGTACTCGCTGGCGGCGGCGAGGGCCGCGTTGCCCTCCGCCGCGTGCACCCCCAACTCGTCTGCCAGGGCCTTCGCACGCGCCGCCTCCGCATCGGCGATAACCACTTTCCCGGCCGCCACCGCGCCGACGCCGACGATGCGGCGCACGAAGGCCGCCCCCATCGCCCCCGCACCGATTATGCCAAGCGCATACTCGCTTCCCATTGAGGCGCTCCTATAGGGCAACGACCGGAGGGGTCACCTCCGGCGTTGGCGCGTTCTCCCTGCCCCCCGCACCCGGCGGGAGGCCTATGCTGTGCGGCCTCTGGAGGCCCCGGGCCGGCCGGTCAGATCTCCCGCCAGATGTCAGTATTCGGCGTCGACGCCGCTTTCTCTTCCTCCGCCATAATGCCGATGTTCTGCGGAGTCAAGAGATAGACGCTCTCCCCCGCCTGCTCCAGCTGGCCGCCCACCGCGTACGTCGCTCCCGCCAAGAAGTCGAAGACGCGGAGCGCGTGATCCGGCTGGACTGCCTTCAGATTCACCACCACCGCACGTCGGCCTCGCAGACAATCTACACAGATTCTCGCCTCGTCCTGGTTCCGCGGCCGCCGTATGAAGATCTCGCCCACCCGCGAGTTCAGCTTGATCAACCTCTCCCTGCGCCGCGGCGTGGGCTGCTCCTCGCACTCCTCCCCCGGCGGCGCCATCCCGTACTCATCCTCCGCGAACAACACTGACTTGATCCTGTCCACGATGCCAAACATCTGCGGTAGCCCTCCCATGATCTGTGCTGTGACTTAGTGCTGCTCTGCTCGTTCTACTTCTGTTGACTGTCCCGCTATGTCGGACGAGGTCCGAAGACCCCGGTTCCCACCCGTATCAGGTTCGCTCCCTCCTCGATGGCGATCTCGAAGTCGTGGCTCATCCCCATGGACAGCCATCTCAGCTCCGCGCCGCTCCGCTCTTCGAGCCGCTGCGCCAGCTCCGCCAGCAGTCTGAACTCCGGTCGCGCCCGCTCCGGATCCGGGTCCCAACGCCCTATCGTCATCAGCCCTTCCACCCGGACGCCCCCCACCTCGCGGACCGATTCCAGAAGCCGCTCCACCTCCTCCGGCGCCGCTCCCGACTTGCTCTCCTCGCCCGAGGTGTTCACCTGCAGCAGCACCGGCATCGCCCGTCCCGCGGCCTCCGCCCGTTTCCCAATCGCCTCGGCCAGCCGCTGGCTGTCCACCGTCTGAATCATGTCAAAGATCTGCACCGCCTGCGCCGCCTTGTTCCGCTGCAGGTGGCCTATCATGTGCCATCGCGCCCCGACACCCACCTGAGGCCGCTTCGCCGCGGCCTCCTGCACGTAGTTCTCGCCGACGTCCGTCACGCCGGCCGCGATCGCCTCTCTCACCCGCTCCGGCTCGACGACCTTCGAGACGGCAACGAGCCTGATGTCGCCAAGCGCCCGGCCCCTGCGCTCCGCGGCCCTCGCCATTCGATCGCTAATCCGGGCCACATTTGCGGCGATATCGACCCGTCCGTCCCTGTTCGACATCGCCGGAATCCCTCCAAAAAGCGCCTTGGCGGTGAATTATACCACATACCAAGAAAGCCGAACAATGAAGCCCATTTCGCGCGCAACCGATACCTGGAGAATGAGCAAGCGCATGGCCTCGACTCGCCAGGAAGCGCGCCCCCCATCGCCGAATCACACCCCTATGACGCACGAGCGTCCCTCCCAGTTCGCCATCTCCGACATCCCCGCCCCGGACCATCCCCGCGCGCCCGACTGCCCCCGGCGGCCCCCACCGCAGTGAAGGCTTGAAAGGCGCCGAGTCGTACTATAGGAGAGACACAGGAGGGTTCCCATGGAGCGAACGCAAGCCGAGGCCTTCGCCGTCCATATGCTCGGGTTCATCCGGGACAAGTATCCCGCCCTGGAGGTCGCCTCTCTGGAGGTTGGGCGCAACGATCTGGAAGAGGTCCTCTGGTGCAAGATCCACCGCACCGACGAGGATCGGACCCACGGCGGGGGCTATCTCTTCACCGTCGCCTACCTCGACCGCGTGATCTCCGAGCAGGGGGGCTGACGCCGGCCTCCCGGCCGCGCCCGACTCCGCCGCTCCGCGCCACCAGGTCGTACGGCTCCGCCGCCACCACCGATGCCCGAACGAACTCGCCGGGTCGCAGCCGCCCGCCCGCCGCCGTGACCTTCACCGTCCCGTCGATCTCCGGCGCATCGCGGAAGCTCCGCCCGATCCACTCATCGGCGGACTGACCCGGCGCCTCGACGAGCACATCCATCTCCCGCCCCACCCACCCTTCGTTCCGCCCCAGCGAGATCCGCTGCTGCAGCACCATCAGCTCGTGGAACCGCTCCTGCGCCACCTCCGGCGCAACCTGGCCCTCCATCTCCGCCGCCGGCGTCCCCGCCTCCGGCGAGTAACAGAAGGCCCCGGCCCGGTCGAGCTGGGCCGCCTCCACGAACTCCAGCAGGCGGCGAAACTCCCCCTCCCCCTCTCCCGGCAGCCCCACCAGAAACGTGCTGCGAATGGCGATGTCGGGCATCGCCCCCCGCAGCCGCTCGATCAGCTTGAGAGAGGCCTCCCCCTCCCCCGGCCGCCCCATCCGCCGGAGCAACCCCCGGTCGGCGTGCTGAAACGGAAGGTCGATGTAATCGCACACCCGCTCCTCCCCCGCCATGACATCGATCAGCCGCGGGGTCACACCCGTCGGGTAAGCGTAGAGCAGCCGCACCCACTGCAGGCCGTCGATCCCCGCCAGCGCCGACAGCAGATCGGCCGCCTCCGCCTCCCCCCCGTCTCCACCGTAGGCGGTCGTGTCCTGTGCCACCAGGTTGATCTCCCGGACGCCCTGTGCCGCCAGGCTCTCAACCTCGGCGACGATGGCCCCCAGCGGCCGGCTCCGGTAGGGACCGCGCAGTCGGGGGATGATGCAGAACCCGCACCGGTGCCCGCAGCCGTCGGCCACTTTCACATAAGCCGTCCAGGGCGGGGTCGCGCGAAGTCGCACTGCTTGCTCGTCATAGAGGTAAGCGGCGGGTGCGGACTCCGGGCGCGCGGCCCCCGCACCCGCCAGCGCCCGCTCCACGACAGAGACCACGCTGGACACATCCCCGGGGCCCATCACAGCGTCGATCTCGGGAAATCGCCGGCCCAGCTCGTCCGCCTCCATCTCCGGCCAGCACCCGGCGCACACCAGCGCCCTCCCCTCACCCGACCCCCGCCACCGAACGGCCTCCGCCAGCGCCTCCGCCGCCTCCCGCCGCGCCTCCTCGATGAAGCAGCACGTGTTCACGAGGAGGACGTCCGCCCGCTCCACCTCGGCCACGATCTCGAATCCCGCGCCCTTCAGAAGCCCCAGCATCACCTCTGTATCGACGAGGTTCTTCGGGCAGCCGAGTGAGACGACCCCCACCGCGCGCCGAGACGGGCCGGGCCGGGCGGGCATCAGTCCAGCCCGAGCGCTTCGTCCAGCTTCGCCAGCTCGAGATGGGCCTCGAACTGCTCGATCGCATGCTCGATCTTTCGCGGCTCGCGAACGCGCAGCTTGCCCAACACGTTTTCGATCGTGGCGACCGTCGCCAGCGTATCATCCCGCACCAGCAGCACGGGGACGCCCAGCTCCTCCGCCCGCGCCAGGACGGGATGGCTCGGCCGCAGGTCGCCGGTGAGGATGATGCACCGGGTTGGCGTTTCGAGCGCGGCGAGCTGGATATCGCTTCGATCCCCGCCCGTGATCACGCACTTGCGCGGGGTCCGCCGGAAGTACGTCAGCGCCCGCTCGACTCCCATCGCTCCCACGACGAAGTTCTCGACCAGCTCCTCCGCCCCCTCCGCGCCGCACAGGAACTCCCCGCCGGTCGCCTCCGCCAGCTCCCGGACGCTCACCGAATGCAGAATCGGGTCCATCGGCATCATCCCTAAGACCGTCAACCCAATCTCCTCCAGGCAGGGCACGACATCGTCCCACATCTGATCCCGGATGCGCGGCGGCACCATGTTGACGATCACGCCAACCACTCGATCTCCCAGCGCCTGCCGCGCGGCCACGATGCTGTCCGCGTCGGTGAAGGCTTCGCACTTGCCCACCAGCAGCACCTTGGCCTCCAGCATCGTCGAGGCCGTGACCCCGTTCAGACCGATCATGCTTCCACGCTTGATGACGGACCCCGTTCCCGAAACGATCATGACATCCACGCCGGCCGAGGCCTCCTCATAGGCCGCGCGCACCTTCTCCTTCGCTTCCTCCGGCGGCATGTGGCAGGTCTCGCGGGTCAGGAGGATCGGGCACAGCGTCGACGGCGCCGACTCCAGGTTCAACCGCTGTGATACGAAATGCGCGTCCTCATCCGTCAGCTCGCCCCCCACCCTGATCGGCAGCAACCCCAGCGGCTTCATATACCCCACCTTGCGCCCCTGCCGCTGCCAGCGCGTTCCCAGCACGATTGCCGTCAACGTCTTTCCCGAATAGGGCTCGCTCGACGCGATGTAAAGCGTGACCATCTCATCCCTCCTGCGCCTTACTCTGCCTCCGAAATCGTGATCCGCGCATCAACCGCGACCGCACCCTCCCCGCTCTCCCCCACCTT
>Ga0307377_10001477_pt1 | contig 29605 bp, 33 predicted proteins | sample TR3MG_FD_202535 | JGI IMG/M metagenome (GOLD analysis project Ga0307377, IMG submission 202535) | Soil microbial communities from Risofladan, Vaasa, Finland - TR-3 | ecosystem: Environmental > Terrestrial > Soil > Coastal area > Acid sulfate soil | place: Finland: Risofladan, Vaasa | collected... | reverse complement strand
TGGGAGCATCTGTGTGACTGAGAACGGACCAGAAGAGTATGAGAAGACCCGCGTTGCGCTGCGCAATGCGCGGCTGAAGAACGTCGCTCTCGTCATTGGCAGCATCGCGGCACTGACTGCGTCGGGCACGAGCATGTGCAGTTCCCTCGGACTCGACAAGCTCATCGCCAACAAGCACGCGGACCAGACCGAGACGTCGAAGAAGTCCTACAAGGCCCTCTCTGATTCCAACATCAAGCTGCGTGACGCCCTCCTCCACGCCTTCGAGCGCATCCGTTCTTTGGAGAGCCAGGTCAGAGATCTCAAAGAAGATCAGCGTGTCACGATGTGGATGCGCCTGGCTGCGCACCGAGGAACGACCGCAGTGCCCGCGATGCTCCCACCTCCGTCCCCAGAGCCCGAGGCAGCGCCTCCGATGACGAGTGACCCTGAAGCACTCTTCGGTGCATCCGGTCCAGGGATCCTCTCCACGTTGCTGGGCAAGCCCAAGGACGCAGGGCTCAAGATGCTGGAGGACTCTGCGCCGCCCGAATGGGAGCAGGTGCAGGCTCAAGAAACACAGTAGACCTTCGTAAATCAAACCCCCTTTTCCGGTAGAAGACTGTAATGCAGTGGAGCCTTTGTTTGCTGCACGAAGTTGCCGGGAGAAAGGAGGTCTGAATATGAAGATCTTTCCTTCGCATTCCGAGGACGTTGCGCTCTACCGGAGCCTGGCGTCCGAGGTGGCGAGGCGAGGGGACGCGGTGAGCATCTGTGAAATGATGATCACGGCGAACGACCTCTCTCGAGGGGACCGGTTGAGTGTGGGCGATGCCTGCGCGAAGAAACTGGACTCCTTGGGAATGGGCATCCCCGCTCTCGTGCGCACGTTCGTGTCCATCGGGACGGAGCGGCGCATGGGACTCTTGAACAGCTAGAGGAGCTGTTGTAAAGGGTTCGATTGAGAACGACTCCCCCGGAAGGGTCGTTCTCTTTTCATATTCCAGAAGAAAGGAAAGAGGGGAGATGAGTTTGTTTAATCAGATCCTGACGTCAATGGCGCTGGCCACAGTTTCTTTGTTCATTGTGATGTACTTCCTGGGACAGTTCCACGGGTGGCGCCTTGGAATCGCGCTGTCGCGGAGGGACGTCCACATGGCGGCACACCATTTGCGGTGGTTCAACTTCGAGGACAGGTGCGTCTGGGCGACCCGAGTCTTGGAGGGCAACCCCAACTATGAATCGACAATGTTCCGCATCAGCTGTTTGATCCACGTGATGAATGGGGGAACGCGGAAGGAGTGGCTGTCAGCCATGTGTCCCCACGTCGCACCGCCCGTCTTCGCCAAGGCGCTCGTCGCGGTCTATGGGAAAGAGCCTGACAGCAGGGGCATGCGGCGAGGCTAATTCCCCTTCTTTACGCGGTAAAAGATGGTGTCTGCTCTTTGGCACTTGACAGCCTTTGGAGGTCGTGCATACTTGGGCAGTCTGGTGCAGGGTGGCGCAGCCTGGTAGCGCGCTGGGCTCATAACCCGGAGGTCGAGGGTTCGAATCCCTCTCCTGCTACCAAAGGAACGGAGTCAGAGCGGATGGACGGACAATCACCAACGGGACCAAGTGATATTCCTGACGACCAGGTCGACGGGGACTATCCTTGGTTTCATGTGTCCTGCCCTTTGACAACAGAATATAAATCTCAATTGCGGGACAGCCGTCTCTCGTAGTCCCGTTCCCATCTTTCTTCTTCAGAAACAGCGACGAGAGACGGCATCTTCTATGCCCCGTATCAGCGACAACCATGGGCTCGGTACCCTCGGGGCCCCGAGGCTCCGAGTCGCGCGCTGGTAGGGGGCGCCATTTATCGACAATGCCTCGGGTCGGGGCGCAGTGCTTGGACTGCCTTCGGGTAGCCCTTGCTAGTCCTGGCCCGAGGCACCATTCATGGGGGCGAAACGGCTTCGACACACTGAGGGATGTTCCAGAGTGCGTGCCGACGTTGGTCAGGCGTCGTGAAACAGGACCAAAACTTCAATTGCCAACTCCGAAGAGATGGTGCCCCTGGCGAACGCGGCGTAAGAACCGCGTTCGGTGAAGCAGTACAGCCGAGTGATCGGGGCGATGGCTGTGACACGGGTTTGGTAAACCGAAAATAGGAGACATGGCTGGCCCGGCCAACTCTCTGAAGACTTTGGTTTGGGCTGCTCTCTTCGACAAGCCAAGTGGACGAGCTTGCGTTGAGAAAAGACAATCGTCCCTACGCACGTGAATGACTCTGGTGCTGAACCAGGGTGGACGCGGGTTCGACTCCCGCCGCCTCCACCATTCGATTCTGTAGTGGAAGGCCGACCCGCCTTCCTTTTCCAATGTGTCCTGACCCAAGTAAGCAAGGAGAGAAGAAGAATGGCAGACGAGAAGACCGAGATGCAGGGGGCGTTCTTCGAGAGCCTCACGCGGAACAACAAGCAGATCCGGGCCGACCGGGCGCTGTCCATCGCCGAGGATGCACAGCTCCAGTATCGCCGGGTCGTCGAGGACCTGGAGGTCGGCATCAAGCGGATGAAGCGCGACCGCGAGAACATGCTCGACCTCTCACCGGATCACGCGATGTCGCTGAAGCTGGCGTCGGACTTCGACTCGGCGGAGTACGTCGCCAAGGACGTCGATCTCGGCGTCCGCATTCGCAACGCGGAGATCAAGCTCGAGATCGCGCAGAAGCAGTACTCGCGCCTCTTCGTGGGAGGTGAGTGATGGGACACCACTCCTACTCGTCCGTCACGCGTTCGGCGCGCTCGGAAAAGCTCGGGTACGCGACCAAGTCGGCGCAGGAGATCTTCACCGCACGCAGCATGAACAACGCGATGGACCCGAACGGGGTCACGCTGCGCGAGTCCCGCGACTCCGCGGAGCACCCCGACAGCGTCCCGATCATCCTGGCCCTCGACGTCACGGGGAGCATGGGGAGCATCCCCCACTTCCTCGTGAAGGAGGGGCTGCCCCACATGATGGAGAAGATCATGGCCGGCGGCGTCAAGGATCCGCAGGTCCTGTTCATGGGGATCGGCGACCACGAGTGTGGCGACCGTGCCCCGCTCCAGATCGGTCAGTTCGAGAGCGGCGATGGCGAGCTGGATCACTGGTTGACGACGATCTACCTCGAGGGAGGCGGCGGCGGCAACGATGGCGAGTCCTACCACCTGGCCTGGATGTTCGGCGGGCGCTACACCGCGCACGACCGGATGGACAAGCGCAAGAAGAAGGGAATTCTCTTCACGATCGGGGACGAGCACGTCCTCCCGAACATCCCCGCGCATGCCCAGCAGAAGATCATGGGCCCCGGGCAGTACTCGGACACCACGAACACCGAGCTGCTGGACCGCGCCCGCAAGCTGTACGACGTGTACCACCTGCACCTGAAGCAGGGCACCAACGGTATGAGGCAGGACGTGCAGGACGGCTGGAAGCAACTGCTCGGCTCCGACAACGTCGTCCTCGTGGAGCGTCGTGAGGACGTCGCCCAGTTCATCGCTGACAAGGTGCTCGAGGTGATGGGCGGACAGGGCGGCCAGCAGAACATCCCGGAGCCGGTGACGGAGGGGTCCGACGGTGGTGACGACCCCATGATGCTGTGAGGGCTCACTGCGTGGTAGGCCTGGGATTCGGTGACGAGGGCAAAGGACTCGTCACCGATTTCCTCTGCTCCAAGGACCCGGACAACACGGAGGTGGTTCGCTTCTCCGGTGGCCACCAGTGCGCTCACCGTGTAGTCCGCGGCGACGTGGAGCACATCTTCTCCAACTTCGGATCGGGGACCCTACTCGGGTGCCCGACCCACTGGTCCCGACACTGCACCTTCGAGCCCGTCGGACTCATGCGGGAACGTGCGTTGCTTGTGTCCAAGGGACTCGACCCCGTCATCAGCGTACACCCCGACTGTCCGGTCACGACGCCCTACGACATCCTGGCCTGTCAGGAGGGCCCCGAGAGGGAGCATGGGACGACCGGCGTGGGGTTCTTCCAGACCAAGAAGCGGCACTACATGGACAACTTGACACTGACGACCAGAGAGCTACTTCTCGTGCCGATGGGCGATGTTCTCGACAAGCTCAGGGCAATCTGGAGATACCACGGCAAGTCGGAGGATCTCGCAGCCGCAGAGACGTTCTACGCTGCGTGTATGAGCGTCAGGGAGTGCGTCTGCCTGTCCAGCCAACCCACACGGAAGCGGTTGGTCTTCGAGGGAAGCCAGGGCCTTCTCCTGGACGAGAACATCGGGACGATGCCTCACTGCACGCCTTCTGACGTGACGCCGAGGAACGCGCTGGAGCTGGCCGGCCACATCGACGAGGTGTGGTTAGTCACTCGGGCGTACCAGACGCGGCACGGAGCCGGCCCGATGACCAACGAGGACCTCCCGGTGCGCTTCAAGGATAGTGTCACCGAGAGCAACGGCACCAACGAGTTCCAGGGAGAGTTCCGAACCTCCGTCCTGGACCTTGACCCACTGGTGCGAGCCAAGACCGAGGGCATCGACGCAGTTGTCCCCGAGGGGACCAAGGTCAACTTGGTGGTGACTTGCGTCGACCAGGTGGAAGCCTTCGAGATCACCAAGTCCCGGGAGCTGCGCGGGTTCAAGGATGCTGACGACCTGGTACGGTTCGTCGGTGAGTCGCTGGGAGTGAACGGGGACATCTACGTGAACACGAGCCCGCGTGCTGATACGATTCGACAGGTATCCTGAATCTACGGCAGTGCATAGGACTGGAACCCCTTAGGGGACTGAGGACCGGGGTCTTGCACAGACCATAGCGGATCACGTAAACGAATGCGGCTTCGGCCAGGAATTCGATAAGCGCCGCTTGCGGAGGTGAGAACCCTTCCACTGCCACCATCCGCCCCCCTCTCGCCGTGTTTCACTGAAACGCGTCGGACGTACCGTTTGTCTTGCGAGAGGGGACTTTCTTGGGGCGCGTACCGTGCTGGCGATGTCCGCCGACTTTCTGGGGTTCCCCCCCTCCCAGGAGTTTACGGTGCGCGCCCCCTATTCTCGGTGCATTAGTGTAGCGGCTAGCACGCTGGACTGTCTATCCGGTATCACGGGTTCGAGTCCCGTATGCACCGCCAATTCTCTGGGTCGATACGATAATGGCAGTCACACAGATTCCAACTCTGTGGGTCAGGGTTCGAGTCCTTGTCGGCCCGCCACGGACCGTTCGTCTAATGGACAGGACGTCGGACTACGAATCCGGTAGTAGGGGTTCGAATCCCTTACGGTCCACCAAGTTTTCAATGGACGTGTCGTCTAAGTATCAGAGGTCCGGCCGGCGCAACCGGAGCGGGTGTTCTAGGGACCTACCTCTGGATGGAAGGACACATGGCTACCACAATTGCCATGGATGCAGAGTCGAGCCCTGTCGCGTCCACTTTCTTTTTTGTCGGGGTGTAGCTCAGTCTGGAAGAGTGCCTGGTTCGGGACCAGGATGCCGGAGGTTCGAATCCTCTTACCCCGACCACCTTTTTCGCGGAGGCATCGCCAAGTTGGTAAGGCTCGGGCCTTTGGAGCCCGCATCCCAGGTTCAAGTCCTGGTGCCTCTGCCAAAACTCTTACCCGTGTTCGTCCAGTGGTTAGGACGCCAGCCTTCCAAGCTGGGTACATCGGTTCGAATCCGATACGCGGGTCCACAGATACAATGGCCCGGTGGCCGAAAAAGGTGAACCAGGACAAAAATTGGCGAGCTGTGCACGGCGGACCAATGAGTAAGCCTGAAGTAACTGGGATAAGGCACCTTCGGGGTTAGGGGTTCGAATCCCTTCCGGGCTACCATTTTTCTAGTGCTACAATGTGAACAGAGGGAGGGAACATGAACGTCTTTTTAGATGACCAGCTCGGGTACGAAGAGGACGACAAGCACGGGAAATGGAGATCACGTCTCGACCCCGGAGGGTGGGGCGACGACGAGGACAATCCGATGCTCGAGTGGGAAGTAGTCCGTAAGGTCGAAGACTGCATTGCGCTCCTGGAACTCGGTGGCGTAGAGGTCTTGTCACTGGACTACGACTTGTCCTGGACTGACCGCGAGCACACGGGCCGCGACGTTCTTCGGTGGCTCTTCAAGAAAGTCACCGAGGAGCTCAATACCGACGTTGTCCCCGAGAGGATCCACATCCACTCGGGGCACCCCAAGGGCGCGTACAAGATGATGGTCGATGTCGACACGATCGAAAAGCGTGTGCATGCCCTGCGCGTGCAGCGAGAACGCGAAGCGAGCGAGGGCGCGTAGCTGAGACGGCTTCAAGCACCGGGCTGCAAACTCGGAGTACGTCAGTTCGACTCTGACCGTGCCCTCCAAGCCGGCATGGCTCAACGGTAGAGCGCCTGCCTTGTAAGCAGGTGGTTGGCGGTTCGATTCCGTCTGTCGGCTCCAGAACGTAGAGGGATAGCTCAACTGGTGGAGCGTCGGTCTCTGACACCGAAGGCTGTGGGTTCAAGTCCCTCTCCCTCTTCCAAGGATGGTTGGCCGAGTGGTCGAAGGCGCACGCTTGGAGAGCGTGAGGGGCTTCGGTCTCCGGGAGTTCGAATCTCTCACCATCCGCCAGACAAGGCTGGTTGGCCGAGCGGCGAAGGCAGCTGTTTCGAAAGCAGTAGGGTCGAGAGGCTCCGGGGGTTCGAGTCCCTCACCAGCCGCCATACGGAGAGTTGACCGAGTGGTCTATGGTGCCTGTCTTGAAAACAGGAGGCGGGAAACTGCCCGGGGGTTCGACTCCCTCACTCTCCGCCAGAGAAATACACGGGCGTGTAGCTCAGAGACAGTAGAGTGCCTGCCTGTCGCGACATGCAGGAGGTCGTAGGTTCAATTCCTACCGCGCCCACCACTCTTCGGAAGGCGAACCTGACAGGGTTGGGGTCCGGTTGCTAACCGTGACGTGCGTAAGCATGGGGATCGTGCCCTCCGCCTTCCGCCACTGTCCTGTAGCTCAGCGGCTTAGAGCAGACGGCTGATAACCGTCAGGTCGGGAGTTCGAGTCTCCCCGGGACAACCATTTCTCCCCTGGAGTCGCCTAGTGGTCCAAGGCGCGGGGTTGTGGACCCCGTATCACTGGTTCAAATCCAGTCTTCAGGTCCAAGGCCGGGTAGCTCAGCACGGTAGAGCGAGGGACTGAAAATCCCTGCGTCGGCGGTTCAAATCCGTTCCTGGCCACCACTGAAACAAGGAGATCTGTTCTTCGGGTCGGTATGTCTAGCGGCGAGGACAAGGCGCTGTAAACGCCCCACATTGGAAACATCGTAGGTTCGATTCCTACCCGGCCCACCACCTCCCCACCCCCCTTGCCTTCCTGGCTTGGGGGGTTTCTTTTTGCCTCCACCGGGCTTTCGCCGTTAGAATGTGTGCGGAGGAACCATGCTGGACTTCACCAAGATCGGTGTGCTCGGACCCGTTGCGAATCTGGGCAAGCCGGCAAGGGCCCGTCCTGCGACGGCCATTCAGAGTCCGTCTGCGGCGGGGATTCCAAGGAGACCCACAGCCATGGGTCCTGCACCGACAGCGCCAGCGCCATCGACAGGGAGCTCCAATTTCACGAGTGCTGTGAAACCTGCGATGCCTGCGATGCCGAATCCCGCAACAGCGGTGCAGGCGAAACAACAGTCCAACGCGGCGACTCTGGCAGACCATTCGTACAAGCCCCCTCTCGGGACGGCGGGCACGCTCGATCAGACCGGCGCATCCAAGCCCCCGGAGAACATGTCTGCGGCAGGGACAGGGGGGATCGAGCAGACGCCAGCGCGGGCGAATATCCCTGCCTCCAATGAGACCTCGACAGCTCCCATGCGTGCGGGCGGTGGGTCAGCAGCAGGGGCGGCAAAGTGAGCCTGGATTTCACGAAAGTCGGCGCCTGTGGCACATCTCATGCGGGACCGTTGGCCAAGGCGCGCGCGAAAAAACCTCGAAAGAGTCTCAAGAAGACGCTCCCTGAGAAAGGGGATGCGCCGATGCACTTGCTGTCGCAGCGCATCCAGGCGCACCACGACTTCAACAAGACCGCGGGTCCTGGGATGCTCATGCGCGCAGGCAAGTGGCTCACTGGATTGTTCCAACACACCAAGGGTGCTGGGGGCAAGACGATCCGCGAGGGCTTCTTCTCTTCTCCGAGCAGGGCCTTCCTGGGGACACAGGCGTCACGCGCGGCACCGATGTCAAAGCGTGTGCGGAATGCTGTAGGGATGTCGACGGCGCCAGTGTCGCTCGGCATATCGTCGTTGTTCTATCCTTGGGGAAAACCTACGGCACAATCCAGCCTGATGCAGCCGATGAGGCAGTTCTAAACTCTGCACACTCCTTGGTAAAAGAAGCCGAGGAGGTGCGAATGTCTTTTTCGAAAAAGCTCAGAGAATGGTGGAGACTTCTTCATGTTGAAGTAGACGAGGAGGATTTGCAAGAGGGCGTGTCCGCGGGACATGTGAGGGACATGGGCATCGTGGATGGGTGCCAGATGTATGTTCTGGTCAACCGACGTTGGCGCAAAAAGTATTTCGGACAGTCCAACGTGGTGGCCTTTCAGTTGGATGGGTTCATTCTTTTTCGGGACTTCAATCAGTACCGGGATGTGGGGATCAGAGCGCACGAGGTCCATCACGTAAGACAACAAGAGCGCTATGGCCCTTTCTGGTTCTCTGTTTTGTACGGGCTTGGATTCATCGGAGGGTATTACCTGAATCCGATGGAGATCACGGCAAACCTGGCCGGGCGGAGGGCGCGGAAAGAGACTATTCGGTGAATCCAGGGACTCCTGCGTCAGCGAGGGCTTCTTCATACCAGGTCTTTTCAGGGGAACTGAGACCCTTGACGAGCCCATAGGCAGGAAGCCCCGCTGCCGCAGCGAGTCCGGCCTTTAGCGGGAGTGTCCGTGTCAGCAATTGGCGCACTGTTCCAGGGAGCATGTTTGGATTGCTCGTGGTGGCGCCCAGAGCTTTTCTTCCCAAGAGGGCGCGGAAGGAAGGAAGTTTCCGGAAGGCCTCGTTCGTGGCCTGGGTGGGTTTCATTCCGCTAGCGCGTGCGTGGCGTTCCATTTTTTCGATGATCTTTGCGTAGCCCTTTTGACTTCCGAGGAGGGCAGCAATGGCTCCCGCGGTCTCTGCGGGATAGTCTTGCATGCCGTAATAGGCCCCGAGACCCCCAAGGGCAATGCCGCTGGCTTGAAGAGGGAGCGTGCGTTTGCGCCAAGCCGCCTGGCGGAGTTTTTGGGCGGCGTTCAGTTCGACCTTTCCTCCGGGCTGCAAGCTATCTCCGAGCATTGAGAGGTGGTCAACCGTGTTGGGGTGTCTCTTGAGGAGTTCGTCCCCGATGAAGTTGATTCCGCGCCGCGGATATTTTTTGGCCAGGCGGGACAGGTCGATTTCTTCCGCGGTGTTCTGCAATGCTTTGGCGCCCAGTGCGGCGCCTCCAGCGACTCCCAGAAGTTCGGGATGTTCGTAACCAGCGTAAATGGCGCCGCCCATCCCTGCGCCCAATGCTCCCCGCATTCCGAGACCCAAGGCGGACATTGCGCGGCGACTGAAGAGGGGCTTTCCTCCAAGGTGCGCTGCAACGGGTTCGAATTGAGAGGAGCGGAGGTAGTCAGGAGAGCCCAGATACTTGGCAGGTTTTCCGCGTGCGATTTCCCCAATGCCCGCGCGTTCCATTGCTTGGCCAGGTAGCGTAGAACACACTTCGCCCTTGCAGATCTGGCCGCCGGTCAATGCGGGGTGTCCGAGGCCTGGGATCTTGGGCATGAAGAGCTCTGCCAAGCCTGCCTTGAGTTTGCTGTGGCCCTTGCCGTAGGGGAGAGTCGACTTTTCGATGATGTCGTCGGTGACCCTCCGCAGACCTTTGGCGCCCCCCATCGCTTTTCGTGCTTCAGCCGTGGGGCGCAAGAGAACCATGTCCCGATATTTCGGAGCGTTTACAATGTCTCCGAGTGTTCCGAGCATGCCTTCTCGGCGAGCCATTCGAGCAAGTCCTGCGGAGTCGGCAGGGCGTCCAGGAGCGCCGCGACGTGTTTCGGGGAAGTGTCTGCCCAAGAAGCCGGCATCGACGAAGCGTTTGTCTCCGAGGGCTGCGACTCCGTGGTAGAACTCCGATCCGTAGGTGGGTGCTTGGATGGCCTTGTAGAAAGGAAGACCTTTGGATGCGGTGAGGAGGACGTCTCCAGCGCGAGCCATCTCGGCGATGTCTTTGGACCGTACGCGTTTGATTGCCCTGTTGTAGAACGGGTCGTTCTTGATTTTTTCGCGCCCGATGAGTCCCAAAAACGGAGAGCCCGCAGCTCCAGCTACGGCGAGGTTTCGGCCGGCATTACTTTCGGCCTCTTCCCACGGCAGTGTCTGGCCCACCTTTTCGAACCGCAGCATGGGACCTCCGTGGAGACCATTCTACGAGGCCTTTCGTGGTCGGTCAATTACTGCGTAAACCTGGTATAAGGCCGTGTCGTTCTCTGGGTTTCCTGGCTGCTGGTGGGTTCACCGTAGGCAGGATTCCTGAAGAGCGGCGGCAAACTCCTGTAGAGTCGGGACGCCAGGTAGCGGTCTTTCCAACCGTCTGCGTGGTCCTCGACAAGCAGGTCGGGACGGAGGAACCCGTGAGCACTTGTGCTGTCAGAGAGATAAGGTGAAACTCAAGGGAGAGAGCCCCAAAGCATCCTTGCCCCCCGTAATCATGGATTCAAGGAATCTTCCCCCTTGGACGAATGGTGAAGGGAAAAAGGGCTGGCTCTGCTGGTTTCGCTGAATATCTGACAACCTCCACTCATGCTGCATTGCCCTATAACGCGGGGGTCGGCATGCGAACGACAGGGCCACGACACGTTGCACACGACGGGACGGTTTCGACTGTTCCCCGTTCGTGATGCCGCGGGGAAACGACCGGGAGGGCACCTGGGACGTCCACTTGGTAGGCAGCCTGTCACAAGCGCGTTGGAAATTATCCCCTACTAAGAGGGGATGGGTTCGGGAAAAAGGTCCGTAGGACTTCGGTCTGCAAGGACGGCCCGGCGAAACCCAGAGAAAGAAATCCTCACTTGAGGTAGGAAAGGATGCGAGGGAAGAGGGAGACGTGGTGCGCTGCACTCCACGGCCCCGAGCCCGACCCCGGGCGAAGGACTGTATCAGTCCTTTCCTTTTGCCTCGAGCGACTTTGACTGCTATCCTTTTGAACCCAGGAGGCAAGCATGGCGTTGGATTTCACGAAGGTAGGGAAGTGCAAGGGTGCGCCCCCTGCTACCAAGGTGAAAAAGCCCAAGAAGATCAAGCCGAAGCCGCAAGTTTCGATGATCGAGCAGACGGACTGATGGTCGATGGGTTGCCCACAGGATTTTACGAGCGAGGTCGTCAATGCGGCGCACCTCCTCCGGTTGCCGAACCACACGACGGCGACGCGGGATGCTATTCCTGTGGGGGACCTTACAGCGGGGACAGCGATCTGGAACATTTCGACGCAGCAGATCAACGTGTGGAACGGGTCCACATGGTTGGTATTGACCCCGAGTCCCACGGACCTGGGGAGCATCTACAACTGCGACGCAGGACTCCAAATCGGCAAGGCTGTCTACTTGGACTCTGCGGACCACGTGGCCTATGCCTTCGCGGGAGTGGGTGGGCACCCTGCGGTTGGGATTTCAGCAGGAAAGCCGACGCTGACGACGGTGCGTGTGATCGCAGATGGAAAGATTGTGGGCGCGTTTTCGGGATTGACCCCGGGGGCGCCGTACGGGTTGTCACAGTTGGTGCCCGGGGAGATCGTGACTCCGCCACCGGTTACGGGCGTGCCAGGTTCATTCTGGCAGAAGCTCGGGACCGCGGCGACGGGGGACACGATGGATGCCGACGTTGACAGCACCGTGGTTTACTTCAAGTGACCGAGGGAGGACAGAATGAGTGAAGAGAAGAAAGACAAGACGCCAGTCGACAAGACTTCGCACCTGGGCCTCGTGCACGAGGACGGTACGCAGACCAAGAAGATGCCGCTACCGATTCTGGAGAAGAACGATGTTCTCCAGTTGAAGCTCAACAACCTTGCGATCTCGGATGCGAAGAAGGGCGTCGACCTGGCCAACCAGGCAGTGAAAGATGCCAACGCGCACTTTGTCGCTTGCAACAACACCAACATTGCATTCATCGACGCGATGAATGTGAAGTACAAAGCGCTTGGATTCAAGGCCTTCGATCTGCGCTTCGTCACGGTCGACGGCGATTCCGGGGAGTGCGCGTTCAACCCCGCGAAATCGGCAGAGCTGGCAGTTGCGCTCAAGGCCCAACAGGACCAACAGGAAAAAAGTCCCCCCGAAAAGGGGAAGTAACAGTTCTACGCAGGAGGTAAGAGATGGCCCAGATCACCCCGATGTATTTTTCCCAGACGGACGGTTCGCCCGCCGCGATGGCGGTCACGGACACGTTGCTCGCGGCAGGGCTCGACGCCACGGGCACCCTGTCCATCGGTGTTGACGCTGGAACGACCGCGGTCGCGCTGGGCCACGCAGGGATCGCTGTCACGGTGACGGGCCGTGTTGCAGCCGGGGCAGCAGGTTTCATCGGAATCAGGACGGGCGCGGGAACCCCCGAAGGGTCTGTGACCGCGGATACGGGCGACACCTACTTCGACACCACTGGGAACGCTCTGTACGTCAAGGAAGGCAACGGCACGAATACTGGCTGGGTGAACGTCGGCACCTCAGGGTCGATGACGAGCTTCACCCTGGCGGGCACCTCGGGAACTCCGCAGACCATCAGCGACGGCGACACGGTGACCGTTGCAGCAGGCACCGGAATCACCACCACGGCGGGCGCCACGGACACCGTGACCATTGCGGTCGACTCGACGGTCGTGGTGACTTCGGGCAACCAGACCATCAACGGGATCAAGACCTTCGGTTCCTTCCCTGTGACCCCGAGCGCCGACCCCACGACGGACTACCAGGTCGCCAACAAGAAGTACGTCGATGACATCGCGGCGTACGGCATCACCTGGAAGAAGCCGGCTCTCGTCCTGCACATGATTTCCGACACCGACCAGAGCGGGGCTCCGCCGGTAGGCCCGACGGCCGGTGACGCGTACGTGGCCAACAACTGGGGTGGTGGCTACACAGACGACCACATCTACGAGTGGGATGGCGTCTCGGCGTGGGTAGACATCACCGGCGGCGTGATTGCCACGGGCGACCGGGTCATCGTCGCGCCCTCGGGTGCCGCAGGCAGCTTCGCGGCCAAAGCCAACCAGATCATGGAGTACAACGGCGCGACCTGGACGGAGCCCGATGGGACTTCGACGGACGGCTGGGGCATCCTGATCAACGGCGACGGCGGCTACTACCACAACGACGCGTTCGTCTACGACGACACGTCCAAGTGGACTCAGATCTCCGGACTGGGCAACGTCACCGCGGGCGACGGCCTCACGAAGACGGGCAACACCCTCGACGTGAATGTAGGCGACGGCATCCAGATCGCCACGGACGCAGTCGCGATCAAGCTCGACACCAACTCTGGCCTCAACGTCTCAGGTACGGGACTCACGATCGATTTCGCCACTGTCACAGGCAACGGCCTGACCTACTCCGGTGAGGTCATGGCAGTTCAGGCCGTGGCCGACCACGGCATCGACGTCACTGCTTCAGGCATCGAGATCGACGCCAGCGACATCGCCGGCGCAGGCCTCGTCGAGAACGGTTCGAGCACGTGGCTCCTGGACGTCAACGTCGGCGACGGCATCCAGATCGCGACCGACGCAGTGGCGATCAAGCTCGACACCAACCCGGGTCTCGACGTCTCGGGTACAGGACTCACGATCGACTTCGCCACCGTCACGGGCAACGGTCTGACCTACTCGGGCGAGACCATGGCGGTCCAGGCGGTCGCCAGCCAGGGCATCGACGTAGGAGCCTCAGGCATTTCCGTGGCCGGTGCGGACATCGCGGGCGACGGCCTCGTGGTCAATGGCTCCAACGCCTGGCAGGTCGACATCAATGTCGGGACCGGCGCAGCCTCCGGGGGCCTCGAGATCGCCACAGACGTCCTGAAGGTCAAGATCGGTGCGGGCCTTGATTTCAACGTGACGACCGGTGCGCTCGAGGTTGACTCCAGCGAGTTCGACGCCTCCAAGGAGATCGCCCTCGCCGCAGGGACCATCTCGGATAGGGACGTTATCTGCATCGGCTCCGCGGGCACTGTGACCCTGGCCGACGCTGACTCGCTGACGCTGTCCCGGGCGATCTCGATTGCCGATGGCGCGTACACCGTGGGCCAGACGGTCAAGGGCTTCATGCCTGGCCAGACCATCACGGGACTCACCGCGAAGACGGGCGACATCCCGACGCTCGGCGACCCTGTCTACCTGTCCGACACCGCAGGGCAGATCCAGGCGACACCTCCGGGCACAGGCAAGAACGTCGTGTACCTGGGAGACGCGGTGGGCGTGGCTGGCGCGGTCATCGACATCTACTACATGCCGCAGTTCCTGGTGAAGAAGCCGTAAGACCGTCCGAGGGAGCGATGAATGGCGCGCATCCAGATCCAGTACTGGGATGACGCCAACGGCGTTCCTGCCGTAATCAACCCGAACGCAGATGAGCTTGATGTCCGGGGCGTCTATATCCAGACAGACTCCTCCGACGATGAGACGGTGGCGATCACCCGCGATGCCTCTAACAACCTGAAGTTCAAAGACGGCACGGTTGAAGGCGAGAAGTCGCTGGCCGACCTGATCGCCGGCGGTTTCGACATCGACCGACTGCTCATCACGACGGCCGGAGGGATCGTGTACGATAACAGCGGCGTGATCGTGGTGAAGTCATGACGTCACTGCACACAGACCTCGCTGTCGGCGAGATCCACATTCCGTACCAGTGGACCTACGCGGACCAGACAGCGCGTGAGGGCGCGTCGGGCTTCGACGCTCTGGACATCGGCAAGTTCGCTCGCCAGCTCGACGATAACTCGATCTGGATGCTCACTGCTACGACGCCCACCTGGATCGCTGTCGGCGGCAGCGGGGGAGGCGGCGAGGCCAACACGGCGTCTAACATCGGCACCGCTGGCGTGGGGCTGTTCAAGCAGAAGTCTGGCGTAGATCTCCAGTTCAAGAAGCTCAACACCTCGTCGAGCAAGATCAGCATCACGGACGACACCGGCAACGACGAGGTGGACGTCGGGTGGGTGCCCTGGCAACAGCAGGTTCACGTTGCCAAGAGCGGCGGGCAGTACACGACGATCCAGGGAGCCATCGACTCGATCACGGATGCGAGCGCTGGGAAGCGGTACGTCGTGCTCGTCCACCCCGGCGACTATGCCGAAAACATCACGATGAAGTCCTGGGTGGACGTCGTTGGGGTCAACGCCTACACCTGCCGCGTCGTGCCAACGAGCGGCACCGCCATCGCGTTCGGTAGCACGTTCTCGAACATCCAGGAGCTCGGTGTTTGCCCGGCCTACGGGACACTGACAGACCACACCGATGCGGTGTCGATCACGGGTGGCGTCCACGTCATCGCGCGCTGCAATTTCGAGATCAGCAAGACGGGCGGCACCTACACGCTTCACGGCATCGACATCTCGAATGGTGTGCTGGTTTACACCCGCAACCGGCTTGATATGGACGTGAGCGGATCGGACGCCGCGAGCGACATTCACGCAGGGTTCATCGTCTCGGGTGACCCGACGATCTCGTTCTCCTACAGCAGCATCGACTGTGACAACGCCGACAACACCGACACGATTGCTGCCATCGAGCAGACGGGCGGAAGCGACAGCACGTTCGCGGTCACGTCGTCAAGGGTCAACGCAGAGCACACCGGGGCCGGTGATGCGATCGGCGTCTACGCCACGGGCGGCGCGAACGGCATCTCAATCGTCGGGTGTAGCTGGACTATCTCGGCCAATAGCGGTGACGCCTACGGCGGCATTGTCAACTCGCTCGGCGGCGGCGGCAAGGCCGAGACGTACTACAACAACATCCGGGTCACCAGCACGAGCGGAAGCGCCTACGCGGGCAACATCGCGGCGGACGATGAGTGGTACGGCCACTTCGATGTCATTGAGGCCGCAGACGGGATTATCGGTGCGGGCACGGTTACGATCACGGCGGCATCTAACGAGGCCACGCACCGGCTCATCGTCGGAGTAGGTCTGCAAGACGCTGCTGGCACGAACACGATGTCGGTGGCCGAGGGCAAGACGGCCTACGACCACTCCCAGGTGACGACGGGTAATCCGCACAGCGTAGCCGTCGCGGACCTGGACCAGGGGACGCTCTCTGACCTGAATGGGCGCATCACCGACGCGACCCTGGACGATAGCGGAGACTCCCGTCCACCGACCAGCCACGCCCTCGGTGGCAGTGCTCACAGCGCAGACACGCTGGCCAACCTGAACAGCAAGGTGAGCGATGCGACGCTGGACGACTCCAGCGACCCACGCACGCCGACGTCCCACGCTTCGAGCCACCAGAACGGAGGCTCCGACGAGGTGGCGACGGCCACGCCCGCTGCCAACGTCATTCCGAAGGCTGGAGCTGCTGGTACGATTGCCGCTGGCTTTGTCCCTGACGGCGCAGATGCGACGGCCATCCACGACAACGTGGCTTCCGAGATCAACGCGATCACGTCCAAGGCTTCGCCGGTAGGTGGCGACGCCCTGGTGATCGAGGACAGCGAGGCCAGCTACGCAAAGAAGAAGTTGCTGCTCTCGAACCTGCCGGGTGGCGTGGACACGACGGCCATCCACAAGGCCACGAGCGGCGAGATCAACGCCATCGGCGAGAAGACCACGCTGTCGGACAACGACGTATTCCTCATTGAGGACAGCGAGGCGACCTACGCCAAGAAGAAGGCGAAGATCAGCAACATCCCGGGTGCCGGCCCCCCGTCGTCGGAGATCGTAGAGGCGACTGGGACGATCACGACGACCAGTACGTCGGACGTGCTCGCCACCAGTATGACGATCACCCCGGCAGCGGGAACGTACCTGGCCTGGTTCAGCGGCTCCGTCTGGAACGGCACCAGTGCCCAGTCGGTCCTAGCCAGCATTTACAAGAACACGACGCAGGAGGCAGCGTCGGAGCGTGAGTTCGCCACGTATCGTAATGATGAGCGCGGCGGCTTTTCGTGCATGGCACGGATCACGGTCAACGGCACAGACTCGATCAGCGGGCGCTGGCGCACGAGCGGCGGCACTGCGTCGATGGCCGAGCGCACGCTGATGCTGCTCAAGGTGGCGGCTCCGTAATGGGGACTCTGCACGCATACCTCCCGACTGGAGAGATCCACATCCCGTACCAGTGGAGCTACGCGAACGCTGCGGCCAGGACCGGCGCGACCGGCTTCGGCAGCAACGACCTGGGCAAGTTCGCCCGGCAGACGGACGACAACAGCATTTGGATGCTGACGGCGACAACGCCGACCTGGGTTCAGGTCAACGGGACCGGTAGCGGCGGACAGACGAACACGGTCACGGGGCAGAACGGCGTCACGAACACGGGCGACAACGTGGACGCGGTGCTGGAGCCATCCTACGGGAGCAGTGCGAACACGGTCTGCGAGGGCAACGACTCTCGCTTGAGCGATGCCCGCACGCCGACAGCTCATGCTTCGAGCCACGAGAATGGTGGAGCTGACGAGATTAGCGTGGCTGGACTATCTGGCGAACTGGCCGACGACCAGCCGCCGAAGGCGCACGCGCTCGGCGGCACCGCCCACAGCGCGGACACCCTGGCCAATTTGAACTTGAAGGTGAGCGATGCGACGCTCATCGACACAGGGGACTCGCGGCTGTCCGACGCGCGGACACCGACGGCACACGCCAGCACGCACCAGAGCGGGGGCAGCGATGCGATCAAGCTGGACGATCTGGCCGCTCCCGACGACAACACGGACCTCGACGCCAGCACGTCGAAGCACGGGCTCCTGCCGAAGCTAGGAGGAGGGACGTCCGACTTTCTGCGTGCGGACGGTTCCTGGCAACCGCCGCCCGGCGGCGTGGACACCACGGCGATTCACAAGGCGACCGCTGCCGAGATTAGCGCGATGACCTCCAAGGCGTCCCCGGTGAGTGCCGACGTGTTCGTGATCGAGGACAGCGCCGACTCGTACAACAAGAAGAAGGTGCTCGTTTCGAACTTGCCCGGCGGCGTGGACACCACGGCCATCCACAAGGCGACGGCCGCAGAGATCGCGGCTATCACGCAGAAGACGTCCCTCGACCCAGACGACCTGCTGCTGATCGAGGACAGCGAAGCGAGCAACGCCAAGAAGAGAATCGAGCTTGGCGACCTGATCCTCGGCAACATCAACGACTATCAGGAGGACTCCCACCTCACCGAGAGCAGCACGACTGGAGACACCTGGCTCGACAAGATCGAGATCGTGTTCACCCCCAAGTACACGGGCCGCTATGCGATCACGGCTGGCTTCTTTATCTACTGTAGCAGCGGCAGCGCGTACAACTGGTCCGATGCGCAGCTCGTTGTTCACGGCACGATGCACGCCTACCAGAATTATTTTGGCTTGACGCCGCACTTCTTCTTCTTCGCTGTTTCGCATGTGATGGAGGCTGGAGTAGAGGAGACGATCACGCTCCAGTACCGGAGGAATGGGACCGCTGCGACAGCGTACATGGGCGCCTCCGCTGTTAACGCGTACAGGATCACGGACGAGGCAACACCGTAATGGCTTATGCAACCCAGTATTCGATCTCCACCGACTTCCCCGACGCGAAGGTCTTCCCAGATCGCCTCGAAGACGAGATTGAGGAATCCACGATCGTAACCGCTCTCTCCGTGATCAACACGGACGGGGACGACTGCAACATCGTCTTCGAGTCGGAGCCAAGTGCTGCCGAGAAGACGACGCTGAACGGCATCGTGGCGGCGCACACTGGCGCGCATTACGAGCCCGACGGGTTCACTTCCTCGCGCACGTTCTTCCCTGCGTCGTGGTACGCGGAAGACATCCCGGCTGGACAGACGGTCGGTGTTGCGATGAAGGTGACAGGTACGTCGTTCGAGACGCTTCCGATGCCGCGGGAGTCGAGCATGATGTCGGTGGGCATCGTTCTGTCCGAAGCTGTCACGGCAGGTTTCATTCGCTTCGAGCTGACGCTGAACGGCGCGGGCACGGGCAAGACGCTAGACATGGAAAGCGGGGACGGGGCGGCGAAGATCTGGGAGTTCAAGTCTGGCCGCTTCATGCTGACCAAGGGGCAGCGCATCGGCGTGGACTTCGGGAGCCACCCGGACCTTCTGCCTGCCGGTGTGATCGATGCTCTCGTGTTCTTCGAGATGGAGTAGGAGTGCCCGTCGTGTGTGGTAAGGTGGAGTTGATGTTGTGGAGGCTCCCAGATGGCTACGCCCCCGAGACCAAATACCGGAGAGGTCCCTCTGTACGATGTGCTCATGCACCAGGTCGGACAACTCCGTGAAGACCTTAAAGATCTCGAGAAAAAGGTCGAAACCCATGTAAGGGACATTGATTGCCGTGGGCACCTCAAAGACGTGTTCGCCAAGATTCGAGATACCCGCTCCGCCATCAACAACATTGAGGCGGGGCTGGAAATTAGGGTAAAGTCAGTCGAGGTAGCGCAGAAGGAGGCCTCCACGATGACGCAAACACAGGTCGAATCGGCAGTGCAGAGCGGTATCGTGAAGGCGAACGGAACCCTAGAGGCCGCGGTGGTTCGAGGGGTCAAGCAGGCCAGCGGGCATTTGTCTTTTTGGCCCAAGACCCTACGCGAGGCCCTCCAAACGACGCTCTTCACCTTCGCCCTTCTGGGGATGGGCTACACTGCGTTCGACTACCTCGCCAATCGCCGTGTTGAGGCTGCGACCCAGGCCAAGCTGCTTCAACAGGTGCAACAGATTGTGCACCAGCAGAACGTTAAACAGATACACCCTACGCCACCGCTCTCCCCTCCGTAGTCTTTGACTCCTTCCGCAGACCCCTCGTATAATACTTCCGTATTTGGAGGTTTCTCATGAGTGAAACTCTTCTCAAAATCGCGGCGGCGGGGAGACTGCCCCTCCTTACGGGCGGTCTTACAAAGTGTGCGCTCATCAACCCGAAGAGTGCCGCGGGCGCGGCCAGCAGCCTCCGTGGATTCGGATCGGGGGTGGGAAACTGGCTTGAGGGAGCAGGCAGCGTTCTCGGGGAGATCCCAGGAGGGATTCGCCGGTTCTTTTCGGCCGACCCTCGTGTAGTAGACCCCGGGCGCTGGGCTGGAATCGAACGGACAATGGGCCCCTCACGGGCAGGGCAGTTCCTTGAGGGAGAGTCCATCAAGGACCTCTTGGCCAAGGGGCGCTGGAGCCCGGGTGCACGGAGATCCGCGCGTGAGATGGGGCGCTGGGACGAGTTGATGCGGGGGCAGCGGAGAAACCGCGTCATCGGGACAGGTGTGGGTGCCGCGGGGCTCTATGGAGGGTACCAGGCGCTGAAGCCCGACACGTTCATGGAGAGCCTGGGCTTCTGATGGCCCATGCGGACGAGCGCCTGCAAGAGCGCGCCCCTTCGGTCAGCACGAAGATTCTGGACGATATCCGGGGGCGCCTTTACGGCGTAAAATTGCCAAGCGGCGCTGCACACCACGTCCCCCTTTTCAACGATGTTGGAGTTCTCAAGGGGTACGCTGTCGTGAAGCCTGTGGGCAAGAATGGAAAGCCCGTGGTCGCTTCGGTCCTTTCTCCCGAGATGTCTCCGCCCGGGATGAAGCTCGATCTGGAAAAGGCCGCGCAGGCGTGGGCCAAGGAGATTCCGGGGAGTCTCCTTGAGGGCCTGGGGATCCTCCGCAATGTCTTGAAGCGGAATCCTGAAGCGTTCAGCATGATGCGGCGGCAAATGAAATCCCTGTCTCCGTCGGAGTTGGTGCGGAATTCGAGGCCTGCGGCAATTCGACCCTCCCTCCCAGGCATCAAGATGGGTGCGCTGGATTTTCCGACGTTGGCCCCTTACGGCGTTGGGGGCGCTGTCGCAGGAGGCGTAGGAGGGGCCGCCCTGGGTGCGGGGGCAGCAGGACTTGTGGGATTGCTCAAGAGGGACCCCAGAATGATGTCTGAGTTCTTCAAGAAGTGGGGACCACGAGCAGCCCTGTTTGGTGCGGGAGCTGGGATTCCCACCGGAGCGGGCATTGGAGTGTATCAGGGCGCGCGTGACCAGAATCCGGTTGAAACCTGGTTCCTGGAGAACGCGCTTCCCTGGGCAGCAGAGAACATCGGCCCCAAGTAAAAATCCTCCCTCTCTTGGTATAAGAGAGTGAACTTCACTGCATTATCTTTGACCTGTGGCGTATGCCGCGGGCCACTTCTTTTTTGGGCGGAGGGGAGACATGCTCTTCATTGACTGTGACGGTGTGGTAGGAGATTGGGTTGGAGCACTGCTTGCAATCTGGAACGCAGACCACGGCACGAATTTTCGGGAAGAAGATGTCACTGACTTCGACATGACGAAGCTCCTTGGGACGGAGGAGTGGTATGATATCTGGAAGGAGAAAGGGTTCTGGGCCAACATCAGCCCTTACCCGTGGGCGCGGGAACTCATCAAGGCCGCGCGGAAGAGTGGGATGCCTTGGACATTCCTGTCGTCGCTTCCTTTGCTGAAGACAAGTCCGACAGCAGCAATGGAACGCGCCTGGTGGGTAGAGAAGAATTTCGGGGCGAACCCAGATGACCACCTCATCATCTGCTCCCGGAAGCACTTCGTCGTGCATGCGCCCGGCGACATGCTCATCGATGACAAGCCTGATACTATCTACAAGGTGAGTGAGGTAGGAGGAACCGCCCTCACGTTCAAGCAGCCCTGGAACGAGGAAGTTGAAGCCCGCGGCTTCCATCGCTATACCCCGGAAGAACTGATCGAAATTCTTAGAGGAGAAAAAGGAGTGAACCTGACATGACCGAGAAGAAGAAGACCGAGACCGAGACGCCGAAGGTCGTCGACAAGGTTGCCGAGCTGGCCAGGACCGTCGCGTCCACGAAGGGCAAGTTCCTGCGCCATCTCCAGTCCAAGAATCCGGACCTCGACAAGCTGGCGCTCTTCATCGACCAGCACGAGGCGGCGGTCAAGGAGTGCTACGAGGCCGCGCTGGACGAGAACCTGCGCATGACCGGCGCCCTCGAACGCCTCCAGGAAGTCGAGACCCAGAAGCAGATCCTGCTCAAGGACCTTCAGGGCGCAATTCCCGAGACCGGCGATCCCATCAAGGACGCGGAAGAATAGCCAACTTCCTGCTCTTCGAGGGATAATTGTTCCAACGCAATAACTCTGCGGAGAGAACATGTCTTCCTTGGAACGATCCTACGTCCGTGTGCTGCTTTTCCTGGTCTACGTGTTGGGTCTTTACTTCATCTGGTCACGCATAGGACGTGTCCTCTTCGAGTTCCGTTGGCGGGGAGAAGCCCCCCAGGAATTCGATGCGGAGAAGATACAGGGTCTTTTGGATACCTGTACATGGCGCCCTGACCCCTGGTGGCATCTGGGGGACATGATCAGTTATCCCCGGAAGTTCCTGGAGACGAAGCGAGGAGACTGTGACGAGTTTGCAGTGGCCGCGTTGAGCATGGGACGGCATGGGATCAAGTACAAGTCGCAGCACTATTTCCGTCTGGGACTCCTCACGGTCAACTACAGGAAAGATCGTCCGTGGATCCTGGGGGGCCATAACGTTGCGTTGTTCAGGTCAGACCGGCCTGATGGGAGTCGGGTGTACATCCATCTGAGCAACTGGGGGATCCGTGGTCCCTACGCGTCGTTGGAAGAAGCAGCGGAGAGTGTCTGGAAAGGCTGGATTCCGTGTGGATACCGCGTAACTGCGGCGCATCTACGAAAGAGAGTCTTCCACAAGATCTGGTAGTGAGTTGAGCCGCGCGAAGGGCTCAGAGTGTTGAAGGGGATCAACAGAGCACGCGCCTCGCGCGGCTTCCGGGGTCGGCCCGTGCTCACCTCCTTTCGGGTGGCCCGTCGGCCCCCACCTGGGTAGCCTTTCCCCAGGGCCGGCATTAAAATTCCAACCCGTATTCGGGTAGAAGACTGTGTAAATCAGCTGACGTTTGTTTGTTGGTGAACCTCCTGGCTTGGGAAAAGCCAACCATTACTGGGGGGTTCCCCAGGAAGGGTCTAACCAAGAAGGAGGACGTGATGTCCAAGACCAAGAAGACCGCAGGACAGTTGATCGAGGATCTCGCGAACGTGACGGAGGCGGCCATTGGCGAGGTCGACTTCCGTGCACGGCGTGCCGAGCGGATGGCGGGCGACGCGATGCAGGTCGCGACCATCGCCGACGCGAAGGCCATGTTCGCCATCGCGATCGGGGCGCTCGGGGCGGCGCTCGGGGCCCTGGGGACCGCGTTGGCGACGTGGCCCCTGTTCAAGCCGGGGAAGCGTCACGTGAAGCGCGCCGTCAACGAGGTCGTCTCGACGCTCTTCGGCGGCGCCGACTGGCGTTCGATCCTCGCCTACGGGGCGCGGGACTTCGCCACGAACCTCGCGGAGGCCTTCGAGGACCTCGAGGAACCCACGGCCACGGACCTGATCGAGGCTCTCGAGGAGCAACTCGCCGAGCTCGAGGGCGAGTGGGGCGAGGAGGAGGTCGAGATGCTCGTCATGCCGCTCAAGGAGGCCCTCGCTTCGTTCGCGGCGCTCGTCGTGGCGATCGAGGAGGCGGGCTATGCGGAGGCCGACGAGGACAACACCTACGTCTGCCCGCACTGCAAGGAGGAGATGGTCTACGCCGAGGGCGCCGAGATCTGCCCGCACTGCGACGGGGAGGTCGTGTTCCCCGACAGGGACGAGGCCGACGAGGACGACGAGGACGACGAGGACGACGAGGACGAGGCTGCGGTGGCGTAGGGCTGCCCGGCCAGAAGTGCAGCGGGCGAGCGTCGGGACCCCTCACGGGGGGTTTCGGCGCTCGCTTCTTTTTTGAAAAGGAGGAGAGCATGTCCAAGAAGCCCCCTTTGCGGGGGTACATCCTGCGCGCAGCGAAGATTATTTTTCCGATTGGGAAGACTCCCTGTGTCCGCTTCCTCTTCGGGGAACCTGAAAAGAGCAAGAACCGGGTGACGTTGTATGCTTTTCACGACGCGCGCCTGGTGTGTCCTGGCTGGGCGTTCCATACAAACCGGGAGGTCCTCGCGCAGGGAGGTCCGAAATCGAGGCTGTCGTTGTTCGTGGATGCGCGATGTTGGCGCACGGATGCGATGCAGAAAGTTGTGGCTGTGGAGATCGAGCAACGGAATGACCAGGCGATTTGGGGAGTCCCCGTCTATGCTCCCCTGGCACTGCTGTCGGCATATTACATCGAGACGTTGGCGTTGCTGAACACAGGCAAAGCCCCGCTGCAAGCGCGGAGGAACTTTCTCTCGGCTATCCGAGAACAGAGAGAATGAGGCTGTGGCGGGTGTAGTCCTGTGCTGGCTACGCTCGCTAAAGGCCGCCAATGACTGCCATTTTTTTAGGCGACATTTCCCCCCTTGATTTCATTGATAATTTTCAGCATCATCGCTGTCAAGAAAAGGGAGAGGGTGAATGGCCATTTTCGGGGATATGTCCATTCCAGAAATGGGCTCCTGGGTCGCACCTTTACTGTCCACAGATACCTACGATAATTACGGAACTTTTCGTTCTGAGGTCAAGAGCATCTTCAATGCGCTTGTTGATGATAACGGGATGACAGGGGAAGAGTATCTCAATAATTTCTGGCCATCTTCTGATTCCCCGAAGTACTGGCCTAACCAAGCGACAATAGCGACCCCTCCTTACATCCCTCCCCGTGAGGTTTCTTTCTGGGAGCCCATGTACAAGGGTGTCATGCACGCACGGCGATTGAACTTTCCTGATACTGAGACGTGTCCTCTTTGCCTTGGAAGCGGGGAGGAACGGTTTTCTCCTGGTATCCAATGCAGCAATTGCAATGGGCGTAAAGTCCAAGTGCGCTTAGGGCGCCGCGGAATTGAATAGGAGGGGTGCGTGAATTTCAAATCTTTTGTCGATAAGACCCCTTCTCAACTGGATCCCCGAAAAAGTGCTCCGCGTTGTTTCCTGGTGGCTCCAACGCCGCGTGCGCGGAAGAGTGCGAGCTATGACAAGACGGTCTACCGTCTTGAACAGGTGGCGCACAAGCTCGTGGGACGTGTCCTCGGGATCAACCGGGAAGACAATGAGGACACTTACGACAGTCCTGATCTGGACGGCCCAATTCTTTTGCGCCTTCTCCAAGATGATCCCGAAGATGCCAAGCGAATGCTAGCCAATTACATGCTTGCGCTCCTGGGCGAACAGGACTTGGCTGTTCTGCTCAAAGAGCGCTGCGAGTCCCTCTGATGTTGGTGGCACGCGATGATGCTGGCGCAGACGTCAAACATGTCCAGGGGCTCGTGCGGGACGTTGCCTACAACCAACTCCAGGTGACGGGACACTTTGGGCTCGAGACAGAGCTTGCTGTGCTGGCATTCCAGGCGTGGAACAATCTGCAAGTCGACGGTGTCGTCGGAGACGGCACCTATGCGGCGTTGCAGCATCCTGCGATCAAAGGGTCCCCGAACGTTTTGATCGACACGAAGCTCGGAGTCCCCTACTTCTCGCAGAGGGACAACAGGTACAATCCGGGAGGCACGTGCAACGTGACGTGCCTGGCGATGGCATTGGCCTCGAAGGGGATTGCACCACGCCACCCGGAGATGCAGTTCGAAGATGAACTCTACCTCTTTCTCCAGTCCGAGGTAGCTGACGCAGCATTCAAGAACATTGCTCCCTCCCTGTATGGAAAGGTGAAGCCTCAGCACGTGCACACGATGCTGGCCTGGTGTGCACAAGAGTATGGGGCCAAGGACTCGAAGGTAGCAGGGTTGAGCGTTTCCGATATTGCTGAAGAAGTCGCTGGAGGCCCCATTCTCTTGAGCGGCAGGTTCACGGGGTCCGGACACATTGTTCTCGCCGTAGGCTGTAGCGCCAATGGAGACATTCTCGTCCACGACCCGTGGGGCGATTGGAACCGTGGATACGGGTCTTACCGCAATGGTGAATTCAGAGTCTATCGCGCTGAAGCGCTGCAAGACGTCCTCAAGCCCCCCGCCGGCCATGAAAAGCATGTGACCCTCATCCGTTAACCCGGTAGAATGACCAGGAACGGAGGTGCGCAATGGCAGAACAGCTTCTCATGGTGGGCAGCTCTCCCGTTACGATGCAGCAGCGCGTCGGAAGTGGCGATGATTTCGATGGAGCGGCCCCAGGAGCGGGGACAATCATCCCGACACTGGAGCCTGGCTGGATCAAGTACGCAGAGAGCAACCAGGGCGGCAAGTTCCAGTTCGGAACCAACGAGCCGCAAGTGCTCCGCGTGGTCCAGATCTGGATCAAGTTCGGTGGACAGACCTCGTGGTCCCTGTCGGTCGTGATGGGGACAGATGAGGTCGTGGCTTTCTCGGGAACCACCGAGACAGAGCTGTTCAAGTTCGGCGGGGAAGCAGAAATCATCATCCCGCCCGGCGGGTATCTCAAGCTCGTGACTTCGGGCGGATCGACAGCAATGTTCGCGAACGTCTCGGTCGTAGGAGACGGTGGAGCGGACGGACTGGTATAACCTGGGGCGTGGCGCTCCCTCGGCGCGCTTCAGGCGCGGAGGGCGTGTGCTCTCCCCGCCACGTCCTCCGCACTTTCTAAAGGGGAAGGTGAATGCCGCGACTGACTGACTACGAGTGCAAGAACAAGAAGTGCCGGACCAAGTTCTTCGAAGCCTTCAAGGGCGACACGGAAGACCGATCAACTGAGGTCTGCCCACAGTGTGGAAAGCTGTGCAAGCGGATCCTGAATCAGAGCGTCACCACCCGTGTCGGCCTCAAGGCCAAGGCTGCCAACGTCAACGCCCGTTTCGAAGACGGGTCCTACGGCTGCGGCTGACCTTCCGAATATTCCAAACGAAGGAGTAAACCATGAGCTACCAGATGGTAGATCCTCGGAGGTATGTGTTGTTGCCGCGGTGGCAACTGTGGATCATTGGGCTCGCTGTCTTTTCGGGAGGACTCCTTTCCGGCGGCGTTGTGATCTTCAGAGCCTACCGCGACCCCGCGATCAATCAGATCAACGCTTGCCAGAAGAAGCTCGACGAGACAACCCGTCTTGCCAAGAAGGCGCAACTCATGGCCTACGGAGCGATCAAGGATAACGTGGCTGTTCTCAGCCAAGCCGAGCACGTTTCGGAAGAGACCATGTTCCTTTCCGAGCAGTTGTTCAGGCGAAGCAAGCTCACCCCAAAGTCCCGAGACATGTGGGCCGACGCGCTACAGGAGACCAAGATCGAAGGCGGCGTAGGGGGGCCTGAGCCAGGCGACCAGTTTACGGAGTAAAGGGGGAGGGGCCTGGGCGTTGCTGGGGGAGGACAGCGCCCAGGCCAAAAGGGGAACGTGTTACTGAGCGTAGACCTTGTACTTCTGGCCTACGGCCGCGGTGACCTTCACGTTGGCCGAGTCGTGTGTGCCCTCGGCCACGTCGTCGTTCAGGGACGCTGCGGCGATGTACTTCACGCCGATCGGGGCGGTGACCTTCAGGTTGGTGTCGTCGTGAGCGCCTTCGGCCAGGTCGGCGGACTGGAACTTGATGGCGGTCACGAAGTACTTCAGGGCCACCGAGGAGCCGGTGACGTACACGTTGGTGTCGTCGGCCGGGGTGGACTCGATGAGGTCGAGCGCGGAGCCGTCGTTCTCGGAGATCTGGAGGTCCACCAGATCCGGGATCACGCCGAGACCGTGCGGGATGGTCTGCTCGGAGGTGGTGGCGGTCTGCTCGGTCGACTTGAAGATGCTGGGGCCTGCGATCTCGGTCATCGCCACGGTGACGTTGTCCGGGGTCGCGCCGAGGCCGTGGGCCACGTCCTGCTCGGTGCCGTCGCCGGTCTGCTCGGCCGAGACGAAGGGGGCCACGGGCTCCGTGGTCACGACGAGCACCTTGTCCGGCACGCGGCCGAGGCCGTGGGCCACGTCCTGCTCGGTGCCGTCGCCGGTCTGCTCGGTTGACACGAAGGACGCACCCACGACGAACTGCTCGGTCTCGAGGTACGTCTTCAGTGCCGCGATGTCTGCGATGTTGACCTCGCCCGCGCCGGCGCCCGATACCACGAGGGTGATCGCGCCGACCTTGAGGGTGATGTCCCCTTCGCCGCGGGCGATCAGCAGTCCGGCCATCACGGCGTCGCCGTCGTCCAGCGTGAGCAGGTCGTTGACGTCGTAGTCGTGGTAGTCGCCGGTCGTGTCGAACTCGACCGAACCGCCTCCCACGTTCGGGAGAAGTTGCTTCTGGGTCTTGGTGGCGGTTGCTCTGAGGTCGGCCATTTCTCTTCCTCCTCTGGGAGAAGTTGTTTACTAGTTCGGTCTCCAGCTTACCCAAAAGCTCAGGGAGACGCTACTTTTTAGGGACGATACGATCTCCACCCAATGCGCACGCTTTTCCCTGCTCCCGGGGCAGCACTGAGACAGAGGGTGAACCCGTTCTTCGTGATGTCCTTCACCACCACGATGCGGCTGGCGGCGGCATCTCCTGTGTAGTCCATCGTCCCTGTGGAGACCCCGTACTCGGCATCAGGATAGGGGTAGAGGAAGACAACAGCTGCGGAGGTGTCGGTATCATCGATGTCGACAAAGCCTCCTTGGCTGTAGACGGTGACATACTTGCGCTGCTCCAGGTAGTTCTTGAACTCGCTGTCGATGACCTGAATCACGCCCCCGGGAGGCCCGATGATCAGGCCTTCGATTTCCACCTCGATATCACCCTCACCCCGTGCCTGGAGGATGCTGGAGATGATGGCGTCTCCATCGTCCAAGGTGAGCAGGTTCTCGATATCGTAGTCGTAGGTGGCACCGATGGTGGGAAGGATGACCGAGTCTCCCCGGTTGGTGGAGGAAGGGAGGCGCTGGCCACCGTTGATCTGCCCCTGTCGGTATTTGTGGTTCTTCAGCACCTGCTTGTGGACGATGAGGCTGCGGACCTTCAGGAAATCGGCCATGGGGACCTCCCTTTCTTTTTGATACCACAGACCTGACGAGGTATCATCAGAACGTTGATTGGGAGGTCAAGATGAACGAGCACGAAAAGCGGGCGTATATCTATGGCGGCATGCGGGCACTCAAGGACGCGGGCATCCTCTTCCAGGACAGGGCTGATGGACAGGTCAAGCTGGCCCAGTTCGGGGGAATGGATCCCTACGACCTGTACGGTTACGATTCCTATGGCGCTGGTGGTGGCGGGGACTATGGTGGGGGAGGCTACGAGGACCTGTTGAACCAGTACTACGCTCAGATGGGGCAACAGGAGCCGTCGGCACCGCAAGGACCCCCTCCGTCGCCGGGCCTCTCGGGTGCTGCCGGTGCTGGCCTGGGTGCAGCGGGTGGCGGCGTTCTGGGTGCCGGCCTCGGTGGTCTCGGTGGCTACTACGGCGCCAAGGCGATCAATGACCTCTTTGGCGCCGATGTGGACCCCAACACCCTGGCCGCAGCGCTCGGACTTCTCGGCGCAGCAGGGGGTGCAGGCGCTGGTGGTGCTCTCGGGCAGCAGCATCTTCAGGGACTCGGAGCCGACCAGCCGCAGGCGCCCCAGTACTAGTCATCTCCGCACTTCGAACTACTCGACGGAC
>Ga0307377_10001476_pt1 | contig 29630 bp, 28 predicted proteins | sample TR3MG_FD_202535 | JGI IMG/M metagenome (GOLD analysis project Ga0307377, IMG submission 202535) | Soil microbial communities from Risofladan, Vaasa, Finland - TR-3 | ecosystem: Environmental > Terrestrial > Soil > Coastal area > Acid sulfate soil | place: Finland: Risofladan, Vaasa | collected... | reverse complement strand
ACTCTGGTAATCTTTCATTGTGAATCTCCTTTCTCTTGGCAGAGATTAGAAATTCACACCGACCGTCGTAAAGGTCAAACCTTGGTGAGTCCCCCGGCATAGCCGGGGGCTTACCTCTATGAGTTACGAACCCCTGCATGCCGATGCCCTGCAGAATCTCGGCGCCTCGCATCATGAATCGGGTCGTCTGCAACAAGCCGAGGATTGTTACCGGCGCGCGCTGGAGCTTGCGCCGCAGCGGCCGGAGGTGCATTACAACCTGTCGCTGCTTGCCTTGGCGCGCGGCGACTATGACAGCGGCTGGGAGGCATTCGAGTGGCGCTGGAAGGGTGCGGAAAATTCGCGCCGGCACCAACGTCAATTCGCGCAGCCGCAGTGGGGCGGCGAGGACATCGCCGGGAAGTCCATACTGCTGCACGCAGAGCAAGGGCTGGGGGACACGCTGCAATTCGTGCGTTACGCCCCGCTGGTAGCGAAGCGCGGCGCGCGCGTGCTTCTGGAGTGCCAGGCTCCCTTGACGCGGCTGCTGCAATCGATGCCGGGGATCGATACGGTGATCACCGCCGGAGAGGCGCTTCCGCCCTTCGACTGGCATTGCCCGCTGATGAGCCTGCCGCGGGGTTTCCGCACGCGCCTCGACACCGTCCCTGCCGACATCCCTTACCTGGTCCCGGATGCGCTGCTGGTGGAACAATGGAAGCGGCGTCTGTCCGCAGAAGGGCCGTTCAAGGTAGGGCTCGTTTGGGCCGGCAGTCCGCGCCGCTTCAGCGTGATGTTGCGCTTGATCGATCAAAGGCGCAGCCTGCATTTGAAACAACTGGCGCCGCTCGCGCGCTGTGCCGGGGCATCGTTCGTCAGTCTGCAGTTGGGCGAGGCGGCGCAACAGCTCGCCGAATCGCCGCCGGGGCTGGCGCTGCGCGACTACAGCAGCCAAATCACGGATTTCTCGGATACCGCGGCGCTGGTCGCGAATCTGGACTTGGTCATCAGCGTGGATACTTCGGTGGCTCATCTTGCGGGTGCCATGGGCAAGCCGGTGTGGCTGCTGTCGCGTTATGACGCCTGCTGGCGCTGGCTGGAGGAGCGCGAGGACAGTCCCTGGTATCCAAGTCTAAAGATCTTTCGCCAGTCTCAGCCCGGGGCCTGGCCGTCGGTCATCGACCGCGTCGCCGCGCGACTGGCAAACTTGCTCGGCGCCCGGTCGAGGTTTTCGGAGACGGCGGCGGCTTGCGACAGTTTGCAGGGTAGGCTCGATTAGCCCCGATGCTTGCCAAGGCCCGGTAGCGCAGCGGTGCGGGCGCGAAATGCAGCGGCTCGGCGCTGCGCCCGCCTATTGCGGCAGGGCCTGCGCTTCGTCGCTTGTGCGGCGGGCGCTCGATCCGAACAGGAGGTTCCGAAACGCGCTGCGGACTTTTTGCAGCTGCTGCCGCTTGCGCGGAAACAGATGTTCCGGATCCATCGCGTGCACGACCATGGCATGATCGATTTCGAACACCAGCAGTTCGCCGTCCGTGGTCTGCGCGCAATCGACACAGACATAATCGAGCATGGTGCGCCGATATATGGCGTCGAGAGCCGAGCGGTGGCGCGCGGCAAAGTCGCCGAAGCGGGCCATGAAGTCGGCCTCTTCGGCTCTCTTGTGCGCGTCTTCATACATGCCCGCGTTGACGTAATGGATCATCCAGTTCGATGAAACCGCCATATGGCAGGCGTAGGCCGCCCCGCCGACCAGCGCGATCCGGTATTTTCTGAACAGCCCGTCCTTGCCGCTGTAATCGATGAAGAGGGACAAGTAGAACTCCGCGGCATCCACCCTGGAAAGATAGCCGGCGATTTCATCGGCCCGATCGATTTTTTCGAGGCTGCGCCCGGCATGGGAGCCGACAGGACGCAGGATGACCGGAAAGTCACAGCCTTCGAACAGTGCGGGGAGCAGTGCCTCACCCTGCGCAATGGCGCGCAGCGCGCGGCGGCTCGCGCGCAGCGTGGGGGGCATGCGCAGGCCCGGTGCATGCTGCAGCAGCGCGCTGGCACGGGCGCGCCCGGTGGCCGGGATGCGCTGCGGCGCGTTGAGGACGGGGCGCGGCCAGCCGGCAAGCGCCTGCTCCAGCGCCGCGAGCAGCGCGCGCGTTTGCTCGGATTCGCCGATCGCCACGAACACTGCGTCGTGTTCGGGTACAGGCGCGGCCAGAGGTGCACCGGGGGAAACGTAATAAAAAACCAGATCGATGTCGCTCGCTTCGAGCAGGCAATCGAGGGGCGTGTTGGCAGCGAGGTCGCCCGGGGTCAGCAGCAGCAGCAGGCGCAATTTCGCCGGCTGCCTGGATGCGGCGAGTCGATAGGCACGCCTTCGGCCCAGGGCATAGGCCTGGATTTTCAGGCCGAGATCGCGCTCACCGAGACACAGGAGCACGTTGGCCAGGTTCATCCATAGATTCGTGTCGTCGGGGCGGCGTTCGACCCGCGCCAGCATTTCCCTGTGGATGGGCAGCAGATCCGTGCCCGCGAGGTTCATGCGCAGAAACGGGGCAAAGCCGAGGAAAGGCGTCTCGGGGCGCTCGGCCTCGCCCGCTCGAGCGGGGCCAGGCATCGATTCGATGTGTGCTGCGGACGATCCATCTGCGTCCCGCAGCTGGGTCTGAGCCGTGCTCATAATCTGTTTTCGGCGGGACGCGAGGCGTCGCCGGCGATGGGCGCCGCTGCAGCCGCGCGTGTCAGCAGCGCGTCGAACGCGTCGAAGATGCGTTGAACGTAGTCGTTCTTGAACTGCAGCATGCCGCGCTCGTCTTCCGGATGGACCAGCATGGTCGCGTTCGCCTCGAACACGAGCACGCGGCCGTTGGGCATGATCGAGAAATCGAGGCCGCAATAATCCAGGTCCAGCGCACGGCCGATAGCCTCGACCGCGGCCATGGCTTTTGGCCCGATCGCCGCGCCGGGATCCTCGAGAAAAAACGCCTCCTCGGCCCATTTCCAGGGTTCGGCGAGCATGTCCGCCGTCTCGTAATGCACCATCCAATGCTCGCTGATCGCCAGATGATAGGGATAAGGCCGCCGGTCGACGAACACCATCCGGTACTTGCGATAATGGCCGTCGCGCGAGCGATAGTCGTGGTAGTTGGTCGCGTAATAGGCATCGGCATTCCAGGGAACCAGGGCGCGCAGTTCCTCGGCCGACTCCAGCTTGACCAATTGCGTTCCCCCGTGGGAACCGCTGGGCCGCGCCAGCAGCGGCAGACGGATGCCGGGCTGCGCCAGCAGCCGATGCTTGAAATCTTTCGTCTCCAGACGCACGGTCACCGGGGCCAGCACGCCGTCGATCGGAGCGAACAGCGCAGGTATCCGGTCGCGCGCAGTGCGCGCCACGGCAGTTGGAGGATTGAGCACCGCCTTGTCGCAGGCGCGCAAGAGACGCGCGACCGGCTGCGCGGTAGGTCCTGCTGCGTCCTGGTCGCCGATGGCATTGAACACCAGATCGTAGGCCGGCAGCGTTCGCGCCTGTTCCTGCGTGGCGTATTCCATCATCCAGACAATGCGGGTATTGGTTCTGGCCGGCAGCAGGAACTGAATCGGCACATTGCCATTGCCCGCCGCCCACAGCACCAGCACGGTCCTGACCGGTTTGGGCGCGGTGTCGATGAATACCGCCTGCCTGCGGTAGGCGAGATCGCGGTGCTGTTGCGCTTCCTCCAGGCGCCCCGCATCCAGCAGCATCGCTGCCATATTCTGGTGGGCTTCCACCTGATGCGGGTCGACCGCAAGCGATGCCTGGTACCAGTGCATGGCCTGTGCGAAATCCTTTTTCACGAAGTGGGCGGTGCCGAGGTTGAACAGCGCTTTTGCATAATCCGGCTTGGTTTCGAGCGCCTGGTGATAGCAGGCGATGGCTTCGTCTATCCGTTCTTGCGTCTTGAGGGTCACGCCCAGATTGTTATAGGCCTCGGCATAGCCCGGCCTGGACGCGAGCGCCTGCTCGAAGCACGCGATCGCCTCGTCCAGGCTGCCCAAGGCGAGCAGCGTCACGCCCAGATTGTTGTGGGCTTCGGCGTGCTCCGGCACGATCGCCAGGGCGCGGCGGTAGCAGTCGATGGCATCGTCGAGCCGGCATTGTTGCTGCGATATATTGCCCAGGTTGAACAGCGCTTCGACCGAATCGGGCTTGCACGCGAGCGCCTGCCGATAACGGGCGGCGGCTTCGTCAAAGCGGTTCTGGTCCTTGAGCGCATTGCCCAGGCTGAGGTAATAGGCAGGGTTCGCCGGGTTTGCATCGATGGCCTTGAGCATGAGCTCCTGCGCCAATGCCTGCTGCCCTGCCTGCGCTGCGGCGACGCCCAAGCCGTACAGCGCATCCGGGTGATTCGGTTCGCGCTGGAGAATTCGCCGATACAGCGCTTCGGCCTGGGGCAGACGCCCGGCCAGATGGTGTTCCAGTGCCGTGACGATACCCGGGAAGCTTGACGAGGCAGGCGGCATGGCTCGATCTCCAGAGGCAGGAGTTTGCCGTTAACGCAGCCCGGCGGCGGTTCGCGGCATCGCGGCCAATCCGTCCATCAACAGCCGTTGCAGCGTGGGCGCGAGATAGGGCAGCACCAGGTACAGCGCCACCATGCCCATCAGGATGGTCAACGGAAAGCCGACCGCGAAAATATTGAGCTGGGGCGCGGCCCGGGTGAGGACGGCCAGCGCGATGTTGGTGATCAGCAGCGCCGCGAGCAAGGGCAGCGAAAGCGCCAGGCCGAACGAAAAGATGCCGCCGCCCCATTCCACCAGGGTGCGCAGGCCGGACGGCGCGGTGAGCGCGGCGGGCGGCAGAATGCGGAAGCTTTCCACCAGCGCCGACAGCAGCAGCAGGTGGCCGTCGATTGCAAGAAACGTCAGGCTGACGACGATGCTCAGGAATTGCGCCACTACCGGTATGTTCCCGGCGGAGGCGTCGTACAGCGTGGCGAAGCCCAGCCCCATCTGCAGGCCGATCACGGAGCCGGCCATGTCCGCAGCCCAAAACACGACCTGCATCGCGAAACCCATGGCGAGGCCGATCAACACCTGTTGCGCCAGGATCAGCAGCCCGGCAGCGGAAGCCGGGTCGAAGCGCGGCGGCGCCGGCAGCATCGGCACGACCAGAATGGTGAGCAGCAGCCCCAGGCCGATTTTCACGCTCGCGGGCAGGTTCGGGTTGCCGATGACCGGCGCGCTCGCGACGAGCGCGAGAATGCGCGCCAAGGGCCAGGCAAACGCGGCCAGCCAGGCGTTCAGTTGCGCGGTGGTGACGCTGATCATGCCGGCGATTCAGCCGATCATTCCCGGGATGCCGGAGAACAGCTGGCGCATGTAATCGAGCAGGATGCCGAGCATCCACGGCCCGAACAGCACCAGCACCACGAATATCGCGAGCAGCTTGGGGATGAACGACAGTGTCAGTTCGTTGATCTGCGTGGCCGCCTGGAACACGCTCACGAGCAGGCCCGTCAGCAGCGCGGCGAGCAGCGGCGGCGCCGCCATGAGCAGCGTGACTTGCAGCGCCTGCTGCGCCAGCGTGAGTACGCTCTCCGGGGTCATCCGCTGCGCCTTCCTTTGTTCAGGTGTGAAAACTCTGCACCAGCGAGCCGATCAGCAGGTTCCAGCCGTCGGCGAGCACGAACAACATGAGCTTGAACGGCAGTGAAATCGTCGCTGGTGACATCATCATCATGCCCATCGACATGAGCACGCTCGCCACCACCATGTCGATGATCAGGAACGGCAGGAACACGAGGAAGCCGATCTGGAATGCGGTTTTCAGTTCGCTGGTGATATAGGCCGGGATCAGGATCTTCATCGGCACCTGCGACGCATCCTGCATCGGCGCCTGATGGGCGATGCGCGCAAACAGCGCCAGATCGGTCTCGCGCGTCTGGCGCAGCATGAATTCGCGCAGCGGCACCGCCCCTTTTTCGAGCGCCTCGGTGAAGTCGATCTGGTTCGCTTCGAACGGCTGATAGGCTTCGGTGTAGATGCGATCGAGCACCGGCGACATCACGAACAGCGTGAGGAACAAAGCGATGCCGATCAGCACCTGGTTGGACGGCGTCGACTGCACCCCGAGCGCCTGGCGCAGCAGCGACAGGACGATGATGATGCGGGTGAAGCTGGTCATGAGCAGCAGCACCGATGGCAGGAACGATAGTGCCGTGAGCATGAGCAGCGTTTGCACGCTCAGGGTGTAGGTCTGGCCGCCGCCGAGCGCGGGCTTGCTGCTGAACGCGGGCAGCGACAGATTCTGCGCGAGCGCAGGCGTCGCGAACAACAGGCCTAGCAGCAGCAGCAGCGGGAGCAGGTGCAGCATGAGCTTGGCGCCGCCGGCAGGACGGGTGCGGCAACGGCGGTTGCAGGGACGTACAGGCGGGGCCGCCCCCGCGTGCGGAAATGCGCGCTCAATCATAGTTGCGCTTGTCCCTCACGCGGCGCAGCCAGGTCGCGAAACCCGCTTGCGCCGGCCCCGGGGCGCCGGGCGCGACGGCAGGGTCGGTGCGCGGCATGGTGTGCAGGGTGCGCACCTGGCCGGGGGCGACGCCGACCAGCAGCCAAGTGCCGCCGACTTCCACCACGACAATGCGTTCGCGCTGCCCGAGGGCTGCGCCGCCGACCACGCGGATCAGGCCGGAACGGGATCCGTGAACGGGTGAAAATCGCTTCAGCAGCCAGGCGATGGCCCACACCATGGCGAGCACGGCGGCGAGGCCGGCCACGACCTGGAGGATGCTGCCTGCAGGCAGCGCCGGTCCCGTGGCCGCCGCCGCCGCGGCAGGTGCGGCAGCTGCGGCACGTCCCGCTGCACCAGCGAGAAGGACGAACGCATACGCTCTGTAACCGGGCTTCGGCATGGCGGCTAGCGGTTGAGTTTGCGGATGCGCTCGGATGGCGTGATCACGTCCGTGAGGCGGATGCCGAATTTGTCGTTCACCACGACCACCTCCCCTTGCGCAATCAGGCAACCGTTGACCAGGACTTCCATCGGTTCGCCCGCCATGCCGTCCAATTCGACCACCGAACCCTGCGCCAGTTGCAGCAGGTTCTTGATCGCGATCTTAGTGCGGCCGAGCTGCACTTCGAGTTGCACCGGTATGTCGAGGATCATGTCCAGGTCGGTGCGCTGAACCGCGCTGGTGCCGTTCGCAGTGAATTGCTCGAAAATCGGCGCCGGCGCGGCGTCGCCCGCGGCAGCTGTCGCCTCCTTCGATGCATTCTGTTCACTCAATGCGGCGCTCCAGTCATCGGCGCCGGTCTGTGCTTGCGGTGCGATTTCGCCCATGTTCGTCTCCTTAGAGAGCATTTCAGTCAGTCATTCGCCACGGCGCCGGAGATCATTTTCTTGACCTTGAGCGCGTACTGGCCGTTGAACAGCCCGTAATGGCACTCCATTACCGGTACCCTGTCGACAGCAGCGGTAATCGCCTCCGGAATTTCAAACCCGATCACGTCGCCGGGTTTCATCTTGAGAATCTGGTTGAAGGTCACCTGCGCGTGGCCCAGCGTGGCGACCAGTTCGACCTCCGCCGTTTGCACCTGTTGCGCCAGCAGACGCAGCCAGCGTTTGTCCACCTCGAGATGATCGCCCTGCAGGCTGCTGTAGAGCAGGTCGCGCACCGGTTCGATCATGGCGTAGGGCATGCAGATGTGGAATTCCCCGGAGGTCGGGCCGAATTCGATGTTGAACGTGGTCACGACGACCACTTCGTTGGGCGTCGCGATGTTGGCGAACTGGGTGTTCATCTCCGAGCGCATGTACTCGAATTTCAGTTCGTACACCGGTTTCCAGGATTTCTCGTATTCCTCGAACACCACGCCGAGCAGGCGCTGGATGATGCGCAGCTCGGTCTGGGTGAAGTCGCGGCCCTCGACGCGGGTATGGAACCTGCCGTCCCCGCCAAACAGGTTGTCGACCACGAGGAACACCAGATTCGGGTCGAAAATGAACAACGAGGTGCCGCGCAGCGGCTTGGCCTGCACCATGTTCAGGTTGGTGGGCACGACCAGGTTGCGGATGAATTCGTTGTACTTGACGATGCGGATCGGGCCGACCGAAATGTCCGCGGTGCGCCGCATGAAGTTGAACAGGCCGAGGCGCAGCTGGCGGGCGAAGCGCTCGTTGATGACTTCCAGCGTCGGCATGCGCCCGCGAACGATCCGCTCCTGCGTCGCCATATCGTAGGGGCGCACCCCGGTGGTGTCGACCGGTGCCTCGACCTCGTCGGCCTCCCCGGTGACGCCCTTCAGCAGCGCATCGACCTCGTCCTGGGACAGAAAATCCTGGCTCATCGCGGCTACTGGATAACGAAGGAAGTGAACAGGACGCTGTCCAGGCCCTTCACCGGCCCGCCGGCGGAGAGCGGTCGCGCGATTTCGCGCAGCAGCTGGCTGCTGAGCGCTTTCTTGCCTTCGAGCGTGGAGATATCGCTCGCTTTCTTGCTTGAGAGCAGCAGCAGCACGCGATTGCGGATCTCCGGCATGTGCAGCTTGATCGCGTCGACGAGGCCGTCGTCGTCGAGCTTGAGCGACAACCCGACCTGCAGGTACTGGGGCGAGCCGTCGTCGTGCTGCAGGTTTACCGTGAACGGTTCCAGCGCGACGAATACCGGCGGCTTGGAAAGAACCCGCTTGGCGCTTGCGGCCGTCCCCGGCTTTTGCGGCGTCGCCGCTTGCTGGCTGCCGAGGAAAAACCAGGCGCCGCCGCCTGCGGCGCCGAGCAGCAGCGTCACCAGCAGCAGTACCTTCAGCAGGCCGCGTTTTTTCTTCGGCGGCGGCGCGGCCTCCTCCTCGACCGTATCGGGCGCCTGCCGGGCTGGGGCCTTCGTGGTCGTCCTGGATTGCTTGGTCGAGGTGCTTGCCATGCTATGCCTGTGCCGTTGGGTTTGCGCGGATCATCGGGTACGCGTGAATTGTCGGCCCTGCGCTGCCGGCGTGCCGCGCGAAAAAGATGGCGGAAAGCCCCTCAGCTCGCGCTTTTGCGGCGCGCGCCGCGATGCGTATTGCGCACCGGCGAATCACGCGAAGGTGTCGACCCGCCCGGGGGAGCGCTGCAGCAGACGCTCTGCGCGCGCGATGCCGCCGGACGGCGCGGCTGCCGGCGCCAGCGGCGCATGATAGGCGCGCGGCTCGTGCTGCGGCTGCGGCTGCCCGCCGAATGTGCCGGTGCTCACGTTGGCGTTGCCCAGCGTGATGCCGCTGCCCGCGAGCATTTCGCGCAGTCGCGGCATGGCTGCCTGGATCGCATCGCGCACCTGGGTATGCGCGGATATGAACTGCGCGCTGGCTTGGTCATGGTTGAGCGTGAGCGTGATTTTCAGCGGGCCGAGATCGGGGGGATTCAGGTGGAGTTCCGCAACCTGGTGTCCTTGCCCCGCCATCCATACCAGCTTGTCGCCCAGACCTTGACCCCAGCCTCGGTTCCCGACGCGCGCGTCGAGCGTGGCGACCGGCACGGTGTGCGGCGCCGGCGTGATCTGAGGCGCAGCCGGGTTCGGCGCCAGCGTCGCCTGAGCAGACGCCGCGTCGCCGGCGTGGATTGTTGCCGCCTGCGTCGCTTTGTGCGGATCGACCAGCCTGGCATCGAACGCGACTTCGGACCGGATGTTGCCGGGCGATGCAACAACTGCCGCTGTGGAGGCCAGGGGCGATGTTGGATCGGACTGTGTGGCGACGTCCGCCTGAGCGGATACAAGCACGCGCGGATCTTGTGCGGGCGCTGCGGCGTCGATCCCCGGTGCCGCCACTGCCGGTGGCGCCAAGGCCTTGGCGGGCGCTGCGAGCGGCGCGGAGAACCCGGCAGCGCGTACGTGCGATGTTGCAGCCATGGCGGTCGATGCGTGGAAGGTCGGGGCGATTCCTGCCGCTGCCGACGCGGTGGGCGCGGTGGGCGCAGCGGCGGGTGCGGGCGGCGACGCGGTCATGGCGGTCGATGCGTGAAAGGTCGGGGCGATTCCTGCTGCTGTCGGCAAAGTGGACGCAGCGGCGAGTGCGGGCGGTGACGCGCTCTCGGCGCTCGATGCCTGGGCCGTCGGCGCAGTGCCGGCCGCAGCCGGCGGCGCGATGGACGCAGCGGCAAGCGCGGGCGGTGACGGGGCCACGGTGGGCAATGCCGGGGACGCCGGGGTCGTACCCGAAGGCCTCTGCGGCGGGATGGGTGCGCCCGCGAGCATGGGCGCAAACGGGATCAGTGCGGCGCACGCCTGCGCTGCCGCTGCATCGCCGGCGTTTCCGGCCTTTTTTGCCTTATCGTTCTCGGACTTGAGGCCGGACTTTGCTTTGGTGGCAGTGGCAGCAACGCTTGGTTCCCGCGTAGCGGGCTCAGCTGGAGCCAGCGCAAGTTCCTGCGCCAGCGCCGTTTGGAAGGCGGAGTCGGGGGGCTGCGCGTCTGAATCGCGCTGCGCCGAATTGGCGGATTGGAGCGCAGCGACAGCCGCAGCGGGAGTGTTCGGCGCAACAGAAAGATCGATCAAGGTGCATCCTTCGGTGAGAGCGGTAAATGGCGGAACTGAATGTGCTCGAGTGAGCGCAGACGACATGCAGGTGGTGCGCGTCTAGCTCATCTGCGCGCGCTGGCTCAGGAAACGCTTGAGCGCGAACTCGTCGTGCTCCTTCTGCTCCTGGCGCGCCTCGCGCTTGCGCTCCAGGGAAATATGGCGCTGGGAGAGTGCATCGAAGGACTTGAGCCGCCGCTGCTGCGCATGCCAGTGGCGCTGACCGGATTCGACCTGCGCCCTGGCCGCGGCCACGAGCTCGCGCTGCTGCTCGATGGCAGCGTCGATTTTATCGATGAAATCGCGGAAATTGCGCCAGCCGATGCTGTGCATGCCTGTCTGGGCGACGCGGGCGAGGCGCGAGGTGTATTCGCCGCGATACTCGATCAGCAATTGCAGCCGCTGCCGCATGTCCCGATCATGACCGTTGACGACGCCCAGTTGCATCGCAGCGGCATCGCAGTTTTCCTGCGCCAGGGCGAGCAGGGTTTGCAAGGGAAAGGGCTTGGACATAGGCTTGCTCCTTGGTTCGCTAACTCGTTATCGGCACTATTTCCGGAGGCAACAGGGCGGAAAGCTGGCTGACGCTGTCGGCATAGGGCTGGGACTCGCGCATGCCTTGCTGCAGAAAGCGCGCAAGCTGTGGCTGCAGCTGGACCGCCTGGTCCAGTGCGGGATCGTGGCCGCTGGTGTAGGCGCCGACGCTGATCAGGTCGCGGCTGCGCTGGTAGCGCGCATAGAGCGAGCGGAAGCGGCGCACTAATTCCAGCTGCTGCGCATCCACGACGTTGGGAAGCACGCGGCTGATCGAGGCCTCGATGTCGATTGCGGGATAGTGACCCTGATCGGCGAGCGCGCGCGACAGCACGATATGGCCGTCGAGAATGGCGCGCACGCTGTCGGCAATCGGATCCTGCAGGTCGTCGCCTTCGACCAGCACGGTATAGAAGGCGGTGATCGAGCCGCCGCCCTCGGTGCCGTTGCCGGCGCGCTCAACCAGTTGCGGCAGTTTCGCGAATACCGAGGGCGGATAGCCCTTGGTCACGGGAGGTTCGCCGATCGCCAGCGCGATCTCGCGCTGCGCCATGGCGAAACGCGTGAGCGAGTCCATGATCAGCAGAACATGCTTGCCCTGGTCGCGGAAATTCTCGGCGATTGCGGTGGCGTAGGCGGCGCCCTGCAGGCGCATCAGCGGGTTGGTGTCTGCTGGCGCCGCGACTACCACCGAGCGCGCCAGTCCCTCGGGCCCGAGGATATCCTCTATGAATTCCTTCACTTCGCGGCCGCGTTCGCCGATGAGTCCCACCACGATGACGTCGGCGCTGGTATAGCGCGCCATCATGCCGAGCAGTACGCTCTTGCCCACGCCGCTGCCGGCGAACAGTCCCATACGCTGCCCGCGGCCGACGGTAAGCAGCGCGTTGATCGCGCGCACGCCGACGTTCAGCGCCTCGGTAATCGGCATGCGTTCGAGCGGATTGAACGGGCGGTTCTGCAACGGCGTTCTATGCGCCGCGAGCAGGGGTCCGAGGCGGTCCAGCGGGTGCCCGGCACCGTCGAGCACCCGCCCGAGCAGGGCGTCGCCGACCGGAAACTGCTTGGCGCGATCCGAGTTGCGCCGCCTCGGACGGATGCCGCTGCCGTTCCTGGGCAGGGCCTGCGCGGTTTCGATCGGCACGACCTTTGCGCCGGGGACCAAGCCGTGGACGTCGTTGGCCGGCATCAGGAACAGCTTGTCGCCGGAGAATCCCACTACTTCGGCATCGACGGTGCTGCCGTTGGGCAAATCCACCGAGCAGCCGCTGCCGACGGCGAGTTTCAGACCGGTGGCCTCCATCACCAGTCCCGCGACCCGGGTGAGGCGTCCGCTCACCAGGACCGGACTGGTCTGGACCACTAGTTCGTCGCAGTCGCGCAGGAAACTGCGCCAGCGCTCGTTGCGGCGCGCGAGCGCGAATTCACTCGATCCAGGCATGCTCGGCTCCGACCGCGGCAGTCACGCGCTGCCAACGGCGTTCGAGGGTCGCGTCGATTTCGCACTCTGCCGCCTCGACGCGGCAGCCGCCACGGCTGGTCTCGGCGTTCTCGATGATTTCCCAGCCCGATTGTGCGAGGCGCTCACCCAGCGCGAGGCGCACCAGCGCTGCGTCCTCGGGATGCAGGATCAGGCAGGCGCGCTGGCGTGACAGCGGCAATTGGCCGAGCACCTCGTTGACCAATGGGACGATCGCCTCGGGCCGCAGCTTCAGCGCCTGCTGCAGTATCTGCTTCGCTATGCGCAGCGACAGCCCGAGCAGCTCTTCGGCCACGCGCTGGTCGAACTGGCGCGATTCCTCCGCCAGCGCATCGGCGATCTGGCACAGCCGCAGCGTTTCTGTCGCGGCGCGTGCACTGCCTTCGCGGTGACCCGCGGCGTAACCTTCCTCGTGCGCCTGCTGGTGCAGCCGTTCCAACTGCGCGGCGGTAGGCAGAATGACGGCGCTTTCGATCTCCTTCGGAGTGTCGAACGAGTCGAGTTCCCAGCGCTGGTAGGCGGTGCGCTGCTCTTTCGGAATGCCCGGACTAGACATAGGCGTCGTCGCCCTTGCCGCCGAGCACGATCTGGCCTTCGTCGGCGAGGCGGCGCACGATCTTCAGGATTTCCTTTTGTTCGGCCTCGACTTCGGACAGGCGCACCGGGCCTTTGGCGTCGAGATCGTCGCGCAGCATGTCCGCCGCGCGCTGCGACATGTTCTTGAATATTTTTTCGCGCAGTTCCTCGGAGGAACCCTTGAGCGCGACGATCAGCGATTCGGACTGGATTTCGCGCAGCAGCAGCTGCACGCCGCGGTCGTCGATATCCATGATGTTCTCGAACACGAACATTTCCTCCAGGATTCTCTGCGCCAGGTCTGCGTCGAATTCCTTGACGCTTTCGATCATCCCGCCTTCGATGTTGCCGGACATGAAGTTGAGTATCTCTGCTGCCGCGCGCACCCCGCCCATCGGGCTTTTCTTGAGGTTGTTGTTGCCCGCCAGCAGCTTGGCCAGCACGTCGTTGAGTTCCTTCAGCGCCGCGGGCTGTATCCCGTCCAGGGTGGCGATGCGCAACAGCACGTCGTTGCGCAGGCGTTCGGGGAGTTCGGTCAGGACCTCGCTCGCCTGGTCGCGGTCCAGGTGCACCAGGATAGTGGCGATGATCTGCGGGTGCTCGTTCTTGATCAGTTCGGCCACCGCCGGCGAATCCATCCACTTCAGGCCGTCGATGCCGCTGGTGTCGCCGCCGTGGAGGATGCGGTCGATGAGGTTAGCCGCCTTGTCGTCGCCGAGCGCCTTGGTGAGCACGGTGCGCAGGTATTCGCGCGAGTTCAGGCCGAGAGGGGACTTTTCCTCCGCGCTTCTGCGAAAAGCGCTGAGCACCTGTTCGACCCGGTCGCGCGTGACGTTCTTGAGGTTGGACATGGCCGTGCCCAGCTTTTGCACTTCGCGCGGGCCGAGATGCTTGAATACTTCGGTCGCGCCTTCCTCGCCCAGCGACAGCAGCAGGATGGCGCCTCGCTCGACGCCTTCCTCATTCATCGCTGGTCACCCATTCCTTGACCACGTTGGCGACCAGCTTGGGTTCGCTGCGTGCGAGCTGCTTCGCCGTGTCGAGGTTGTCGGTAAAGGCGTTTTGGCGCGGAAGGGAAGCGTTGGCCTCGGCCACGGGCAGCGCGGGCGCAGGCAACCGCACTTCGGACAGCTTGGTGAGCAGCGGGCGCAGCACGCCTAGCACCAGGAACAGCACCAGGCCGGCGATCAGTAGGTTTCTGCCCACGTCCCTGGCCGTGGCGATGGTTTCGGGCTGCTTCCACAGCGGCACCTCCGGGACCGGCACGACGTCCGGCACCGAGAATGCGCTGTTGGTAACGTTGAGCGAATCGCCGCGCGTCTGGTTGTAGCCCATGACTTCCTTCACCAGCGCGTTGATCTGCGTCATTTCCTCGCGCGCGAGCGGCTTGTACGCGACTTTGCCGTCGGCATCGGTCACCTTGCGATAGTTGACCACCACGGCGACCGACAGCCGTTTGATCGTGCCTACGGGCTGGCGCGTGTGCCGGATGGTCTTGTCGACTTCGTAATTGACAGTGGAGTCGCGCCGCGTGTTGGTCGGTAACGCACTCGCTCCCGCCGCGGGCGTCGCGCTTGCCGCAGCGTTGCCGCTCTGCCGGCCCGAGGCGGGCGCCTGGCCGGGCGCGGCCGGAGCCGCGGCAGCCGGCGCATTGATCGGCGCCGTGGCATTTCCGGGGGGCTGATTGCTCAGCGCCCCCGGCACCCCGCCGGCCGTTGCGCCGACGCTGTCGCTGGATTCGCTGGTTTGCTTGCTGAGTACGGCCGCCGGAGCCGACTGGTTCGGGCCGTAGATCTCGGCGACGTTCTCGCTCTGGGTGAAATCCATGTCCGCGGTCACCTGGGCGATCGCGTTGTTCGGTCCGGTGATAGGCGCGAGGATAGCTTCGATGCGCTTGACGAAACTCTGCTCGACCTCGCGCCGGTACTTGAATTGCCCCGGGTCGAGCCCGGCGCCGCTGCCGTCCTGCGAGGTCAGCAGATTGCCGTTCTGGTCGACCACAGTGACGTTTTTCACCGACAGGTCGGGAATGCTGCTCGACACCAGATGCACGATGGCGTTGACCTGGCCTGCGTCCAGGCTACGGCCCGGATTCAGGCCCAGCAGCACCGACGCGGTCGGCTTTTGCTGGTCGCGCACGAACACCGAGGGCTTGGGGATGGCGAGCTGCACGCGCGCGCTTTGCACCGCCGACAGCGACTGGATCGTGCGCTCCAGTTCGCCCTCGAGCGCGCGCTGGTAATTGACCTGCTCCAGAAATTGGCTGGTGCCGAGTTTTTGCGTATCCATCAACTCGAATCCGACCACGCCCCCCTTGGGCAGGCCCTGGCCAGCCAGGCGCAAGCGCACCTCGTCCACCTCGTTCGCCGGAACCATCAGCGCGTCGCCGCCGGCGGCGAATTTATAGGGTACGTTCATCTGCTGCAGCGAGTTGATGATCGCGCCGCCATCCTGGTCGGATAGATTGGAAAACAGCACGCGGTAATCCGGGGTCCGGCTCCACATCCATCCACCGACGAGCAGCGCGACCACGGCCGCGAGCGCGACCAGCAGCCCGAATTTTTGCTGTAGCGGGATCATGCCGAACACTTGAACAGGGGATGCAGATACCTGGGTGTTTCCTATTGCCATGATCGTTTGCCTGCTGTGTTGCCGGCGGCGGAGTGTGCCAGAGTCCGGTTCATGTTTATCGCCATCCTGGTTCGGGCCCCGATTCGGGGTCTGAGGCGATTATGGGCAAAGCGCCGCGCGTCAAACCGGCAAGAAGAGGGCATTTGTCCGCCTTTATCGCCGGTCGGGGTGAATTTCCCCGGTGCTAGTCTGTGATCCGTCAAAACAGGGAAGGACGCCACCCGCCGCACAGGCGACGCACAAACATGGCACAGGCCAGCACACTTGTCGGCTCGCAGCAACTGGAACAGGCGTTCCAGCTGTTCGACATGGCGTCCGCGGAGCTGTGCCTTGCCTACGAGGACCTGCGCCGGCAGGTGCGGGACCTGACACGGGAACTTGCGTTCACCAACGCCGCGCTGCAGTGCCGGTTCGACAGGCTGCAGTCCACGCGCCGCATGCGCGCCGATTGCGAGCAGGTGGGAGTGGAAGATCTGCTGCGCGAGGCATTCGAAACCATCGAGCCGCGGGCGCTGGCGAGCGGAGTACTGATCGAGATCAGAGACGAGACCGCCGGCTGCATGCTGCGTGCGGACCGGCCGGCGCTCCTTGGCGCCGTGCTCGGTCTGCTGGACAACGCCTTGCAGGCCTGTGCTCCGGGCGGGCGCATATGCCTCGCAGCGAGCGCAGCCGACGCCGAACTCGCGCTTTGCGTGAGCGACACCGGTGCCGGCATCGCGCCCGAGGTGCGGGCGCGGCTGTTCGAGCCGTTCTTCACCACGCGCATCGAAGGCGCCGGGCTGGGACTGGCCATGGTGCGCGTCGTGGCCGAGGCGCACGGGGGCATCGTCAGCGTGCGCTCCGACAGCGGCGCGGGCAGCGAATTCGCGCTGCATCTGCCGCTGGCGGCTGCGGCCGCAACGGAAGCGCCCACAGTTGCGCACAGCGTGCAAATGACATCGCTGCCACTTGCAGACATTGGCATAAGGAGAGCCTCATGGATACCAGCGCTATAGACAATCTGCTCGGCCAGATGCGCGCGGCGGCGGCGATCGTCGATCAGCCGGCACGGGCGTCGGCCGCCCCGACGGCAGGAACGGATTTCGCCGCGGTGCTCAAGCATACGCTCGACGCGGTCAACGGCACACAGGTCGAGGCCACGCGCCTCGCGCGCGACTTCGAACTCGGCGCGCCCAACGCGAACCTGAACGACGTCATGATCTCGGTGCAGAAGGCCAACATCTCGTTCCAGGAGATGGTGCAGGTGCGCAACCGCCTGGTCTCGGCCTATCAAAGCATTATGAACATGCAGGTCTAGCGCGAACGGCGCCATGACGACGATCAGCGCATTGAAGTCGAAAGTCGGAGCGGGCCGGCCCGCGGGCTGCGACTGCGGATACCTGCACGCATGAGAGCCGCTGTGCCGCCGGCAATGCAGGCATCGCTCGATCCGCCGGATTGGAGCGCGCTGCGCGCGCAAGGACATCGCATGCTCGACGACATGTTCGATTACCTGGAGCATCTTCGCGAACGGCCGGTGTGGCAGCCGATCCCGCAAAATGTCCGCGCGCGCTTGCAGGAAGCGCTGCCCAGGGGGCCGAGCGATCTGGCGCAGGTGCATCAGCAGTTCATGCGCGACATCCTTCCATTCGGCGTCGGTAACGCGCATCCCGGCTTCATGGGCTGGGTTCAGGGCGGCGGGACCCCGGTCGGCATGCTGGCGGAGATGCTGACCGCGGGCTTGAATGCAAACGTCGGCGGGCGCGACCAGATTCCGATCGAAGTGGAGCGGCAGGTCACGCGCTGGATGTGCGAGCTGTTCGGCTTCCCCGACACGGCGAGCGGCCTGTTCGTGACCGGTACCTCCATGGCCAACCTGATCGGCGTGCTCGTCGCACGCACCAAGGCGATCGGCGCGAGCGCGCGCCGCCGGGGCGTCGCTGCAAGCGGCAGGCGGCTTACGGCTTACACTTCCGCCGGCGCGCATGGCTGCATTGCGCAGGCGATGGAATTGTCGGGCCTGGGCAGCGATGCGCTGCGCATGATCCCGGTGAACGAGCGCTTTGAGATCGATATCGAGGCGCTGGAGCGCGCGATCGCGGCCGATCGCAGGGTCGGATGCACGCCTTTCCTTGTCGCAGGCACGGCGGGCACGGTCGATGTCGGCGCGATCGACGCGCTCGATGCGCTGGCGGACATCGCCCAAAGGGAAGGGATCTGGTTTCACGTCGACGGGGCTTACGGCGCGCTCGGCATGCTCGCCGCGGATATCGCACCGCGGCTCGCCGGCATCGAGCGCGCGGACTCGGTCGCCTTCGATTTCCACAAGTGGGGCCAGGTGCCCTACGACGCCGGCTTCATCCTGGTCCGGGACGCGACGCTGCATCAAAGCGCGTTCGCCTCGCCTGCGGCATATCTCAGGCGCGAGGCCCGCGGCATGGCGGCCGGATCTCCCTGGCCCTGCGACTTCGGGCCCGACCTTTCGCGCGGCTTCAGGGCGCTCAAGACCTGGTTCACGCTCAAGGTCTACGGTGCCGAGGCGCTCGGGCGCGCGATAGCGGGTACCTGCGCGCTTGCGCGCTACCTGGCGCAGCGCATCGCGGCCTCGCCGCAGCTGGAACTGCTCGCTCCGGTTGCGCTGAACATCGTCTGCTTTCGCTACCGCTGCGCCGACGCCGACCGCGTCAACGCGAACATCGTGGTCGCGCTGCAGGAGTCCGGCCTGGTCGCGCCGTCGTCCACCACAATCAACGGGCGCTTCGCGATTCGCGCCGCGATCGTCAACCACCGCACCAATGCCGGCGACATCGATACGCTAATAGAGGCCGCGATTGCGTTCGGCACGCGCGAGAGCGCACCACTAAGAGGCCGTAGCTCCTTACGGGCCGACTTAGGGGAGCACGAGGGGAAGCGTCCTCTCGTTTTGTTACCTACTCTCAGGAAGGCCTCATGAACGCAAGCACTGCGCAATCCCGGCTCGACCATTCCGACGCCTGCGAACCGCTGATCGGTCTCGCGCCCTTGATGACCATGGCGTTTTCCGGCGTCGATCTCGCGCCGCTCGGTGCGCGCCTGATCGAGCGTGCGGGTTCCGCTGCCGGCGACGCCAACGCCTTGATGGACCTTTCGACTCTTTTGCAGTTGCGCGGCAACAAGGACGTCGGACTCGCGGCGCAGGGCCAGGCGCTGCAAGCGCAGCAGCTCTACCGCCGGTCGGCTCCAGGCGGCGCGGCCGCGATCCGGCTGCTTGCGATCATGGCGCCCGGCGACCTGATGGCGAACACGCCGCTCGAGTTCCTGGTGCAGGACAGCGACGTCGCACTCGAGATGCTCTACATCGTGCCCGGGCAGCCGTTCCCGCCGCCGATCCCGGAGCACGACATCGCGTTCGTCGCCGTATGCGAATCCGAACCGAACCGGCCGCTGCTGCGGCGACTCGGAGAATTCCTGCAATCCTGGCCGCGCCCGGTGTGCAACCTGCCGGACCGGATCGGGCGCACTGCGCGCGAAACCGCGCATGCCCTGCTGGCGACGGTGCCCCAAATCTGCATGCCGCCCTCGGCACGGGTGGACCGATGTACGCTGGAGCGGATCGGCCGCGGGGAGCTGGCGCCCGGCGCCGTTCTCGCAGACGGCTGTTTTCCGCTGATCGTCCGCCCGCTCGACTCGCATGCCGGGCACGGCCTGATGAAAATCGATCGTGCGCAAGACGTCGCGGAGTATCTCTGCGCCATGCCGGAGGGCGAATTCCACATCGCGCGCTTTGTCGACTACCGCAGCGCCGACGGCCTGTTCCGCAAGTACCGCGTGGTCCTGATCGGCGGCCGTGCATACGCCGGCCACATGGGGATATCGGATCACTGGATGATCCATTACCTGAACGCGGGCATGGGCGAAAGCGCCGAAAAACGCGCGCAGGAAGAGCGCTTCATGCGCAGCTTCGACGAGGACTTCGCGCGGCGCCATGCCGCCGCGTTCGGCGCGATCGCCGAGCGCATAGGACTGGACTACCTGGTGATCGATTGCGGCGAAACCGCGGACGGAAAGCTGCTGGTGTTCGAAGTCGACCCCGGTGCGGTCGTGCACTGCATGGATCCGGCCGATCTGTTCCCCTACAAGCATGCGCAAATGCGCAGGGTGTTCGAAGCATTTCGCGAGCTGCTATCCAGCTCGATTCGAGCCAATGGCCAAGGACACGCTCGGCGCGAGCCAGTGAATGCCGGCGCGCGGGGAGCGAGCATCGAATGAACCATGAAGCGTACCGGCTGGAAGGCGGCACACAGGGGGAAGCACAGCCGTCATGGCCGGCGAAGCTGAAACCGGGAAGAAACGACCGCTGCCCTTGCGGCAGTGCGAAAAAATACAAAAATTGTTGCCAACGCAAACTGGCCGCGCCTTCTGCATCTCGGGCTGCGAAGCACAATAGCGGTGCTGCGGCGCCAGGCATCGGCGCGCCGGGCAAAGCGCCGAGCGCCGCCGAAACGAAGCAGATCATGGCCCTGGCTGTTGCGGGGCGCTATGCGGAACTGGAAGCCAGGGCGCGCATGCTGATCGAGCAGTATCCGGATTCCGGGTTTGGCTGGAAGGCATTGGGCGCAGCGCTGCACCTGCAGGGCAAAGACGCCGTGTCGGCCCTGCAAAAGTCGATCGAGCTCATGCCCGACGATGCCGAAGCGCACAATAATCTGGGCACCGTCTTCAAGGATCTCGGACAACTCGACAGTGCGGCGGAGAGCTGCCGCCGGGCGCTGGAGATCAGTTCCGATTTCGCCTTGGCGCACAGCAACCTGGGGGATGTCCTGCAGCTCTCGGGGCAGCTCGATGGCGCGGTGGCGAGCTTTCGCCGGGCGCTGGAACTCAATCCCGATTGCGTCGACGCGCACAGCAGCCTGCTGTTCTGCCTCAGTCACGACGAAGCAATGGATGCGGCGACGCTGTTTGCCGAACACTGCCGCTTTGGCGAGCAGTTCGAAGCGCCGCTGCGGGCGCATTGGCCGCAACACGCCAATTCGCGCGACCCGGAGCGCGTGCTGCGGATTGGTTTCGTTTCACCGGATTTGCGCAACCATGCGATGGCGGTCTTCATCGAACCCGTCCTTGCCGAATTGTCGAGTTACCCAGAATTGTCGCTGCACGCCTATTACAACCATGCCGTCGAAGATGCCGTCACGCAGCGTCTGCGCGGGTATCTCAGGCATTGGTCCCCGGTCGTAGGACTGTCGGACGAAGCCTTGGCGCAGAAGATTCGCGCGGACGGCATCGACATCCTGATCGATCTTTCGGGTCACACGGACAAACATCGCCTACTGACCTTTGCCCGCAAGCCGGCGCCAGTGCAAGCGAGTTGGATGGGTTACCCGGGGACCACGGGTCTGCGCGCCATGGATTACTACCTGACGGACAGACTCTTTTTGCCGCATGAGCAATTCGCCGGCCAATTCACGGAAGCGTTCGTGTATCTGCCGGCCAGTGCGCCGTTCATGCTGGCGAAGGATGGTCCTGCGGCGAATGCGCTGCCAGCCTTGAGCAAGCGCCATATGACGTTTGGCAGCTTCAATCATTCGATCAAAATCAGCCGGTCGGTCATCGCCTGCTGGGCGCAGCTGCTGCGGGCCCTGCCCGACGCCAGAATGTTGCTGGGAGGCATGGACCGGGCTGGCGAACACGATACATTGATCGAATGGTTTGCAGATCAAGGCATCGCGCGCGAGCGCCTGAGTTTCCATGCGCGTTGCAGCATGGATTGCTACCTGAGCCTGCATCATCAGGTGGACGTGTGTCTGGACACCTTTCCTTACAACGGCGGCACCACGACCCTCAATGCGCTCTGGATGGGGGTGCCTACACTGGTCTTGGCGGGCGGCACGGCCGCGTGCAGAACAGGCGCCGCGATTCTCGGCCATGTGGGCCTGGAGGCGTTTGTCGCTCATGATACGGCTGAATTCGTGCAGAAGGGCTTGTCCTGGGCCGGCAATCTTGCAGCGCTGTCCGACATCCGAGCGGGGTTGCGGCAGCGCCTTGCGACCTCGGTGATCAATCAGCCGGAGGTAGTTGCCTCGGGCCTGCAACAGGCCTTGCGCATCATGTGGCGCCGATGGTGCGCGGGCTTGCCGGCGGAATCGTTCGAAGTGACGCGAGAAGAAGTGGCCGATGCGAGCCCGGAACCAGGCCAGACCAAGCCGCAAACGATATCGCCGATCTATGTGACACAACCGCTGTTGCCATCTTTGGAAGAATTCATCCCTTATCTGCAAAAAATATGGGACAGCAAGTGGCTGACCAACAATGGCCCCTTCCACCAGCAGCTGGAGCAGGCATTGTGCGATTATCTGGGTGTCAAGCACGTCGCCTTGTTTACCAGCGGCACCGTAGCTCTCATCACCGCCCTACAGGCCTTGCGCATTACAGGCGAGGTCATCACCACACCCTACTCGTTCGTGGCGACTGCCCACTCGCTGCTGTGGAACGGCATCAAACCGGTATTCGTGGACGTCGACCCGATCACGCTCAATCTGGACCCGGATCGGATCGAAGCGGCGATAAGCCCGCAAACCACCGCCATCATGCCGGTGCACTGCTATGGTCATCCCTGCGACGTGGATCGCATCGCAAATGTCGCCGATAACTACGGACTGAAAGTCATCTACGACGCAGCGCAGGCCTTTGGCGTGCAATGCCATAACGGCAGCGTGCTCAACCACGGCGACCTGTCGGTGCTCAGTTTCCACGCCACCAAGGTGTTCAACACCTTCGAAGGCGGCGCCATCGTCTGCCACGATGCCAAGACCAAACAGCGCATCGATCACCTGAAGAACTTCGGCTTCGTGGACGAGGTGACGGTAGTCGCGTCAGGCATCAACGGCAAAATGAGTGAAATCAACGCCGCCTTCGGTTTGCTGCAACTGAAAGGTATCGACGAGGCCCTGCAAAAGCGCAGCGCGGTCGATGCCCGCTACCGCCGGGCCCTGGCCGGCATCAAGGGCATCCATTGCCTGTCGGCTTCCAGCGGGAACAGGTCCAACCACGCCTACTTCCCGATTCTGGTGCAGCCCGACTATCCGCTCAGTCGCGATGTGTTGTACCAAAAAATGCGGGATCGGGACATTTTTGCGCGGCGCTATTTCTATCCGTTGATAAGCGATTTCCCGATGTACCGGAGAATGCCGTCGGCCGCGCACGCGAATCTGCCGGTGGCGAGGAAGGTGGCCGAACAGGTGATCTGTTTGCCGATCCACCCTGCGCTGACCGATGAGCAGGTCGATTCGATAGCTGCGCTTATCGCATCCTGAATGAATGGGCAATGACAAGTCTTGCGGTCATGCAGCCGTATTTCCTGCCTTACATCGGCTATTTCCAGTTGATCGGGGCGGTCGACGTGTTCATCGTGTACGACAACATCAAGTACACGAAGAAGGGCTGGACCAACCGCAATCGCATGTTGCGCGACGGCAAGGACGTCCTGTTTTCGCTGCCGCTGAAAGGCGATTCGGACTCCCGGGATGTCTGCGAACGGGAGCTGGCGGCGAATTTCCACCGCGAAAAGCTGCTCAGGCAGCTCATCAGCGGCTACCGGCGCGCCCCATACTTCGCCAAGACTTTCCCGCTGATCGAGCAGATCGTGCGGTATGCGGATACGAACCTGTTTCGTTTCGTGCACCACTCCATCATCAGGATCTGTCAGCACCTTGGAATCGAGACGGAAATCAGGAAGTCATCGGACATCGCCATCGACCACGACCTGAAGAATCAGGACAAGGTGCTCGCGCTGTGTGCGGCGGTCGGCGCGAGCAGCTATTTGAACGCCATCGGCGGCATGGATCTGTATTCAAGACAGGCATTCCGGGGGAGGGGCATCGAATTGAAATTCATCAGATCGAAATCATTCGAGTATGCGCAGCTCGGCGACGCGTTCGTGCCCTGGCTGTCCATCATCGACGTGATGATGTTCAATTCTGCAGAAGCAATTGCCGCAGCCGTAAATGATGGTTTTGACCTGGTCTAGGTCGGCAGCGTTGGCGGCCGCATCGACTTCACACGCGAGCGGGAAAGAGGCTGGAGGAGCGATGGTGAGCGAGAGAGAAGTGCAGCACCTGGAGTCCATCACGCCCTTCTACAGGGAAGGGGACCGCATGGATGAGTTGTTGATCGAACGCGAGATGGACATTGTCCGGCGATTCTGCCAGGGCGAGGGCAAATGGGTGCTCGAAGTCGGATGCGGGAATGGCTATTCGACGCGGCGGCTATCGGAGATCTTCGGCAATCTGGAGGTGATAGAACCGTCAAAGGGCAATATCGCGTTATTGAGAGAGAGCTTGCCCGACGTAAGCTGTCACAACCTGTTGCTGGAGAATTTCAGCTCGGGCAGGAAGTTCGATTACATTTTCTTCCTCAACGTCATCGAGCATGTGGAAGACCCGGTTGGGTCGCTGAGGCAGCTGGCCAGCCTGCTAAAGGATGAAGGATTGATCTTCATCTCCGCGCCCAACTGCATGTCCCTTAACCGGCGAGCCGGCTACCGGATGGGATTGCTGCAGAGCTACGATACCTTGGCGCCGAAGGACCTGCTGGTGGGGCACAGGCGGCTTTATACCAAAAACATGCTGGAGGATCATTGCGATCAGGCATGTTTGCGGGTGGTGGAGCTCAAGGGCCTGTACCTCAAGCCGCTTTCGGAAAAGCAGATGATCGAGCTGGGAGACGACGTCGTCAATGCGTTTCACCTGCTTGGAGAGGATGTTCCGGAATACTGTGCGAGCCTGCTGGCGATTGCAACAAAGAAGCACTATTGAACTGACCCGCCGATCGATCGCGCGAGCGCGCGGCTGCGGCCGGGATTCCTGCTGCGAAGATGACGAGACACTCTGGATGGGGAAACAGCTGGCATCATGATGTTCAGGTGGGAAAAAATGGGCCGGGTTTTCGACCCGACTGCGGTCGTCGGCCGCTCCTGGCTCCGGGAGTTCGCCCAAGCGCCGGCCACGCTCGTATTCGACGATTTCGTGCGGGTCTATTTTTCCTGCCGCCCGCCGGCCGACCGAAATGGGCAGTATGTCAGCTATTCGGCCTATGTCGATCTGGACAGGGCGAACCTGATGCAGGTGGTGGGAATGGCCGATGCCCCGATCATGGGACTCGGCGATCTGGGAACGTTTGACGAATTCGGCGTTTACCCGGTATCGGTGATACGCGACGGCGACCGGGTTCTAGCCTATTACGGCGGATGGGCCCGATGCGAGTCCGTTCCCTTCACGGTAGCGATTGGAGCCGCCGAAAGCCGCGATGGTGGCGTCAGCTTTTTCAGGCTCGGGAAAGGACCGCTTCTTGCGAGCAACGCAAGCGATCCGTTTGTCCTCAGCGGCCCAAAGGTTCGCAGATTCGGGGATCTTTGGTACTTGTGGTACGTCGCAGGTACGGCGTGGCTCGAGAACGACGGCAAACCGGAAGCGGTGTACAAGATACGCATGGCCACATCGACGGACGGCCTGCATTGGTCGCGAACTGGCAGGAATCTGCTGGAGAACCGACTGGAAGCCAACGAGTGCCAGGCGAGTCCGGACGTGTTCCATTACCGCGACCGCTATCACATGTTCTTTTGTTACAAATACAGCCTCGATTTCAGAAACAATCACCGCGGATATCGAATCGGCTATGCGGTTTCGGACGACCTGCTGACATGGGCCAGGGATGACGCCGAGGCCGGCATCGATATCTCTGCCTCGGGCTGGGACGACCAGTCCATAGCCTACCCCCACGTGTTCGAACTCGACGGCAGCCTGTACATGCTTTACCTGGGCAACCAGGTCGGACGCTACGGCTTTGGCCTCGCAAAGTCGGTGCCACAGGCGGAGGCGGCGGATTGCAGATGAAATGGCGACGGCTGGGCAGAATTCTTGATCCATCCGAGGTCAAGCTGATCGACGGCCAGTGTGGCTATGCTCAATCGCCTCAAGCGCTGCCGTTCGATGACTTCGTGCGAGTGTATTTTTCGACCAGGATTCGGGACCGTCACGGCATGTTCGTATCGCAGGTCGCGTATGTCGATTTCGACCGGGACTTTTCCAGGATCGTCGATCACTCACGGGAAGCGGTGATTCGACTCGGCCGGCTTGGAAGCTTCGACGAACACGGCATATTCCCGATGAACCTGTTGCGGGTTGGCGAGAAGGTCTATGCATTCACCACCGGATGGAGCCGGCGGCGGTCGGTGGCGGTCGATGCGGCGATCGGGCTGGCCGTGAGCTCCGACGGTGGCGTGACTTTCGAGAAGTATGGCGATGGCCCGATATTTTCGGCATCGCTCGATCAGCCGTTTCTGGTCGGCGATGCATTCGTCGCGCTGTTCAACGATGAGTTTCACATGTGGTATATCTATGGTACCAAGTGGATAAGGCATTCATCCAATGAGCAGCCCGAGCGCGTTTATAAGATAGGGCACGCACGGTCCATGGATTGCATCGACTGGGTGCGGTCCGACCACCGGGTAATTGCCGACAAACTCGGTAGCGATGAATGCCAGGCGCTGCCGACCGTAGTGCGGTTCAACGACCGGTATCACATGTGGTTTTGCTACCGTCACGCGACCGACTTTCGCTCGAATCCCGCACGCGGATACAGGATAGCGTATGCATCGTCCGAGGATATGGTCTCCTGGCGGCGAAACGACGAGGATGCCGGGATTGATCTGTCTCCGAACGGATGGGATTCGGAAATGCTTTGCTATCCCCACGTATTCCACCATGCGGGAAAACTCTGGATGCTCTATAACGGGAACGAATTCGGACGTTTCGGCTTTGGGCTGGCCGTTCTGGAGGATTGCTAGGCCTGCATTGCGCGCCGAGGGGAAATGAGTGCAGGCGCGCCGGTTCGCGACGGCGGAGAGTTTGCGTGGCTAGGCAATAAAATGGGGAGGAGCGATGAACATTAAGGGCAAGACCTTGATCCTGAGAGCCGTCGAGGAAGGCGATCTGGCGGCGCTGCACCGATGGGCAAACGACGCCGAAACCCAGGACGTGATCGGCAATGTTCATTTCCCGAGTTCGATGGACTTCCACAAGGCCTGGTTCCAGAACTTGAAGAACGACCCGCTGAATCAGCGTCTGGCGATCGACGCGCCCGGGCTCGGAATCATAGGGATTTCCAGCATCATCAACATCGACTGGCGCAACAACCACGCATGGCATGGGGTAATGCTGGGCGATGTCGATACCCGCGGCAAGGGATATGGAGCCGAAGCCGTCATGACCACAATGCGCTACGCATTCGAGGAAATGCATCTGGAGCGGCTGGATGGCTCGATTATCGAGTCCAACGAAGGCTCGTATGCCTTTTATTGCGGGAAGCTGGGCTGGAAGGAGGAAGGGCGGCAGAGAGGTTGGTATTACAGAAAGGGGCGTTATTGGGACCGGATCATGGTCGGTATCACAAAGAGCGACTATTTCGATCTTGTCGAACGTACCGGGTATTGGGCTTAGTCGACCGGCGGTGGCTGCCCGGAATCCGCGCCGCACCGCCGCAGCTGTCGAACAGGATGGACCAGCAATGAGCGCAACAGGGAAGAACAGGGAACTCGTACACGATACGGCAAGCTCTGAACGTGACAAGTACGCTTACAGCTTCGATCTCGATGTAATGCACCCCTGCATGATCAAGTCCTTCGAGCCCTTCTTCCGCAAGGGGCGTTTGCTTGAATTGGGCAGTTTCGAGGGCGACTTCACCGCAAGACTCCTGCCCTACTTCGACGATCTTACCTGTGTCGAGGCGTCAACTGACGCCATCGCCGAAGCGAGGCGCAAACTCGGGGACAAGGCGAAGTTCGTCAACTCGCCGTTCGAGCAGGCGAAACTGCCGGGGCGCTACGAAAATATCGTGATGACCCACGTGCTGGAACATCTGGATGATCCGGTACCGATCTTGAGGCGGATCAATGAGGAGTGGCTAGCCGAGGACGGCGGCTTCTTCTTGGTATGTCCCAATGCGAACGCGGCCTCCAGACAGATCGCGGTCAAGATGGGCTTGATTCCCCACAATACAGCAGTAAGCCCGGCCGAAGCCGGACATGGCCACCGGCGCACCTACACCCTGGACACCATGGAGGCAGATGCCGTTGCCGCCGGATTGAAGGTGGTGCACCGATCCGGCATCTTCTTTAAGGCGCTTGCGAACTTCCAGTGGGATCGTCTGCTGCAGACGGACATCGTCTCCCGGGAGTATCTCGATGGATGCTACAAACTGGGTCAGCAATATCCCGATCTGTGTTCGAGCATCTACTTGCTGTGCCGAAGAGCCGATGGCGCCTAGCATGCGGGACACCAATCGCGATGGCGTTTCGGGCGAGTCCGGGCGATTGAATCCGCGCGCGAGCGGAAACGGACATGGCGCCCGACACGTGCTGATTTTTCCGGGCGGCATGCCGCGCTCGCTGGAGTATCTGCGCAAATGCCTGCGCGCAGGATTGCCGGTCGTCGGCGCTTCGTCATTGAATTACGATGTTGCGAGCGGGCAATACCCTTCATGGCTGCGTCTGCCCTATATCAACCAACCCGAGTTCGACCATGCGCTTCGGCAGGCGATTCAGGAGCTCGATATAGGCGGCATCTATACGCCCAACCCCGTGGTATGGAACTACTTGCACCGCACTCTGCGAGACATCGCTCCGGACGTGAATCTGGTCAATGACTCGCCGGTGAATGAGGCCTTGGCCGGCTACCGTGCGGCCCGTGCCCACGCGCGCGCCCTGCTCGAACGGCCGCTGCCGCTGGCCTCGCGCCTCCCGGCCAAGCCGGCGATCGCGGAAGTCGAACTGGCGGCCCTGTTTCGCCACGCGGACTTGATTCCTGGCATGTGCGACCACGAAAAAATCTGCGCCCTGCACGAGGTTGCGCGTCACAGCGTATCCGGAGACCTCGTGGAAATCGGCAGCTGGTGGGGAAAATCGGCCTTCGTCCTGGCCAGGTTGGCCAGCTGCTACGAAATCGGGAATTTATTGTGTGTCGATCCGTGGTCGAACCAGCATTTGGTGCAGCATGACAGCCATGGCCTAGTGGACAGCGGGTCCGCGCAAGTGGATGCAGCCGAAGCGCTGGCTGTTTTCGAAATCAGCCTGCTTGCATTCAATTCAAATCATGTGAATTACTTGCGCATGCCCTCGATCGACGGGGCGAGGCATTATCTCGAACAGCGGAGCGCCGCGACCGCGGCATTTGGCACGACGCCCTATAGCGGCCATATCGCGATCCTACATATCGACGGCAATCACGCCTATGCCGAGGTCAAATCCGATATTGCCTCCTGGAGTGGCATGGTCGCCCGCGGCGGCTGGATTATTCTTGACGACTACATTTGGCCGTTTGGTGACGGACCGCGCAGGGCCGGCGATGAATTCCTGGCGGAGCATGGCAACAGAATAGATCTCGCATTCGTGATGGGTAGCGCCTTGTTTATTCAACTATCGCCATCGGCCAGCCAAAATTGCCGCTCCAGCGGGGTTCCGCGTGAATGCTGAATGGCCGCGAACAGTTCGCAATCCCCAGGGGATGGCGGCATTTGGCCGCATCGCTGCATTGCGCGGCCTCAGCGCCCGCCGGCCCGGTCCTTGCGCTCGCGCTCCAGCCTGCTGATGTAGCGCTGGATCAGGGCCCGGTCGCGCTCGCGCATGCCGATGAACTCGCATCCCGCGCGCCGGTGCTTGGCGCCGTTTCGGAACGTGACCTCGAACGTACTGCGTACTTCGATGTCGGTGGTCACTTCGCCCAAATCGGGCAGTCGAATGCGGCAGTTTCTGAAGCGCGCCCCGGTCTCGATTCCCGCCGGTTCGGTGAAGTCGATGACGGAAATGCCGCCGCAGCTGATATCGACGATGGTCACTTCGGCAGTCGCCTGCGGCCGCGCGCGCAGCGGCGGAATCCTGCACAGCAGCGGCCGCGTAAGCGGGG
>Ga0307377_10001475_pt1 | contig 29631 bp, 51 predicted proteins | sample TR3MG_FD_202535 | JGI IMG/M metagenome (GOLD analysis project Ga0307377, IMG submission 202535) | Soil microbial communities from Risofladan, Vaasa, Finland - TR-3 | ecosystem: Environmental > Terrestrial > Soil > Coastal area > Acid sulfate soil | place: Finland: Risofladan, Vaasa | collected... | reverse complement strand
TAAAATGTAAGCGTTGTGGGCGCAGTTGGATACCAAGAACATTGAAGCCAAAGCAATGCCCAAGTTGTAAATCGCTGAAGTGGGATACACCAAAGAGGATAAAAGAGGAACTGGCGAGCAAGGCATAAGAACGATGGACACTAGCGAAACTTATATAAAGATGAGTGATTGCCCTGAGATACAGGAAGCTATGCCCATATTTTCCAAGCGATTAACTTCCTTCTTTTGGTATAGGGATGAACAACATCAATCAGGCATTGTATCAATTAGGGGCTGGGACAACATAACGACTGCGACATGGGAATATATCTGGCTGCCACGCATAGACCAGTTGCAGGAGATAATGAGTGAATCACTATGGGAAATGATTGATAAGTTTGCTGACTGGCTACCTATTGGCAATAGTGTAGAATATGGAGTAATAGGTAGTGTTTGCTGGGCGAAGCATAAGGAATATACCAGTCAATTTACCTCAATGGAACAACTCTGGCTTGCCTTTGTAATGAAAAAGAAATATAACAAGATTTGGAATGGCGAAGAATGGGTTGTTCAAGAAGTTTATGTCAAAATATCATCTGGTGATATTGATAATTCATCAAATAGATTATGATAGAAGGAAAACTTGACAAATAAAATGATGGGTTTTAAGATTATTTTAATGGAGGAGAATGGGAGTGAGCCGTTGGGGACTCGAACCCCAGACACCCTGATTAAAAGTCAGGTGCTCTACACAAAATATCCCGCCTAAATGAAAGAGCATCCAATTATCTTTTCTACCGAAATGGTCAAAGCTATCCTAGAGGGTAGAAAGACTATGACTAGAAGGGTGATTAAGCCACAGCCTAAAGTAGATGGTGTTACAACTTTTTATAAAAATGCCCTCATCGGAGCTATTCTCACAGCCTGCCCCTATGGTCAAGTAGGCGATAGGCTTTGGTGCAAAGAGACTTGGTTTCCAAATCACCTTGACTGGCGAGAGAGGCACAATATCTCTGACGTTGATTACAAGGCTGACTACGATGGGCGAGGTTCATTCTACGAGGATGGCGATCCATCTTGGCGACCCTCAATCTTCATGCCCCGATGGGCTTCAAGGATAGACTTAGAGATTACCGATATAAGAGTGGAGAGGTTGCAGGAGATAATTTCGGGTGATTGCTTAGCAGAGGGTATTCTGGCTAGTTGTGATGATGGGATTGGAGTGCAAGGAATGGAATTAGATTATAAATTCAGCAAACTTTGGGATTCCCTCAATGCCAAGCGAGGCTATTCTTGGGAATCTAATCCATTTGTATGGGTAATTGAATTCAAAAGACAAATCTCCACTGAGCAAACTCCCGAAAGACTAGAGGGGATAGGATATGTTCCTAAAAGCGTTGACTTTAATAGTTCGCATTTGATACACTCCCACAGGGCTTTTTTTGCCCAAGGGGGTGGTTCAAATGTTCAAGATTTAATCTGTATTAATCCCGCACATTCAAAAATAAATAAAGGAGGCGGTAGCCTTGAGGACTTCACAGATAGTGGACAGCTTCATGGCAGACTGCAGGTTAAGAGGACTTTCGCCAAGGACTCTCGAAACTTACGGCTACCATCTGAAGCGTCTTAATATGCTATCCCCAATATTCCCGCCAAAGCCTGACATTATACAGCAGTTCCTAGCGGATGTCAAGGGTATATATACTGCTGATTCCTTTTATCGCACATTTTCGGCTGTAGATAACTACGGTCATACACGATTCAACACTTCCAACTTCATGAAATTCGTTACCCGCCCACGCATACCGAAGATTATCATGCCTACGGTCTCCAATACCCAATTAAGTGTATTAGCATGGAGACTAGAGATTGCTTCGCCCAGAGATAGGGCAATTATAACTCTATTTATAGATTGTGCTATCCGTAGTGGCGAGGCTTCCAACCTTAAATTCGATGATATTAAAGAAGATACCATTATTGTTCATGGCAAGACAGGATACAGGTTTGTTCCTATTTCCAAATTTACCAGAGAACTATTGTTAGCTCTGCCGAGACATGAGGATGGATTCGTCTTTCACGGAACTGCAAGATATAGAGATTCCCGGTTACTCAAAACAGGATTCTATAAAGTAGTAAAAAGGTATCTTGAACTGGCTGGCTATGAGGGCAGGCAATTTGGTCCTCAAGTTCTAAGAAGGTCATTCGGCAGATGGTGGCTCCTGGCTGGTGGCGATATGAAAAGCCTGTCTCTTATCTTTGGTCATTCTAGCGTTGCTACCACAGATAAATACTACACGCCACTTGCTATACAGGATATTGCCAATATACACCACAAGCATACACCCGGGAGAGTATTCGAGCAAATTAAATGATAGTAGATATAAATAATGAGCGACAAAACCACCCTGAGTTAATTGTTAGGGATTTACAGGGGTATATCCCCCCCGATTTGATGAGAGAAACATTAAAAAGGCGAGGCATAAACAAATGGCTAAGGGTTAGGAGGCTACTAATCCAATTAAAGCATAGGTGGAAAGAGGAAATTAAGCAACTTGATACGCAGAAGGCACAAGCAAAAGGTGAATATGATATGCGGAGATACTTGAAACTTATCGGCTATCAGGAATGCCTTGTAAATTGCCGCCAGCAAATTAGAGCTTTGTGCCATTCGCCACGTGACATTGATTTCCCAGAATCGCCACATGATTTTGGCAATGCCTGTTTATTGCCAAGCGACTTCCCGGTTAAGCCACATAAACGCTGGTTTTACAAGCAGACGCCAGTAAAAATATTTGAGGAGGTTAAATGAGAGAGATTAAGTTTAGAGCGTGGGATAACCTTGATAGAAAAATGAGTAAAACTATACCACTTATTGAGTTGATAGGTGAAATGCCTGAACGACTTTTTGGGAATCACCCGTGGAGCCATTTAATTTGGATGCAATACACAGGACTCCACGATAAGAACGGCAAGGAGATTTATGAGGGGGATTTTATTAGGGAACAATACTACACAAAAAAGAAAGATACTGGTGAAACAAGATCAATGGAATTGATAGATGAAGTAAGATGGGGGAAATACCAAGATGACGAGTACGATTGGACAACTATGTGCTGGCTACTTGGTAACAACCCTTTGCCAACAGAAATCCCCACGTACAACAATCCTTACTGGGTTTGCCTTGATTTCAAATGGGAAGTCATCGGCGACATCTACTCGAACCCCGAATTATTGGAGGAGAAATGAACTACACAAAGGGAGAATGGAAAGCAGAGCAGGATGCTGCAAATAGTATCCGAATCTTTAGCCAAGATAGTGAACAGATATCTTCGGTTATGGACTATGATGGTAACGATATTACCGAAGAAATGGAAGCCAACGCCCACCTAATAGCAGCAGCACCAGATATGTATGAGGCATTGCTTAGTGCATTAGGAGCAATAGCCACAGAGGATTCTGGCGAGGGATGGGTTAAAGAAATCACGGGTGTTATTACAAAGGCCATGGCCAAAGCCGAAGGAAAGGAGGAGAAAGATGTTTTGTCCGTTTAAGATGGCTAATCCTGAGTTAGCAACACACTGGCAACCGACGCTAACTAGTTACACCGATACGGATTGGGTATGTGAAAGAGAGCAATGCGAGCTCTGGAATGAACGCTTTGGCAAATGTGCCTTAGCGGTTGATGCGCACCTGAAGGGGCAAGAGGATATTAGAGCAGAAAGGGGGGTGAAGGACTAATGGCTATCACAGTAAAGAACGAAACCCTAACCGCCGAGAATGTCGAAGTTGATATGGAGACATTGAGGATCGCGCAATCAGTAAGAGGGCATCCCCTGGCTCGGCACCGGGCCCAAAAAACTATTATGGATGCGGTAATAAATGCTCTTGACCCGAAGGATAAGCAACGATTCGAGGCATACGAAACAGGAGAGATTATAGACAAAATCTATGAATGCGTAGCCTGTGGGACCACTTTCAAGGAAGAGGACGGCGAGCACAAGAACGGTTATCTAGTTTGTCCCAGCTGTTGGGATGAGGATATAAGAGAGGTAACAGGAAATGAAAGAGACGATAACGAAACGAAATAGAGCGCATATTACCTACAAATTACAGGACGGAACTATTGTTCCCGGTGTAACTACGATACTGGGCATCCTGAATAAGCCGGCATTGGTCAAGTGGGCGAACAACCTCGGCTTACAAGGAATTGACTCGACAAAGTATGTTGATGAAAAGGCAGCTATAGGCACACTGGCTCACCAGATGATAGCTAACTATCTTCGGGGTGAAGAGACAGATACCAGCGAATACTCAAAGGTTCAAATAGACCAGGCGGAGAACGCAGTACTGTCCTTTTTCGAGTGGGAAAAGACGCATCACATTGAGCCAGTTCTTGTTGAAGAACCATTGGTAAGCGAGCTACACAAGTTTGGGGGAACTATTGATTGCCTTGGAATAATCAATGGCAATGTAACCCTGATAGATTTCAAGACATCAAAGGGAATATTCCCAGAAATGCTCATACAGGTGGCTGCATATAAAGAACTTTTATTTGGGCATGGGGATATAGCTGAGCAAACAATCATTCTCCGCATTGGCAGAACTCCAGATGAAGGCTTTGAGGAACGCCTTGTTAATGAATTGGATAAGCGATGGCACATATTTCAGCATTGCCTGGAAATTTATAGATTACAGAAGGAGGTTAAATGACAACAGCAATAGCAACAAAGGAAACAGGGGATATAGAAAAGGTACAACAATCTATTATTTTAACACCAAGTGAAGTAGTAGAAAACGCCACCATACAAGCGAAATTATTGATGGACATAGTTGAGAAGAAGAAATGCTATGTTATGGTATCAGGCAAAAAGTATTTACAGGTTGAGGCATGGGAAACCATCGGGGCTTTTAATGGAGTTCATGCCGAAACAGATTATGTTTTACCTATTAAAAATGATAAGGATGAGATTATAGGTTATCAATCTCATGTGCAGCTGTGGAAAAATGGAGATATTGTGGGTGGTTCTATAATGCCATGTTATTTTACAGAGAACTGCTGTAAAGGCAAGAAGGGTGATGAGACAAATAAGGCTGCCATGAGTGCATCGCAAACTTTTGCCACTAGTAAAGCATATCGCATGAATTTTAGTTATGTCGCTATATTAGCTGGATATGAACCTTTGCCAGCAGATGAAATCACCAGCGATATGAGGGGTAATCGAAACACTACTCAAATTGATAAGGGGACTGAACCTATTGTGGATAGTGATAACCCCTATGCAAGTTATCTTTATAAGTGTCCGTTAGACGGTGATGAATGGATAGATGGGCAATATGGCAAGAGCCATAAGGCTCAAGATGGGACCTACCATCGCCTTAGTGTAGTTATCAGGGAAGAAACCCAAAGGTTATTCGGTATATTCTCTGGTGGAGAGGACGCCTTTTATTCTGAAGCAAGAGGCAAGGGTAAAGCGTGGTTTGCTACCGATGCCTTTAAGGAATGGATGAATAATCTTAATTTGGATTTACCTACTTGGTCAAAGATAGAAGATACAACCAAGATAGAAATGTTACGAACATTAAAAGAACAGGTTGATGCGATAGGCAAGAAGCCCGAAAATCCATTAGTAGAAGAAGCCAAGAGATTGGGTGCAGTAGAGAAATGAGATTTATAAAATAAGGAGGTATTATGGATACAGGAATGAAAGCGGAAAGCATAGTGGCACCACAGGAAAGGGAAGTCAGGGAAATTGTGGAGGAGGTAAATCGTCTTCGCGAAATCGTTGGCGACAAGAATGAACAAATCGCAAAACTAACTGATTTATTCAAATCATGCCATTCGCAGGTATGTGCTAAGGAATGTACATCATCATGACAACTAACTTTCCTCCTTTCTTAGGTATAGGTAGCGGGGTAGCGTCACCTTCCTACTCCGCTACCGAATAGAACTTTAATAATTAAATAGTGCTGGTGGCGGAATTCTCGTTAAAGACGCTATGTGTTTACTAGATGCTTAGTCACAGAATCAACCGAGGGATTAGCTACCTGATGGGAGATGAAAGGGTGGCATCGTCTCAAGGTGGAAGTCCTTGAGCCAGCAGTTTAGAGATTCCCAGCTACCGAGAGCAAGTTTATGTTCTTGGCGAATAATACCGAGTAGTGTATTTGAGGCAAAAAGAGGACTACTAGCTGGGAACACTGAAGCCAGTGAGACACGAGGATAGCCGAAAGGCGAAAGTGGACAGGCTTCAGTAGCCTTCGCTGAGGGCTTCGCACTGGCACAAGGGAGAGATAGATGCTTCGGTCTAGCGATGTCACACTAACTCCCACAAAGAAGAAGCATAACGGAACGAGGGAAGCAGGTACTAGACAAAGGGACTGCGTGTAGGCGAAGGCGAACTTGGCAGGGTGATTATTAGATTATGAGATACAGGCGTAAGTCGGTTCTCTGGCGAGTGTGTGAAAGACACCTACCCTGCCAGGATTAAAAAGGAAAAGGAATAAGACAGGAAATGCCTGAATGACAGCTTTATGCAAGGAATGTGAACAAGAGCTAGTGGCCATTCACTTTACAGCCGGGGATCTGCTAGTGTGCGACAACCGGGGATGCAGAATATCCCAAGAGAGCCAGGTTTCCATCCCTAACAAAGCCCGGCCTGACCTTGGGATTTATGATGAGCCAGAGCCAGAGGCTAAGAGAAAGCCAGGGCGAAGGATAAAGGTAAAGCCTAGAACTCGGGAAAGTTACCTGGAGCTGAAGCGCTTGAATTACCAAGAGCTGAGAGACCGAGGTTATAGCTGTAAAGATGCCAGAGACAACTGCACGAAGAAGAGATACAGGGAGATAGTAGGGGTATGAAGATCATACGAGTTTTCCCCAGGAAGACCAGTATGACGCCCAGGGATGATTATGCCTTTGTGGGCGATCCCCCATCCAAGTTGATTCGACCTGAAGCTGACGAAGTTCACGTTGACTGCACGTTTACCTGGGACATAAAAAAGGTGCTTCGGCTAGTTGAAGCATGGAGACAATACTATCCAGTTGTCCAGCTCGGCGGTGCTGCCTTGGGTTCACCTGCCGGAGAGTTCGTGCCGGGGTTGTATGTTCGGCACGGCGTCACTATCACGAGCCGGGGTTGTAATAATCATTGCCCATGGTGTCTTGCCCGGCTAAGAGAGGGGCCCCACCGCGAGATCGGGATTCACCCGGGTAATAATATACTCGATAATAATATACTACAGAGTAGCAAAGAGCACCTAGCAGAAGTCTTTGACATGCTGCGGTCGCAGCGCACTATCCGCTTCTCCGGAGGGCTCGATAGCCGGCAGCTCACCGACTCAATAGCTGATGATTTGCGGTCGCTGAGCATTAAGCATCTGTTCTTTGCCTGTGATACCAAAGAGGCAATCAAGCCGCTGGAACGGGCTAAACAAAAGCTACACGGATTCACCAGGGAGCATCTTCGCTGCTATGTCCTGTTGGCTTTTGACAATGAGACAATCAGCCAGGCACAGGAAAGGCTCGAAGCAGTATGGGGCCTGGGCTTCATGCCCTTTGCCATGCTGTACCAGCCACCTGATAAATACATTGAATACTCAAAGGAGTGGCGAGCTCTGGCACGAACTTGGTCAAGACCGGCAGCAATGAAAGCTTATATGAGGGCTAATAATGGCTCGCGGTAGATTCGTAAGCAAGGGGGCGAAATATGGCTAGAGGCCGAATGATTAACAAGAAAATCTCCAATAGCAAGCGGGTTAACGATCTGCCCTTGCAAGCTCAGCTTCTATTTACTTGGCTAATTCCTCACCTGGATTGTAATGGATGCTTCTATGGAAGTGCTCAGATGGTCAAGAGTTTGGTCATTCCGCGGAAATCATGGCGCAAAAGTGATGTCGAAAAATACCTGTTCATGATGGAAAAGTCGGTTGATCCTGAAACGGGAGAGCCATTATTGAAGAGGTACTTTGTGCAAAATGAGGAATATATTTTCATGCCCGGGTTTATTGAGGAACAGATAGGGCTTAGACGTGATAAGGAGAAGCCTGAATTCCCGACTTTTGACGGAAAGAATACGGAAAGTGTCGGACAAAAGTCCCCCCTAAGTAGAAGAGAAGTAGAAGTAGAAGATAAAGAAGAAGTTGAAGAGAATACTCCCTCTCTCTCTAATCTCTCTCCCTCTGAAGAAGATGCCTTTGAACTTTACCGGCAAAACTTCGGCGAGATTGGTGAGGATATGGAAAAGGAATTGGAGATCGCGGTAACAAAATTCTCTGCGGCCTGGGTGATTGACGCTATTCAGGAAGCTGTAAAGCGAGGCAAAAAGGACTGGCGCTACATTGCCAGGATACTTGAGAACTGGCGAAAGTTCGGTAAAAACACAAAAGGTAATCAGGAACGGGACAAGTATATTAGAGGCAAGTATGGGAGTTCTGTCCGGCGATGACTCCCACTGATAGGCAATGGAAAAGCAAAGGAGCAGATATGAACGAAGAACGGATAAGGGAAGAATTTAAGCAGAATTTTGGCTATGAACTTATGCACAAGTTCAATATCAAAAGTGGGAGCCTGTGCGAGGAAATAACGTATTTTGCTTTCACCAATCTCCTCTCCATAAAAGGCATCAGGATAGAAGCAGATAATCAGGACAAACCTCAAAATCCCTATGCCGAAGCTGCCGACAGGGGCGATATGCACGCACAGTCAAGATGTTCGGGCTATTACTGTGCTCAGGACGATATGCTCACCCCCAAAGATGGCGATGTTTGGGTTAAATGTAAAGTGAAGGAGAAATGAAATGGGACATTCAATATTTGGATGGAGTTTACCGCCGGGTTGCACTATGAATGACATCGAAAGGGCTTATGGTGACCAGCCTTTATTCGATGAGATTTTTGAGGCTCAGGGCAATTTAACAGATGAAGAAAAGCAAACTTGGAGGCAGATATATGATTTGGATGAACCCCTCTTTAATCTCATCGTCAAGGCGATGGAGTGGGCATACGATACAGGGCATAAAGCCTGTATGGGGGAGGAGGAGGAGAATAAGTTCTATGAAAGTCAATATCGCCAGCAAGTAAAAATACCAAAACTCCGTGCCTACTTCAAGAATCTAAGGCATAAGAAGGAGGAACAACATGGGTTATAAAGAGACTGTGATGAAAAGAGAGAAGTTTGCCGAAGTAACAGGGTTATCTCCTGATGCTTCTTATATGTATGATGCAGCTCTCCCTGAACTTGAAGCCCAAGCCGAAATCACAGGAGATATAGCAGAGAAGGCAGGGATGCGGAAAATGTTTGATTGGGGAAATGAAACCTGCCCTCATCAATTCTATGCTAATACAAAACAGCAATGCAGAGCTTGCTGGGATGAATTAAGAGACAAGGTTTATGGGCAAGCCTTTCTAAAGGAGGTAGAGAAATGATAGACGAAGCTATTGAAATACTTAAAAGAGAAATGACTGATGAAAACCTGAACATTGAATCGGACTTCGGAAGGGCACATAAACTAGGCATTGAGGCACTTGAATTGTATTATGAGCTTCGTGGTTGCACAGCCATAGATGTAGAAGATATACCTAGCCACTTACCCAGCGAAGGTGAGAAATCAGTTTAAGGTAGGGAGTTAGTATGAATCTCAAGATTAAGAAACCCAAAAGCAAAAGCACAGCTAAACTTAAGAAGGAAGTCTGGCCGATATTCAGCCAGTATATTCGGGTACGAGATTGCCTTGAAACTACTGGCTGTGCTAGTTGGGGTCTGTGTATTACCTGTGGGAAGCGATACCATATTAAACTACTCCAGGCGGGACACTTAATCCCGGGGCGGCATAACAATAACCTATTCTCAGAGAAAGGAACTCATGCCCAATGCTATAACTGCAATATAAACCTGAAAGGCAACACGCTGGAATACCGCCGACAAATCATAAATCTATATGGCGAAGGGTATGACGAAATTCTAGAGGCAGAAGCAAGGCAAATAAAGAAATTCACTAAACCCGAATTAGAAGAAAAGAGGGAATACTACAACCAAGCAATTCGGGAGCTATTAAAGCAGGAGACAGCATGAGGTTAGGAAATGAACAACAAGGATATGGTTATAGCTTTACTACTAGGAAATGGTTGGGTTGAAAATGGTCTAACCCAACGGACTTCATATCGCACAGCTTCATTTGCGTATGGTGGTGGTTCGGTTGTTTCTCTTGGGGGTAGGGTGCGACTTCAAAGGGGGGATTATAAAGTTACGATTGGCGAACGCACTACTTGTTTCTATCGTAAGCCTGAAAACCCTGAAACTATTGCTGGTGCAGGAAGATTAGCAGGAAAGCGAGTTTATACTTTTAGGGATTGGGAACAAACGAATATCCGAACAAAAGATATTGAGCAAATCAAAAAATTCATAGTGGGATTGGAGACAGCAGGAGCGTTGATTGAATAAGGTAAATAATACTGCAAAGGAGGTTTGAATGAAAATAGGTTTGGAATTAAAACAGGAGTGGAATACATCAAGGGATTTGATGGATTATCTCCGCTTGCTTTCCAGAACGCTTGAACGCATTGTTGAGATGGAGGCAGATTCACCAACAAACTGGTATTTTGAAATCACGGAAATAGGTGAAGATGAATATACGATTGAACTTACCCATCTTTAAGGAGGTCTAACATGGAGAAGCCAGATGTATTGAATGATGAAGAATATGTAGTTCATATATGGGATATGGCACAGGCTTGTTGTAAAAAAGAAGGAGAATACACAGTCCGCCAAGCCACATTAAATTGGGCACTAGAAACACTTGAACTTAAACTCCAGCAAGCCCGCCAGGACACAGCGAGGGAGATAATCTCTCAAATTAAAGAGTTTCTCAATAAGCCACAGTATTACCATTTTAGGTGCTGGGGTTCGGGCGTGGTACTGATAAGGGATGAATGGGGCGATGAACCAACCCACCAATGTCATTCCTATGATGGTGATTTTAATTGTGGCTGCCGTAGATGCCCTTGGGAAAACGGCATTATAGAGGGAACTCCCGAGCTTCAGGATTTTGAACGACATCAGAATTCTATTATTGGAGAGATTGTGTTATCCCTCAAATCCAAATTTCTAATCCCCCCTAACCCTGTGGGGAGTGCAGATGTATGACTGAGAAGATAGCTTGCAGCCTCACCCCTCAGGAATGGGAAGCTATTGGTATTATCCGAGCCGCAGGGATAGAGTTCGGAAGGATAATTTTTACCACTTATGTTGAGAATGGTAAAATTACTAGAGTGGAGATGGAGAAGGTAATCGAGAGCAAAAGGCTTAAAAGCTAACTAACGCTGACGGAACAACCGAGGCGAGCTTTTACCGAGAAATCGGGATGCTCGCCTTTTTTGTTAATAAGGAAAAGAGCTACTAAGCGAGAGTTTAATAAGATGGCTACATTTACAGATTCATTAACAGAGAAAGGCAAAGAGAACTGGGCTGCGCTGTATAAGAAAGTTAAGGGCAAGAAGTGGGTCCCGCCAGTGAAGGACAAGCGTGAATCGGTTGATAAGCAGGGGAGGGAAGGTTGAAACCACGGTTGCTTGATTTATTTTGTGGTGCTGGCGGAGCAGCTATGGGCTATTATCGTGCTGGTTTTGAAGTTGTGGGAGTAGATATAAAACCCCAGACCCACTTTCCCTTTGAGTTTCATCAGGCGGATGCCCTTACCTTCCCATTAGAAGGCTTTAATGCCTACCATGCCAGTCCGCCATGTCAAGAATACAGCACCTCATTTAACACTATGAGCCAATACTCACAAAATCGCTATCCGAAACTATTACAAGATGTGAGAGATATGTTCTTGGTAACTAACAAACCCTATGTAATTGAAAATGTTGTAGGTGCAAAGTATAAGCCGAATCAGGCAGACGGATTACAGGCACATTACCTTTGCGGCACTATGTTTGGAAGGCAATATCATAGGCACAGATTGTTTGAGACTTCCTTTTTCTGGCTATCGCCCGGAAAATGTCGTGGCAAAGTTATTGCTGGCTATGGAACAGGAATCAAAAGCCGTTGTATGACATTGGCTCATGAAAGGAAAGATATTGTCCAAGCTGCCCTTAAACAATTTGAGATAGATTGGATGCTAGGCAATGAGGAAATCAAGGAGGCAATCCCCCCAGCCTATACAGAATATATCGGCAAATACTTGATGAAAGCAATTATGGAGTTAGCATGACCGACTGCCGAGACTGCAAGGATTACAGGGAGTGCATAGGTAAAGAGTGGTTCCATTTCGGAGAGATTAGATGGTGTCCTTATCAGTGTATTTGGATTATCAGCAATGCCGCGACACTCCGAGCTGGGCGCTGGCCGCAAGACCCCGACAGGACAGACACTAATCCTGGGCAAAGAAGCATCAAGGCTGAGGCGAGTTTTACCAGGCCAATACTTATACTTGCCGAATTGGAATCGAGGCTCAAGAGGGCTGGTATTCAGGGGAAATTACTGGTTGCCCAGGTCGAGGCAGGCAGGGAGTTTGATGACTTGGACAGGGATGCCCGGGATGCCTTGATGTATGTCAAGGGATTCAGGCGGAAGAAAATAACTTTTAACGAGTGGAAAAAGGCGCGGCGATATTACCAAAAAGGTAATAAAGTCAAGGCAACAGCATGACACACAAGCACAGGTATATTCTCAATAGAGCTGAGAAATGTAAACTCGGTATGCACGAGTTTGTTCTTGATAAAAACAACTTAGGAAAATGTAAACATTGTCCAGCTACCAAGCAATATCCTGTGGAGATGATACAAAAACTGAGACCATCGGAGGTTATTACTATTGAGAATCTAAGTTCTGATTCTATTTCCGACCCTGACGGATGGTGTTATGCAAGTGTGCATGGAGTAAAACTTGACAAAGATTATTGACTGTGATTTACTTGACAATAGGCGTATAATTACGTCTGGATTACTATTAAAGAGAGGCGACATAAGGTTTTGTCCTTATGAAGTCTCTTTTTGTTTAGCTCGTCTGCCACGTGTAGAAGGAGTACTGAAGCCGTCAGAAATGGCGGCTTTTGCTTACCCCGCCAAGGCGAGCAACCTTGGCTTGACGACCTTCGGGTCGTTTCTAATGAGGGGCCAATCCTCTGGGCTTACTGGGGGCAATGCCCCTCGTTCTATTTTAGGAGACTAAATGGATGACATCATAATTGATTACCAATACCCTTGGGATTGGCTGATTTTCACATGGGAGTGGGAAACTTTTACTGGTGAGATATGACAGCACTTTATATTGAGTGGGTTGATGCAAAGACATGGGGTAGTGCCTACTATGGAAGCGAGGAGATAAAGGAACTCAAGCTTCCTATAATGAAAAGTCGTGGCGAAGTTGTTATAGAAACCCCCATTGCTCTTTTCCTTGCTCAGACTATTGGGGACGGAGAGTGGCATAACATAATCGGCATTCCTAAGGGTTCTATCCTCAAGCGGAAGAGAATACCATGATTAACGAGACAAGGAAGAGGTCACTGTTAAAAGCAGTATCCTTTCGTGGGTTAGAGATTGCTTTGGATACTGTGATTCTGTCTATCTTTGTCGAACTCAAGACGGCAATATGGTTAGCCCTTTTATTAGAAGGCTTGTGCCTCGCACTCCACTACGGATTTGAGAGAATCTGGAACAAAAGCCAGTACGGTAGACATATCATCAGGGATAAATAACTTATTATGCCAATACCAAAATTAAATAGTCCAGAGTGGAAAACGGAAGTAGAGTTTTACCTATCCTCTACTCCTGAACAAAGGGAGAAGCGCGCTAAGGAACTGGGGATAATAAAGCCCTCTTATGAACATCGGATGGCAGAGCGGGGAATTAAGTTAAGGGAGAGGGTAGAAGTTCCGCCACTGCAAGTTGAAATTCCCTCTATCCCGAATCTTAAAATAAAGCCCTTTAAGGTTGTCAAGTCAAGGGATGAAGAGGATATAGGTATAGTTCTGGCAGACCACCATGTAGGACGGGAGACAACTACCTATAATCCGACTATTTACAAAGCCCGAATGGACTTTTTGCTTGAATCCACCATGACGATAATCAACTTACACCGGCCTATCAGGAAGGCTTACGTGTTCATGCTTGGAGACATGGTGCATGGGGAATCGATACATAAAGGGGCACACATTGAGGAATGCAAGGTCGGTGCTTATGGACAAATTTATGAACATGCTGTTCCTACATTAAGGGATTTCGTGGTATCCCTTTCTCAGGGCGTTGAAGGTGTGGAATGGTTTGGCGTTAGGGGGAATCATGGGAAGTATGATAGAACCGCAGTCCCCCGCACTAATTGGGATAACTTCGTTTATAAGGGGCTGAGCGACCAACTGCAAAACCAAAAGAATATTATAGGTCATGTTTCCACTGAGTTTTACCAGCTTGCAGACATAAGGGGCTTTAGGTTCTTTTTGATACATGGCGACCAAGTGAGGTCAAGCCAGGGAATCCCGCTGTTTGCGTTAAGGAGAAAATACCAAGAGTATTATGCTTATACTGGGGGATTTCATTATGCCTACAATGGACACTGGCACGTTGGCGGTAAAGACCACATCAATTCAATAGCTCAATATACAATGTGCCCTCCACTTGTAACAGGTGATGATTGGGCATTAGAAGTTATCGGGAGAGCGTCAAGTCCAGTTCAATTAGCCTTTGGGATTCACGGGCGTTATGGTAGGACATGGGAATATAACCTACAGACTGATTTAGACTTTTTACCAAAACCATTTATTAAAGGGAAGTAATGCGAATTTATATCGCAAGTGCCTATACTAAAGGTGATGTTGCAATCAATGTGCATAATGTCATTCTAGTAGCTGATGAATTAGTTAAATTAGGGCATACTCCCTATGTTCCACATCTAACGCATTTCTGGCATCTTGTATCGCCCAAAGAAGTTGACTTTTGGTATGAGTATGACAATAGCTTTATAGACCATTGGGCGGAATGCCTTTTGAGATTGCCTAATGAATCATTAGGAGCAGATAAGGAAGTAGAGCGAGCAAGAAAGCTAGGCATACCAGTTTATTACGATATAGAGAAGTTAGAAAAGGAGGGCGAACATGAATGATGCAGTAAAAGTAGCAGGGATTTGTTGCTCAATGGTGGCTTCGGTTAGCTTTGCATTGATAGGGCAGATGGAGCTCTGCTATTCATTCGCTGGGGTATTCGGGGCACTTCTAGGTTTTCCGATTATCGCCAGGGGCATACAGAAATTAACTAAATGATAGACAAGTTACACGCCTGGATTGAACTAAGGAAGAAGTCAGTCATAGCTCACTGGCTATATGGGCTTTTGTGCGGAATTGTTGCAGGGTTATATTTCCCTGCCGGTATAGCATTGCTTGTTATATTCGGTGGTATGGAATTGTGGAACGATTACTGTAAGGGTACAAGGGAAGGATGCGATGACTGGTGGGATGCCTTCGCTGTGTTCTGCGGGGCGTTTAGCGTTATTGTCATTCTGCATCTAGCTGGTGCAGTAAGTATAAGGTGGTGCTAAATGACAGACAGAAAGAACTTTATATTTAAGCCAGGGTTAAGAGATGATGGTATACCTCTAATAGACTTCAGGACCATACCATTACGTGCTATTCTGAGGCTTAAAGAGCTGCCGCCCTTGCCTACTGAGTGGGATGCCCATGCAGCAGTAGGTGGGGTAGATGACGATTTCATGTTTGGGAATGACGAGTATGGGTGCTGTGTTAAATCTGCCTTCGCCCATCAAACCTTGACCTTTGAGAAGTTCGAGCAGGGCACTTTGATAGACATAGCACGGCAAGAAGTTATTGACGAATATCTAAGAGAGAGCGGTGGTGCTGATTCTGGATTGTATTTAACCCTCGCCATGAAAGACTGGCGTAATCACGGCATGGAGTTTGGCGGCAAGACATACACAATTTATAGCTATGCTGGTGTTGACCCTAAAGACCATCAACAAGTCAAGTATGCCATCTATCTGCTCCGGGGTGTTGTCTTTGGTATGCAGGTATGGGAAACTGATATGGAGCAATTCAGAAATAACGAACCCTGGCATCTTACCGGGAATAATGGGGATTTACTAGGTGGGCATGGAGTTTATGGCTTCTCTTACATGGACGCTCATCATGATTGCCCGCATTGTCTTACAGGATGGGACGAGAATGGCTTAACCTGCATGACGTGGGGCGAAGAACAGCCTATGGATTGGGACTTCTGGGACACTAGGGTTAATCAGGTATTTGCCGTAGTTGACCAGCGTAATAAATGGCAAGGCGAAGATTCCCCGGTAGATGTTGACGCAAATGATAAATACCTCAGAGAGATAACAGGCAATGGGGAAGTGCCGAGCGAATGTCCTATTGCTAATAGTGTCGCTAATGTATTCAATGCCGGCGCAGGAATTCTAGGTAGGAGAAGTAGATTTAAGGTTGTAATACCATAAAGCAAAGCCCCACTCATTGAGCAGGGCTTTATGGTGGAGAGCCTAAGAGGTTACTATCCTTCGGCTTTGGCTAGGATAGGGTCAATTTTGGCTGCTACTGTGTGCAGTAAGCCTTCCCATAGGGCTTGGGGATTATCTGATTGGCGGATTTCGTATGCCAATATCTTCAACAATTCATACATCTTAGGTGCTGTTGCTATTAGGTGGGCGTTGGCTAAGGCTTTGCCCATATCCTCAGAGCCTCGTTCGAGACGACAAATAGCGATGATTCTATTGGGCAAGTTGAGCCCATCTCTTATTACAACCGTAGGTGCGGAGGGTGATTCGTAAACTTCCCAATCTCCCTTCGTATAGTTCATTTCTCCTCCTTGGGTTTATCGAAATCAATACTTGAGCAATTAGGGCACCTTCTAACATTGGGTATTCGTGGTGTCCAGGTATGCCCGCACCTCTTACAGGTTATTTTAGGTATTTTGATTTTCATTGGTCCTCCTTTGGCATTACGATATGAACTAACTTTGCTTCTGGCACGATTTCTTTCCACCAGCTTGGCTTGATTTCCTCGACAATATCGCCTGGGTTTGGCTTCTTATAACAATGCTCACATTCTACTTTCCAGCCAAACATAGCCTCTTTGCCAGTCCAAGCATTTTGTCCAGTGATAGGGATTGCTACGAATCTGTGTTGATGTTTCATTATTCAAACCTCCTTTTAATGTCGTTTAACATATATTAAACTGCCAAAGATTACTATTCCTAGTATTAAACCTACTATTAGCATTTACACCTCCTTTTATAAACCTTCACTTTTGAGGATTGCCATAATCTGTTGGGCTTCTGGGCTTCGGAACAGATAACCGACTGTAACTAATGAGCCAAACTCAGCATTGTCGCTATCTTCCCAAGCAGCCTGCTTATCTAGCTTACCAACAGTGGAATCACAAAGTTTAGGCATTAAGTCCTTGCAGGCATTTAGTAACCTCTTGTATCGGGATATTGTATCTTCGTGCATTTTCATTACACCTCCTTATCAAAACGCTGTTTCGTTATCTTTAGTTACTGAAGAGAAGGGCTGAGGGTCAGGGCTTATGGGGTTAATATTCTTTCGTAAGGACTGTCCTGAGTGGAAGGGTAATTTGGGCATTTTCCAGTGGGCATTTATTGAATAACTTATATCCATCAGCTTCGGCATCTTCCATAAATTCCTTTTCGTCTGCTGGTTCGAGGATAACTACATATTCCTTGTCGCTATCTTCGTTGCAAAAGTGAAACAAACTTGCATCCATAAGCTCGCTCCTTTCTACCCTGCCTGCCCTCAGTCGCTCTATTCAGTTGTTAAAGTGCTTTGAAGCTGATGCCTGGACTGGTAAAGTTTAGTTTAGGTTAATCCTCTTCTTTGGGCTTCGTCATACCAACGAGCATTCCTCCAAGTTCCGATAAACACGCCATAGGGATGTTGCTTAAACCTTTTGTCTAGTATGCCCTTTAGGTCCTCAGAATTCCATCTAACATAATCTTGAAAATGCTCGTCCTCATTATGGAATTCAATAACTTCCGTATAACCTTTGGGCTTGGGTAGAATGCGGCTTTTGTCGCAATTCGCCAGTTCCCTTGTCCCCTTTTTACTGATATATCTGTAAGTGGGATAACTTCCTGCGGGATGGAAACCTCGGCTACTTTCCTTCGTCAACATTGACTACTCCTTTCCTACCAGCCCAGGAATCAACCTCAAAACATTATTCAGTTGTTAAAGTTCAGTCTCATCAGTGCTGGCTTTACCAGCAGACTCCCCGAAGGGAGTTTCGACTTTAGTGCCCGAATAATGGGTTTGTTTGGTAGTGGATGTCTCCTAGTCGGCATGGGTGGAAATAGCCCTGCTTCTTATCCCCCTGGCAATAAGGATAGCTACCAACAAGAGATACAGAGTTATCATAATATCTAATGTGCATACGGAATGGCTCACCATAACAAGAGCTGGGTGTTAGGGCATCTGCTGTTCCTGCTGCCCCCAAGTTAAGGGGTTTTACCATACGGCAAATAGCGGTTTTCCCTGTAGGGCTGACTGATTGCACCATCAAATAATCTATATTTGTTTGGTCATAGCCCCATGATGCATAGAAGTAATCTAGCGGTTTAACTGTTTGTGTTGCCTGCATTTTCTCCCTCCCTTAGTTTATTTGTCTATATCTTAAACTATACCGTAAGCTATGTCAATACCGTTACCGTGTAAAATAGGGTATAATTCAGCTATAAGAAAAGAAAATGTAGCTTTGGAATTTATTTTCTCAAAAGAGGTGTGAAATGCCAGCAAAATCTAAGAAACAACAACAATTCATGGGGGCTGAACTAGCTCGGAAAAGAGCCGGTAAAAGAACTAAAACTAAGATGACTGAGAAGCAATTAGAAGACTATGCCTCCACGAAACATAAAGGACTCCCTAAAAGGAAAAGAAAGTAATATAAAGAAAAGAATATATATATTATATAAGTATATATATTCTCTTAATATTAGATTATTAAAGTATTAAGAGAAAATAATAGTATTTATAAAGAGTATTAAAGAACTATATTATGCCTACCGGTAAGCCAAAAGCAGGATTTAGACGTTCAAAGAAGTATTGGGACCAGGCTTCTAAGGCTCAATCAGCACAAGAGATTGAGCTTGATTTACAAACTAAGGCTCCTGGACTCATTGCAGAGCTTGAGAAGCTAACAAAGCCCTTTGCGTGTCCTCACTGTGGTAATGAAATCAAGTTAATAGACAAGGACGTAGCCTTTTTCCTGATTGACCATGCCATAGGTAGGTCAAAGAGTAGGTCAGAGGTAGAAATCACCCAGACTATCCAGCTAAACGCAGACCAGATAGACCAGGTGTTAAGGAACAACCTGCCTCAGATCGTAGAGATATATAGAACAGAGATAGCAGGGCTGCTTGGTCCTGTTACGAGTGAATAGATTCGCAAAAGAGCAGTTTTGCGAACCGTCATAGCTAATCCGTAGCTATTCTGTTATTCAATAGGAGGTGTAACACAAGTGCCAGAATCTAACATAGTTTCTGACATACGATTACCACTGGGGGCTAACCGAGCCAGTATAAGCAACGAGCTAGAGACTTCCTTATTTCTTACACCAACACCAACAAACGATAATACCATACCAATAAAAACAACAAAGGACGATGATGATGAAGGTAGCAGAAATAACGCTTAGTCCAAAATGGACTTTTACAATTATGTCAAGTAAGGAGGCATATGAGAGCAGGAAGAATTCGGGTATCAGAGGAGCTTCTTTTAAGGTGGCTACAATTCCCAAATGCAGTTATACGGGCGATTGAATTTGACACATCAACTTCCTACAAAACCATTGATATTGTTCTTGAAGATAGAGAAATGCCAGAGGTTGCGGTGGGCGATGTCATACCTGTGGTTTGCCCTAGCTATTGTAGCTACGAAGATGGACTAGGCAACAGGGTTGCTATACGGCAACCACTACAACCATAAAATCCGAAATAGTAATTATGTAAAGGAGGGTAAGTGAACGGCAGAATTGCCAAAAAGATTAGGAAATATAGTAAGAGGAATTTCCTTGAGTATGTTGGGGCAGTGAAGCAGTGGCCGTTCTCGACAAGGTGGAGACTGTGCTGGCATATCTTATTTAAATGAGCGAACTATCGGTAATAGAGCAAATCAAGCAAAAGATAGAAATATCAGACCCGCTCAAGTTCTTTGAGCACGTCAAGATTTTAGATGCCACTACTAACCAGATTATCCCCTACGAGATGTGGCCTCACCTGGTGGAGTTTATTGAGGCTATCTTTACATATTCACTGGTTATTGTTCTTAAAAGCAGGCAGGTAGGGGTTTCGTGGACTTTAGCAGCCATAGCAATCTACTGGTGTTATAAAACAGGTGCTAATGTGATTATGATTTCCAAGGGGGAAGCCGAAGCCAAGGAACTGCTAAGGAAATCCAGGTTTATCTACTCCCAGTTACCGAAGTATCTCCAGGTAGAAATAGAACGAGAGGGTTCGGAGATGGTTTCGTTTAAGAATAAACGTAGCCGCATACACACATTGCCTTCCACTGAATATGCGGGCGTGGGGGAGACTGCCTCTTTGGTAATCTGGGACGAAAATGAGTTTCACCCCAACGATGAAGAGAACTGGGCACACCTGAAACCCACGATAGACGCAGGTGCACACGGCATTGTGGTCTCTACCACCGAACCTACAAAGCTAAATTCGCATTTCAAGACCTTGTGGCGGAACGCAAGAGAGGGTAAAAACAACTTTCATCCTATCTTTATCGGTTGGGACGCTGTTCCGAATAGGGATGCAGAGTGGCTGGAACGGGTTAGAAAGGATTATGAACTGCCCTGGCAATTCAAGGCTAATTATCCCGCAACAGAGGAGGAGGCGTTATCGCCCATATTGGGTAGAATGGTGTTTGATGGTGCTGCTTTACAGAGAATGCAGCAAAATGCCGTCAAGGAAGAGGAGATCAGGCAGGGTTGTGTCCATATTTATAGGCGACCTGAACTTGGGGTGCAGTATATGGCAGGTGTGGACATGGCAGAAGGTAGGGGTGGGGACTATTCAGTGTGCTGGATAGAGGGTAGCAAGGGGTTAAGCAGGGAATTAGTCGCTGTTATTCACACAAATCATATATTACCCGACACTTTTACCTTTATGAGCTACGAATTGCTCAAAGAATACTACTTCCCACGAATAATTTGTGGTGCGGATGCCTGGGGGCAGATGTTTCTGGACGATATAGTGCCTCTTGGCTACGATAGGGGCAAAATCTACTCTTCCGACAAGAAAAGAGAGAAGTTAGGCTATCAGGAGAGCGGCAAAACAAGGGATTTAGACCTTGCAAAGATGGCGAAAGCCATTTTGGGCAATATGCAGATTCATTACATCCCCGCAATTAAAGAATTCTTCGCCTTTCAGATAGGCGAGAACAGCAGAATGGAAGTAGCAGCAGGTTCTCACGATGATTTGGTAATGGCTGCGTGTAAGGCAAATTTCGGGTTCAGAGAATATAAATACTCAAATCAGGGTATCAAGGTTACATATTCTAATACGTGGCGTGGCTGAAAACTAGACATTCTACTAGACATTTCACAATCAGCCCTAAAGCTAAATCGTGATTAAGAAAATTGGACATTTTGACGGACATTTTGGCGAGGTTAAATGAAAAACATAGACGAAATCAGTGAAAAAGTAGAGAAAAGAAAGACACAACTACAGCCGTTATTTGAGAAAGACAAGGAAAACTACGACCTGTGGGCTGGCAAGGAGCAGATATTTGACACGCACAAGATGGCTGTCAATATCACAGGAACGGAGATGGCTGCTCTTTCAAGAAGAGTCCATGCGTCTTTAATTCGTTCTAGGTTAGATGTTCATGTTTTACCACCTGGGGCATTACCCAACCCTGATGCGGTTAAAACTGCCAATCAGGAAGAACGGATGTATTACTATGGGTTTGATAAAGCTGATGAAAGGTTATCTATGCGGGGGAAAGCCAAGTTGCGCCCTGCTACTGCATGGCAATCAATAGTCCTTGGTAGAACCACTGTTAGGGTTCTGGTTTATGAGAAGGATGGCGAGGTTATCTGGGATATTCGCCCGATGATTCCCAGCTTTGTAACCTTTGAGTTCGATGACAAGGGGTTAGCCTGGTATAGATACGAGAGCTTTCGTAGCCCTGCTGCTATAAAAAGCGAATATGGGAAAAATGTTAGCGAGGAGAGTCAAGGAAAAGGCATTTCTGTTAGCGATTACTGGGACAGGGAACACAATGTCAGGTATTTAACTAAAAGTAAAGAACCCCTAAGTTTCGAGGTAAACGGCAAAAGGGTAACAGCATGGGAACATGAATTTGGCGACGTTCCTGCGATTATCGAATTTGTGCATGGTGGACCTGAAGCTATCACAAGCGAGGGAATAGATGTAACCGCATGGGGGCAATCTATCTTCGACCCTGTGAAAGTACCGTTCAGAAAACTTAATATGCTCAGGACTATCGCTGCCACTCATGCCCATCTTATAGCCAAAGCCCCACTTGACCATACTTATAAAGACGGGACTATATCTACCTTAGAGGAAGACCAATTTAACTTTTATCCTGGTGCGAAATTGAGCCATTCTGATTCCGAAAAATTAGAAAGCATGAAAATAGCCGATATTCCAGCTAGTCTTCTTACCATGATGGGGGATTTGGCAGCAAGTATCCAGAGGGCGACTTATACAGATTTACCTCCAGGGAATACAACTGGGGCTTATTCTGGTTCTGCCCTGAGAATTATTGGGCAAGATAAACGGGATGTTGAAACTCCTAGATTGGATACATTAGACACTTTGCATACTCGGCTTTGCCGAATGGCAAAGAAGCAGATTTTAGCCCGGGGTTTAACTATCCCCGTGAAAACAGTAGTCAATGGCGCATATCAGGTTTACGAAATGACTCCTGAATTTCTTGATAATGATTTCTATGTTGGGGCTAATTTAATAAGGCGGGATGTCTATGATGAAGAGGCATTGCTACAAAAGGCACAAATGAAACTACAGCTAGGGCTAGCAAGCCGTGAGGATGTCATGGGAGAAGATATGAGCGTTCAGGATGTTCCAGCCCGAATGTTCAAGATAAATTGGCAGAATATTAAAGATGCTATTCCTCAACTCAGATTAAAGGAAATGATTAAAATCCTTGAAGAAGATATGCAGTTGCCCGAAGAAGCAGCCATGCTCAAGAAGAAAATAGCCATGCTGGATATACAGGAGCAACAGGCTTTGATGGGGAATATGGGGCAAGGGCAACCCCCAGGACAACCAGGGGGGGCACCTGTTAGACCGCCAGGAGTGCCGACATGAACAATCCAATAGAAGATATGAGAGAGCGATTAAAAGAACAATTTAGAGGGGCTGCAAAGCCCCTTAAAGGTTTAAGCGTATCTTCCGTGTTCAGACCAACAGCTAATGATATGCCGAGATTACCGCAATCTAGCATCCCAAACCCCAAACCAAGATACGAAAGGGCAGGGCGACCTTCTAAAGAAAGCCGTCCTGAAACTCCGTTATTCAGAAAGAAACCAAGAAACATTTTCGGAGGATGGATAAATGGCTAGAGTATGGACAGTCAGATATGGGGGGAAGACATATTACTTCCCTGCGGAACAATGCAAAAGTGCCGATGAAGCAGCAACTAAAGTAGGCTGTAGGGCAGGATATAACTGCTCTGTAACTACTAAAACCACACCCCCAGACATGACTGCCGAAGAATGGATTGCACAGCAAAAGGCTGAACCTACGCCCACTCCTACGCCTTCACCCACTACACCAACACCCACGCCAACACCCACGCCTACCCCTACTACGCCAACGACAACTACTCCCACAACTCCTACTGCTACGGGCGAATACAAGGATTGGTCTTATCTTGCCAATTTTGGGGAACGCCTAGAACAGCAAATAGAAGCCTATAATACGGCAAACAAGACATCGTTCAAGTTTGATGAAGCTGGCATTAAGGCATACCTTGACAAAATCGGGGCAAACGATAAAACAAAAACCAGTATTCTAAACTCCCTTGGTCAATTCCAAGAGGCTCAGGCATCCTATGAGTCGTATATGGACTATTACTCCACAGTAGGTGCTCCCAAGCCAAAAGATTTTACCGATTATTTATCTCATTTTGAAGAGTGGATGGCATCATATTCGCCAGATGTGATAGCAACCGAGAGGGAAAGGGAATTTGATACTTGGAGTCGTTATGCACGGAAGTATGGGACAGAAAGTGACGAATATCCAGTCAATATTGATGACTTCTTCGCCAATCATGATAAATACCAAAAACAATTAGCTATCTGGCAGCAGCAAGCTGAGGAGACGGAAGTTGAATATACCGATGAGCAGAGGAGGGAATGGGCGAATGTTCGGGATTATTTGGGCTATAGAGAGCCTGGCGAGGAATACCCCCTTGATATAGAGGACTATTTTGCCAATCCTGATAAATGGCAACAGTCTTTAGCCACTTGGCAACAAAGGGCAGGTGAGGCTGAGGAATCTCAACTCCCACCCGAAGAAGCAGCTAGAAGGCGTGAGGAGTCGTATGCTGAAGGAAGGTATGCAGCGCAGGAGAGATATGGCGAAGCCCCTATGTATCCTGAGACTTTTACCGCATGGCTAAACCAACAGGGGCAATTTTCAGGTGCTCTTGAGAAATATGTGGAAGGACAGTATCCGAGTTTAAGGTCGCAATTTGAGGCTCAGGCAGGGAGATTAACTGGCTTTCCCACAAGGGAAGAAGCTAGGGCTGAGGCAACTAGAAGAGAAGCAGGTTTTCAGTCATGGCTTGGGGGTGAAGTCCCCGGGCTTAAACAGGAATACTGGGCACAGCGTCCAGCCGAGAGGGGGGAAAGACTTTATATGCAATCACCAAATGTAAGAGGGTTGGGCTGGTAATGCCGACTGCTACTTTCCCGACATGGGGCAAAAAGACTGAACCAACATTTCCAACATTCCCTACGTGGGGAAAACAAGTTGCAACTAAAGAGACAGGTGTTTCACCCCAGCCTGTCACACCCGTAACTGAGGGCATTCCCCCGTTTGGGTTTTCCCCGTTTGGCACTACGGTAGGAATGGAATACTCCATTCAGGCTGCTCAGCCTGCAATGGCTGGAATCCCTCCAGAAATAGTAAAAGAGCTAACAACGACTATTACGCTTGCCCCGAAGGATGTTGGGATGATACACGCAGGTTATGATGCTTCGGGTAATTGGACAGAGAATAGACCAGGGCTGAATATAACAATAGCCCCAGATTTTAACACTGGTGAGTTTATTATTCTTGGCAAAGAAAATGAACCTGTAGGGAAAGTTGATGCTGAAACTGGTAATTTAGAATTTGATGACCCCTTGTATCCTCGCAAGGCAATGATAATGTCCGATAGGGATTATGAGTATTGCGAAGAAACGGGTTGGCTTATTCCTCCCCCAACTGGCATAAAAGCCTTCGATATAGCCTACACGAAGTTTATGACTGAACCCAAACAGATAGGTGGGGTAACTCTTCCTGGTCCAGGGGTTGTATTGGGCATGATAGGGATGGTTGGGACTATAGCTCTTACAGCATGGCAGGCATACCCAGCCCTTAGTATGATGCTTCGTGGTGGTGCTCCAGGGAAAATATTTACCAATGTTTATAAAAAGATAACTATTCCCAAAGCACAATTACCTAGAGTTCCTGCGAGCCTGACTACAGTGCAGGAAATAAGGGCTTTTAAGGCTTTTCAGAATTATGACCAGTATAAAGATTTACTGAAACTGGCTGCAGATAAAGGTTGGTCTCCAAAATCCGTTGCATTTCAGACGATGCAGGCTAGATTATTTGAGGCTTTCCAGTATGAACAGGCTGGCAATACTATAGCAGCACAGAGAATAATAGACCAAATTCGGTCTGCTACAGCAATTTCAGGTTCGGTTCTCCCCTCAAGGGCAGTAACACCATATACAGGTGCGATAGCACCACCTACCCAGGCTACTCCTCCAGTAACACCACCTGTAGCTCCACCTGCACAAGTTGGTGGTGCATTAGCAACACAACCTACCATAATTCCCCCAGTAGTTACCCAAGCTGCTTGGCCTACTGTAACAGGTGTAGCCCTCGCAGGAATTGAATTTAATCCTATAACTACTAAGGTTGGCAAAGGATACGAGATTATCCAGAACGGTGAACCTGTAGGAGAGATAAGCTATAACCCGAATTTCCCTGGCGTTGAAGGAATAGTAATAGACCGTATAGACATTGTAGAAACAGCCCGAAGGCAGGGATTAGCTACTCAGGCTATTGATAAGGTTTTAGGCGAAGCAGAAGCAAGCGGAGTTCCATTATATACAGGGATGCTTGAGCCAGACGGCGTTAAGCTGATGAACGCCTTAGAACAGAGGGGGATTGTTAGTCTAACTCCTGCTCCAATGAAGATGCTGGGAGAAGAAGTAACAAGGGGTGTTCCTCAGTATGCCGAGACTACCGCTATGGAGGAGTGGGAAGCTGTATCCCCTGCTCAATGGGAGGCTATAACAGGTGAAATCCCGCCCCAATTAACTAAGAAGCAAATCACTGAGTTAGAAAAACCAATAAAAGAAGCTGCGAAAACTGGACTTGGCAAGCTACGGCAGAAAATAATGGCTATTGCCAAGACTAAAGGATTAAGCGAAAACCAGTATCGTGGCATATATAAGGCTGCTGGTGGCACTAAATCCCTAACCAGTATGGACATAGATAAGTTGCGGAGAGTGTTGGGGGCAATAACAAGAGCTAGACCTATTACGATAGGGCAAAAGAAAGTTGTTAGTCCACGAACTGAACAGGAAATACAAACACTTAAACAGGCACTTATCAATGAGAAAAAGATAACCCAAGCTGACTATGATGCAATTCTAAGGATGCTGAAGTTATCTACTGATAAATATACAGACAAGTCCTCGTTCATTACTGAAACACAAGGGCGAAACATCATCAAAGCCATGAAGCGCAAATCCCTAATGGGTTATGCCTTCATTGAGCAAAGAATCAACGAACTTAATGACGCTATGGCTCCTCCCGATGAACCCCCTAGAATCATCACATCGGAAGCGTTGAAGCAACCATTCGGGGCTAATTTCATAGATAAGATAGAAGCCTTCACGATTCGCTCCTATCGCATGGAAAGGATTTTATACAGGATGGACGGGTATGAGGATACGGGGTTGTGGCAAGACACATTTTATAAGCCCGTCAATGACGCTACCAGCGCAAGGATAGGAGAGGTTATAGACTGGCAGGATAAATTCCTGCAATTTACCAAAGATAATAAAATCAACATCGGGAAGTTGTTTACCACAAAGGAAGATTTCGATGGGGTTATCCTGACATCAGCCGAGAAGATAGGACTTTACCAACATAGCCTAAACCCAGATAACCTAAGACACCTTAAGGTAGGCAATCGTTTCAGTGATGCCCAAATCAAGAAAATAGTTGATAGCCTAACGCCTGACGAAAAGGCAGTAATTAAATTCCAACAGGATTACTTTAAGCAACGTGGAACATCCGTTGCTGAAACATTCAAGTATATGACAGGCAAGGAATTAGACCTTGTTGAAAATTACTTCCCGATAAAGATTGATTGGAGGGCAGACCCCGAAATTGATTGGTGGCAGCTTGTCTCGTTAGCTGACTCCCAGCAATTCATGGCTAAATGGGCATCATCTATGATACCCAAGGGGTTTTTGAGTGCCAGAACTCATGCGGCAGTTCAGGCTGTTAATCTGGATGCTATGTCTATCTGGTGGAATCACCTGGAATTGACGGCTCATTATAAGAACTTTGCGCCTGTTATCAATGACCTGCAACTCATAATGCAAAATCCTAAATTCAAATACAACTTACAGAATACACAGGGAAGGCATTTATATCAGGTTTTAGACAAGTGGATAAAGCAAGTAGCTGATGTAAACCCCTTGAGGGCTACTAATTATGCCGAACAGATGCTAAGAACCTTGAGGGTTAATGCGGTAGCAGCAGTCTTGGGTGTAAACATTACCACAGCCCTTAAACAGTTCCCGTCTTTTGTATCAAGTATGTCTGAGGCTGGCGTTATCCCTGTTATGCGAGGGCTTTTTACATTCATGGCTCACCCCAAAGAAACTGTAAGTCTTATGAAGCAATTATCCCCTCAGATATATGCTAGAACTATGGAGAGGGAAATTGCCGAAGCTCGATTAAAGGCATCCCTAGATAAAAAACTTACTAGGAAATTATCCCCAAGAGAAGCGTTTATGATTCTGACAACCACTATGGACAGACTGGCTGTTAATTCAATATGGCGAGGGGCATTTGACGAACACTTGAGGAAAAACCCCAATGCCGTAGAAGAAGCTGCTGAATATGCCAGCCGAGTTATCAGGAGAACACAGCCATTCTTCAGTGTTAAGGATTTAGCGGAATACTACCGATCTGGCGAGTTTATGAAGGTCTTGACCATATTCACCAACCAGCTAAACCAATACTGGAATATGGCTCGTTTTGAGATGTTCGGAAAATTCGGGGCTAAACCTGGGGCAAAGGGATTTGGCGAGTTGGTAAAGAAGCTGATTCTAGGAATTGTTATTCCCTCCATTATGATAGGGATTATAACAAGGGCTAGTCTACCTAAAGACAAAGAGGATGCTATAGATAAAACAAAGGATGATGTTGTAAGAACGGGGCTATCCGTGATTCCCATATTAGGGCAATGGTTATCCGCAGGCTTTCAAGGATGGCAGGAGGGGCAAGGCTTAATCTCGATTGAAATATTCAAGCAATTCCAAGAAGCTGTGTATAACTTTAATGAGCAGGAATGGAATAAATTAGCACAACAAGCCCCGGAATTTATGGGTTATTTGCTAGGAATACCCGTAGCTCAACCCAAGCGAACCATCGAGGGAATAATAGCGTTTGCAAAGGGTGAAACCGATGATTGGCTCAGGTTGATTTACAGTGGATATACTGTGGATGCAGCATACAGAGAATTGATGGAAAGCTGGCAACCAGATTTCGATGATTATTATGCTCAGCCTTCACCACGCTACGACTACCGTGAAGCTAATCCCGAAGTTGATGCCAAGCTATTTATTTCCAATAAGGTTTCAACCTTACAGTCAGACGAAGCTCGCAATATAGTATTAAGGTTGATTGAGGAAAACGATATAGACGTTAGGCGGATTAACGCCTATGAAAAGATTTTCGGTGAAGAAGCTGAAAAGCCTGAAGGTGAGGGCTTCCCAAGTTGGGGAGAGGAAACCAAAGAACCATCATGGGGAACTACCGAAACTACTCCGAAATTCCCTACATGGGGGAAATAGGGTTAAAGGAACGTAGGTTTCTTCTTTATCCTAGCGTAGATGTAGGCAATTAGGAGACATAAATAGAAGAGTATCCCGAGGCATAAACCCCAATTCTCAAATCCCCATTCAATAAACTTTGCCATGACATTACATCCTAAAGCCACAAATAATAAACATTATGGGGAGGAAGTAACATTATTATTCTGGCAATTCTCGTATAGTATGCGATACCCATCACGTTCACAGATTGTATCAAACCACTTTTGCTTATAGTGGTTTTTGTCTTGCTCAGAGATTTCGTAAAGCATTTCGATTTCTACCCTGGCGACTATTTCCTGTTGCC
>Ga0307377_10001474_pt1 | contig 29633 bp, 30 predicted proteins | sample TR3MG_FD_202535 | JGI IMG/M metagenome (GOLD analysis project Ga0307377, IMG submission 202535) | Soil microbial communities from Risofladan, Vaasa, Finland - TR-3 | ecosystem: Environmental > Terrestrial > Soil > Coastal area > Acid sulfate soil | place: Finland: Risofladan, Vaasa | collected... | reverse complement strand
TCCAATCCCGTAAGGCCGGGATCGCGATGCAGCGCCGTGGTCAGCGCCTTGCGGGTGGCGGCGACCAGGAGCACGTCGCCGGGCGCAATCGCAAAGTCCTCATCGAAGGGCGGCAGCTCGCTTTGCTCGCCGCGCAGGATCATCCGCACGGTGACGTCGGGCAGCTCTGAGAAAAAGCCGCCGATGGCGCTGGCGCCGACGAGCTTGGCATCGGGCTGTACGGTGAGCTGGGCGATGAACTGCTTGCCCGCGCCGTCGATCATCTCCCCGGCCATCGAGCCGCGGTCGGGAAGCAGCCGCGGCGCGACGAGTTGGGCGTAGAAAAAGCCCACACTTGCCAGCACGACGCCGGGCACGGTGAAATCGAAGAAGCCGAAGGGCTTGAGGCCAAGTTCGCCGAGCTCGCCCGAGACAAGCAAATTTGTCGACGAGCCGATCAGCGTGCCCATGCCGCCGAGCACGGCGACGAACGAAAGCGGGATCATCACCGAGCTGGGCGAGCGGCCGACGCGGGCGGCCAGCGCCTGCATGATCGGGATGAACATCACCACCACGGGGATGTTGTTGAGAAAGGCGCTGATCACCATGACCAGGACGAGCACGATCGCGATCGAGCGGGCCGCATTGCCGCCGATGGCGAAGACAACTTGCGCTGCTTGATCGAGCACGCCGGTTTGCTTCAAGCCCTCGCCAATGACCAGGAGGGCGAGGACCGTGATCAAAGCGGGGCTCGCGAAACCCGCCAGCAGACGTGTGGACGCGAGCAGGTTGCGGCCGTCCACGCCGGGGACCGGGAAGACATAGAAGAACACAAGCAGGGCTGCGATCACGGAAAGCGCGGTGAGCTCCAATGGCCAGCGCTCGCGCGCGAAGGCCACAAGGGCCGCCAGGATGAGCGCGAAGATCGCCCACATCTGGATTTCGGCATCGATCACGAACATGGTTTGGCAGACCCGATCCGCGCGGGGCACGACATTTGCGGCCTGGGCGGCTGGCCGGCCGTCGCGCGGGCGTCACGGTCGCTCCCTGATTGCCTCTGCCCGAGCGCCAGACCCTAGCACAGGGTGAAAGCCCCGCGAAGCGGCGGTGCTCGCCGCTGGCGAGGACCGAGCGGTGGCGCTAGGATCGTCGCCGGTATCATCTGACGAAAGGGGCGACACCCAAATGGCGCGGAAACTCTATGATCTGTTGGGCGTCGACGACCGCCGGTTCAGCCCGTTTTGCTGGCGAGCCCGCATGGCGCTGGCCCATAAAGGCCTCGAGGCCGAAGACGTGCCCTGCGGTTACAACGAGATGGAGAACGTCGCCTTCGCGGATAGCAAGACCGTGCCGGTGCTGGTGGATGGTGACAACACCGTTGCCGATTCCTGGTCCATCGCGATGTATCTGGAGGAGGCTTATCCTGATGGCCCCAGCCTGTTCGGCGGAGAGCAAGGCGAGGCGTTGGCGCGCTTTGCCGCGCATTGGTGCGACACTGCATTGCACCCTGCGGTTTTCCGCCTCGTCATCGCCGACCTCTTCAACGTGGTGCGGCCAGAGGATCAGGCCTATTTCCGCGCGTCGCGCGAAAAGCGCCTCGGCATGACGATCGAAGAAGCCGCGGCCAAGCGCGACGATTGGGCGCCCCGGCTCACCGCCGCCCTTGCGCCGTTGCGCGCGCAGCTTGGCGAGCGCGATTTCGTCAGCGGCGGGGCACCGGCGTACGCCGATTATGTCGTCTTCGGTGCCTTTCAGTGGGGGCGCGTCGCCAGCGCCTTTCCGCTTCTGGCCGGCGAACCCGCGATAGCTGCCTGGCGCGAACGCATGCTCGATCTTTTCGGCAAACTGGCCCGCGCCGCTCCCGCGATCGACGAAGCCGCGTAATGGCCATCTCCGATCCAGCAGCTCAACCGGCCATCGCTTCGGGGCCCTTGGCGACCATCAAGAAGAAATCGAGGCCCATCACCGGCTCGTCGCGCTGATTGAAGGAGCGGTATTTCCAGCCCACCACGCCGCGATCCGGCTTTGATCCGCTAAGGCGCTTTTCGATGACCTCTCCGTGCACCTGCAGCCGGTCGCCGGGTTCGACCGGGACCATAAAGCGTAGCTTGTCGAAACCGAGCCCGGCGGTGATCGCGATCCCGGGTTCGGCGGCCAGCCGCAGCTTGTTGAACACCGAAAACGTGTGCAGGCCCGACGCCACCAGGCGGCCGAAGGCAGACGCCGCGCCGCCCTCATCGGTCAGGTGAAAGGGTTGCGGGTCGAAGTCTTGCGCGAACGCAATGATCGCCGCGCGCGTCATCTCGTGCCAGTCGGTTTCGACACGGCGGCCGATCTGCAGATCGCCGAAATAGATGGGGGCTGCTGACATGGGTGGCACAGTATCCGTGTTGTTACGCTCAGCCGCCGGTCTTCGGCCTTTTGGTGATGCTGCCGCCGGTCTTCGGCCTTTTGGTGATGATGCCACCGGCCTCCGGCCTTTTGGTGATGATGCCACCGGCCTCCGGCCTTTTGGTGATGATGCCACCGGCCTTCGGCCTTTTGGTGATGATATGAGTGCACTCGCAGTCGACCACGACCTCGTCCTTCTGATTGTAGGCGGTGTGCGACATCTTGAGCGCGCCAAGGCCCGGACGCGATTTGAAGGCGCGCAGCTCGATCACTTCGAATTCGCAGCGGATCGTGTCGCCGGCAAAAACGGGTTTCAGCCATTTCACCTGCAAATCGCCACCGGCGAAGGTGCACTTGGCGATGATGCCTTCCTGGGCGAACAGGCGGAACATGATCGAGACGGTGTGAAAGCCGCTGGCGAATATCTGGCCCATGGGATGGGCCGCGGCCGCCTCGCGCGAGACATGATAGGTCTGCGGGTCCCATTGCAGCGCGAAGTCGATGATCGCCGATTCCGTAACCGTGACGCCGCCCGTCGCAAAGCGGTCGCCTAGGCTGAAATCGTCGAAATAGAGATCGTGCTTCATGGTTCCCACACAGCAGCCATGGCGGCTAAAGATCCGAAGCCGGATGCTCTAGCGCATATCCAGGCGTTTCGCGAGGGGCAGGCTGTCGCGGCGGGCTCAGGGTGGGCTCAAGGCGAGCTCGCAATAGCGCGCGCCGGGGATCGGGTTTGCGTAATAGGGCGGGATATCGCGGAAGCCGAGTGTCTGGTAGAGCGCCTGGGCTGGGCCCATGTCGGGCAGCGTGTCGAGGCGCATGGCGCGGTAGCCGATGGCGCGGGCCTCGTCGATGAGGGCCACGGCGAGCGCGCGGCCGGCCTTGAGGGCGCGGTGGCCGGGGCGGACATAGAGACGCTTCATCTCGCAAATGTCGGCTTCGAGAGGGCGCAGGCCGACGCCGCCGATCACGGCGCCTTCCGCACGGGCAAGCAGGAGCCGTCCGCCCGGCGGGGCATAGGCGCCGGGCAGGCCGGCCAGCTCCTCGTCGAAGCCCTGGAAGCAGAGATTGAAGTCGAGCGACCGGCCGTACTCGAGAAAAAGCGCGCGGATTTCCTCGATCTCGGCAGTCGTTGTCGCCGGAGCGATGGCGACGCTTGCCTGCCGGGCCGTGCTCACAGGTTGATGGCTCCGGTCATGTAGGTGACGGCGCCGCCGCCGATGCGCACGCGCGCGCCGTCATGGCCGCAATGGATCGTGCCGCCGCGCGCCGATATCTGGCGGGCCAGCATCTCGGTCTTGCCCAGACGCCCGCCCCAATAAGGGATCAGCGTACAATGCGCCGAGCCGGTCACCGGGTCCTCGGGCACGCCCATCTTGGGTGCGAAGAAGCGTGAGACGAAGTCGCATTGCTCGCCCGGCGCGGTGGCGATCAGCCCCATGCAGTCGAGCGCGGCGACGGCGGCCATGTCGGGCGCAAGCGCCGCCACCTCGGCCTCGCTTGCAAAGACGGCAAGGCCGTCGCGGGCGGCGAGGACTTCGGCCGGCTCTGCGCCGAGCGCGGCGGCGACATCGCCGAGCGCATCATTGGGTTCCGGCGGGCGTGCGGGGAAATCCATCGTCAGCCGGTCGCCATTACGGGTCACCAAAAGCGTGTCACCGAGACGGGTGGAGAAGGTGACGGCGTCGCGCGCGGGCTCAAGCACGCTGAAAATGACATGCACGGTCGCCAACGTTGGGTGGCCCGCAAGGTCGATCTCGTCGACCGGAGTGAACCAGCGGATCGCGAAGTCCGCGCTTCCTTGGCCATCGGGCACGAAGAAAGCGGTTTCCGACAGATTGTTCTCGGTCGCGATCGCCTGCATGACGCCCGCGTCGATCCAGGCGTCCAGCGGGCAGACGGCGGCGGGGTTGCCGGCGAAGACGCGGTCGGTGAAGGCGTCGACCTGGTAGATCGGGATCGCCCCAGTTTCCATAGCTCAGACCTCGATCGTGCCCTGGGCGTAGAGCACGGCGTTCCCGCCGATGGTGACGCGCGCACCGTGGTCCTCGCAGATGAGCGTGCCGCCGCGCGCCGAAAGCTGGCGGGCCTCAAGGCGCGGCTTGCCGAGGCGCCGGGCCCAGTAAGGCGTCATCATGCAATGCGCCGAGCCAGTCACCTGGTCCTCGGGCAGCCCGGCGCCGGGGGCGAAAAAGCGCGAGACGAAATCGCAGTCCCCGCCGGGCGCCGTCGCCATCAGGCCGCGGCAGTCGAGAGCCGCGATGGCGGCCATGTCGGGGGCAAGCGCCCGGATGTCGTCCTCGTGTGCGAAAACCGCCATCCAGTCGAGGCCGGTAAAAAGTGATTGCGGAGGATTTCCGAGCGCCGCGGCGACGCTTTCCAACGGGCCATCGGCTTCGGCGGGCAGCGCGGGAAAATCGAGCACCAGGAGATCGCTTTGGCGGCTGACCCGAAGATGCCCGCTCTGGCCGTCGAAGGTGACCGTATCGCCGGCAAAGCCAAGCGCGGTGAAGAGGACGAAGGCAGCCGACAGGGTGGTGTGGCCGGAGATGCTGACTTCCTGCGTCGGGGTGAAGACGCGCAGGTCGAAATCGGCTTCGCCGGTCGCCGGCGCAAAGAAAGCGTTGCCCGGCTTGGCGTTCTCGCTTGCGATGGCGAGCAGCGTTTGGTCCGGCGGCCAGGTTTCCAACGGGCAGACGCCGGCTGGGTTGCCGCCAAAGAGCCGGTCGGTGAACGCGTCGACTTGGTAGTAGGGAATTTTCATGGTCTAGCCCTACCGCGTTATGCAACAGGTCAAACGGCATGTCTCTGATTTTATTGCACTCTTACAATAGGTTAAGGCAACGAGTTAGGAGCGCCAACCCGCAGGCAAGACAGCGGTAATCCGCGCTCGTCACCCCCGCGCAGGCGGGGGTCCAGAAGTGGCTTGGCCTCACCTCGTCAGACGATCCATGGATTCCCGCTTTCGCGGGAATGACCGGCAATGTTGCGCTGATGAAGCGGCTACTAAGACGTGGTCATTTCACGATGCAGGCAGCTCGACCTTGTAGATCATGCAGGTCGACTGGCCGCGGGCATAGATCTTGCCGTTGGCCTCGCCCTTGACCTCGGCGGCGGAGATGGCGATGCGGCTGCCGCGATGAACCACCGTGCTCTCCACGCGAAGCAGGCCAGTCGTGTCGGTGACCGGACGCAGCATGTCGACCGACAGGTTGACCGTCGCGTAGAGCTCGCCCTTGGCTAATGTCGTGTGGACCGCTGTTCCAGTGGCGCTGTCGATCAAGGTCGAGACGAGGCCGCCATGGACGATGCCGATGGGGTTGTAGTGATGCTCGCCCGGCAAGCAGGTGAAGACCGTGCGGCCCTCATCAGCCTCGACGAGGTCAAAGCCGAGCGTGACGGCGATCGGCGGCGCGGGAATGGTGCCGTCGCGATAGCCGCGCAGGAACTCAAGCCCCGTCATCCCCGCGGCGGCCTTGGCGGACGGCCGGGGATCCTCCCAGGCGGTCTCGCGCCTGCGCGTGGTCGGTTTCTCGTTGGGCATTGATGTTCTCCGGTGATGGCTCGAGGGCGCGGCCGCGACGTCGTAGCGCTCAAGGATAGTAGCCGAGCAGGCGGCCCCAGAAGTACTGGATCGGCAAGAGGACCAGCACCGTGACCAGGAGGTAGGGAAAAAGGAACCGCAGCGCCTGCGATACGCTGACCCCGCCAAGCGCCGTTGCGGCGACAAGCGGCGGGGCCAGATGCGGGAAGGGGATCGCCATCCAGGCCGGAACCTGCGCCAACAATACGCTCTTCAGCGGCCAGCCGCTGGCGCTGGCGATGCCCTCGGCAAGCGGCGACATAACCGCAGGCGCGGCCGGCAGCGTCGTCACCGTGCCGACCCCCATGCCCAGGCCGACGATCGCGGCGTAATTGACGAAGCCACGCCCCGGTTCGAGCGCGAGCAGGCCCAACAGGTGCTCGGCGATCAGCTTGCCGAGCCCCGCCTCGGTTGCCACCGCGCCCATGCTGATGATGCCGGCGACCATGAACCAGGGCCCCAGATTGAGCTTTTCGACGATCACGCTCGGCGGCAGGATACCGATGCGCGGCAAGAGGAGGAAAACCGCGGCACCGAGGGCGACCCAGGCGGGCGAGGTCCCGTGCAGGAAATCGGTTGCCCAGAGCGCGATCGCCGCGAGGACCACCAACAGCAGCACGCGCTCGGCCCGTGTCCAGGCGGCTGCAGCCTCGCTGTCTGTGGCAGGTTGCGGCTGGTCGGCGAAGCGCAGGGTGATAATCGCCGGGATCAGCGCCAGGCCGAGCAATCCCATCACCGGGAAGTTGAGCGCCAGATATTCACCATAGGCGAAGCTGACGCCGTAGATGCTCTCGGCCGCGCCGATCAGGCCCATATTGGGCACGTTGGCGGGCAGGATGCCGAAGGCGGGAATGGTGGTGCCGGCAGCGGCGGCAAGCACCAGGCCGTTGCGCCCGCGCGATCGCGGCGCAAAGCCGATCTGTTCGGCCAGCGCCAGGACGATCGGCACCAAAAGCGTGACCCGCCCGACCGCCGAGGGAATGACGAAGCTCATCACCGCGCCGACATAAGTGACCGCCGCGACGGTGCCAAAATACGAGCGCGGGAAATAGGCCAGCATGGCCCGCACGGCGCGCGCGCCCAGGCCCGACTGGCGCACCCCCAGCCCGATCACCAGGCCGCCGAAGACGAGCCACACGGCGCTCGAATGAAAGCCGGAAAAGACTACGCTCGGCGGCGCCACGGCAGCCAGGATGGCCAGGAACATGAAGACGATCGAGGTGAAGAATTCCGGGATCGCGCCCGTCGCATAAAGGCCGAGGGCGAAGACCGTGACGGCCGCCGCGCGCATTGTGGTCTCGCTTATCCCCGTGGGGGCGGGCAGCACGAAGATCACGATCGCCGCCAGCGCGGTGAGGCCGGCGATCAGATGTCGTGGGCCGAGCGGTGTTCGGCCGGTGGCGGCATCCGCCATGGGAACAGCGTCCTGTCGCGGTTGGTAAAGTGCGTCCTAGCCGATGGGCGGGCGGGGTGGAAGCGCCGGGGCTGGCGGGACCGCCATGCCGACGACGCATGGCGCAGCGATCGCGGCCATTCGGCGGCGCTATCGCTCGAGCGCGATGCCGAAGGCGTTCTTGAACCGGCGCAGGCCGATCTTGGGATAATAGTCCATCGCGGCGGGAGCGGAGATCAGCAGCAGCATAACCTCCTCGCCGCCGGCGGCTTCCTGGGTCTGGCGGACAAGTTCGCGGCCGATGCCGGTGCGCTGCAGGCTCTCATCGACGGCGAGGTCGGAAAGATAGCAGCAGAGCGCAAAGTCGGTGAGCGAGCGCGAAAGCCCCATCAGCTTGCCGGTCTCGTCGCGCGCGGTGACGATGAGATTGGCGTGGCGGCACATCCGCACCACGCGCTTGCGGTCGTCGAGCGGCCGGCGCTCGGCCAGGGTCGAACGCTCCAGAATGTCCACGAACTCGTCCGGATCGAGGACCTTCTCGACCGCGTATTTTATTTTCATGTTGGATTGGCTCCGTTTTCGGAAGTCGCTGCCGCGCCTTCCTAGCGTTCCCTCAAGCGCCAGGCGCTCGCGTCCGCTCGCTTGGCACTATTTGCCCTCACGCGCCGGCGCGGGCGTCCGCCCGCTTGGCTGGCGCCGCATAAGGCGGCAGCCCGCGGTCGCGGGCATCGAAAGAAAAAACCCGTTGTCATTTTGTCTTTCGTCTCAGTCAGCGAAAACCAAATTAACGCGGCGGTTCTGGCGGCCCTTGTTCTCTATCTTGCCGACGCGGATGGCGCCGATCTCGCCGGTGCGCGCGACGTGGGTGCCGCCGCAGGGCTGCAAGTCGACGCCGGCGATCTCCATCAGCCGCACAGTGCCCGCGCCGGTCGGCGGCTTGACCGACATGGTGCGGATGAGTTCGGGCTGGGCGGCCAGCTCTGCGTCGGTGATCCAGCGCGCCTCGGTCGGATGATCCGCTTCGATCAAACGGTTGAGCGCGGCGTCGATCGCCTCCTTGTCGAGCTTGGTATCAGGCAGGTTGAAATCGACCCGGCCCTTGCCGTCGCCGATCTGGCCGCCGGTCACATCGCCGTCGATTACCGACAGCAGCAGATGCATGCAGGTGTGCATGCGCATGAAGCGGTACCGGCGCTCCCAGTCGATCGCCGCGGTCACCGTGTCGCCGACGGTCAGGCCATGGCCGTCATCCTCGGCGAGGTGGAGCTGGGCGCCGCTCGCCTTGTCCTTGCGTGTATCGACGATGGGAATGGTGCCGCCATCGCCTGTCGTCAGCGTGCCGGTGTCGGCGGGCTGGCCGCCGCCGACCGGGTAGAAGACCGTGCGGTCGAGCGCGATGCCGGCGCCGTCGATCGCCGTCACTGTGGCCTCGCAGGATTTGAGATAGGCGTCTTGACGGAAGAGTTCCTCGGTCATCGTGTCGTCTCGCTGGGTGTCGTCTCGCTGGGATCGCTGATCAGGGGTCGGCAAAGTTAGCCGATGCGCGCCCGAAGTGCGACAGGGTCGGCAGCGAAAAGGTTGCCATCCTTCGAAGCTCGCTCGCGCTCGCACCTCAGGATGAGCATAGAGCGCTGGTAAAAATACAGATACTCATCCTGAGGTGCCCGCGAAGCGGGCCTCGAAGGATGGCTGTTGGGCTCAGTCGGCGTCGTTGGCGAGCACGCGGCGGTAGACCGCCGCGTCGACATTGCCGCCGGTGAGGACGACGCCGACACGCTTGCCGAGCATGCGGCCGCGCTCCTTGAGCAGTGCCGCAAGACCCGCCGCGCCCGCGCCCTCGGCCACGTTATGCGTATCGGTGTAGTAGTGCCGCATCGCGGCCTCGAATTCAGCTTCCTCGAGCTCGACGATGCGTTCCACGCCTTTGTTGATCAGTTCGACCGCCTGCGCCACCGGAACCCGGCAGGCGACGCCGTCGGCCATGGTATCGGCCGAGTTGGTGGAGACCGGCTTGCCGGCGCGGAAGGACAGCGCGTAAGTCGGCGCGTTTGCGGCGACCACGCCGACGATCTTTGTCTTCAGATTGAGCGCGTCGCGGGCGGCGATCACGGCGCAGATGCCTGAGCCCAGGCCGATCGGCACATAAACCGTGTCGAGCTCCGGTGCGCCTTGGAAAAACTCCAACCCGTATGACGCAACGCCGCGCACGAGGACGTCATGGAAGGAGGGGAACATGTGGAGCTTTTGTTCGGCGGCCAACGCCTGGGCATGTTCGAGCGCGGCCTGGAAGTCGCTGCCATGCTCGATCAGCTCGCCGCCCTGGGCGGTCATGGCGGCGTTCTTTTCCACGCTGTTGCCCTCGGGCACGACGATCACGGCGCGCAGGCCGAACCGGCCCGCGGCGGTGGCGCCGCTTTGCCCATGATTGCCGCGAGTGGCGCAGATCACGCCAGTCACCGACGGGTCGTCGCGCTTGAGCGCGCCGGTATAGACCAGCCCGCCGCGGATCTTGAAGGCGCCGGTCGGCGTGTGGTTCTCGTGCTTGACCCAGACCTCGGCGCCGCAACGCTCGGACAGCAGCGGCCAGCAATATTGCGGCGTCGGCGGCATGACCTCGTGAACGAGGCTGGCGGCCTCTTGCAATGCGGTTAGGTCGGTCATAGTCCATTCCCTTCGGGTCGAGCGCATTGAAGCGAGGCCGCGCTTTGCGGTCAATCGCAAGCGGTCAAATGCGGGTTGTCAAATCCGCGCTGGGCGTTTGGGGATCTGCGCCAGCGCGGTGCCGGCGAGGATGGCCAGGCCGGACACGATGATCGGCCAGGTGATCGCCTCGCCGAGTACGACCCCGGCAGCGGCCAGGGTCGTCACCGGCATGGCGAGTTGCCACGAGCCGATGCGGGCAATCCCGCCATGGCCCAGGGCCCAGAACCAGGCGGCGTAACCCGCCAGCGAAGACAGGAAGGTCATATAGGCGATGGCCAGCCAGCCGGTGCTGTCGACAGCCGCCCAATCGGTCCGGTGAGCGAGGACGGCGAGCGTCGGTATCGTCACGACCGTGGCGGCGGCGAGACCCCAGAAGGTCGTCGCCCAGGTGCCGATTACCGGCGAGAGCTTGCCGCCGCAGACATATCCAAGCGCGCATACCACGACGCCCGCCAGGATAATGAGATCGCCGGTAATGCTCGCCTGCTCGCCGGCAAGCGCGCCGCCGTCGCGATAGAAAATCAGCGCGAAGGTCCCGATGGCGGCCAGCGCCACGCCGCCCCACCAGCTCGCGCGCGGCCAGGCACGGTCGGCGGCGGCAGCGATCAGCCCGGTGAATGCCGGCAGCATCGCCATGATGAGCGCGGCATGGCCGGCGGTCGTGGTGCCAAGCCCAAGGCTCATCAGCATTGGCCATACCGCAAAGCTCGAAATGCCCGAGACCAATAGCAAACCGCGCTGGCCGGCCTTCCGCGGGAACGGAAGCCGGAAGGCTAGAGCAAGGCCTCCCGCGATGAGGCCGGCCAGCATCGAACGCAATATCCCCGCGCTCGAAGGGTCGATCTGGGCAACCGCGATCTTGTTGGCGATCGCGGTACCGCTCCAGAAGAGAAGCGCCGCCGCCGCGGCCGCGTAAACGGCTAGGGCCGCGGGCGCCTGAGCCGTAGAGGCGGTGGCGGCGGGGCTGCCGCCGGGGCTGTTCACTTGCGCCAGAAGGGCTTGGACGCCTCATGCAGCGCATCGACCCGGCTGAGCCCAATATCGCGCAACATGCGCCGGTCAAGTTGGGCGAGCTGATAGCGGCCGCGTGATCGTTCCTGCCAAGCGAAAAGGATGTTGATCGCCCGATTGACCGCCCAAACGACCTTACCCAGGACAGTTGCCGGCACAGGGCTGGCCGCACCGCTGGCGCGCGCGTGCATCCTGCGGGCGGATTTCTAGGTCATGAATGTATCGGTCCAATGGGTCATATTCTCACCTATTGATCGGGGTGATTCGTCGATTGAGTTGATCAAATATGAATACAGTTGACATATTGAACCAGTCAATCTAAACATTGATACCATGACAATTTGGATGCCCGACCTCTCGAGCCATGCCGGTCCGCGTTACCAGGCGATTGCCGCGGCGATCGCCGACGCGGTCGATCAGGGCGAGCTGGCGCCGGGCGACAAGCTGCCGCCGCAGCGCGATTTGGCTTACCGCTTGGGCGTCACGGTCGGCACGGTGAGCCGCGGCTACATGCTCGCCGAACAGCAAGGCCTGGTGGGCGGCGAGGTTGGGCGCGGCACCTTTGTCCGCACGGCCGCGCGCGGTGGCACGGAGCCGATCCTGCAGCCGGCCGAAACCGGCGTGATCGACCTCGGCATCAACATGGCGACCTGGCGGGTGCACGGCGATGCGCTTGCCGAGGCGCTGCAGGAGATCGCTCAGGCCCAGGGTCTGGAGGACTTGTTGCGTTACGTGCCGGCGGCCGGTCATGCCAAGCATCGGGCGGTCGGCGCGCGCTTCATGGCGCGGATTGGGCTGGAGGTGGATCCTGCCTGCATTGTGCTCACGCACGGCGCACAGCAGGCCCTGACGGCGGTGTTCGGGGCGCTGTGCAGCGCGGGCGATACGGTTCTGGCGGAAAGCTATTCCTATTCGGGCGTGATCGAGAATGCGCGGATTGCCGGCGTGCATCTGGAAGGGGTCGCGCTAGACGAGGAGGGCTTGGTCCCCGAGGCCCTCGACGAGGCCGCGGGACGGACCGGCGCGCGGGTGGTTATCGTGGTGCCGACGATCCAAAATCCGACCGCGGCGATGATGGGCGCAGAGCGGCGCGCGGCGATCGCGCGGGTCGCCGAAGCGCGCGATCTCATCATTGTCGAGGACGATGTCTACGGCTATCTGCTGCCCGATCGCCCGCCGCCCATCGCGTCATTGGCGCCGGAGCGTACGGTCTATTTCACCAGCGCCTCGAAATGCCTGGCGCCGGGGCTGCGCGTTGGCTGGATGGCGCTGCCGCCGCGGTTCGTGGAGCGCTTTATCGACGTGGTCTATGCGCAGACGGTCGCGCAGCCTGCGTTGTGTCATGAGATCATCGGACTTTGGCTTGAGAACGGGACGGCGGACCGGCTGACCGAGGCGCTGCGCCGGGAGATCGCCGCCCGGCAATCGATCGCGATGGAGGTATTCGATGGTTTGGCCGTTCGCGGCCATCCGGCGAGTTTCCATCTGATGCTGGACTTGCCGGCGCCGTGGCGGCGCGACGAGTATGTCGCGGCGGCGCTGGCGCAGGGGATCCGGATCGTCTCGATCGCTTCTTTTGCGGTCGACCCGGCGAAGGCGTCTGAAGCGGTACGCATTTCCCTGGCTGCTGCGGCGGACCGCGAGGCACTCACCGCCGCGCTTAATACGCTGCGCGATATGGCATTGACCGGCCCACGCGCCAGCCGTGCCGTCGTTTGAGCGCGTGTGAGTGAGAAACCGCTCCGCCTCAGGTGGGCGGGGCCTCGATGATCACGCGATTTCCGTCGGGATCGCTCAGCATACCGGGCTGAAGCGCATTCGTTTCGATGACCACGCCGTCGAAGCCCTCGGCAGCGCTATCCGACGGCGCCCACGGCCCTGATGCGCCTTCGGCCTCCCAGCGGTGCTGCAACTCCAGCGTCGTATAGGGACGTTGCCAAAGCCATTCGCGGTTGGCGACGGCCTCAAGGTCGGGATCGGGCAGGGGATCCGCCACGGCCGACAAGAAATAGAGCGTGAAGCGATGGCGCCGGACCGGCTGGCGCGACAGCAAGACAAGGCCGAGGCGATCGCGGTAGAAGCGCAGTGCCGTCTCGGCATTTTTCACCCGCAGGCTGATCTGGCCGAAGGTTGCCTCGCAGCCCAGCGGCAGCTCGTCCCTTGGCGCGACCGGCACATGGTTGGCGGCAAAGCGGTGTTGCAGAAGCTCGATGACATGGCCGTCGGGATCGGCGAGGTGGCAGAGATAGCCGATGTCCTCGAATTGCACGGGCTCGCTGACCGCCACGCCGCTCGCTTGGAGCCGCGTCCGGGCCAGATCGACATCGGCCAGGGTGATGCCGATTTTCCAGTAGCTGCGCTCCCTTTGAGGAGCGTCTTCGCGGCCAACGTCGCGGGCCGGCGCCGGACAGTGACGGAGTTCGAGCTCAGTCGGCAACGAGGCGCGCCGGCCGGGATAGGCGAGGCGGAGGGCTGTCTCGCCGCCGACTTGGCCGCGATGCGTGAGCGTCATGCCGAGCGCGCTTGTGTAGAAGGCAAGGCTGCGCTCCGGGTCACCGATGCGCAGGATGCTGCGCGCCATCCGCAAGGCTATCCGCGCATATCTGAGAGTGTGTGGCCGTGGTTGAGCGGCCCGTGGCCGCCGCCATAGCCGGGTGCGGTGCGGATCGCCTCCTGCACATATTCGCGGGCGCGGATGACCGCGATGCGCAGGTCGAGCTTCTGCGCAAGGCCGGTGGCGATGGCCGAGGCGAGCGTGCAGCCGGTGCCGTGCGTGTTCTGGCTGTCGATGCGCGGGCTGGTAAAGACTTCGACACCGTCGGCGCTGGCGAGCACGTCGTGGATCTCCGGGCCCTCGCGGTGACCGCCCTTGAGCAGCACGGCCTCAGGCCCGAGGGTGAGCATGGCCAGCGCCGCTGCCTTCTGCTCTTCCAGATCGCCGATCGTAAGACCGGCCAGCGCTTCGGCCTCCGGCAGATTTGGCGTCAACAGGCTGACATATGGAAACAGGCTGCGCTTGATGGCGGCGACCGCATCGCCTTCCAGTAACGACTCGCCGCCTTTGGCGACCATCACCGGATCGGCAATCAGCGGGATGCCGCGCCCATGCGCGACGATCGCGTCCGCCACCGCCTCGATCACCGGGACCGAGTGCAGCATGCCGGTCTTCAGAGCGTCAGCACCGATATCGTTCAGACAAAGCTCGATCTGCTGGGCGACGAAACTCGGCTCGATATTGGCAATCCCGAACACGCCTTTGGTGTTCTGGGCGGTGAGCGCGGTGACGGCGGTCATCGCATAGCCGCCGAGTGCGGTGACCGTTTTGATATCAGCCTGGATGCCGGCGCCGCCGCCGGAATCCGAGCCTGCAATGACAAGAACGCGTCCGTTCATGGAGTCTCCTGATTCGTAAAGCGGCGCCGCACGGCACTGGTCATGTTGTCAATTCATCATGTTCCGCGAGGGCTGAAAAAACACCGCGCCGTGGTGGGGTCGATAGATGGATGAGGTTGGCGGTTGGGCCGACGAGCGAGCCCGGGCTCAGCCTGCGGTTCCTTCGATGGCTTTGACAATCGTTTCGACGACCTCGCCGATCAGCTTCGCATCGTCGCCTTCGGCCATGACACGGATCAGCGGTTCGGTGCCCGAGGGCCGGATCAGGAGACGCCCGCCCTTGCCGAGACGCGTCTCGCCTTCGGCGATCGCGGTCTTGACCGGCTCCGCCTCCAGCGGCGCCGAACCATTGATCGCAGCGTTCCTTAGGATTTGGGGAACGGGCTCGAAGATGCGCGTCGATACGCTGGCCGGCTTGCGGCGCGTCTCGGTTAGCACGGCGAGCACCTGCAGGGCCGCGATCAGTCCGTCGCCGGTGGTCGCGTAGTCGGAGAGCACGATGTGACCCGATTGCTCACCGCCGACATTGAAGCCGTGATCGCGCATATGTTCGACGACATAGCGGTCGCCGACCTTGGTGCGCGCGAGCGCGATGCCGAGACCATCGAGATAACGCTCAAGACCGAGATTGGACATCACCGTGGCGACAAGCCCGTCTCCGGCGAGACGGCCGCGGCGTTTCCAATCGGCGGCGATCAGCGCCATCAGCTGGTCGCCGTCGACGACATCGGCCTTTTCGTCGACCAGCACGACACGGTCGGCATCGCCGTCAAGCGCGATGCCGAGATCGGCGTGCTCGGCGATGACCCGCTCGCGCAGGCGCTGCGGCTTGGTGGCGCCGCATTCCTCATTGATGTTGAAGCCATTGGGCTCGACCGCCATGGGTATGACCTCGGCGCCGAGCTCCCACAGCACCGTGGGCGCGACCCGGTAGGCCGCGCCATTGGCGCAGTCGACCACGATCTTCAGGCCTTCGAGCGTGCGGTCCTTGGGGAAGGTCGCCTTGACGAACTCGATGTAACGGCCGGCCGCGTCGTCGAGGCGCTTGACCCGGCCGAGCTTGGCCGATGGCACCAGATCGTCCGACACACCCTCGGCGACATGGCGTTCGATGTCGCCCTCGATCTCGTCGGAGAGCTTGTAGCCGTCGGGGCCGAAGAGCTTGATGCCGTTGTCCTGATAGAGATTGTGCGAGGCCGAGATCATGACGCCCAGATCGGCGCGCATGGAGCGGGTCAGCATGGCGACCGCCGGCGTGGGGATCGGCCCGAAGGTGAAGACGTCCATGCCCATCGAGGCAAAACCCGCGACCAGGGCCGGCTCCATCGTGTAGCCGGAGAGACGCGTGTCCTTGCCGATGACCACGCGGTGGCGGTGCTCGCCGCGGCGGAAATGCCGGCCGGCGGCGATCGCGACCTTGAGCGCGATCTCGGCGGTCATCGGCTCGCTGTTGGCCGTGCCGCGAATACCGTCGGTTCCGAAAAGTTTCCGTGCCATCAGATTGCTTGGGTTCTTGTTCAACTGGGTGCTCGATTGGGCCGGTTTAGCACATTGAAGATCAACAAGGTAAAGATGGGATTAGCCGACCGCGGCGCGTGACAACCCTGCTATGCGGATACGTCATTGGTCAGCTCGCTTCGCCCGCCATTGATGGTCTGCCACGTGGCGATAGCCTGCGCGGTCTCTGCGACGTCATGGACGCGGACGATCCGGGCGCCGCGGGCCAATGCGGCCAGCGCTGCCGCCAGGGATGCGCCGAGCCTGGCCTTGGGATCGCTTTCGCGGGTGATCGCGGCAAGGAAACTTTTCCGCGAAACGCCCACCGTGAGCGCGCAACCGAGCCCGTGAAAGGCGGTCAGATCCTGCAGCACGGCGACATTGTGGCGCGAGGCCTTGGCAAAGCCGAAACCGGGATCGACGGCGATGCGCCCGCGCGTGATGCCCGCGGCGACCGCGGCGTCGACGCGGATCGACAGCTCGTCGAAGACCTCACGGACGACGTCGTCGTAGCGCGCGTCCTCGCGCATGGTGGCGGGCTCGCCACGCATATGCATGAGGATGATCGGCACGCCAAGCACCGCAGCGGTTTTCAGGCTTTCCGGGTCGTGGGTGAGGGCGGAGACGTCGTTGATGATGGCGGCGCCGGCCGCAATGGCCGCACGCATGGTGGCGGCGTTGCGTGTGTCGATCGACAGCGGCACGCCCACAGTGGAGAGGCCCGCGATCACTGGAAGCACGCGGTCGATTTCCTCGGCTGGCATGACGGGCGCCGCGCCGGGCCGGGTCGACTCGCCGCCAATATCGAGGATATCGGCGCCGGCTTTGATCAGTGCTTTACCGTGATCGATGGCGGCCCCGGGCGCAGCAAAGTCGCCGCCATCGGAGAAGCTGTCGGGGGTGACGTTGACGATCCCCATGATGCGCGGGGTGGCAAGATCGAGCCCGGCGAAAGGCGCGCGCGGGGCGGTGAGGCGGTCGAGCGTGTCGCGCAGATCGGCACGGCTGCTGAGCTCGTCGACGTTGAGCATCGCGATGGCGCCATCGCGCGTGCGCAGCTCAGCAGAGGTGAAGGCGTAGGGACCGCCGGCGAGCCAGAGCGCATGGCCGGCCTCGACCATGCGGGCGGCCCGTGGGCCATGGGTCAAAGCGGCGGGGATGAGGAGGGGCGCAGAGAGCTCAGAAATCGCGACATGCTCCGCAAAGCATCGGGCCGCCAGATTAGTTGGCGGCCCGGTTGTTGCGTTTTGCGCGGCGTCAGGTGCCTTGCGGCTCGGGCTCCATGCCGCCGTCGGAGCGCGGCTTCTTGGATGTCGTCGGCACCGAGGCGCGGGGCTTGTCGCCGGTTTTGGCGGTCGGCTCGGCATCATCGCCACGATCGATCTTCTTGCCCTTGCGGATCAACGCAATATCGTCGGCGCTCAATGTCTCGTATTCGAGCAGCGCCTTGGCGACCTTGTGCAGATCCTTGAGATGCTCGGTCAGGATCTCGCGCGCCTTGGCCTCGCCCGCATTGATGATGCGGCGCACTTCCTGGTCGATCGTCTCGGCGGTTTTCTCCGAGATGTGCTGAGTGCGTGCGACCGAATGGCCGAGGAAAACCTCGTCCTGGTTTTCCTGGTACTGCAGCGGCCCGAGCTCCTCGCTCATGCCCCATTCGGTGACCATCGAGCGCGCCAAACTGGTCGCCATATTGATATCCTGCGCCGCGCCGGTGTTGAGGTGCTCCTCGCCGTAGATGAGCTGTTCGGCGACACGGCCGCCAAATGCCTTGGCGATATTGGCTTCGCACCATTTCTTGGAATAGCTGAGGCGGTCGCGTTCGGGTAGGGACATGGTGACGCCAAGCGCACGGCCGCGCGGAATGATCGTGACTTTATGCAGCGGGTCGCCCTCGGTCATATGAATGTTCACCAGCGCGTGGCCGGCTTCGTGATAGGCGGTCGCTTCCTTTTCGTCCTCGGTCATCACCATCGAACGGCGCTCGGCGCCCATCAACACCTTGTCCTTGGCGCTCTCGAACTCGGCCATGGTGACCACGCGCTTGTTCATGCGCGCCGCCAGCAGGGCCGCTTCGTTGACCAGATTGGCGAGATCAGCGCCGGAGAAGCCGGGGGTGCCGCGTGCGATCACGCGGGCATCGACGCCGGGCGCCAGCGGCACCTTGCGCATATGGACCTTGAGGATCTTCTCGCGGCCGATCACGTCGGGATTGGGGACGACGACCTGACGGTCGAAACGGCCCGGGCGAAGCAGCGCCGGGTCGAGCACGTCGGGACGGTTGGTCGCGGCGATCAGGATGACCCCTTCGTTGGTCTCAAAGCCGTCCATCTCGACGAGAAGCTGGTTCAGCGTCTGCTCGCGCTCGTCATTGCCGCCGCCAAGGCCGGCGCCGCGGTGACGGCCGACGGCGTCGATTTCGTCGATGAAGATGATGCAAGGGGCGTTCTTCTTGCCTTGCTCGAACATGTCGCGGACGCGGCTGGCGCCGACACCGACGAACATCTCAACGAAGTCCGAGCCGGAGATCGTGAAGAAGGGCACATTGGCCTCGCCGGCGATGGCGCGGGCGAGCAGTGTTTTGCCGGTGCCCGGAGGCCCGACGAGTAGCACGCCCTTCGGGATCTTGCCGCCGAGGCGCTGGAATTTTTGCGGGTCGCGCAGGAACTCGATGATCTCCTCGACTTCCTGCTTGGCTTCGTCGATGCCGGCGACATCCTCGAAGGTGACGCGGCCGACCTTCTCGGTCAGCAGCCGCGCGCGCGACTTGCCAAAGCCCATGGCGCGTCCGGATCCCGACTGCATTTGGCGCATGAAGAAGATCCAGAGGCCGATGATGAGCAGCAGTGGGAACCAGGAAATCAGCACCGAAAGCAGCGGATGCATGCCCTCGTCCTTCGGCGCGGCCTCGACCTGGACGTTTTTCGCCAACAGGCGCTTGATGAGGTCGGGGTCCTCGGTGGGCTTGGTCGTGGCGAAAGTCGAGCCATCTGCCAGCCGGCCGCTGATTTTCTCGCCCTTGATGGTGACCGAGCGGACGGTCCCGGCCTGCACGCGTTGGACGAAATCGGAATAGGCAAGTTTGTTTGGATCGCGGCTGCTCGAGGAGCCCTGGAACAGGTTGAAGAGGGCGATCAGCAGGAGGCCGATTATCACCCAAAGCGCGAGATTCTTGCCAAAATTATTCACTGGATCACCGTTTCCTTCGCGGCCCCGGCCGTCCGGCCGGATATCGGCCAGATCGCTAGTTTGCCACGCCTGTCTTGCAGAACCCTTTACGCACGGCGGGGAATGACCGGTTTTGCCGTTTGCCTTGCCAGCCCTTCAATTGCCGAATTGGACCTCGTCGTGCTGCGGGACGCTGCGGACGCCTTGCTAGTATGTAGGCGATCTGCGTCATTTCGCAACGCCGAAACGTGCTCCGACGAGCGGCAGCGATGGGCTAAATGTGGCGGAACCGAGCCTGAGCCCGGTCTCCGCGCGGCCTGAACGCCAATAACCCAGATTTGGAACCGCTATCAGAGCCTCGCCATCCCAGAGCGCGGGCAAAGAGGGGCGGACCGGGGCCGGGACCGCGGTCTTTCGAAGCTCGGGCCGGTCGGCGGCGAGGGCGGCCCAGCCGGCGCGTCCGAGGCGAGCAACGCGCAGATGGTCCCCGGCCAATTCAGGCGTTCCCGACAGCGTGAGCGTGAAGCGGTTGTCCCAACGGACCAGGCCGCGGCCGGCGGCCGATAACCGTTGCCGCGCGGCGGCGGGCTCGCGGCAAACAAGAAGGCTGCCCCTTGTGGGCACGATGCGGCAGCCGCCGATGGTGCGCGCCGCTCCCAGATCGCCGCGGCGCAAGTCCTCGCACACCCGTTCGAGCCGGGCGCCGCGCGGGGGGTAAGCGCGGCCGGCGACGGTGACAATGACGCGGGTCAGCGCCCGGCGCATGTGCTCGGGCTTGGCCTCGGCAAGACGTATCGGATCGAGCGCGCACCAGCCTTCGGGGTGGAGCGTCGCGGCAGCGGCGAGCAATGCCGCGACCGCATCGTCGGATTGTGCGCGGGCTTGGCCGTGGCTGGCTGCCATTGTCGCGAACCCGTCGGCGGGCACACCGGCCTGCTCGAGCCGGTGGGAGAATTGCCGTAGGCGCGTGCGCGTATGGGCAGGGTCGTGGTTGCTTGGGTCTTCCAGCCAATCCTGGCGCGCCGCTTGCAGCGTCGCGACGAGGGCGGATTTGGAAATATCAAGAAGCGGCCGCAGCAGGCGATAATGCGGCGCTTCGGCAATCGCCGGCATGGCGGCGAGCCCGTCGGGACCGCTGCCGCGGCCAAGGCGCAACAATACCGTCTCGGCCTGATCCTCAAGATGATGCGCGGTCAGGAGATGAAGCACGCCGTTCTGCCGGCACCAGTCGCCGAGCAGCGCATAGCGGGCGGCGCGGGCGGCGGACTGGATGCCGCTGCCCGGCTTGTGGCCGGTCCAGGTCAAGGTGACGTGGGCGGTTCCAAGATCGCCGCACCACGCGCCCACCTTGTGGGCTTCGGCCGCAGATTCGGGCCGCAGGCCGTGATCGATCGAAATCGCCGTGACCCCGCCATCCTGGCTTCGCGCCCAGTGGGCCGCCAGCAGCGTTAGCGCCATGCTGTCGGCGCCGCCGGAGACCGCGACCGCCAGATGCGGGGCGCGCTCGAACGGGCCGAGACGCGTCATGGCGTGTGCGAAGTCCTGCTCGCTCAGCGGGCGCGCGGCGGTATGCGTTTGGTTATTCCCAAGGCCGGACGCCTGCTTCTTAGCTGCAGCGCAGCCGACGCGATTCGCCGGTGGCACGGCGACGGATGTAAGTCGGTGCGCGGGGGTACCGCCGTTGCAACTCGTACAGGCTGGCGCAAGCCTCGCGGCGCTTGTTGAGCTTGCCGAAGGACATGCCGAGCTTCAGCAGGTTCGCCGAGGCCTTCGGGCTCTTGGGAAATTTCTTGAAGCCTTCGGCGAAATGGATCGCGGCTTCGCGATACTGGCCGCGCACATAGTAGGATTCGCCCAGCCAGTAGACCGCGTTGCCGGTGAGCGTGCCGTTGGGATAGCGCTGGATGAAAGCCTTGAGCGCGCCGGCGGCCTTGTCGTGATTGCCGCGCCGCAAGAGCGACATCGCGTACTGGTATTGCTCGGCGGGCTTGCCGTCGGGAAGTTTTGCGAGCTGGTCGCGGCCGCCGCCAGTGCCGCCTGCCGTGCCGCCAGTTGTACCGCCTGCGGCACCGCCCGACCTGCCGGCGCTTGAGCTGCCGCCGCCGCCTGCCGCGCGGCCTGTGCCGCTGGCCCCGCTACGCCGCGCCGTGCCGCGTTCACCGCCGGCGGTTCTTGCCCGTCCGCCGCCCGCGAGCGGCTTGCCTTTCTCCAACGCCGCCAGGCGAAGCTCGATGTCGGTGACGGCCCTGTCGAGCTTTTCGCCGATCTGCTTGATGCCGTGGTTGATCTCTTCGATCTTGCCGGTCATCTGGCTGACTTGGCCCTCAAGTTGGGAGAGACGAACCTCCATGCGGGCGGCCAAGGTAGGCGGCAACTCACCGCCGATCGACTTGGGGCCGCCGCGGCCGCCACTGCCATTGCTCCGCGCGCCGCCACGTGCGATCTGGCGGCGCAGCGCGGATACCTCGCGTTGCAGCCTGGCGATTTCGTTGCGCACCTCGTTAAGCTCTGCGCCTTGCGCAAAGGCGGGCAGGGTGGGCTGGATGAGCGCGACGGCCAAGGCCAGGGCGAAGCAGCCTCCGGCAATCGGGGTGACGCGGTGCAGATGTGTCATGTCAGCGTCCGGTTCAGTTGTTTGGTTGTCCGGCACGGGTAACCCTCCGTCACCGGATTTCAGTACATAGTATTGATTAGTTTGGCGAAACTGGGGCGGCGGTCCCGGCAGAAAACGCCGCTCCAATCACGCCGGCTCAGGTTCCGGGCGCCGACGGAAGCGCCTTGGAATTGCGGTTCTTTGCCCAAGCGTCTTCACTGCTGCCGGGCACCCAAGGCCGTTCCTTGCCGTAGCTGATTGTCCGCACCCGGCGCGAATTCACGCCAAGTGCCACCAGATAGTTCTTCACCGCATTCGCACGGCGATCACCGAGCGCGAGGTTGTATTCGCGCGTGCCGCGCTCGTCGGCATTGCCCTCGATCAGAAGGGTCACGGCCTGCTTGTTCTTCAGGAAATTGGCCCAACACTCAACCGTGCGGCGCGCCGCCGGCTGAAGGTCGTGCTGGTCGAGATCGAAGAACACGCGTTCTCCGCCGCATTGCTGGGCTGTCGCTACCCAGCCGCCATTGGCTCCCGCACCGGCGGAACCGCCGCCGGACACGTTCCCCTGACTCTTGGGGCCGGTTTCGCAGCCTCCCAGGAGCGCCGCGACCGCAGCAAGAACCATCGCTTTCTTCAGCACCATTTAACTACTCCTGTACCGCTTTCTTTGTGAACATAACGTTTGCCGATTGTCGGCAGGAAAGTCCGCGATTGCGGGTCCGCAATGGCCGGTCACGTGACCGTAACCTCGGCGGATCCTTGGCTCGCGGTCATTCGATGGTCTCCGGGCCATCGAATTCGAGGGGCGCGCATGCGCGAATGCATGGCGGCGCCTCAAGGCAGTGTCGGCGACCAGGCAGGGTCGGATGAGCCCAGCGGCGTGGCCACCGGTCGCTCATTCTTGCCGGTCAGGTCGATCGTGAAGAGTTGCGGGCTGCCGCCGCGCGCCTGGCGAAAGAACATCAGCACGCGGCCATTGGGCGCCCAGGTCGGGCCCTCGACGAGGAAGCCGTTTGCGAGCAGACGCTCGCCGGAACCGTCGGGGCGCATCACGCCGATGGCAAAACCGCCCTTGCCGATCTTGGTGAAGGCGATGAGATCGCCGCGCGGCGACCAGACCGGCGTGGCGTAGCGCCCCTTGCCGAAGCTGATGCGGGTGACGCCGCCGCCATTGGCGCTCATGACATAGATCTGTTGCGAGCCGCCGCGGTTGGAATTGAAGACGATCTTGGCGCCGTCGGGCGAGAAGGAGGGCGAGGTGTCGATGGCGCGGTGATTGGTCAGCCGCCGCACGACGCGGCTGCGCAGATCCATCGTGTAGATCTCCGAATTGCCGCTGCTGGCAAGGCTCATGATGATCTTGTTGCCATCGGGCGAGAAGCGCGGGGCGAAGGTCATGCCCGGGAACTCGCCGACTACTTCGCGCCGCCGCGTGTCGATGTTGTAGATGTAGACGCGCGGCCGGTTGCCGACATAGGAGAGATAGGTGATCTCCTGGGTCGAGGGCGAGAAGCGCGGGGTCAGCACAAGATTGGCGCCGTTAGTGAGGAAGCGATGGTTGGCGCCGTCCTGGTCCATGATGGCAAGGCGCTTGACGCGCGCCGTTACAGACCCGGTTTCAGAGATATAGACGATCCGAGTGTCGAAATAGCCATTCTCGCCGGTGACGCGCTTGTAGATCGCATCGGCAATGATATGCGCGACGCGGCGCCAATTGGCTGGCGGCGTCTCATAGGCCTTGCCGACCATCTGCGTCTGCGCCAGCACATCCCAAAGGCGGAACTCGGTGCGCAGCCGGCCATCGCTTTTCAGGGTTACCGAGCCGTGGACCAGACCTTCGGCGCCGATCTGCTTCCAATCGGAAAACTGCGGCTGCAGGTTCATCGTATCGGTCTTCTGGATGAAGGCTTTGCGGTCGATCGGCTTGAACAGCCCGGAGCGCTCAAGATCGGCCATTACCACGCGGGCGACGTCCGCCGCGACGCGCCGCGCGCGCGCATCGGGCCCATGGAAACTGGTGACCGCGACCGGCAGTGGGTTCGCATTGGGATCGCCCACCGTGACCCGCAATTCCGCCAGCGCCGGGCGTCCCCCGCCAAAGACAGCGAAGACAGCGAAGATGGCGATCGACAGCGCCGCCAGGATCGGCCTGCGGCTTGAGTAGTTCATGCGCGCGTAAGTCATCCTCCGAGCATCTCCCTGGGGTCGAATTCCAATGTCATGCTTCGCCACAATCTGTATTTGGAGGGCGGCAGCCGCAGCGGGCTGCAGCGCGGGTTCTGCACGGCCCGGAGCGCGCTTTCGGCGGCGGAGCGGTAGTAGGGATCGCTGCGCATCCGCGCGACGTCGACGATCCGCGCCTCGCGCACCGTACGGTCGCGGTTGACGATCACCTTGATCTCGACGATCAGTGTGCCGCTCTCCTTGGCGCCGGCCGGGAAATTCCAGCAGCTGCTTAACTGGCGGCGCAAGGCATCGAACTCGCTGCGCGAAAGGCTGAGTGTCGGGTCGTGGCGCGGTGAGCCGCGGCGCTCGTTGGGCGCGGCGCGCTCGCGGGGCGCAACTTTGGCGTCGCGCTTCAGCTTGTCGACCGAATTGAGGATGCCGGCGAGCGTCATGCGTTGGCGCGGCTTGGGTTTGGCGCGCGGCTTGGGTTTCGGCTTGGCTTTGACGCGGGGCTGGGGTTTGGGGGCATCAACCTTGCGTTTGGGTTCGGGCTTTGGTTTTGGTTTCGGTTCGGGCTTTGGCAACGAGGCGACCTTTGGCTCCGGCTTTGGCTTGGGTTTTTCAACGACCTTGGGCTTCGGCTTGGGCTTTTCCGCGACCTTGGGCTTGGGAACGGGCTTGGGTTTCGGCTTCTCCGCGACCTTGGGTACCGGTTTGGGCTTGGGCTTTTCGACTACGGGTTTGGGCACCGGCTTGGGTTTGACCTTCGGCGGGTCTTCGGCCTTCTTCTGGTTGGCCGAACGGCGTGTCTCGGCCTTCTCCGCCTTGGGCTTTTTCACCTTCTCGACGCGCTTGCGGCCCTTGCGCGGGTTCGAGTTCTCGGTGATCTGCAGGATCTCGACCACGATCGGCGGCGCCAGCGGGGGCACCGGTCTCTTCATGAATGGCAGGCCCACGACGATCAAGACCGCCAGGATCACATGCATGAACGCTGAAAATACGACGCCGTGGCGCATGGGGGCTATCGCCTTGGTTTCTTCGTCTTCCCGGCTTCCCCAGAACCTGGATTGGAGCGTTTCGACGGGGTCCCCCCGGATCCGTCACCTTCGGTCATTTCCGCGATCAACGCCACCTTGGTGAAGCCGGCGGCGCTGATCATTCCCATCACCCGCATCACGCGGCCATAATTTATGTTCCGGTCGCCGCGCACATAAATGCGCGTCTCCCGTTTGGTGGCCGTGATCGCCTGCAGTTTTGCCACAAGCTCGTCGAGCGGGATTTCCGTTTCCTGTATGTAGACCTTGCCTTCGGAATTGACGCTGATCACCAGCGGCTCGTCGGGCTTGCTGAGCGTCTGCGCACTGGTCTGCGGCAAATCGACCGGCACGCCCACCGTGAGCAGGGGCGCGGTGACCATGAAGATCACCAGCAGCACCAGCATGACATCGACCATCGGCGTCACGTTGATCTCGCTCATCGGGCGGTAGACCCGCCGCTTGGCGCCGGCTTGCGCGCGGCCGTGATGGAGCGAAACCGCCATTACCGGGTCTCCTCCTCGATCTGACGCGACATGATGGCGCCGAATTCGCCGGAAAAACCCTCAAGGCGAATGGCGTAGCGGCCGAGATCGTTGGAGAATTTGTTGAAGCCGACCACGGCGGGGATCGCCGCGACGAGGCCGAGCGCAGTTGCCAGCAACGCCTCGGCGATGCCGGGGGCGACGACCGCAAGGTTGGTGTTCTTCTGCACCGCGATCGCCGAAAAGGCGTTCATGATGCCCCAGACCGTGCCGAAGAGGCCGATGAAGGGTGCGGTGGCGCCCACCGAAGCAAGGAAGCCGAGCCAGCGCTCGAGGCGTTCCATCTCGCGGCTGAGCGTCACGTTCATGACCCGCTCGACGCGGTCCTGGAGCGACATGTTCTCCGCCGAGCTGCGTAGCTTCTTGCCGTTGCCCGTTGAGCGCTTCCACTCGCGCATGGCAGAGGTGAACATCGCCGACATCGGATCGGTCGGGCGCTGACCGACCCGCTCGTAAAGCTCGTCGACCGAGCCGCCGGACCAGAACGAATCCTCGAATTTGCTGGAGCGCCGATTGGCGGCGCGCACCTGGATCAGCTTCTCGAAGATGATAGCCCAACTCCAGAACGATGCGCCCAGCAAGACGATGATAACCGCCTTCACGATGATGTCGGCGTTGACGAACATGCCCCAGACGGAAAGGTCGATGGGTCCCTTCGAGGTGCCGATATTGACGCCCTCGATCGCCGTGGCGCCGCCGGTCGCGGTTCCCCCGGCGGTGCCGGCGCCCCCGGTCGTTGCCTGGGCAAGCAGCTCGACGCCGCTATTGGCGACCATGCTCCAGCTTTGGCCGGCCCAATCGATCAAGGAGAAAAACTGAAACTGTAAGTCCATCGTTACTCCGACCCATCCCTCCGGTTGTCACCGGTAGGTTCAAAAAGCGCCCTTATTTGGTCCGGTACCCGCAACGCCTTGCCGGCGGCATCAATGCAGGCGATCCGAAGTTTCAGTTGCGCGAGTAAGACCTCATCACGCATTAACGTTTGATTAAGATTCAGGCTCGCGCCACGCATTGCGACGAGGCTCGATTGAACCTGAAGAACATCGTCGAGCCGCGCCGGGGCGTGGTAGTCGACCTCGCAACGCCGCACGGTGAAGCCGACACCCTGTTCGGCCAGCAGATCGTACTGATCGTGACCGCGTAGGCGCAGCATCTCTGTACGGGCGCGCTCGGCAAACTTCAAGTAGTTGACGTAGTATACGATGCCCAGGGCGTCGGTATCCTCGTAGTAGACCCGGATCGGGAAGACATGGACGCCGTCGGTCTCATTCGTCCAGCCCGATCCCGGCCCCGATCCAGGCTTCGATCCTGGTGTGGCCTCAACGTTCATCGGCGGTCTCGATCTCGTCCTCGAGCAGGTTGTACTGCCTTTGTGAGTGCGGCGGCGGCGTGAGGCCAAGCGCCCGGTATCCCCCGTCGCCGACTATGCGTCCGCGCGGCGTGCGCTGGATCAGCGCCTGCTGGATCAAATAGGGCTCGATGACTTCCTCCAGCATGTCGCGGGCTTCGGAAAGCGCCGCCGCAAGCGTGTCGACGCCGACCGGCCCGCCGCCGTAATTCTCCGCAATGCAACTAAGATAGCGCCGGTCCATGGCGTCGAGCCCGGCGCGGTCGACTTCAAGCTGGGTGAGGGCGTGGTCGGCTTCATCGCGGCCGATTTCCAGCACCCCCGCGACCGCGGCGAAATCACGCACCCGGCGCAGCAGCCGCCCGGCGACGCGCGGCGTGCCGCGCGAGCGACGCGCAATCTCCGCGGCGCCTTCCTGGGTGAGCGCGGTATTGAGCACGCGGGCGCCGCGCAGCACGATCGCCTCAAGGTCCTTGGGCGCGTAATACTCAAGGCGCTGGGGGATGCCGAAACGCTCGCGCAAAGGGTTGGTGATGAGGCCCGAGCGCGTCGTCGCGCCGACCAGGGTGAAGGGCGGCAGATCGATGCGGATGGAACGCGCCGCCGGACCTTCGCCGATGACCAGATCGAGCTGGAAGTCTTCCATCGCGGGATAGAGGATCTCCTCCACCGCCGGATTGAGCCGGTGGATCTCGTCGATGAAGAGGACATCGCGCGCTTCGAGGTTGGTGAGGATCGCGGCGAGGTCGCCGGCGCGCGCGATCACCGGGCCGGAAGTGGCGCGGAAGCCGACGCCGAGCTCGCGGGCGACGATCTGGGCGAGCGTTGTTTTGCCCAATCCGGGTGGACCGAAAAATAGCGTATGATCAAGAGCTTCACCGCGGCTGCGTGCAGCTTGGATGAAGATACGCAGGTTGCGGCGCAAGGCATCCTGGCCGACGAACTCATCGAAGCTCTGGGGCCGGATCGTCGTGTCCAGCGTGTCTTCGGGCTCGGCCGCGGGATCGACCGTGCGCAGGTTCGGGGCGTCGCCGCTCACGCGCCCAGCTCCTTCAGACCCGCCTTGACCAGCGCTTCGACGCTGGCGCTCGCGCCGCCGGCGCGCGCGGCCTCGGCAATCGCGCCAAACGCTTCGGAGCGGCCGTAGCCGAGATTGACCAGCGCTGAGACGGCGTCGGCCGTCGGTCCGGTGCGGCCGGGCAGGGCGGCGGCCGGCCCGATCCTGGCGACCTGGCCCAAGGCGATCTCGCCGGCCTTGTCCTTGAGCTCGGTGACGATGCGAACGGCAAGCTTGGTCCCGACCCCGTCGGCGCGCGACACCGCGGCCTTGTCCTGGGCGGCGATGGCGCGGAGGATCTCGTCGGGCGCCAGCACCGACAGGATCGCGAGCGCCACCCGCGCGCCCACGCCCTGGACCGTCATCAGCGTGCGGAACCAGCGCCGCTCGCCCTCGTCGAGAAAGCCGTAGAGATGGATGTGGTCCTCGCGCACATGGGTCTCGACCAGCAGCCGCACCGCCTCACCGACCGATGGCAGGCCGTCAAGCGTGCGGCGCGAGGCGAAAACGAGATAGCCGACGCCGCCGACATCGACCACGGCCTGGTCTACGTCGGTGGCGGCGAGGGTGCCGGTGAGCGAGGCGATCATGGATGGCTACCTGCGCCAGACCCACCAGCGCCTGCCGCACTGGCGGCAAGCGCCTCGAGACGCGCGGCGGGCGTGTTGCGGTAATGGGCATGGCAGATGGCGACGGCGAGAGCATCGGCGGCGTCGGGCCCGGCGGGCCTGGCATCGGGCAACAGAACGTTGATCATGGCCGCGATCTGCTGTTTCTGCGCGTGTCCTGCGCCGACCAGCGCTTTCTTGACGCGGTTGGCGGCGTACTCGGCGACCGGAAGCCCGGCGCGCGCCGGCGCCAGCAGCACCACGCCCCGGGCCAGGCCAAGTTTGAGGGCGGAGGCCGGATTGCGGTTGACGAATGTCTCCTCGATCGCCGCCTCGTCCGGCCGGTGGCTTTCGATGGCCGCCACGACTCCCTCATGAAGGACCACCAGGCGCTGCGCGATGGGGGCTGCCGGGTCGCTGGCGACGGTACCGCTGGCGATATGACGCAGCCGGTTGCCGTCCACCGCAATGACGCCCCAGCCGGTGCGGCGCAGTCCGGGATCGAGGCCGAGCAGGATCATAGCCAGAACAAACTCTTTCGCATGCGGGCTCCCGTGCGCGGGGAAGGTGCACGATAAAACGCGCGAGCCCCAAAATCGTGAGGTTCGAGCATCAAGTCAATACCATATCTTGTGGGAGTAGTGGGGACATTTCCTAATAGCCTACGGCTCTGGCCCCACTCTAGCCGGCAATTTGTCGGTAATAGGGCAGTGGCGGTTCGGCACGGCCGCTTAACCGAATATTTGACACTAATGGGGCCATATAGGGCGGTTGTAGCCACGGCCGGAACTTCAATGTTCCGAGAAAGCGCTCGTCCATATGGCGGAAGCCGCAGACAGACTGGATGCCCGCGGCCGTCTTCGTGCGGTCTGGGAGCGCTTGCGCATCTGGGTGGCGGTGGTTAGCCCGAGCGTGGATATCCGCGACCGCCTGCAACTGCGCCAGGTGGCGTCGCTGATCCGCCAGACGAAGGTGATGGGGATAACCAACCTCATCAACGCAGCGCTGGTGGTGATCGTGCTCTGGGACGATGCGCCAAAGCTGTATTTGCTGGGATGGGCCGGGCTGATCTGGTTCATCTGGGCGGCGATATTTGTCCGCCGTTTCCGGTGCCGAAACGCGCCGATACCCAAGCAGGTGCGGCCCCGAACCATCAGCCAA
>Ga0307377_10001473_pt1 | contig 29638 bp, 31 predicted proteins | sample TR3MG_FD_202535 | JGI IMG/M metagenome (GOLD analysis project Ga0307377, IMG submission 202535) | Soil microbial communities from Risofladan, Vaasa, Finland - TR-3 | ecosystem: Environmental > Terrestrial > Soil > Coastal area > Acid sulfate soil | place: Finland: Risofladan, Vaasa | collected... | reverse complement strand
CCCCGGGATTATTTACCCCCGGGATTATTTACAGAGATTGCTGATGTCCTGCTGGGCCTTGTCGATGCGCTGCTGTTTTTGTGAATCATTCAGGTAGTAACGCTCGCCGCTGGAATTTACATCCATCATGCGCGCGCCTGACTGCAAATTCCGCAGATTCTGTTGCGCACCCGCGCAGTTTGCCTTGAGTGCGTTTGCAGCGGCCTGCTTTTGCGCGGCTTTTTCGGCGGCGGCCTGTTCCGCCAGTTGTGCTCGTTTCAATACGGCTTCCTGCTGGACAAAGGTAGGCTCACCGGCCACAGCGCTCGCACTCCCGCTGCCTTCTGATGCCGAACCGAAAGTTTGTGCCTGCACATCAGGAGGGGGCGGTTGATCCGAATAATGCACCTGACCCTGGTTGTCCACCCATTTGTTGACCTCCGCGCAAGCGTTGGTGCTGGCCACGATCAAGAATATCAGCAGAAATATTTTCATCTAATCATTCCCGGAGTTTGTTTGATTTGAAGAGAAGCAGGCCGAAAAAATCCGGCCAAATCCATGCACCAGTCTAGCATGTGGATGTATGATTGCAAACGGTCGGGATTTGCCGTATCTAATGAAACATGGGGATTGGTTTATGCAGGAACGCAATGATGGTGTAGCTCCCATCAAAAATTATCAAGAAGCCGGAAAAAGTGACGAGGCGGTATTGAAACTCTTCAAAGCCTATTTTCACGATCATATTCATACCGGGAAGCTTTATGAGGATTTGCCCAATTTCTTTATGTTCAGGCCCGGTGTGCTTGAAGGCAGGGAAATCGCCACACGCAACTCGGAAAAATTGCTGCTTGATGATGTGATCCAGCGGGCAAAGGCCCGCAACGGTTCCATCGGCGTATCCAAGCATCGCAATCCCAAACTGGGCTACTACTGGCTTGAGTTGTCGGTGTTGCCGTTCATGATGGGTGATCCGGTGAGCAAGGACAACAAGGGCGAATTCTTTTACATCCTCACCAAATTCATTGAATTTACCAAACAGCATCCGAAAATGTACGGGGACCTGACTGCCGAAGTGGATACCGACAAGGATATTCTGCTGATGCTGGACGGGATCAAGAAAATGGCCGGCCGTCTCAGCGTTTCACTCGAAATCTACCCGGAACAGATGCTGGTGTTATACAACCCGAATTGGCCGGTGAGTGAAGTCAAGAAGCTGCTTCAATCGCTCAAGGAAAACGATCAGGATTGGTGTGAAATGTTCTTCGAGTACATGATGTACGTGATGAGCAAAAAGTCTTAGGAAACAACCTTCAGCAGCACTACAACCGCGCCGCTGCCGCCGTTTCTGGGTTGGGCGTTGCAATAGGCCAGCACTTGCCGATGTTGGGCGAGCCAGTGGCGGGTAAGTTTGCGTAATACCGCTTCACCATCCTGGCTGTTCAGTCCCTTGCCATGTATCACCTGCACACAGCGCAAATTGCGGCTCGTCGCCTCATGCAAAAACTGCTGCAGCAGTTTGCGCGCCGCGTCGGTGTGGTTGCCATGCAGATCAAGGATGTCCTGCACGGGCCAGGCACCGCGCCGCAGCTTGCGCAAGATCATGCGCGACAAGCCGTTGCCAAGATAATCATCCGCTGTGATTTCAGGCACACAATCTGACAGATTGTCGACCGGGCCGCCGTCTGGCCGGGAGTCAAGTATTTCCTGGTTCTTGCCGGGGCGGCGCAGAACCGGTTTGCGCGCGATAACTTGCGGTGCAACCCGGTCATTTTCCGGCAGGGGCTTGACCGCTCCCACTGCCGCACGGAACAGCGCGGCATCTTCCGGGCTTATCTTGCCGTTTTTGCTGTTTGCATTATTCTTCACAACGGAGCTTGGGTTGTGCGGAAATTCCGGGCTAGTGCTTTGCCTGCGAAGCCAGGTACTTGTCGGCGTCCAGCGCGGCCATGCAGCCGGTTCCGGCACTGGTGATGGCCTGGCGGTAGATCTGGTCCTGCACATCGCCGGCCGCGAACACGCCGGGGATGCTGGTTGCAGTGGCATTGCCGGCCGAGCCGCCGCGCGTCTGGATATAGCCGTTGTTCATTTCGAGTTGACCGGCAAAGATATCGGTATTGGGCTTGTGTCCGATCGCGATGAATACTCCCTGCAGCGGAATATCTTTGGTTTCGCCGCCCTGAACCAGTTTGACGCGCATCCCGGTGACGCCGCTGGCATCGCCGAGCACTTCGTCGAGTGTGCTGTTGAGTTGCAGCGAGATTTTGCCTTCTTTCACTTTTTCCATCAGGTGATCGACCATGATGCGCTCGGCACGGAAGGTGTCGCGCCGGTGCACCAGCGTGACGTGTTTGGCGATGTTGGCCAGGTACAGGGCTTCTTCCACCGCGGTATTGCCGCCGCCGACCACGGCGACATCCTGTCCTTTATAGAAGAATCCGTCGCAGGTCGCGCAGCCCGAAACACCCCGTCCCATGAAGGATTCTTCGGATGGCAGGCCGAGGTATTGCGCCGAAGCGCCCGTGGCGATGATCAGCGCATCGCAACTGTAGCTGCCGGAATCGCCGGTCAGCAGGAAGGGCTGCTGCTGCAGCTGGGCGGTATGGATCTGATCGAAAATCATCTGCGTGTTGAAACGTTCCGCATGCTGCTGGAAGCGCGCCATCAGTTCCGGTCCCTGCACGCCCATTACATCGGCGGGCCAGTTGTCCACTTCGGTGGTCGTCATCATCTGGCCACCCTGGGCAAGGCCGGTGATCAGCACCGGATTGAGGTTGGCACGCGCGGCATAAATTGCGGCGGTGTATCCGGCCGGACCGGAACCAAGAATGATGAGGCGATGATGCTGGGTGGTAGGGTTCATGTCTAGGGTTCTTTCAGGAATTGCTTGATTGGTTGTGGTTCGCCGGCAGGCGAGGTTTCTGGATTGCGCCTGTTACCGTCCGAACAAGATATGGAATTTAACAGTAGTTGAGACTATCTGTCGAGCATCCATCGGTTAGAATTCACACATTATGAAATTTATCCCCGTCGTTGCTTTGCTGGTGCTGTTTCTGGTGACCCCTTCCGCCCACTCGGTTGCCTTGCCCGGGATACCGGAATTCATAAACCAAATGGTTGCCAGGCACAAATTCAAGCGTAGCGAACTTGAACGTGTTTTTGCCCGTGCCCAGCTTGTACAGCCGGTGATCGACAACATTTCACGTCCTGCCACCGCAAAGCCCTGGCCTGAATATCGGGCAAACTTTGTCAACCCGCAACGTATCAGGCTGGGCCTGAAATTCTGGCACAAGTACCGAAAACCGCTGCAGCGTGCCGAGCGAAAATTCGGTGTACCGCAAGACATCATTGTTGCCGTAATTGGCGTGGAGACCATCTATGGGCAGGATGTCGGCAATTTCCGCACCCTGGACGCCCTGACCACACTGGCATTCGACTATCCGCCGCGTGCCGATTTCTTCCGCAGCGAGCTGGAGAACTTTCTGTTGCTGGCCCGTGAACAGCAATTCAATCTGCTTGCAATACGCGGCTCTTATGCCGGCGCGCTGGGTATCCCGCAATTCATGCCGAGCACCTATCGCACTTACGCGGTGGATTTCAACGGTAACCGCAAGACTAATTTGCTGGGTGATGACGTGGATGCGATCGGCAGCGTCGCGAATTATCTGAACAAGTTTGGCTGGGTCGACCGGGTTGCCGGGCATTCCCCGGTCAGCGGGAAACCGGCGGATAACAAGCACCATGCCATGACGATAGCGCCGATTGCGGTGCCTGTGCAGGTCAGCGCAAGTTTCCGTGGCACAGATATCGCCACCCCGCGCACGATTTCCGCATGGATGCTGTCCGGAATAACGCCGAGCATGGAACTGGCCCGGGATCAGACCGCGCGCCTGATCGATTTTACAATGGCAGGGGGCGACGAAAAACCTCCGGTCACCCCCCCCGCCGTTCCACCGGGCGGGCCCGTATCATCCGTAAAGTTGCCGTTATATCCAGCGCAACCGAACAAGCAGTTCTGGCTGGTGTTCAACAACTTTGATGTCATACGGCGTTACAACAACAGCGACTATTATGCGATGTCGGTGTTCCAGCTGGCGGAAGCATTGAAAGACGCGCGCAAGATTCGTTAGCGCAAAGCAATGCGCCGCGCGCCGTTGTAGTGCCTTTTCCAGTAAGCTTCGCGCATGTCCTCGGTGCGCACCCGGCCCCCGCTGCTGGGCGCATGAATGAAGCGATTGTTGCCCAGATAGATGCCGACGTGGGAATAGGCACTGTGGTTGGTGTTGTAGAACACCAGATCGCCTTCGCGCAACTGCGACAATTTGACCGGATAGCCATGCCGGCTTATTTGATGCGAATTATGCGGCAGCGATACGTGTGCCGAATGGCGAAACACATAATCGACGAATCCGCTGCAGTCGAATCCGGTTTGCGGTGAATGCCCGCCATATTTGTAGGGTGTGCCGGCCAGATCGCGTGCATAAGCCGTGAGTTTCACGTCGGATGAGGAACGGTAGGCTACCTGTGACTGCACATTCTCTTTGGTGGATGCGCAAGCTGCCAGCAACAGCACGGATAACAGCAGGAGGTGTTTCATGCCGCTAATGTAATGCAGGGCATCCGCCTTTGTAAAGCAGGCACCCGATGAGTTTCATGCTGACTGAGCAGAAGAAAAAACGCCCGACAGGCTGTCGCAGCATGTCGGGCGTTGCGGGGGCAGTGATAATAAGTTAAGACTTTTTCATCGGGCAGGTGCGTATGCCGAAGATGGCATATGCCGGGCAAACACCGACCAGGCCAGTCAGCAACGGAACCACGCCAATATAGCCCCACACGCCGATAGTTCCGCTGGCTGCCAGCCCGATCAGCACCAGACCTGCAATTACGCGCAATACGCGATCAATTGTTCCTTCGTTAACCTTCATTTTGAACTCCTTGGAATTTAATTGGGGGAAACCGCAGCCTAGTTGGCTTGTGCCCGTTTGTCTGTGATAAAAATCACAAAGCCAAACAGAAAAAATACATTCGGCCCAACCCTAAAGTGCGGATAATTTTTTTAGTGCGGCTGCATCGGTAATTTCGATTTGTTCGCGTCCCAGCTTGACCCAGCCCTGCTCGGAAAAGCTTTTCAGCAAGCGGCTGACGATTTCCCGCGCGCTGCCCAGTTCATCGGCCAGTGCCTGATGGGTGGCATGGACAGGATTGGGTTTGTTGACCAGCAGGGTGGCCAGGCGCTGGTCGAGCTTTTGAAAGGCCACCGCAGAAACCAGTTGCATCAGGTCGGTGAGGCGATCGGAAAACAGGTGAAAGACGTGTATGCGAAATAATTCCTGTTTCTCGATCAGCGCATGGAAGGCGGCGGCCGGCAGCAACACCATCTCGAGTGCCTGTTCTGCAATTCCGCGCGCATGGTAAGGCGTATTGCCCAGCAGGCAACTGCTGGTGAGGATACAGCTCTCGCCCGGCATGACGCGATAAAGTTGCAATTCCCGCCCGCTCGGCGCGGCCTTGATGACGCGGATGTTGCCGGACAACAGCATCGGGAAACCCTGGCAAACCTGGTTCTCGTCGAAAACGACCGTTCCCGCGGTGAGATGTATCGCGCTGGCCGCGGCGGCCAGTTCGGCCTGGTCGGCGGCAGGCAGCTCGCGCAGCATCGGGTATTGCTGCAGCAAACGGGATTGTGTGTCGTAATCTAACATTGCTATCCGGCTCCATATCGATGGTCAAACAAGGCGACGACAAACGACGCGGACAGGGCAATTGAAGATGCGCCGGTGAAATGGGGCTGGATTACTCCGGCCGCATCTGAGGGAACAGTATCACATCGCGTATGCTGGCGCAGTCGGTCAGCAACATCACCAACCGGTCGATGCCGATGCCCTCGCCGGCGGTGGGCGGCAGACCGTATTCCAGCGCGCGCACATAGTCGTTGTCCTTGAACATCGCTTCCTCGTCCCCGGCATCTTTTGCCGCAACCTGCGCGTCAAAACGCGCTGCCTGGTCTTCCGCGTCATTTAACTCGGAGAAACCGTTTGCGATTTCGCGCCCGACGATGAACAGTTCGAAGCGTTCTGTAATGGCCGGATTACTGTCGCTGCTGCGCGCCAGCGGCGAGACTTCCACCGGGTAGTCGATGATGAAAGTCGGCTCGAACAACTGCGCCTCGGCCAGCTCCTCGAACAGCGACAGCTGCAATCCGCCGATGCCGTCCTGCGGTTTGTACTTGGCCTTCAGGTCCTGCAGTTCGGCGATCACGAACTCGCGGTCGTTGAGTTGCGCGGTGGTGAACTGCGGATGGTATTTCTGGATCGCCTGCACCATCGTCAAGCGGTGGAACGGCTGGCCCAGGTCCAGCTCCCGGCCCTGGTAGGAAATGAGCGTGCTACCCAGCACCTGTTGCGCCACTTCGCGGAACAGGCTCTCGCTGAAGTCCATCAGATATTTGTAATCGCGGTAGGCCTCGTAGAATTCCAGCATGGTGAATTCCGGGTTGTGCCGCGTGGACAGTCCCTCGTTGCGGAAATTGCGGTTGATTTCGAACACCTTTTCGAATCCGCCCACCACCAGCCGTTTCAGGTACAGCTCGGGCGCAATGCGCAGATACATCTTCATGTCCAGCGCGTTGTGGTGTGTCTCGAACGGCTTGGCCGCGGCACCGCCCGGGATGGAATGCATCATCGGGGTTTCCACTTCCAGATAGCCGTTGCGGATGAAAAATTCGCGTATCGCCTGGATGATCCGGGTGCGCGTGATGAACACCTTGCGCGCGTCCTCGTTGGTGATCAGGTCGAGGTAACGCTGGCGGTATTTCTGCTCCTGGTCGGACAGGCCGTGGAATTTTTCCGGCAGCGGACGCAGCGCCTTGGTCAGCAGGCGCACCTGCGTGACGCGCACCGAAAGCTCGCCGGTCTTGGTCTTGAACAGCACGCCGGTGGCGCCGAGGATGTCGCCGAGGTCGTGATGCTTGAACGCGTTATGCGCTTCCTCGCCGGTGTCGTTATTGCTGATGAACAGCTGGATGCGACCGCTCATGTCCTGCAGCGTGGCGAAGCTGGCCTTGCCCATCACCCGCTTCAGCATCATGCGCCCGGCCACGGCAACGTGTATCTGCAATGCCTCCAGTTCGTCGTGGGTTTTCTCGCCGAACTCGCCATGCAAATCGCCGGCCAGATGCTTGCGCTCGAAGTCGTTCGGGAAAGCCACGCCTGTTTTGCGAATAGCCGTTAATTTGCCGCGCCGTTCCGCAATGATCTGGTTTTCGTCGGAGGGTGGTAGGGTGTCGTCGGTAGTCATAACAGATCTCAAATTATTAATGCTGGTTAAACGCCCTGCTTCAAACTGGCCGAGATGAAATCGTCCAGGTCGCCATCCAGCACGCCCTGGGTATTGCCGACTTCGTGATTGGTGCGCAGATCCTTGATGCGCGACTGGTCGAGCACATAGCTGCGGATCTGGTGGCCCCAGCCGATGTCGGATTTTCCGTCTTCCAGTACCTGCTTTTCTTCATTGCGCTTGCGCAACTCTTCTTCATAGAGGCGCGATTTTAGCATCGCCATCGCCTCGGCGCGGTTGCGGTGCTGGGAGCGGTCGCTCTGGCATTGCACCACGATGTTGGTGGGGAGGTGGGTGATGCGCACTGCCGAGTCGGTCTTGTTGATGTGCTGCCCGCCGGCACCCGAGGCGCGGTAGGTGTCCACGCGCAGGTCGGCCGGATTGATCTCGACCTCGATGGACTCGTCGACTTCGGGATAGACGAACACGCTGGAAAACGAAGTGTGGCGGCGGTTGCCGGAATCGAACGGCGATTTGCGCACCAGCCGGTGCACCCCGGTTTCGGTGCGCAGGTGGCCGTATGCATACTCGCCGCTTACCTTGAGCGATGCGCCCTTGATGCCCGCGACTTCGCCGTCGGACTGTTCCAGCACCTCGACCTGGAAGCCCTTGCGTTCGCAGTAGCGCAGATACATGCGCAGCAGCATCGAGGCCCAGTCCTGCGCCTCGGTTCCGCCGGAGCCGGCCTGGATGTCGACGAAGCAGTTGTTCGGGTCCATCGGGTGGGAGAACATGCGGCGGAATTCCATTGCCGCGACGCGCTTCTCGATGTCCTGGATATCGGCGGCGGTGCTGTTCAGGCTGGCGTCGTCATGTTCCGCCTGGGCCATCTCGAACAGTTCCGATGCATCGGAAAGGTCCTGCTGGATCTTGCCCAGACCGAGCACCACCCCTTCCAGCATCTTGCGTTCGCGGCCCAGTTCCTGGGCGCGCTTGGCGTCCTGCCAGATGGCGGGATCTTCGGCGAGTTCGGATACCTCGGTCAGACGCTCCTGCTTGGCATCGTAGTCAAAGATACCTCCGTAATTCGGCGTTGCGCAAGGCGAGGTCTTGTAGCTGGTTGGTGAGGGCGTTTAGTTGTTCGGCTTCCATCAGTTCATCTCTATAAATTCGTTATTCGGGCGAATCGCGGTGTCGCGTGCTCGCTCATTCCTGTGCGCAGCGGTCGTAGCGTTAGCTACGGGTACCGCGCGGCCTGCCCCTTGCGGGTGCGTTTATCAATCCGATATGTCTCGTCATTCGCTGTAAAAACTACTAGCCATTCGACTAAGCCCACATGCGGGCAAGTCGCTGGTTATGCGCGGCTCCTTGCGGTGCCCGTGCGACACGGTGGGGCGTAGCCCTTTGGTGCGGGAGCACGGAGCAGCAGGCTTGCCCGCTCCGTATGCTTCGCATCCCCGTGTCCAGCCTGCCATCCCGAAGAACAAATTTCTAGAAACGAACGAGATTTTGTCGGTAATGCTTAAAAGGGGCGGGATTATAACGCAACCAGCCCGATCAGCATCCCCAAAGCGATTGCGCCGAAGCCGGCGGCGACGTGCCTGGCGAGATTTTTTCCGCCGATGAATATCACCATGCCGAATTTGAAGGCGAGATTGGCAATGAAAGCGAGGGTTATCGAGGTGACGGCCTGGTGCTGGTTCAATTGCCCGAGATTGAACAGGCGCAGGCTGGAAAGCGTGATCGCATCGACATCGGTCAACCCCGACACCAAAGCCACCGCATACAGGCCGCGGCTACCCGCAAAATCCTGCATCCATGCCGAACCCAGCAGCACGATCACATAGAGCAAACCAAAGCCCAGCGCGGTGCGCAGTTCGGCGGGGTTGGCGGTTTCCGGGATGTTGAGTTTTGTTGCATTGATCGTCTTGCGCCAGTTGTACAGCGCGACAGCAAGGCCAAACAGGAATCCGCCGGCAAGTACCGGCAACAGGCCAGACAGCGTGTCAGAGGCGACCACCGCACTGAGTACCAGCAGGCGCAGCAATACCACCATGCTGGCAATGACGATGATAGCGGCGGCCAGTTGCGACATGGCCGGATTGTTCCTGCTGTTTCTGGCATAGAGCAGCGTGGTCGCGGTGCTGGACACCAGGCCGCCGAGAAAACCCAGCAGTGGCGCCCCATAACGGGTTCCCACCACATGCAACGCGGTATAACCCGCCAGACTGATGCCGGAGATCAGCACCACCATCAGCCAGGCCTGATGCGGATTGAATGCACCGTACGGGCCGTAGCTCTGGTCGGGCAGTATCGGCAGCACGATAAAGGTCAGCACCGCAAATTGCAGCACGGCCACCAGATCGCTGCGCGTGAGGCGCTGCGACATCCCGCGCAGCTCCGGTTTGAAATAGAGCAGGGCGGTGACCGCGATGGCCAGCATCACGGCCAGTTTGGCAAGACCGAACCAGATCATCGCGCCCAAGCCGTAGCACAGCAGCAGGGCGATAACGGTGGTGGTGCCCGGGTCGTCTGCTTCGACGGGCTTGTTGCGGTATGCCGCGATGATCATGCCGGCCACGGCAAGCAGCCCGGCGATCAGCAGCCAGGGTGTGTCGAGTTTGCCGGAGAGCAGCGCGGACAGCGTGCCGAACATGGCGACCAGCGCGAAGGTGCGCAGCCCGGCCCTGGCGGAAGGGTTGCGCTCGCGCTCCAGCCCGATCAGCAGACCGATGGCCAGGCTGGTGATGAACTGTGGCAGGGGTTCGATGCCGTTGTTGAGCACGAGCATGGATTCCATTGTTAATCCTTTGTATTCTGCCAGTGCCGGACGATAAGTTGCAGGCTCTGTTTGCCATTGTATTCATTGACGCTCAGGCTGTACACGGCATGGATCTGTTCGGGTAAAGGCTCGTTGTGGCCAAACAGGATCGCATCGATGAGTCTGCCTTGCGTGCTCAAGCTCAATTTAAGATGTTTTTCGCCGACCACGCGCTGATTCCTGACCATGAAATCATCGCTGAATTGCGGGGCAGGAAAACCCTGTCCCCACACCTGCTCATCAAGCAACCGTGCGACAACCAGATCCATTTGGTCCTTATCCAGCGCCCCATCGGTTTCGATGCGCTGTGCCAGGTCGTTTTCATCGAGCAGGCTGCCGGCGATTTCTTCAAAGGCGGTGACAAAGGCGGCAAAGTCGGACTCGGCGATACTGAGCCCGGCCGCCATCGCATGCCCGCCGAATTTTCTGATCAGTGCGGGATGGCGCTTGCTGACCAGATCCAGCGCGTCGCGCAGATGCAATCCGGCGATGGAACGACCGGAGCCTTTTATTTCGCCTTCTGATGCGCGCGCGAACGCGATGGTCGGGCGATGGTATTTCTCCTTGAGCCGCGAGGCCAATATGCCGATCACGCCCTGATGCCAGGACTCGTCAAACAGTACGAGACTGTAGCGGAAGGGTCGCTGCGCCAAAGGCAGGCAACCCGCAACCAACCGGAGGTTGGGCGGAGTTGACACCGCAGCAGCGGGGTCGCCGCCGGCGTCCCCCTTGCGGGGGAAATTGTCTCCCAGATCGACATCCGCCAGCAGAGCCAGCGCATTGTCCTGCATATCGGTTTCGATGCTGCGTCGTTCGCGGTTCAGCGCATCCAGCTTTGCGGCGATCTGCAGTGCGGCACCATCATCATCGCTGAGCAGGCAATTGATGCCCAGGCTCATGTCGTCCAGCCGGCCGGCGGCATTCAGGCGCGGTCCGACGGTAAAGCCCAGGTCCTGGCTGGAGACGCGAGCCGGATCCTTTTTTGCCACCTGCAACAGCGCAATGATCCCGGCGCAGGCGCGTCCGGCACGGATGCGCTGTAATCCCTGCTGGACCAGAATGCGATTGTTCTGGTCCAGCCTGACCACATCGGCAACGGTGCCCAGTGCCACCAGATCGAGGAGTTCGGCAAGTTTGGGTTCTGCCTGGGCAACAAAAACGCCGCGCGTCCGCAGCTCGGCACGCAGCGCCAGCAACACATAAAACATCACACCCACACCGGCCAGATTTTTGCTCGGGAATGCGCAGCCGGGCTGGTTGGGGTTGACGATACAGGTGGCGTCCGGCAATTCATCGCCGGGCAGGTGGTGGTCGGTGACGAATACCTGCATGCCCAGACGGTTGGCCTCGGCCACGCCTTCGACGCTGGCGATCCCGTTATCCACGGTGATTAAAATATCGGGATTGCTTTTTGCAGCGAGCAGGACGATTTCCGGTGTCAGCCCGTAGCCGTATTCAAAGCGGTTCGGCACGATGAAATCGATTTGCGCACCGAAGGCGCGCAAGCCGCGCACGGCCACCGCGCAGGCAGTGGCACCGTCGGCATCGTAATCGGCGATAACCATGAGTTTCTTTCGTGCCGCGATGGCATCAGCGAGCAGGCGTGCCATCCCGGTGGCATTTTTCAGGTTGTCGAATGGCAGCAGTCCGGCAAAGGTGGTATCCAGTTGCTTGCTATCCGTGATGCCGCGCGCCGCGAAGATATTCGCCATGGCGGGTGAATAACCGCTGTCGCGCAGCTTTTGTGCGGCTGCGGCGGGAATGGTGCGCGGGGTGATTTTTGGCATCTGGGTGGTCTGGATTTACAACTCAATGGCCTTGAGTTTAGCACCCTCCCGGGGCGGGAACATATTTGAAACTAATCGCCTTGGCAGGTCCTCGCCTCGTCTTTTTGGGCCAATTGAGCTAGAATCGCGCCACTTTTCAAGTCATGCATGGAAAAAACGTGGCACTCATCGTTCAGAAGTACGGCGGCACATCGGTCGGCAGTCCAGACCGCATCAAGAACGTGGCACGGCGCGTCGCCAAATTCAAGGCACTCGGGCATCAGGTAGTGGTGGTGGTCTCCGCGATGAGCGGCGAGACCAATCGTCTGGTGGCGCTCGCCCACGAAATACAAAAGCATCCCGATCCGCGCGAACTGGACGTGATCATCTCGACCGGCGAGCAGGTCACCATCGGTCTGCTGGCGATGGCGCTCAAGGAGCAAGGGCTGAAAGCCAGGAGCTACACCGGCGCGCAGGTCAAGATACTCACCGACAGCGCCTTCAGCAAAGCGCGCATCGTCAGCATCGACGAACAAAATATCCGTGACGACCTGGAGAATGATTGCGTTGTCGTGGTGGCCGGATTTCAGGGCGTGGACGAACACGGCAACATCACCACGCTGGGACGCGGCGGATCGGATACCACGGGTGTGGCGATTGCAGCCGCGCTGCGGGCCGACGAGTGCCAGATCTATACCGACGTGGATGGCGTATACACCACCGACCCGCGTGTGGTTCCCGAGGCGCGCCGCCTGAAGAGCATCACTTTTGAAGAAATGCTGGAAATGTCCAGTATGGGCTCCAAGGTGCTGCAGATTCGTTCGGTGGAGTTTGCCGGCAAATACAAGGTCAAGCTGCGCGTGCTGTCGAGCTTTGAAGAAGAAGGCGAAGGCACGCTGATTACTGTTGAGGATAACGACAAAATGGAACAAGCCATTATTTCAGGGATCGCTTTCAATCGCGATGAGGCAAAAATCACCGTGATCGGCGTGCCCGACAAACCGGGAATTGCCTATCAGATTCTGGGCCCGGTCAGCGATGCCAATATCGACGTGGACATCATCATTCAGAACGTCGGCATGGACGGCAGCACGGACTTTTCCTTTACCGTGCATCGCAACGAATTCGCCAAGGCGATGGATATCCTGAAGAACAAGGTACAACCCCATATCGGCGCACGCGATGTCATTGGAGACAGCAAGGCGGCCAAGGTTTCGGTAGTTGGCGTCGGAATGCGCTCGCATGTCGGCATCGCCAGCAAGATGTTCCGCACCCTGGCAGAAGAGGGGATCAACATCCAGATGATCTCGACCTCGGAGATAAAAATTTCCGTGGTCATCGACGAGAAATACCTCGAGCTTGCCGTGAGGGTATTGCACAAGGCCTTCGGCCTCGACCAGGAAGACGCATAATCGTTTGACCTTTCAAGTCGGGTACATTACTATGCGCGGCCTTCGGAGAGGTGGCCGAGTGGTCGAAGGCACGCCCCTGCTAAGGGCGCATCCGGGCAAAACCTGGATCGAGGGTTCGAATCCCTCCCTCTCCGCCAGCAAGTCTGAGCCCTTCCTTGTGAAGGGTTTTTTCTTTGGTGGGATGCCCGCACCGCGCGGGCTTCCGGGCAATACCGTGTTCCCTGTTCCGGGGCTGAAGCCCAAATTCCACGTTCTTCCCGCGACGTTCTCTGCGGGCAATGTCGGCATTGCCGCCGGCTATTCCGGGTGGCCTGCCACGCGACGTTGACCGGTGTTCACCCATTCACCCTGCATTCAGGTTGGCGAGACACTCCCGCGGGAAGGCGGGTCTTCGCCGGTTGCCGGTTACGCTCCCGGTTATCAGCCTGCTGCCGGTTGAACTGCATTCTTGGACTGGCGCTCGACAGATGGCCAGACGCGCCAAAACGTTTCCAATCAAATTTGCCATCTGCAAATAACGTCGGCGGATAGCAATACCCATAGTCATCCGCGTATGTAACCGATGACGCCTGGACAAATCCGCTGCCGCGGAATTACCAGCCTGTACCGCTTGCCAATAGTTTGTCAAACACTGGCTGGACCATGAAAAACACACTTCAATTTATGTGGCCGGCTTGCCGGATTGGTTCCCTTGCCTACGCCATATGACGTATTCAGCTTGCCGTACGTCTCCTTCTAAACTGGCCTCGCAATTCGTTTGGACCCTGCTCACTTATATTTTTTAATCGAACCTAGGAGTACGACAATGGTACATAAATACTGCAGCAATTCAATTGCAACCGGCAATAGAAACCTGAAAAAATTCATGGTCGGTTTTGCCTTTCTGGCAAGTTTTGCCGGGGCATCGACCAGTTATGCCGGACAAACTTTTCAAATGGGTGACGACAAGTCGCTTTCACTGGGCTTCGGCCTGAGGAGCAGCTTTACCAGCGTGCAAAATGGCGCTCCCGACGGCACCTCACGCTCAAAGTCGTTCAATATCGACGATGCCCGTTTGTATATCACCGGCCATCTCAACAAAATGATCAGCGGTACGCTGAATACCGAGCGGGATGCTGCAGGGAACATCGTTCTGATGGACGGGTTTACCGAGTTTGGACTCAGCGACGACTTCAATGTCAGGGCCGGCAGGGTGATACCGCCGTCTGACCGGTCCAACCTGGATGGACCGTTCTATCTTAACGCGTGGCAGTTTCCGGGCGTGGTTTCGCAGTATCCCAGTCTTGCAATAGGCCGGGACAACGGGATGCTGGTCTGGGGTAAACCGATGGGTGGCAAGTTCGTATACTCGGTAGGCGCATTTACCGGACACAATGCCGTGGCGGGAGACTCCAACGCTGCCGCAAGTCCGTTGTACGCGGGAAGATTTGTATACAACTTTTTCGATCCGGAACCGGCCCCGGCCTATTACAACGCCAGCACTTATTATGGTTCGAATAACATCCTGACCGCCGCACTGGTATTCCAGCACCAGAATGATGGCGTGGGTTCATCCCCGAGCGCGGCGGGAAACTACAATTCATGGAGCACCGACTTTCTCTATGAATCGAAAGAAACCGGATCCGGTGTTGTGACCGTGGAAGGTGCCTATTACAAGTATGGATTGGGCGCGGTCGATTGCGGTTCGGGTGAGCCCGGATCTTTGCCTTGCGTTGGCGCCGGAACCAATGTGGGCGGTTTGGTCGCAGGGAAAGCGTATCTTGCTACCGTGGCCTACCTGTTCCCCGAACAGATCGGCATGGGCAAGTTTCAGCCTTTTGTCAGGTTCCAGAAATTCAACCGGGATGTGTCGCAGACCACGAACAAGCAAAGCGACATAGGCGTCAATTACGTGATGGATGGTCATAACTCGCGCATCAGTGCGGTGTTGTCGAAGCTGGAGGACACCCGGTTGAGTCCTGCGCTGTCCAGTCGCAATCAATTTATTCTCGGTTACCAATTCCAATATTAAGTCCGTCACAGAATCATGGTGGTGTTCCATTTAAGCGGGGGGAAACCCCCGCTTTTTTTCGAACAAAAAATGATTTTGCTGTTTTGTCGCCAGCGCGGGGATGCGCCTGGCCATGAACAATAAATCATTCGATTGCTAAAGATCAATGGGTTGCGGAACTTTTGCCGACACCGGTGCGTGCGCGGGTAAGTCAGATGACGTATTCATTGTTCGACCCGGAAATCCTATTCTTCAACCATCGCTTTTGGATGTGTATTTTGAATCACGAGTCACTTTTTTTCACCCTAACCACTAAGGAGAAATTGTTATGTCACGCAATAAATCGATGTTAGCAGCTAACGATCCCGCCGGCCTTGCCCGCAAGGTACCTGCCTTGTCGTTGCGCAATAAAGCCGTACTTGCAGTCGCGGGTACGTTGTTGATCGCTTTTGCCGCTAGTGCAACCGCTGCCGAGCCGGCAACCAGCAAGGTGGATACGACCCATCTGGCCGTGACCGACAAGGTCGTCACGGTAGGGCAATTGCATTCGGCAACCGGAACGATGGCCATTTCCGAGACCGGTGCGATCGAGGCGGAACGTCTGGCAATCAGCCAGATCAATGCGTCGGGCGGCGTGCTCGGCAGGCAGATAAAAATCATCCAGGAGGACGGGGCTTCCGACTGGCCGACATTTGCGGAAAAAGCCAAGAAACTGCTGGAAGAAAACCATGTGGCGGCAATATTTGGTTGCTGGACATCCGCCTCGCGCAAGGCGGTACTTCCTGTTCTGGAACGCGACAACGGACTGCTGTATTACCCGACATTCTACGAGGGGCTGGAAGAGTCCAAGAATGTCATTTACACCGGCCAGGAAGCCACGCAGCAGGTTTTTGCCGGGCTCGACTGGGTGGCAAAAACAAAACATGCGAAGACTTATTACCTGATCGGATCGGACTATATCTGGCCTCGCACAACCATGAAATTGGCCCGGAAATACATTACAACCGTCCTTCATGGAACGGTTGTGGGTGAAGAATACGCCGCGCTTGGCAGTACCGATTTTGGCTCGACGATCAACAAGATCCGCCTGAAAAAACCCGACGTGATTTACGCCGCTGTAGTGGGCGGTTCGAATGTGTCCTGGTTCAAGCAGCTCAAATCGGCCGGGATCAATGGCAAGAATCAGACATTGCTGACCTTGTCGGTAACCGAAGATGAAGCCCATGGTATAGGCGGTGAAAATCTGGTCGGATTTTATTCTGCAATGAAATACTTCCAGTCCCTCGATACGCCGCGCAACAAGGAGTTTGTGAAGCAGTTCAAGGCAATGTGGGGAGCCAATGCACCGATCGGCGACGTGACCCAGGCCGCTTACGAAGGCCCATGGTTGTGGAAAAAGGCGGTTGAAATGGCGGGCAGCTTCGATACCGACAAGGTGGTGAAGGCCGAGGAAAGCGGCAAGATCACCTTTGATGCACCGGAGGGTATGGTCTATCTGGAGCCCAACCACCATCTGAAGACCCGTCTGCGGATCGGTGAATGGCGTGCGGATGGACAGGCTGACATCGTCTACACGTCAGATTACATCATGCCGAACCCGTTCCCCAAAGGTTATTGATTCAGACCCGGTCATCCATCACGCGGTCAGTGATGGGTGACCATACCCCCAAGAAATAAGCGATTTAAGTCATTGGAGATATTGCAATGGACGGTTATTCGATATCGGATTTATGGTCAATCCTGGTGATGCAGGGCTTCTCTGGCTTGAGCTTGTTCAGTGTGCTTTTATTGATGGCCCTCGGCCTGGCGATCATATTCGGGCAGATGGGCGTCATCAACATGGCGCATGGCGAATTCATGACCATAGGGGCATACACAATTTATATGTTCTCGAAGGTCACGCAAGAATATTTCCCGGGTTTGATGCCCTACTATTTTGTGGTTGCGATATTCGCGTCATTCGGGATTGCGTTCGCGGCCGGATATCTGGTCGAGTTTTTGCTGATCAGGCATCTCTATAAACGCCCTCTGGACACGCTCCTTGCGACCTGGGGCCTGAGCCTGATCATGCAGCAAATTTTCCGCAGTGTGTTTGGCCCGCGTGAAGTGAGCGCCACCCTGCCTGACTGGCTGATGGGGGCATGGAAGCCAACACCCAATATCGATATCCCCCTGAACGGCCTTTTCGTGATGGCGATATCGCTCGTGGTGACGGCTGCAGTCGTGCTGTTTCTTTACCGCTCTTCATGGGGGCTCAAGGTTCGTGCAACGACCCAGAACCGGGTCATGGCGGGTTCCGTCGGTATCAACACGAAGAAAATAGACAGGGTGACGTTTGCAATGGGGTGCGGCATAGCGGGCATAGCGGGCGCCACCTTTACCACGATTGCCTCTACCGGGCCAACCAGCGGTTCCCTCTATATTGTGGATACGTTCCTGGTTGTGGTGTTCGGCGGAGCCGGCAGCGTGCTCGGTACCGTCGCTTCCGCATTTTCAATTGCCCAGGCGCAATCCATCCTGACATTTTTCCTGACCAATGCGATGGGCAAGGTGGTCACGTTACTGACCATCATCATCATCCTGATGATACGACCGGAAGGCTTGTTCATCAGCAAAGTCAGAAGATAGCTTGATAAAGGAAAAATGATGAATACTTTTTACACTAGATGGTTGGGCGGCAAGAAAGGGACAATCGAACTTGCCGTATTGGCGGTGTTCATCCTTGTCGTGATGCCGCTGTGGCTGGATATTTTTCGCCTGAATCTGGTCGGGAAATATCTGACCTACGCATTTGCCGCGGTGGGGCTGGTCATGGTTTGGGGATATGGCGGAATTTTGAGCCTTGGCCAGGGTGTGTTTTTCGGTATCGGCGGTTACTGCATGGCCATGTTCCTGAAGCTGGAGGCTTCCGATCCGATCAGCACGGTCCACCAGACCACACCCGGTATTCCGGATTTCATGGACTGGAATCAGATCACCCACCTGCCACTGTTCTGGGAACCGTTTCACAGCCTGACCTTCTCGCTTGTTGCGGTCGTACTGGTGCCGGTTTTTCTGGCATATGTGATCAGTATGGCAATGTTCAAGCGGCGCGTGGGTGGTGTGTATTTCTCGATCATTACCCAGGCCATCGCGGCGATTCTGACCATCCTGGTTGTGGGCCAGCAGGGGCTGACCGGCGGAATCAACGGTATAACCGACCTCAAAACGATGCACGGCTGGAATATCAACACGGACTCGGCAAAGTACATACTTTATTTTGCCAGCGGCGTGATGTTGCTGGGCGTGATCATGTTGTGCAGGTTCATTCTTTCCTCGAAGTTCGGGCGTCTGCTTCTGGCAATGAAGGACAAGGAGGACAGGGTCAGGTTCTCGGGCTATGACGTGGCCAACTTCAAGATTTTCACATTCAGCGTGGGCGCGGCAATATCGGCCATCGGCGGCGCCATGTTTACCCTGCAGGTGGGTTTCATCTCCCCATCGCTGATCGGCATCGTTCCATCGATCGAAATGGTGATATTTGCCGCGATCGGTGGGCGCATGTCCCTGGTCGGGGCGGTGTATGGAACGCTGTTGGTCAATTACGGAAAGTCGGCGTTTTCAGAATCCTTCCCCTCGCTTTGGCTGTTCCTGATGGGGGCGCTGTTTATCGGGGTGGTCATGTTCTTTCCAAACGGGCTGGCCGGTTTGTACGATGTCTATTTGAAGAAGTGGGTGGAATTGCTGGCAATGAAAGTCAAGAAAATGGTCGTCCCGGGAAAATTAAATTCGGTTAAAACGGAGCTCTGAAGATGAGCAATGAATTCGTATTGGCGGTAGAGGACCTGACGGTTTCGTTCGATGGATTCAAGGCGGTGGACGGCCTGAATCTGTACGTGGAGAAGAACGAGTTGCGCGTGATTATCGGGCCCAACGGTGCCGGGAAAACCACGGTACTGGATCTGATCTGCGGAAAGACGAAGGCGACCGGTGGTTCGATCAAATTCAACGGTATCGAGCTGACCAAATTGCCGGAATTCAAGATCGTTCAGGCGGGTGTGGGGCGAAAATTCCAGACCCCATCCATCTATGAAAACCTGTCGGTACTCGAAAATCTGGAAATCTCGTTCCCGCGCGGGCGCAGCGTATTGGGTTCATTGATGTTCAAGCGTACCCGGGACGTCACGGACCGCATCGTGGAGATTGCCGAAACCATCTTTCTGTCCGGACAACTCGATTCACAAGCGGGGCTGCTCAGCCACGGGCAGAAGCAATGGCTCGAGATCGGCATGCTGCTGATACAGGATCCTGAACTGATGATGCTGGACGAGCCGGTCGCCGGAATGAGCGTTTCCGAACGGGAAAAAACAGCCGAATTGCTCAACAAGATTTCCCACGGGCGATCGGTGATCGTGATCGAACACGACATGGAATTCGTCAAGCGCATCGCGCACAAGGTCACGGTGTTGCACCAGGGCAAGTTGCTGGCCGAAGGAAATATGGATGCGGTGCAAAACAATCCGAAAGTCATTGAAGTTTATCTTGGCCATTGAGGAACATATGTCAAATCACATTTTTAGCGTCAAGGCACTGGATTCCGGTTACGGACAGAGTCAGGTCATACATGATTTGAATCTCGATGTCGGCAAGCGGGAAATCGTTGCCGTGATGGGCCGTAACGGGATGGGCAAGACCACCCTGTTCAAGACCTTGATGGGCATCATCCCTTCCATCCGGGGCAGCATATCCATCGATGGGAGCAGCATCGAGGGCCTGGATTCCTATCAGCGCGTTCAGCAGGGTCTGGCTTACGTGCCGCAGGGGCGCATGATTTTCTCCAACATGACCGTCGTCGAGAACATCCAGACCGGCCTTCCTGCTGCTGCGGACGGTGTCGTGCCTGAAGAGTTGTACGCGCTGTTCCCGGTCCTGTTCGACATGCGCTCGCGCAAGGGCGGCAACCTGTCCGGCGGGCAGCAGCAGCAACTGGCGATCGCGCGAGCCCTGGCCACCAACCCCAAGGTGTTGTTGCTCGATGAGCCGACCGAGGGGATACAGCCCTCCATCATCAAGGACATCGCAAAGAGCCTGAAGGAGATCCGCGATATGCGCGACCTCACCATCATCGTGTCCGAACAGGTGCTCAGTTTTACATTGGAAATCGCCGACCGTTTCTTCGTGATCGACAAGGGCAAGTTCGTTTACGAGGACCTGCGCGCAAATGTCGACCAGAAAACGATCAGCAAGTATTTGTCTATTTAGGTCCCGGTTATCGATTTTATCAATCTGCAACGCTGATTAATTTTTACATTTTAAGGAGAAAGCACCATGGCTGAAACACTCATCAAAGTTGATTTGAAACAGTCCCCAACCGAGAATGAAATGATCCACAACCGCTGGCATCCCGACATCCCGATGGCATGCTGGGTCAAGCCGGGCGACGAATTCGTGCTGGAGACCTACGACTGGACCGGCGGTTACATCAAGAACAACGACAGCGCCGACGACGTGCGCGACATCGACCTCACCACGGTCCATTACCTGAGCGGCCCGGTAGGCGTAAAGGGTGCACAGCCGGGCGACCTGCTGGTGGTCGACCTGCTCGACATCGGCGCCAAGCAGGACAGCCTGTGGGGCTTCAACGGTTTCTTCAGCAAGAAGAACGGCGGCGGCTTCCTGACCGAGCATTTCCCGCAGGCACAGAAGTCAATCTGGGACATCAAGGGCATGTTTACCGAATCGCGCCACGTGCCCGGCGTGCGCTATGCCGGCCTGATCCACCCGGGACTGATCGGCTGCCTCCCCGACCACAAGATGCTCGAGACCTGGAACAAGCGCGAACAGGAGTTGATCGATACCGATCCCACCGGCGGCCTGGCCAACCCGCCCTTTGCGGGTACCGCGCACATGGGCAAGCTGACCGGCACCGCGAAGGACAAGGCGGCGGCCACAGGCGCGCGCACCGTGCCCGGCCGCGAGCACGGCGGAAATTGCGACATCAAGGACCTGTCGCGCGGCGCAAAGGTCTATTTCCCGGTCTACGTCGACGGCGCGGGGCTGTCGGTGGGTGACCTGCACTTCAGTCAGGGCGACGGCGAGATCACTTTCTGCGGCGCGATCGAGATGGCCGGCTGGGTGCACATGAAGGTCAGCCTGATCAAGGGCGGCATGGCGCTGTACGGCATCAAGAACCCGATCTTCAAGCCCAGCCCGATCACGCCGACCTACAACGACTACCTGATCTTCGAGGGCGTGTCGGTCGACGAGGCGGGCAAGCAGCACTACCTGGACGTCAATGTCGCCTACCGGCAAGCCTGCCTGAACGCGATCGAGTACCTGAAGAAATTCGGCTACTCGGGTGCACAGGCCTATTCGATCCTGGGCACCGCACCGGTGCAGGGCCACATCAGCGGTGTCGTCGACGTGCCCAACGCCTGCGCGACGCTGTGGGTGCCGACACAGATATTCGACTTCGACATCAACCCGAACGCCACCGGTCCGGTCAAGCATCTTGACGGCTCGATCGTGATGCCGTTGTCGCCCGACCTCATCTGAAAGGAACCCGATGCCAACCTATGATTACAGGTGTGCGGATTGCGGGACGTTCGAGGCAGTGCGGCGCATCGCCGATCGCGATGCGCCGGCGGTTTGCCCGCAGTGCGGCATGCAGGCAACGAGGGTGATGATTTACGCCCCGTTCCTGGCCGACATGGCGGGCAATGTGCGCCATGCGATGGCGACCAACGAAAAAGCCAGTCACGAACCAAAAATGTCGTCGTCATACCGGCATCCGAAAGGTTGCGGCTGCTGCAAGACATCGGCCAAAGCAAATGCATCTGCACCGCCTGCCATAAAGTCATTTGCCAACAAGCGACCGTGGATGATCAGCCACTAAGCGAGCATATCCAAACAGTTCAAGCCAAACAGTATAAGAAAGGGTTCTCCCATGATTCACGGCGATATTTCCAGCAGCAATGACACCGTCGGTGTGGCGGTGGTCAATTACAAGATGCCCCGATTGCACACCAGGGCGGAGGTCATCGAGAATGCCCGCGCCATCGGACGCATGATCGAAGGCATGAAGGTCGGGCTGCCGGGCCTGGACCTGGTGATTTTCCCCGAGTACAGCACCCACGGCATCATGTATGACAGCGCCGAGATGTATGCAACCGCCTCGACGGTACCGGGTGACGAGACCGAGATATTTGCCGCGGCATGCCGCAAGGCCAAGGTCTGGGGCGTGTTCTCGCTCACCGGTGAGCAACACGAGGAGCACCCGCGCAAGGCGCCCTACAACACGCTGATCCTGATGAACGACCAGGGCGAGATCGTGCAGAAATACCGCAAGATCATGCCCTGGGTGCCCATCGAAGGCTGGTACCCCGGCAACTGCACCTATGTTTCCGACGGTCCCAAGGGCCTGAAGGTGAGCCTGATCATCTGCGACGACGGCAATTACCCGGAGATCTGGCGCGACTGCGCGATGAAGGGTGCCGAGCTGATCGTGCGCTGCCAGGGTTACATGTACCCGGCCAAGGAACAGCAGATCCTGATCTCCAAGGCGATGGCCTTTGCCAACAACACCTATGTCGCGGTGGCCAACGCGGCCGGTTTTGACGGTGTGTACTCATACTTCGGCCACTCGGCGGTGATCGGATTCGACGGGCGCACACTGGGCGAATGCGGCGAAGAGGAAATGGGTATCCAGTATGCCGCGCTGTCCAAGAACCTGATCCGCGACTTCCGCAAGAACGGCCAATCCGAAAATCACCTGTTCAAGCTGTTGCATCGCGGCTACACCGGCATGATCAATTCCGGAGATGGCGACAAAGGTGTTGCTGATTGCCCGTTCGGGTTCTATGAAAAGTGGATCAGCGATCCCGAGGGCACGCGCGAGATGGTGGAGAAGTTTACCCGTCCCATGGTCGGCACCGAGGAATGCCCGATTCCGGGCATTCCGAACCCCGATACCGTCCGGCATCGCTGAGCGGATTCGTTGCATCGCCGGCAAGCGCCCGCCGATGCGACGAACTCTGGCTGATGGCACGATGCTTGCAAGTAAATAATCATAATGCTTGCGAGTGAAAATATTGAAGCCGGATGGATAGCCAGACTGAACCTTGGATTCGAGCGCAGGGACGATGCCACCATACTGGCACATCGATCCCATTTGGGTCCGCTGCGGGTGCAGAAGGCGTTGTATCCGGAGGGGCCCGGGGTTTGCCACACGCTGCTGCTGCATCCGCCGGCCGGTATCGCGGGAGGTGACGACCTGGAGATCGTCGCAGCCGTTGCGGATCGGGCACATGCGCTGCTGACCACCCCGGGCGCCGGAAAATGGTATCGCAGTGCGGGTACCTGGGCGGCTCAGCGGCTGAATTTCGAAGTGGGTGCGGGGGGCATGCTGGAATGGCTGCCCCAGGAAAGCATCGTCTTCGACGGTGCATTGGCGAACATGCAGACGCGCGTGACGCTGGCGGAAAAAGCGGGCTTCATCGGATGGGAAGTCTTGTGCCTGGGCCGGCGCGCATCCGGCGAACACTTCGCTACCGGGGCAATGAACCTGTCAATCCGGATCGAGCGGGAGGGCAGGCCAATATGGCTGGAACGCGGAATGCTGGAAGGGGGTTCAACGTTGCTGCAGTCGTCCGCCGGACTTGCCGGATACAGCGTCAGCGCGACATTGTTGGCTGCTGGTACAGGCTTGGAATCCGGACTGCTGGCGGCTTGCAGGAAACTTGTTCCGGTGGAACAGGGTGCGCTCCATGGACTGACGCTGCTGCCGGATGTGCTGGTGGCCCGCTACCTCGGGCACTCCGCCGAAGCGGCCCGTGCCTGGATGGCTGCGCTATGGTTTCTGTTGCGCCCGGCCATGGCCGGGCGCGAGGCCCTGATGCCGCGAATCTGGAACACATGATGGAGGAAAGATGGAATTGACACCCCGCGAGAAGGACAAGCTTCTCCTGTTTACCGCAAGCCTGCTCGCAGAACGACGCAAGGCGCGCGGCCTGAAACTGAATTATCCCGAGGCGGTCGCGTTCATCTCGGCGGCGGTCATGGAAGGCGCGCGCGACGGTCAAACCGTTGCCGAGCTGATGAGCTATGGCGGCACGTTGCTGAAACGGGACGAAGTGATGGAAGGGGTGCCGGAGATGATCCCGGATATCCAGGTCGAGGCGACCTTTCCCGACGGCACCAAGCTGGTCACCGTGCACAACCCGATCGTATAGGAGCCGCGATGATACCGGGCGAATACAGCATCGAACCAGGCGAAATCGAATTGAATGTCGGGCGCAGGGTGGCGCAACTGGCGGTTGCCAACACCGGGGACAGGCCGATCCAGGTGGGTTCGCACTACCATTTCTTCGAGACCAATGATGCGCTGTCATTCGAGCGCGAACTGGCGCGGGGGATGCGGCTCAACATCGCCGCCGGTACGGCGGTCCGTTTCGAGCCCGGCCAGGTGCGCACCATCGAGCTGGTGGAACTGGCGGGCGAACGCAGGGTGTTCGGCTTTCAGGGCCGGGTCATGGGGAATTTGTGAACGTTGTTAACTTTAAAAGGAGCGAAAAAATGAAGATATTTATTGCTGTGCTGGCCATGTTGCTTCCCGCTGTTGCCTGGGCCCATCCCGGCCATGGCGGCAGCGGGTTCCTGAGCGGTCTGGCGCATCCCTTCACCGGGCTGGACCACATTCTATGCATGCTCGCAGTCGGTATCTGGGCCGCGCGCAACGGCGGTGCGAAAGGCGGGTTCGTCGTGGCGGCATTTCTGCTCGGCATGCTGGCCGGCGGTGTGATCGGCCTGGATGGCATATTGCCTTCCTTTCTCGACTCGGCAGTTTCAGCCAGCGTGCTGGCAGCGGCGCTGCTGGTCGCCCTCGCGGTACGCCTGCCCTTGCCGGCACAGGCCGGGGTGGCGGCGTTTTTCGCGTTGTGGCACGGCATTGCCCATGGCTCCGAATTGCCGCGGATGGCGGCACCCTGGAGCTACGCGTGCGGCTTTCTGGCCGCGACAGCGCTGCTGCTCGGCAGCGGCCTGATCATCGGCAAACTGTTGCGCAACCGGCAACGGGATCGCTGGCTGGGCGCCGCCATGGCGGTACTGGCCGCTACCCTGTTCTGGGCATGATGCCGTGGTAAAAATCTCCCGTCAGGCTTATGCGGAAATGTTCGGCCCCACGCTGGGCGACCGGGTGCGCCTTGCCGATACCGAACTGTGGCTGGAAGTGGAGAAAGATTTCACCATCTATGGCGAGGAAGTGAAGTTCGGCGGCGGCAAGGTGATCAGGGACGGCATGGGGCAGGGCCAGCTTCGTGCATGCGACGTGGCCGATACGGTCATCACCAACGCGCTGATCGTCGACGCCGTCACCGGCATCATCAAGGCCGACCTGGGCATCAAGGAAGGCCGTATCTGGGCGATCGGCAAGGCGGGCAATCCCGATGTCCAGCCCGGTGTGACCATACCCATCGGTGCCGGCACCGAGATCATCGCCGGTGAAGGCATGATCGTCACCGCGGGCGGAATCGACAGCCATATCCATTTCATTTGCCCGCAGCAGATCGACGAGGCATTGAACTCCGGTATCACCACCATGCTGGGCGGCGGCACCGGACCGGCCACCGGGACCTATGCCACCACCTGCACACCGGGCCCCTGGCATATCCATTCCATGCTGCAGGCTGCGGATGCCTTTCCGATGAACCTGGGTTTCCTTGGCAAGGGCAATGTCTCGCTGCCGGATCCGGCCAGGGAGCAGGTCGAAGCCGGCGCGATCGGCCTGAAGCTCCATGAGGATTGGGGCACCACCCCAGCCGCGATCGACAACTGCCTGACCGTTGCGGATGAAATGGATGTGCAGGTGGCGATCCATACCGACACGCTGAACGAATCCGGTTTTGTCGAGACCACGCTGGATGCATTCAAGGGTCGCACCATCCACACCTACCATACCGAAGGCGCGGGCGGCGGCCATGCGCCCGACATCATCAAGGCGGTGGGATCGAGGAACGTGTTGCCGTCTTCGACCAACCCGACCCGGCCCTACACGGTGAACACCATCGACGAGCATCTCGACATGCTGATGGTTTGCCACCACCTCGATGCCTCGATTGCGGAGGATGTGGCATTTGCCGAATCCCGTATTCGGCGCGAAACGATCGCCGCCGAGGATATCCTGCACGATCTTGGTGCATTTTCCATGATGTCGTCCGATTCACAGGCCATGGGCCGGGTCGGTGAGGTCGTCATCCGCACCTGGCAGACCGCGCACAAGATGAAAGTGCAGCGCGGCGCACTGAAACAGGACAGCGCGCGCAACGACAATTTCAGGATCAAGCGCTATATCGCCAAGTACACCATCAACCCGGCGATCACGCACGGCATCAGCCATGTGGTCGGTTCGATCGAGGTCGGCAAGCTGGCCGATCTGGTGCTGTGGAAACCGGCTTTCTTCGGCGTCAAACCGAGTCTCATCGTCAAGGGCGGCATGATCGCCTCCGCCGCGATGGGCGATCCGAATGCCTCGATTCCCACCCCGCAGCCGGTGCATTACCGCCCGATGTTCGGCAGCTTCGGTTCGGCCCTGAAAAAATCCTGCACCTTCGTTTCCGCGGCGGCACTGCAAAACGAGGCGGTGCGGGCACTGGGCCTGGTCAAGCCGCTGATCGCGGTGAAGAACACCCGCACCGTGACCAAGTCGGACATGCTGCACAACAGTGCGATGCCGCACATCGATGTGGATAGCGAAACCTATGCGGTGCGCGCCGACGGGGAATTGCTGGTGTGCGAGCCGGCATCCATCCTGCCGATGGCACAGAAATATTTCCTGTTCTAGCCATGTTGCTGATCGAAAAAAAAGCACCGGATGATGCGATTGCCACAGAGAGGCTGGTGCTGCCATTCGAGCACCGCTGCAAAACCCGGCTGCGCACCCGGCTTGAAAGCGGCGAGGAGGCGGGTATTTTTCTGCAGCGCGGTGCGGTGCTGCGCGGCGGGGATCTGCTGCAGGCGAATGATGGACGCATCGTCGAGGTGATGGCGGCGCCCGAGGCGGTGATGGAAGTTCGCAGCGGCGACCCACTGGCCCTTGCGCGGGCTGCCTATCACCTTGGCAACCGGCATGTGGCGGTGCAATTGGCGCCGGGCATGCTGCGCTTCGCAAAAGACCATGTGCTGGGGGAGATGGTCAGCGGCCTGGGACTGGATGTCGTCGAAGCGCTGGCGGCATTCGAACCGGAGAGCGGCGCCTATGGCGGTCACGGCGGCCATGTCCACGGACATAGTGCCGACGGCGAGGGTCGCGGTGCGCGCATTCACGACATGATGCTGAAGCAGCGTGCGCCATGAGCAGCGCATTGATCCGTCTGATGCAACTGTCCAGCCCGATCCTGCCGGTTGGCGCCTATACCTATTCGCAGGGACTGGAATGGGCGGTGGAGACAGGCGCCGTGAACAGCGAAGCTTCCGCGATGGCCTGGATAACGGATTGCCTGGAATTCGGCAGCGCCCGGTTCGAGGCGGTTTATCTGGCGCAGATGATCAGGTCGTGGCGAGAGCATGACATGCAGCGGCTGGTCGAACTGGACGCGGAGTTTATTGCCAGCCGGGAAACCGCCGAGTTGCGCGCCGAGACACTGCAAATGGGCTATTCCCTGGCCCGTCTGCTGGTGGATCTCGATGATTTTCCGACGCAGCATCTCGCCGCTTTTCCCCAACCCGGTTTTCCGCTGGCCTGGAGTTGTGCGGCCGCCGCCTGGGCGATTCCGGTCGGGGATGCACTTGCCGGATATCTGTGGGCCTGGGCGGAGAACCAGGTCATGGCGGCAGTCAAAACCGTGCCGTTCGGACAGACCGCGGGGCAGCGTCTGCTGCTGCAACTGGGGCGTCGCTTGCCTGTTATGGCAGGCGAAGCCGAACAGACGCCAATCGAGCTGGCCTGCAATTATCTGCCGGCATTTTCCATCGCCAGCAGCCGTCACGAAACTCAATACACGAGAATATTCAGATCATGACCCAACGCTCACATCCCTTGCGGGTCGGTATCGGCGGCCCGGTCGGTTCGGGCAAGACCGCATTGACCCTCGCCCTGTGTCTCGCCCTGCGCGACAAATACAACATCGCCGTCATCACCAACGATATCTATACCGAGGAGGATGCGCGGTTCCTGGTTCATAACCAGGCGCTGACGCCGGATCGCATCATCGGGGTCGAGACCGGCGGCTGCCCGCATACCGCCATCCGCGAAGATGCCAGCATCAACCTGGAGGCGGTGGATAGACTCAACAAGCGCTTCCCCGACCTGGACGTGATCTTCGTGGAAAGCGGGGGCGACAACCTGGCCGCAACCTTCAGCCCGGAGCTGTCCGACCTCACCCTCTATGTCATCGATGTCGCCGCCGGTGAAAAAATTCCGCGCAAGGGCGGCCCGGGCATCACCAAGTCGGACCTGCTGGTGATCAACAAGATCGACCTGGCACCCATGGTCGGCGCTTCGCTGGAAGTGATGGACCGGGATACGAAAAGGATGCGCGGCGAACGACCGTACATTTTCTCGAACATGAAGATCGGAACCGGGCTTCCGGAGATCATCCGCTTCATCGAACAGCAGGGCATGTTATGAAGCTGCCGCACAATTTGCCCACTTCATTGCAGAACGAGATTCGATGAAGTTGAACGGCGACAGCCACACCGGCAAAGACAATGCCGTCCAGAATGTGTTCAAGGTACGCAGGGACTACAACACGTGGATATCCAACGAGACCCTGGAAGATTATGCATTGCGCTTCACGCCGCGCAGCTACCGCAAGTGGCCGGAATGGCAGGTCGCCAACACGGCCTTCAGTTCGGCCTCTTTCCTGGTGCTGGAGGCGATTGGCGCCACGCTTCTGGTCGAGTGCGGGTTTGTCAATGCCGCACTCGCCATTCTGTTCACCGGACTGATCATCTTTCTGGCAAGCCTGCCATTGAGTCGTTACTCCGCCCTGTGCGGCCTGGACATGGACCTTCTGACGCGCGGCTCCGGCTTCGGCTATCTGGGTTCCACGATCACCTCCCTCATTTATGCCGCATTCACTTTTATTTTCTTCGCACTCGAAGCGGCCATCATGGCCTCCGCGCTGAATCTTGCCTTCAACATCCCGGTGGCATGGGGCTACCTGATCTGTGCCATCGTGGTGATCCCGCTCGTGACCCGTGGCATCACCGTAATCAGCCGTCTGCAAACCGTGACCCAGCCCATCTGGCTGGTGATGTTGTTCCTGCCATACATTTATCTGCTGGTATACCGGCCCGAGGATATGGCCGGACTGGTGGGCTTTAGTGGGCAGGACGAGAACGGGAGCGGATTCGATATTCGCCTGTTCAGTTCAGCCGTAACCGTAGCGATGGCAATCATTGCCCAGATGGGCGAACAGGC
>Ga0307377_10001471_pt1 | contig 29699 bp, 26 predicted proteins | sample TR3MG_FD_202535 | JGI IMG/M metagenome (GOLD analysis project Ga0307377, IMG submission 202535) | Soil microbial communities from Risofladan, Vaasa, Finland - TR-3 | ecosystem: Environmental > Terrestrial > Soil > Coastal area > Acid sulfate soil | place: Finland: Risofladan, Vaasa | collected... | reverse complement strand
GGTGGGAAGCATTTGGTGGGGAGGCTGAATTGTATTTACGGATGCTGTGGCAGGGGAAGAAGGCCATCGGCTTTGCCCCACTTCAAGTAATTAATGAAACGGCTTCTTTCATCGGCAGCGCTGACGTATGCGACTATTTAGATTTTGTTATTGCCCCGGGAAGAGAACAGGACTTCTTCAAGGTATTGCTTGATGATTTGAGAGAGAAGGGTATAAGTAAACTCGACCTGAGACCTTTGCGATACGATTCTACAGCGCTCACTCAACTGGTAGGTATTGCCCAGAACCGAGGATATGAAGTGCTCTGCCACCCTGAAGATGTTTCTCTGGAGCTAGATTTGCCTCCTACCTGGAATGAATACCTGGCAATATTGAAGGCAAAGCAACGCCACGAAGTCAGGCGCAAGTTAAGGCGGTTATGGGAGACTGGCAGTGCAGAGCATCACTGCGTTGAAATCGGTCGGGAAGTTGAAGATTACTTGGATATTTTTTTGCGGCTCTTTTCACTGAGCCGGGATGAAAAAGCCAGCTTCATGCATCCTAAGATGGAATCGTTCTTCAGGTCACTGGCTAAGGCTATGGCTGAGATTGGGCTATTGAGGTTAGGTATCCTAGAGCTGGACAAGGTACCGGCGGCGATGACTATGGGTTTTGACTACAATGGCTCGCACTACCTCTATAATAGTGCCTATGACCCCCAATTCAACCATTTAAGCGTGGGATTGCTCTGCAAAATCCTTTGCCTCAAGGAGAGCATCGAGAAAGGCAGAAAGAAATGGAACTTTTTAAAAGGTGGCGAACCGTACAAATATCAACTCGGTGGTCAGGAAGTGCCCCTGTACAGTTGCCAGATAATCATCACCTGACAACAATGAGGAGGCGTACACTCTGATGTCGAGTAGTCAACTGAGAATAGCTATGCTCAGCGCTCATAGTTGCCCTGTGGGCAAACTAGGGACAAAAGACACCGGGGGTATGAGTGTCTATATCCGAGAGCTTGCTCGCGAATTAGGCAAGCAGGGACATTTAGTAGATGTCTATACTCGTGTTCATGACCCCAAAGACCGCCAAATCTATGAACTCAATCAGAATGCACGGCTCATTCATCTCAGGGCGGGGGAAGACGAGGAGATACAGAAGCTAGCTGTGTATTTCCATCTTTCTGAATTTGTCAGCAACCTGGAGAATTTCAGGAAGCAGAACAACCTTCAGTACGATTTAATATTCAGCCACTACTGGCTTTCCGCACTGGCAGGAACATATTTACAGCAATGGTGGCATGTTCCTCATATCACTATGTTCCATACATTAGGTGCAGTTAAGAATGCAATTAAGGAAGGAGATTGTTTGGTACCGGGCGAAAGTGAACCCGAACTTCGTATTGAGACAGAAAGGGACGTGGTTCAAAAGTGCCATCACATAATCGCACCAACAAAGAAAGAAAAGGAAGCACTTATCAGGCACTATGGTGCATCGTCAGAAAAAATCAGTGTGGTACCATGCGGAGTGAATCTGGAGCAGTTCAAGGCCTTAGACAAAACACAGGCCAGGCAGTATCTGGGCTTCGCCTGTCCGCCCCATATGAAACACGGGGGAAGTCAAAGGAATAATGATAAGATTATTCTGTTTGTAGGTAGAATTGACCCCTTAAAGGGCTTAGATAAGCTGATAAAGGCTTTACCCTATCTACGGCATATTCAAAGATTAAGGCTGGTGGTAATCGGTGGTGGTGAACACAGCCAGCATGAAATAGAACGATTACGTAAACTAGCCTGTGACTTTAAAATACAGGAGGCAGTTACTTTTCTGGGTTTGGTAAAGCATGAGCAGTTACCTTATTTCTATAGCGCGGCTGATGTTTGTGTGGTTCCTTCTTATTACGAAAGCTTTGGGTTAGTAGCTCTGGAATCCCTGGCCTGCGGCACACCGGTAGTGGCTACTGATGTAGGTGACTTCAAAAGCATTATTCGACAGGGAGAGACCGGGTATGTGGTAGTAGACAATGCTCCTCATCATCTTGCTGACAAAATAGTCCTGCTTCTTTCTCGACCAAGCGCAGATACAAAATCTGCCCGGTTAATTCGGTCAACAGTAAGTAAATTTAGCTGGGCGAATGTTGCCGAATCGATTGTCAGGGATTGCCAACTAGTATTGGCCAACTACCTTACGCCTGTGTCCTAGCTTATTACCTTTTCATACCAAAAAGTATTGGCCTTAACCTCGAAACCAATAGCTTGGTAAAGAGCACAAGCTGTTTTGTTCTCGCTGTCCACAGTCAATTCGGCAACCTGTAACCCTTTACTCTTAAGGCGAGCTAACCCGGCCAGAACTAGTTTTTTTCCTATTCCTTTACCCCTGTAGTGTGGGTCCACTCCGAGCATAAGGATTTGCCCCTTTCTTACACTGGGGATTCCCTCTTCACAGCTTATTCCTATCCAGCAATAGCCGATGGCTTTATCTCCCTCGTAGAATAGCATTATGTCATCCAGAGAACAGGTACTTAAACTGGTACGAAAGGCGATTTCCTCTACTGTATTGGGATTGAATCCCCAGGTGCCAGAAAAGGCACGATTCTGAAGTTGAGTCAGCTTGTCTTCTTCACCGAGCTGTAGATAGAGACAGCCAGTAGCCGCCGGGTCAATATCTAAACCCCCAACATCAGCAATATCCAGCCTCAATTCAAGAAACCGTCGGACAAGGCTAAAGCCCAGCCTGGATAGCGCTCTTCCGGCAACCACGTTATCCTCCGCCATATTTACATGGGCTATTTTAGCTCCTAACTCTCTGGCACGGTTTGTAGCGTAACCGAGGAGTTTTGTAGCCAACCCCCTTCTACGATGTTCAGGATGCACCCAGCAGTCAAGAACAACCCGCCCAATGGTCAGCTCTGGCGTAATATTCATATAGCCGACAATATCCTCATCCGTCTCCACGATAAACAAGTCTTGCTCAGGGGAGTAGTTTGACCGCTCTAATTGTTCAGCAACAAACTGCGGTGAAACACAACGTCCGCTCGGCTCCAGTTTTTCTGCCCCGGCATACAACAGGACGTACTTATTGAAATCTGTAGATTGATAATTTCTAATATTATAGGGGAAATTGCTCATTGCCCTATGCCAGATGCTCAGGGCTACAAGGTCACAACCACTCACAAGAACACAACGTTCGTGGTGAGTCTATCGAACCATTAACGCCCTTCAACAAGCCCAAGGTGAACTGAGAAAAGCACGTTTTCACACCAATATCAGCATTCTCAATCCGAATTGTATCAGCCTGAATAATCTTATACAATTACTGTCGCCTAGCACGATTCCAGGAGGCCTATGCATAATGACTGAGACGGCTCATGTGATGGTGGTCACACCGCATCCCGACGATGCCGAATTTGGTGTTGCCGGGACTGTAGCTTGTTGGACAAGTGAAGGAAAGGATGTTATCTACGTGGTATGCACCAACGGCGATAAGGGCACCAGCGACCCCAATATAAAGCCAGATGAACTTGCCAGAGTCAGAGAGCGGGAACAACTAGCAGCAGCCAAGCTATTAGGGGTGAGGGAGGTCATCTTCCTGCGCCATCCAGACCAGGCCCTGGAAGATACACCTGAATTCAGAAAAGAGCTTGTGCGCCTGATAAGGATGTATAAACCAGAGACGATGGTCACTGTTGACCCTTACCGACGCTACATCTGGTGGCACCGCGACCATCGAATCACTGGGCGGGTTACACTTGATGCCATTTTCCCGTACGCCAGAGATTTTCTTTCGTATCCCGATTTACTGGAGGAAGGGCTTCAGCCTCACAAAGTCAAAGAAGTATTACTCTGGGGTGCTGAACAACCTAATTACCGCACTAATATTACCGATACCTTTGACATAAAAATTGCCGCCCTGCGCTGTCACAAGAGCCAAATAAGCGACAATCCCTCTGAGAGATTGGAAGAATGGCTAAGGGAGCGACATAAAATGCTCGCCCAAGGGGAAGATTACGAGCTGGCTGAAGCTTTCTACCGGGTAGAAATACAGCGGTGATGAATATTCCAGCCTTGTGCTTTACAAAGTAATCGAATCTTTGCTTCGAGGCGCTTGCCTGAAGTGTTAAGACATCACCGCTAAAACTCTGTGCAATTGGATAAGAGCCCAAGCATTCTGCTCCAGATCAAAGTTATCTACGGCACTTCGTCTCTGGCCGGAGACACCATCCACGGCACCTCTAGCTACTATTTCATTGATTATTTCTTTCTCCCACTCCACCGAGGGCAAAAGATTGCATTTGACCAGCCTGGACAGGGCGGCAATCAGTCCATACCCTCCCCAGTTGGATACGCTGGCAATGACCAACTTCTTGACCGGCGTGAGGGCGGGGTTTTTGGGCAGGGTTTTCACTGACGGTATGTACTGAGCTAAATTGCCCATGCCAATTTCATTGCCCCCATCCCCTATACCCAGACTATTTTTCTGGCCTAAGAAAAGATAATCAATCTTGGCCGTGTACTCAGTTATGTCCTCGCCCGCCATGTTCAGATATTTCTGGTTACCATTAAGCCCGCATCTCTCCACGGAAATAAGGAGAGAGGGTTGAATTTCGGCTAAGAGACGTTTGGCAAACTGCCGGCTGGAATCGTGGTCGGTTATGGGGAAGTCAATTACCTTATCCCTTCCCACTAGGTCATTAGAGAGAAGGGGCATGGTATATTTATCCGTAACATAGGTGACATCGAAGTCAAGTGAATGCAATGCCCGGCCGATGGCTAGAGCACCCGGGGGACCGTCAGTCTCCGGAGCTTGGGCAAAGGGAATGTAGAAACCAGTGGCGATTATGGTTGATCTCTGACTCTGTTTCCTCTTCGCAAGAACAAAAGCAGCTGCCTCGTGACAAAAATCAACAGGAAGATAATTCCTGAGCGCTGATACACCTCTGCGGTCGTGGCTCAAGATTATCTCTTCAACTGACATAACTACTTACGCTGAACAAATCCAAATGCTAAAACCCAAATGACAAATGAAGTCCCAAACCTCAAATACTAAAACCATTGGTCCTTGCCATTTGACCTTTGTCATTCGTCATTGCGCTGAATGTATTGCTTCAGAGCATCAATGGTTCGATCATATTCTCTCAGCAACTGATAGGCTTCCTCTTCCGTAACCTGTAAGAACCTTACTCTATCTCCCGGCTCAGCCTGAGCTAATTTGGGAAAGTCAACTGTGCTCACGGTAGCTATCTTGACATACCCGCCGGTGGTTTGCCGGTCGGCCAGAAGAATAATAGGTAAACCGTCTCCGGGCACCTGGACTGCTCCCGGCAGGACACCATCGGAGATGATGTCCGCTCCAGCTTTATGCTCTATAGGTGGCCCTTCCAGACGACAGCCCATGCGGTCAGCCTGAATTGAAATCATATACTCTGAGTGCAGAAAGGTTTGGATGCCCTTCTCGGTAAAGTAATCATCCTGTGGACCGAGGATTACTCTCAGTTCATTCTCAGCCTGATATTCGGGAATGTATTGCGGTGGTAGCTTCTTCGCCGAGATTTCTCCTCGGGTTTCCCCAGCGCGCAAGCGGTCTCCGGAGCGCAATGGCCTCCCTTCCAAACCACCCAGGCGTGACTTAACATAGGTTGATCGGCTCCCCATAACTTCAGGGACATCTATTCCGCCAGCTACAGCCAGATAGCTTCGGCATCCCCTCTTGGGGTGGCCAAATGAGATAGTATCGCCGGAACAAACCTTTACTGCCTCCCACATAGGGAGTGGGTTATTATTCACTGCCGGGCTGAGGTCGGCTCCAGTAATAGATACTACTGTGTCGCCAAGAATCCGCAAGCGAGGCCCCAGTACTGTTATCTCCAGGCACGCGTCTCCTTCACCATTGCCCACCAGCAGATTAGCTACCATCAGCGCGTAGCTATCCATTGCTCCCGAGACAGGCACGCCATACTGCTGATAACCGTGTCGTCCCTTATCCTGAACGGTGGTCAACAAGCCGGGTTGAACGACCTCAAATACTTCCACTATCGCCCTCCCGTATAAACGGAGTCTCTTTCACTCGGTAAGTCCCTCGTGCCACTTCTTCCCTAGTCCGGTTGAACTCTTGAGCAGTTATCTGGACAAATTTCACATAATTACCCATCTGTAACAAGGCTGGTGGTTCCTTTTCGGGATTGAACAACTCCATGGGAGTTCTGCCGATAAGCCGCCAGCCTCCCGGACTTTCCACCGGGTATATTCCGGTCTGGTTTCCAGCTATTCCCACCGACCCAGCCGGTATCTTCACTCGCGGCGTTGGTAATCTTGGGGTGGTTATACGTAGGGACACCCCTCCCAGATAGGCAAAGCCAGGGATAAACCCCAGCATATAAATCAGGTAGGCTTTGCCGGCATGGAGACGGATTACCTCCTCAGGAGACAGCCCATTATGTTCGGCCACGAACTCTAAGTCGCGACCATATTCACCCCCGTAGGCGGTGGGAATCTCCGTAACTTTGGGCTCGGGGAATTCACCAGCCTCGGTCTTCTTGGCCAGAATCTCCAGCCTGGCTCTAAGTTTTTCAGGGCTTATGCGCCGCGGGTCATAGTAAACAAGCAACGACCGATAGGCAGGCACCATTTCAACCAGCTCTGGTAGTTTGGCCTCTTGTATGGTCAGCATCAGCCGCCTGACCCGGCGGTTCAACTCCGGGTCAATGGTGTCTCCAAACTCGATGAAGAGTGCCCTATCTCCGCCTGGTAAAAATCGTGGTTTCTCATAAATCATGGCCTTGCTTCAAGATTCTACTTACAAAAGGTACCCACGGGCACTATGGTCACGCCGGCTGTTTCCAATCTCCGCCGCAATGTCTGCGCCAGGTTTATCGCTCCCGGTGTATCACCGTGCAGGCAAATAGTGTCCCCGGTCATCTCGATTTCCTCGCCATTTATGGCTGTTACCTTCCCTTCAGTGACAATCCTTAGAACCCTGGTTGCAACCTCTTCAACATCGTTAATAACCGCCCCGGGATGCTTGCGGGAAACGAGAGTACCATCCGGGTTCACTGACCGGTCGGCGAAGACTTCGCAGGCCACCCTTAACCCAAGCTCACAACCTACCTTTATCCAAGCGGAGCCCGTCAACCCCACCAGAATCAAGTTGGGGTCTACTTCCATAACTGCCTCAGCAACCGCTCTAGCCAGTTCCTCATTTCTGACCCCCATGTTATACAAAGCTCCATGGGGTTTAACATGCTGAAGTCTTTTTGTCTCGGTGAATGCCTGGAGGGCACCTATCTGATACACAACGTAATCTCTGGCTTCGTGAGGGCTTACCATCATCTCTCTCCGTCCAAAGCCCAGAAGGTCAGGGAGGCCAGGATGAGCTCCGATGCCCACACCGGCTGCCTCGGCCAAACGCACCGTCCGTCTCATGTACATGGGATCGCCGGCATGAAATCCGCAGGCGATGTTGGCCGACGATATATACGGCATTATCTCTTCATCAAATCCCAGCTTATAGGCTCCAAAGCCTTCTCCTATATCACAGTTCACATCCACTTTTCTGTCCATCAGGCTCCTCCCTTAAAGACAAGCAGCCAAACTCGGCATTTTGGTTCTACCCAGGGCGGCCTATTATAAAGCAGCCATCTCTTCGTCTAGAATATCGGTAATGAACATGTGCCCGGGTGAATGAGTTATCATTAGTGGTGGCTTGGATGTCACCGCCACGGCCTGGGGAGTAACACCGCACGCCCAGAACACAGGAACTTCATCTTCCTTGATTTCTACATAGTCCCCATAATCCGGATGTTTCATATCCTTAATACCTATCCGCTCCGGATCACCTATGTACAGGGGGGCGCCGTGTGCCATAGGGAACCGGGACGTTATCTGAACCGACCTCACCACTTTTGATTCATGAATGGGTCTCATGCTCACAACGATGGGGCCGGCGAAGATTCCCGCTGGCTTGGTTTCGATGTTGGTCACGTACATGGCCACATTCTTAACTTCCTCGATGTGACGCAGTGGTATCGCCGCTTTTATCAAGGCTGACTCAAAGGTAAAACTGCAGCCAAGTAGAAAACACACCAAATCATCATTCCAGTAGCCAGCAACATCCCTCTCCTCAGCTACCAGTTTGCCATTCCTATAAACCCTGTATAAGGGTACATCCACCCTGAGGTCTGCCCCACAGGCTACTAAAGCTGGCTCATATCTCCCCGGCTCTGTAACTTCAAGAACCGGGCACGGCTTAGGGTTACGCTGACAAAAGAGAAGGAAATCAAAAGCTATGTCTTTAGGTAGTACTACCAGATTTGCCTGAGCATAGCCCGGGGCCAAACCGGCCGTGGGCCGAACTAGCTCACCCCGCCGAATAAGCGCCCTTACCTCTTTAGGATCTTCATACATAAGACCCAACCAGTGTATAGTCTGTTCCTTGCCTTCTTACTACTTTACTGCAGCACCAGTCTAATATTATAGGTTACCCCTGTCAACAACCGAGCGGTGAGAGAGTGCGTCCCCGAATACAAACATCTAACACCCGGCGGGTAGTGTCCCAATAGCACCATCAATCATTGCGTCGCCGATAGCCTTGACTAGAGCATTGATCGTCTTATCGATATCTTCTTTAGTGTGAGCTATTGACAGTATGAACAGTCTCCCCTGGTGCGTATGGACGCCATATTGAAGAAGGTACACACCCAGTTTGTGCTTTTCCTCGCTCCCGGCTAGCATCTTCTTGATGTCCTTGGTGGGCGGATTGCCGGCACCATCCGCTTCGAAATCAACGGGACCAAAGTAAATATGGATAATAGACCGGCCGTATAGACGCCAGTTATACCCACACTCTTGCAGCGCTTTATTGCCGGTCTGCCGCATATAAGCCCCCATTTCGTTAACCTGCTTCTGCACCGAACCGTCCTTGAGGAGCTTGCAGGCAGCAATACCAGCGGCACACACTATAGGCATTGCATTCCAGGTTCCGGAGTGAGGAATCCACGGTTCATCCGCCTTGGGTGTCAGCATACCCATAATATCGGCTTGACCGGTTAAGACGCCGGCCGGCATTCCACCCGCCACAGTCTTACCGAAGCTGGTCAAATCGGGCTTTAACCCCATGAGGCCACCCCAGCCAGCGGGTCCATCACGGAAGCCGGTAACCACCTCATCCAGAAGCCAAATAGTGCCATACTTTTTTGCCATGGAGCCCACGGCACGAACGAAATCAGGTTCCCAGGGAACTTGGCCAGCCATGCGGGCACCCCCGCCCTCGGTGAGGACTATGGCATACTGTTCCGTGGCCAACTCCTCTTCCAGCACTTCGAAGTCATGCATCGGTATTACCTTGACCTCTGTGTTAACTACGCCCGGTATACCAGGGACTATCAATTCGTCAGCCCAGCCATGGAAGTTCTCCTCAAACCTGAGGACTTTTGTCCTACCGGTGAAAGCCCGGGCAATTCTTATCCCCATCATATTGGCTTCTTGCCCACAGGCAAAAAACTCAACCCTCTCCGCAGTTGGCACCATGCTTTTTATCAACTCCGCCCACTCAATTTCCAGTTCGTGGGAGGCACTATAGAGGGTTCCCTCAGTCATCTGGTCCTGCATCGCCTTTATTATCGCTGGGTGGCCATGTCCCAGTATCAGGGCACCATGGCCGTTTCTATACTCGATGTATTCGCGTCCATCTACGTCCCAAATCCTGCAACCTTGAGCATGAGTCATATAAGGACCAAAGGGATTCCACATACGACTGACATGGGTAGCCCCATTGGCGGCAAAGTGATTTAGTGCCTTTTCGTGTAACTGTTTTGATTGCGGATGCGATTTAACGAATTCGTTGATGATAGTCATTTCCCCTTTTTGTGTTCTCAGTATAGTTAGTCATAGAGGTCCTGTCAAAAGATGCGGGCGGCGCAGAGCGATTGGATACTACTAACAGGCACTAACTAAGTTGAAAGCCAGAGCACATCGCCGCACAGGTGAGAATCATACGCTCGAGAGGCAAAGACAGCAAACTCATCTTTTTCCTTTTTTAACACGGTAGAATCACCATGGCCAGGGTATATCTGAGTATCGTCCGGCAATACAAATATTTTACCGGTTATAGATTTGATTATCTGCTTAAAATCTGCTGGAGAGCTTGTCTTACCCGGCCCTCCGGGGAAAATGGTATCTCCCGATATCAAGCAGCGCCCGACCCTGAAGCATAAACTGCCCGGAGTGTGCCCCGGGGTATGCAGCACCGTAAGTTTAAGGTTTCCCACCGAAACCGTATCACCGTCACTTAATAACATCTCTGGTGACGGCACCAGGTTCCCTGTATCTGCAGCATGGGCAGCCAGGGGAACCTTCAGTTCATTCCGCAATTGGGCAAGAGCACCGATATGGTCCATGTGGTTATGAGTCAACAGTATGTATTTGGGCGTGGTATTTTTCAATCTGTCTATGATTATATGCGCCTCCGCAGGAGCATCTATTAGCACACTACTTTGCGTTTTTCGACAGGTTACAATGTAGGCATTAGTGCTGAAGGGACCCAGCTCAAGCCTCTCAATCTGGACAGCCCCGATTTCATCAGGGTTTTTACCTGCGATTGTCATATTCTCCTTTCCCAGGTTTGAACATACTGCCAATTATACCATGAGGAGAGAAGAATTAAACGTCAGGACGCAGCAGAGTTTCATTGACTGAGAGCAGGAGGTAAAGTAAAATTATTGACAATGTACACCAAGACTGTGCTCGATAATGGCTTGAGAGTTATCACCAGTACTATGCCCCATAGCCGCTCAGCATGCCTTGCAATCCTCGTGGGTGCTGGCTCCTGCTACGAAAGTGAAGAAGAGGCGGGCATCTCCCACTTCGCCGAGCATTTATTCTTCAAAGGCACACAGCGGCGACCAACGTCCAAGGAAATAACTCAGGATATTGAAGGCGTTGGTGGCATAATCAATGCTGGCACAGACAAGGAATTAACTATCTTCTGGTGTAAGGTTGCTAGCTCTCACTTCCCCATCGCCCTTGACGTGCTATCTGACCTCCTGCTCAATTCTCTCTTTGATAGCAAAGAAATAGAGCAAGAGCGGCGGATTATCAGCGAGGAAATCAATATGAACCTGGACCTTCCCCAGCAGAGGGTAAATATGCTCATAGACGAGCTGTTATGGCCGGAGCAACCCCTGGGGCGCGAGGTCATCGGATACAAGGAAACTGTATCTTCGCTAACAAGGGAACAACTATTAAACTACGTTGCTCGCAGATATATGCCCAATAACACCGTGCTCAGCATTGCTGGCAACATACAACATGAAGAAGCAGTGGCTCAAATTGAGCCTCTGTTTAGTAAATGGGCTGCCGGGGAGCTAATAACTGGCTATATAACTGATGACAAGCAAACGGAAGCCAGGTTGCGTATTGAGCCCAAGGATATCGAGCAAGCGCACCTTTGCCTCGCTGTTCACGGTTTTTCTCGCTCCCACCTGCGACGTTTTACCCTTGACTTGCTTAACACAGTCCTTGGCGGGGGCATGAGCAGCCGCCTATTTACGGAGATACGAGAGCATAGGGGGCTAGCCTATGATATTCACAGTTATACCGAGCACTTCCTCAAGTCGGGGTCATTTGCTATTTATGCTGGCGTTGACCCCCAGAAAATAGAAACTGCTGTGGCCGCCATACTCGAAGAGATATCTCAGATTAAACAGGGAATTACCGCCACTGAGCTTACCAGGGCTAAGGAATTGTCAAAAGGAAGATTATATTTGCGGTTTGAGGATAGCCAGAATGTAGCGTTATGGTACGGTGGTCAGGAGATATTAACGCAGCAAATCCTGGACATAGACGATGTTATTTCTATTGTGGATGCCATTACCATAGATGAGCTAAAAGAGGTGGCCAAGGAGATTCTAACCGATAGTGGGCTTAATTTAGCTGTAACAGGACCGGTTAAGAAAGACAATCTTATCAAGGAAAAGCCTTTAAGACAATTGCTTAAGATCTAATGTTATACAGAAAGAACCGCCTTATGGCGGTTCTTTCTGCTTCTGGTGAATTTAGTTGAATTTCAGCCACAGAGGCTACATCATGCCCTCGTATCCTCCTCCTCCTCCTGGCATCGCCGGCATCTTTTCCTTCTCGGGAATGTCGGTTACCAAGCACTCCGTAGTCAGAATCATCGTGGCAATGCTAGCACCATTCTGTAGAGCGCTCCTGGTGACTTTGAGAGGGTCTATAATGCCTTTCTCTACCATATTTACACCTAGTTCGTCTTTGAGAGCGTCGTAGCCGATGCCAGATTTGCTTTCCTTTATGGCATTTATCACCACTGAGCCCTCCCTGCCACTATTTTCAGCGATGCACCTGAGAGGCTCTTCCAGGGCTCGTTTCAATAAAGCCTCACCAGTAGCCTCATCGCCCTTCAATTTGAGCTTTTTTAAGGCCGACAAGGCATTGAGGAGAGCAACACCACCACCAGGCAGGATACCTTCTTCCACAGCAGCTCGAGTAGCTGACAAGGCATCCTCTACACGGTGTTTCTTTTCTTTAAGCTCTGTTTCCGTAGCCCCACCCACCTTAATCACTGCCACGCCGCCGGCTAGTTTAGCCAGTCTTTCCTGTAATTTCTCCTTATCATAATCCGAGGTGCTTATATCTATCTCAGTCCTGATTTGCTTAATTCGAGCCTCAATATCCTCAGTCTTACCCTTCCCCTCAACAATGGTGGTATTATCTTTGTCAGAAATCACTCTTCTGGCTCGACCTAAATCCTCCACGGTTACCGAATCAAGCTTCCTGCCGATTTCTTCAGATATAACATTGCCTCCGGTAAGAACGGCTATATCCTGAAGCATTGCCTTCCTACGGTCGCCAAAGCCAGGTGCTTTAACCGCCAGGGGAGATAGAGTGCCCCTCAGCTTATTGACCACTAATGTAGCCAGGGACTCTCCTTCGACATCCTCAGCAAGAATAACCAGATTCTTGGACATTTGTACGATTTTTTCCAGAGCCGGCAATATATCGTTTATGGCGGAAATCTTCTTATCAGTGATGAGGATGTAGGGGTCTTCTAGCTCTGCCCTCATTTGTTCGGCGTTGGTGATGAAATAAGGGCTAATATAACCACGGTCGAATTTCATCCCCTCGACAAATTCAGTCTCGAATTTCAGTCCCTTGCCTTCTTCAACAGTGATGACCCCATCTTTGCCCACCTTTTCCATAACGTCAGCAATCAAGTTGCCAATTTCCTGGTCAATAGCTGATATAGCGGCTACCTGAGCTACCTGTTCTCTACCAGCCACCGGTATAGACATTTTCTTGAGCTCATCAATCAAAGCCTCTACCCCTTTATCAATCCCACGCTTCAGAGCCATGGAATCAGCTCCAGCAGCAATGTTCTTGAAGCCCTCACTAATAATAGCCTGGGCTATAATAGTGGATGTACTGGTGCCATCGCCACACTGGTCGTTAGTCTTGGTGGCTGCCTGCTTTACTAGCTGCACCCCCATATTCTCAAACGGGTCAGGGAGCTCTATTTCTTTGGCTATAGAAACGCCGTCGTTGAGAACTGAAGGAGCGCCCCATTTTTTATCCAATGCTACAGGCCGCCCGCGTGGTCCCAGAGTCACCCTGATAGCATCAGTCAGGGTATCTACGCCGTTCTTTAATGATTTTCTTGCTTCTTCTCCGAAAATAATTTGTTTTGCCATTTGCTTACCTCCTTTTCTTAACTCTTCTTAGCCAGAATGTCGCCCTCACGCATGATAACCACCTCTTCGTCATCTAGCTTAAACTCGGTGCCAGCGTATTTGGAATAAATAACTTTGTCTCCCTTCTTCACCTCCATGGCAATACGTTTGCCATCTTCAGTCAACCTACCTGGACCTACAGCAATAATTTTCCCCTCCTGGGGCTTCTCTTTGGCTGTATCTGGCAAAACTATCCCTCCTTTGCTGACTTCTTCCTTGGCTGTGGGTTTTATCACTACCCTGTCTCCCAAAGGTTCAATTTTAGCCATATTCCCTCCTTTCCTATATTTATTTTAGCACTCTGCCCTTGAGATTGCTAACTTTTATTATATCAAGAAAACCCAAAATGCAAAAGGTTTTCACTAAAATTTGGCCAATTTTTCTTGAATTATTACACTAAACCGTGTATAATTTTTGAGAGATGGAGCGAAGGAAAAAGAAAAAAAGACAATGGAGTAAAGAAGAGGTCCGGGCGCTGAGGCAACACCTGAACTTAACTCAAGTGAAGCTAGCCGAGGAATTAGGCACACGGCAGCAAACAATCAGTGAATGGGAAAAGGGGATGTATCGACCTCGCGGAGCATCGGCTACCTTGCTCAGCATAGTTGCCGAGCGTAGTGGCTTTACTTACAAAGCTGGAAAGAAGCATGATGAACCAAATTGAGGTTGGCTGCTGCTGTTTTTCCAAGGGCAAGAGGAAATATTGTGAGCAATGCTCTAAGGTTTAAACAATTGATACAAAGGGACGAGTAATTTTTTTGTGCCATGATTACACGTAATCGGATAAAATTCCCGGAAAAGCAAGCAGCTCTAATATGGCAACAAGTGGTGGGAAAGGAGCTGACCTCCTCGGAAGACGAGCTATTCAGTGTAATCTATCCTGGAAGGACTAATGGTGATAACGGCCCCGATTTTCGGGATGCAGTTATTGTAAATAACTCTCATTTGACGAAAGGGGATATAGAGGTTCACGTTAAATCCAGCGATTGGTATAGCCATAAGCATCATGCTGATGCTGAATATAATAATGTCATCCTTCATGTTGTGATGTGGCATGATTGTAATTCAGCTACCTTACTACAAAGCGGCAAGCCAGTTCCCGTCCTATGTCTGGCGAAGGCATTGCAGCACCAAGCCTATTTACTGCCTCACCAGCTCCCTTGCTTCCAGATATTGAACCACATGGATAGACAAACTTTAAGAAAGCTATTGAACGCTGCCGGCGAAGAAAGGTTTAAACAGAAGGCGATGCATTTTCAAACCGAGATTCTTCGCCCCGATTCCAACGGGACTCAGAAAGAGGAGGCGGGGCAGGTGCTCTTCCGAGGCATGATGAGGGCTCTGGGTTATGTTAAAAACACAAAGCCCTTCGAGGAACTTGCTGACAGAATGCCCCTCAATATCATCGAATCCCGAGAAGGCTTGGCTCTAAAACAAGCCTTATTGTTAGGCACAGCCGGGTTACTACCTTCTCAAAGATGGCAGGGAACTTTTGCAGCGGAGAAAGAAGTCCAGGAATTGGAGCAGCTATGGGAATCGGCGGGTAAAGAAGTTAAGACCATGAAGGAAGGTGACTGGAACCTCTCGCACATATACCCCAACAATTCCCCAATGCGACGCATTGTCGCCCAGAGCTACCTTCTTGAGCGTTACTGCGAAGGGGAACTGTTACCAGGAATATTGCAGCTAGTGAAGGAAGCGGCACTGCCAGCTGGACATCGCGTGCTGGAGAACGGTTTGACCGTGGCTGGCGATGGCTGCTGGCGGGACCATTTCGATTTTGACGTCAGAAGTAAAACAAAGATATCGGCTCTTTTGGGAAATAGCAAAGCAGCTGAAATTCTGGTAAACGTGGTTTTGCCCTTTGCTTTCTCCTTGGGAGAGATAACTAATGAGGCAAGGCTTGCAGAGAAAGCTATGGAACTTTACCGTGACTATCCCAGATTGGCAGAGCATTGTATAACACGGCATATGACGAAGCAGCTTAGCCTCGAAGAGTTTCCCGATTTCACCGCCTGCCATCAGCAAGGGCTCATTCACATCTTCAGAAACTACTGTCGCGAGGGCAGATGCTCGCAGTGCTCTCTGGTCCGTTGAGGGATACTGAGGCGTAAGCTCAAAATCGTCGGCGGGTTGCAAGCACCTTGCCAGTTTGGTATTCTATCTTCGAGATGAATCAGACCTTTGGCGATCCCCAGCAGGAATTACTCCAGTGTCTGATCCAGGAAACTGCCAGCGGAAGCTGGTTTCCCTACTTGCCGAAAGAGGAGTTAGTATGGAGCAAATTGTAGGTTCCCTATTTGGAGTCAGTTATTTCACTTTCGATACTCTGTACGACCTGCTTTTCACTACAGAAAGGGTAATAGCCTGCATCATCCAGCACCCCAATGATTTTCACTATCGCCTTACATTGAAGGAATTCTTCTTTGGACACATGCTGGCAAAACGAACGGAGCAATTCAAGCGGATGGAAATCGCTCAAGCACGACGCCACAGCTTACAAGAAAAACCCATCAGCGAATTAGTAGCCCTGCACCCTTCAAACTTCGAGATTCGCTACAGCGAAGTCACTTCCGTTGAGATACCACGTGGACTCTTCCAGCCACAGTTAAAGTTAGATACTTCGAAACTGCCAACTACAAGGCAAATAATCCGTTTCACCATACCCAGAAAGCAAATTCCAGACGCCCAACGCCTGCTGAAGCTGGTTTTAGCTTCAAAGGTTAAGGAAAAATGATTCTTCTTGCGATGGAAGAGCACCAGGTTGGTTAAGAACGGTGAATCGCAATCCGGTTACCACTCCCCAGACTGTAGCGACGGGACTCGCCCCAACCTGGGTTAAGACCAAGGTGCAAGTTCAGAAATTATCGACCCAGCCGACAACTCCCAAACCTGCGTTCACGTAGGTGTAGACAAAGTCTTTACTGAAATCCATGCCGTACTTAGGAATATCGTTAAGGTCATCCACTAATAGCTGACCCTTATTTATCGCCTCCTCGATTGCTGCTTTAAGAATCACGAGCTCTTCCCGGAGACATTTCATTTCCATCTCCAATTCCTTAATCCCTCGATTGGTTATTACCTTCAGTATCACAATCTTAATAAAAGCTCCATAGCATGTCCATGACCCAAAAGTCCTACACCTGAACATCAAGGTTCCCTTGCGAATAGTCTAAAAGCTCCAAGGAGAGGAAAATTCCCCTCTGAACTGTAAGTAAAACGAATTTAACTGAAAAAAGTTACAGGCCAAATGGTACTAGTACCAAAATTTTTTAAAATCGCACTCTAATTGTTTGTCACGGGAAAACCGCACTGTTCAGGGAACTGGAAAGGGATTAACCAATGCCAAGGCTGGGCACTATATCCAGGTCATAACCGCTTACCTTGCCAGCCTGGAAATGATAGTAGCCACAAGCAGCCACCATAGCAGCGTTATCAGTACATAAGTGAGGAGGGGGAATAAGAACCGGGACTGGCGAGTTGGCAAGGAAATGCTGGGCTAATGTCTTATTGGCCGCCACTCCACCGCTCAGCAAAATTTGCTCCACCTTCAATTGCTTTGCGGCCTCAATTGTTTTGGCAACTAAAACATCGACTATAGCCAGCTGAAAGCTTGCTGCAGCGTCAGCAACTGAGACTCCTCCTTTGTGAACAAGATGCCACAAAGCGGTTTTTAGTCCACTGAAGCTAAAATCGTGGCTTCCCTTGAGCCAGGCCCGGGGGAGGGGCAAGCAAGGGGTTCCAGAGCGGGCTGCCTGTTCAATAGCTGGACCCCCAGGATAACCCAGGCCCAGGATTCTAGCTGCTTTGTCAAAGGCTTCGCCGGCAGCGTCATCGCGGGTCCGTCCCAATTTCTCAAATTGCCCGTGTCCCTTCATCAATACCAGATCGCTATGCCCACCGGAGACAACAAGACAGAGGCAGGGGAATTTCACTCTCCCCTTTTCGCCAGGTGAGGAGGAAGAGTCCAGCCAATTAGCATAGATATGTGCCTCAAGATGGTTAACCCCGGTAATAGGTAATTTTTTGGCTAAGGCAATTGCCTTGGCCACGTTAACGCCGACCAACAGTGACCCGGCCAGCCCCGGGCCGAAAGTCACAGCAATGCCGTTGATATCCTGCCAGGAGACCTTGGTCATTGCCTGGCTGACAACCGGGATAATAGTGAGAAGATGCTGCCTTGAGGCAACTTCGGGGACTACTCCGCCATAGCGAGCATGAATGTCTATTTGTGAAGAAACAACATCTGAGATAATTCTGCTGCCGTCCTCCACCACGGCAGTGGCAGTTTCATCACAAGAGGTTTCAATACCCAGGATATTCGTTCTCATGAACTGTTGACGCTATCGTGACATAATACTTAAACAATATCTTATTCTTGACGCCGCAATATTGCCAGGTGTAGGGGAGGAACTTCTCTGATTACAACGCTAAGTCGTCCTTTGCTCTCTCCTTGGCTACTATATTTAGCAGATTACACACCCGCAAAAATGTTATCTGCGTGCCTCTCCTGCCTTTTTAACAGCGTATTGTATTAGAGGTGGGGCAAGGAGTCCATGAACTACTGTTGTGGTGGCTATAAGTGTGATTATTTTGCCTCCGAGCTCATATCCCGATAATGCTTGAGCTGCCAGAAAAGCAAGACCTATGGCGACACCCGCTTGATCTAGCATGGCAAAGCCGAGATACTTCTTAATTTTTGGCTCAGATTTAGACAGGACGCCCCCTAAACTACACCCTGCTATCTTGCCAATACTTCTGCCAACGCAATACATAATTACAAGCGGCCACGTGGAATGAAAAAGTGAGAAGTCCATCTGCATACCAACAGCGGCGAAAAACAAAACAAATATCGGCGTCATGATATTATCTACTAATTCATTTGAGCGAGTGCCGATTTGGACATTGAGGTTAATTACTGCGGTTCCTAAAGCCATACATGTGAGAATTGCCGAAACTCCAATCATTTCCGCCAGACCCCAACACAAAATAGCTGCCGCAATAGAAATAACGAAGATGTGGTCGGAAGAGAGATGCATTTTCTTTGTGAAGTAAGAAATAGCAACTCCAATTGCCGCTCCGACACCTAACGCACCAAAAATCTCCCATAATGGGTAAGTAAAGGAAAATGAAATACTTGCTTCTCCACCCAACAACATCTTGGCCCACAGAATGCCCACCGAATAAATAACTATTACAAGTGCGTCATCCAGTCCCACAAGAGCAACCGTAATGTCTGTAAGCGTTCCTTTTGCCCTTAAGTCCCTGAAAACGGCTATCGTTCCTGCCGGAGCGGTTGCCGGGGCGAGCGAAGCTAAAATTATGGAAAGTGGGAGGTCCCTCGTTAATAAATATACAAAACACAACGTTGCAATAAAGGTCATGAGCACCTGCACAATCAATATAATGACCATCTGCTTACCCATTCTTTTCAGAAAAGAGAAGGAAAAGCTCAGTCCTATTATGTAGGCAACAAGAGCAAGCGTGATTCCAGTGATAATGCCATTGAACTCTTCAGGTGGGCTGAAATCCAAAACCGGTCCTAGCTGTCCTATGATAATACCCGCGAGGATATATGCCAAAATTTCCGTTAACCGCAGCTTGCGTAATACCTTGCCGAGTATGAATCCAAGTATGAGAATGAAAGCAACAAGAAGATAGGTATTCATACAGTATTTGTGAACTAATATCTGAGCTTTTTTACCAAGAGCTGGATTGTTATTTCCCCTAAGAGTCTTTTATTCTCGTCAACAACTGCCAATCTGCGGATATTGAAGGAGGAAAACTTCATCAAGACATCAGCTACAGTTTCTTCCGGCGAGCATACAACAGGATTACGCCTCATGAGGTCCTGGACGACACTTTCTTTTATGCAAAATATCTCAGCATTGGAAGCTCCGAACATTCTCACCTTCTTATGCAGGGGAGGAATCATGGAACGCAGTATATCGTGTTCCGTCACCACTCCCACTACTTTCATTTCCTCAGTATTGTTAACCACCCATGCGTGTGCCCTCAGTGAAAGCTTGCTAAGAAACTCCACCCAACTCGCGTTTTCCTCCATAAATGGGGTATTATGTCCGGGTATCATTATCTCTTTTACTTTTATCTTGTAAAGTTCTTCCATCTTAGTCTGTCAGGGAAAAACTACCTGTCTCGATTCGGCTAGAAACCTGCAGTAAAGCTTTGTCACGTGCTTATGTTAGTATTTTAATAAAGAAGGAAAGATTAGGCAAGCAATAACAGCTTGCCTGGCGCTGTCCAATATGCTAGCGTAGCTTTGTGTTTTAGTTTTTTTGAGCATGACCTCTATTATTCTTGCTGGTGGCAAAAGTTCGAGGCTTGGCCGGAGCAAGGCTCTTCAGGCTATCGGCGGTAAGAGTCTTATCCAGTGGGTGGTTGACCGCCTTGCTACCATCAGCACAGAAATCATCGTAGTAACTGCGCATGGCAAAGCAATTCCTTGCTCTTCCCCTATCAGGATAAAAACGGTAGCCGATATTTACCCTAGCAAGAGTCCGCTTGTGGGCATTTATTCAGGTTTAATAGCCTCGGCTTGTCCACGAGCTATTGTTGTTGGCTGTGATATGCCCTTCCTAAACATTGGCTTGCTTGACTATATGTCCCAAATCTGCTCCAACTTTGATGTTGTTATTCCACAGATAAAAGATAAATTAGAGCCTCTTTGCGCAGTATATTCCAAGAACTGTGTGGCTCCCATTCAATGGTTGCTGGAGCAAAATGAACTGAGGATTAGCGAACTCTTTAGTATGGTCAAGGTGAGATATATCGAAGAGGACGAGATAAACAGCTTTGACCCGGAGCACTTAAGTTTTTTCAATATAAATAGTCAGGCTGATCTGGACAGGGCAAAAAAACTGGCAACCGAGAGAGGATGGCTGCCCAGTAGAAATTGAATCCTTACCTTGCCACCACCTCCCTACACTTAAATCCAGCTCAATTAAGCTTAGAGCAATCTTCTCCGTATCAAGCCTGACGTAGCCCTACCATTTCCCCTGAGACAATAAGATAACTAGAAGTTATTTATGAGCCTGGACACTGGCTGCTTCAGCCTGATGGGTAACTTCGGCTAGCTCATGAGCATCCCCCTTCAAGGGACTGGGGCCGAGCTTCTTAATTTCTGAAGTAAAATCAGTGACAACCTGAGCAAATCTCTGCCCCTCGGCAGCGGAAACCCACTCCAGCTTTAGCCGTTCTGGTTCGATTCCAAACTGGGGCAACAGCTTTTTTAGAAGCAAAATTCTCCTTAATGTTTTGTAGTTCCCCTCCATGTAGTGACAATCTCTAGGGTGACATCCCCCTATAAAAACACCATCAGCTCCTCGCTGAAAAGCTTCCAGAATATACACAGGCGCTACTGCTCCGGAACACATTAGTCTTATCATTCTTAAATTCGATGGATACTGGAGCCGGCTCACCCCGGCAAGATCAGCACCAGCATAAGCACACCAATTGCAGCAAAAGCCAACAATCTTGGGCTCGAAGTTATTCATTTTCGTGCTCCTGCTAAAGCAGCACCAAGCATCGCTGAGATTTCTTCTCTCGTAAATCCTCGCTGCTGAACAGCGCCGGACGGGCAGGCAGCACAACAGGTGCCACAGCCCTTGCAAAGAGCTTCGTTTACCACAGAAACTCCCCTTTCCCGGTCCACAGCTATCGCCCCATAAGGGCACACGACCTCGCATACGCCACAACCACTACATAAGTTTTCATCCACTGAAGCGACAATTCCTTCTCCGATTACGGCATCCTTGACCAACACAATAGTGGCACGCGATGCAGCAGCTTTCGCCTGGGCAATGCTTTCCTCAAGGGATTTCGGTGCATGGGCCAGCCCGCAGACAAAGACCCCGTCAGTGGCAAAGTCAACGGGGCGAAGTTTGACATGCGCTTCCAAGAAAAAGCCGTCTTCGTTCACAGGAACTTTGTAGAGCATGGCAAGCTCACTCACCTCTGGCGACGGCACCATCGCTACACTCAGGGCAAGGATGTCAGCATCAATTGCTACATCCTCGCCAAGCACCGGGTCATTGACTTCAACCCTGAGCAAAAACTGACTATCTTTTCTTATCTGCCTGACGCGAGGTTTATTTTCCAAGTCGTAACATAGAAAGACAATCCCTTTCTGCCTCGCTTCTTCATAGTACTGCTCATAAAATCCGTATGTTCTCACATCTCGATAAAGGATATAGATGTTCATCTCGGGTTTCAGTTCCTTGAGCTTCAAGGCATTTTTAATTGCTTTGTTGCAACATACCCTTGAGCAATAGGGTCGTTCGTCGTTTCGAGAACCTACGCATTGAATCATTACCAGGTTGTCGCAACCAACGATGTCTGGACTTTTCTTCACAATTTCTTCTTCAAGTTCCGATTGAGTGAGCACCCTTGGGTCTCGTCCATAGAGATATTCATCAGTTTTATGTTCTTCAGCTCCAGTGGCGATGATGGTGACACCATGGTCTATCTTTTCTACGACCCTGCCACGATATCTCATGATTTCTGTGGTGAAGTTACCCACATAGCCATGCACATCCACAATCCAAGTATCGGTATATACCCTAATCTTGGGATGTTCCTGGACTTTATTAATAAGCTCATCAAGAAATTGCTGAACGTCATCACCGTCAAGGTTGTAGTATATCCTTCTTGCTACTCCGCCAAGGACGTTGCTTCTCTCTATAAGACAAACCTCGAATCCTTGTTCCGCCAAAGTCAAGGCGCTTGTCATCCCTGCTACCCCTCCTCCGATAACCAGTGCGCGACGGTTAACAGGAAGAGCCACAAGCTTAAGTGGCTCTATCAGCCTTGCCTTAGCTACCGCCATTCTTACCAAGTCTTTTGCCTTTTCGGTGGCTTTCTCCGGCTCGTGCATATGGACCCAGGAGCATTGGTCCCTGATATTCGCCATTTCAAAGAGATAAGGATTTAATCCAGTCTCTCTAATCGTTTCTCGGAACATAGGTTCGTGGGTTCTCGGGGTACAAGAGGCCACAACAACTCGATTGAGCTTGTGTTCCTCAATCGCCTTCTTTATTTTCTCTTGAGTATCTTGTGAACAAGTAAAAAGGTTTCTTTCGGCATAAGCTACATTGGGCAAGGTCTCAGCAAATTCGGTGACCTCAGGGACATTTACATACCCGCCGATATTGATTCCACAGTGGCAAATAAAAACCCCAACTCTTGGTTCTTCTCCACTGATGTCTCTTTCTGGTGGATATTCTTTTGTCTTAGTTAAAGTTCCCCTTGCCGGAGCAAGTAAGGTTGAGATTTCTCCGGCAGCTCCGCTGGCTTGCATCACCGTCTCGGGAATATCCTTCGGTGCCGAGAGCGCCCCGCAGACGAATATTCCGGGCTTCGAAGTCTCCATTGGCAAAAATGGTTTCGTCTGGCAAAATCCGTAAGGATTGATCTGGATTCCAACTTTCTTAGCGAGCTCAACAAATTCCGGAGAAGACTGAAAACCTACAGAGAGAACTACCATATTGAATTTCTTAGTCTTTACTACGCCATCCTCGGCAGCAAATTTGACTACCAGATCTCCCGTGTTATCTGCTGATTCAATGTTATAAACCTTCGACCTGATGAAGTCTATGCCGCTTTCTTCCTTGGCACGCTCATAGTATTTGTCGAAGTCCTTGCCATAAGTCCTGATATCCATGAAGAAAACGGTGATGTCCAAAGGAATTGAGCTATGCTCTTTGGCGATTATAGCTTCTTTAATAGCATAGGTACAGCAAACGGAGGAGCAGTAAGGTCTGTCATGACTTGGATCCCTGGAACCAACACACTGAATAAAGGCTATCTTCTGCGGTGGGGTCAAATCCGAGAGTCTGAGCAGTGTTCCTTGGAAAGGACCGGTGGCGCTCAAGATACGTTCAAATTCAATGCTGGTCACCACGTTGGGGTATTTTCTATATCCCAGCTCATATTGAACTGAAGGATCAAAGAGGTCATATCCCGTGCTGAAAACAACAGAGCCGACATTCAAGTCAACATATTCATCCTGCATTTCATAATTAATCGCCTTTGCAGTACAACGCGTTTTGCACTCACCACATTCAAAGCAACCCTCTATCTGCCAAGCTAAGCATCTCCCAGCCTCTTCCTTTGCCTCAGAAACGGAATAACCTTGCTCTATTTCTCTAAAATCCTTAATGCGTTCCTTTGGTTCTAATTCTTTCATGGGCATTTTATTTTCAGAAGGGAAACGTAATTTAAGCGCTGAAACTTCTCCTGCGCTAAGTTCTTCCGGTTGCCTCTTATCTTCTTTGGAAGACAACGGCTCTCCCTGTAGATATTCGTCTATAGAGAGAGCTGCTTTTTTCCCTGCCGCTATAGCCTCGATAGCGATTGAAGGCCCGGTGACCACATCACCACCCGCGAAAATCCCTTCTACATTGGTCGCTAAAGCTTCATCGGTTGAAATTGTTCCCCGGCCAGAAATTTCTATGCCCAACTCCTTAGCGAAACCAAGGACTGGTACTTGCCCTAAAGCAGTAATAACAGTATCAACCTCGAGAACAAACTCCGACCCCTCAATGGGTATAGGACGACGACGACCACTTGCATCAGGCTCACCAAGTTCCATCTTGATGCATTCCATCTTCGAAACCTTGCCATCTTCAGTTATTATCTTTGTGGGGTTGGTTAAGAATATAAGCTCGATTCCCTCTTCTTCTGCACCCTTAACTTCAGCGGGGGTGGCTGGCATTTCAGTTCGGGAACGCCGGTAGATAACCTTCACTTTAGCTCCTAAACGCCTCGTCACCCGGGAAGCATCAATGGCAGTATTTCCTCCACCGATTACGGCTACCTTTTTTCCTATATCAACCTTCCTGCCCATATTTATATCCCGTAGGAAGTCAATAGCGTGAATTACTCCATGGGAATCTTCTCCCGGGATATTGAGCTTTGTGCTCTCGTGAGCGCCTGTGGCAATGAAGATAGCTTGATAAGACCTTTTGAGTTCTTCAAGCTGAATTTTCCCTCCTATCTTAGCATTTACCTTTACCTCCACCCCTAATCTCTTAATGTACTCTATCTCCTTGTTAAGAACATCCTTGGGTAGACGATACTCGGGAATTCCAAACCGAAGCATTCCGCCTGGTTCTGACAAAGCCTCAAATATGGTTATCTCATAACCTTGAAGAGCAAGATCGTGGGCTGCGGCCAGACCTGCCGGGCCGCTCCCGACAATGGCAACCTTCTTCCCATTTCGGGTGATATCAGGCACTTCAAGACTATCAATATCAATTTGGTCGGTAACAAATCTCTTCAATTCCCGAATTGCCATGGGTTCATCGAGCTGCCCTCGGTTGCATGCTTGCTCACAGGGTGCATAACATACCCAGCCACAAACAGCTGGGAGAGGATTAGTACTTCTTATAAGTTCGTACGCTTCTTTAATCTTTCCCTCAGCAATTAAGGCGATATAGCCCAAAACGTTCATGTGGATGGGGCAAGCCTCTTTGCAAGCTGCCTTACAGGGTCTTTCTTCTCTCTTGTCGATAACATATGTGTTAGGCACTGATTGAAGAAAAGGAGTATAAATTGCCTTTCGTTTGCTCAATCCCTGATCGTACTCATTTTTCATAATAATGGGACACCCCTCAACACATAAGCCACAACCGGTGCATTTTGTTCCATCCACAAATCTTGCCTTCTTCCTTACAGAAGCGGTGAAGTTCCCTGGTTCTCCCTTGATATCCAAAACTTCAGAATAAGTTAAAAGTTCAATATTCAGGTGTCTGCCACATTCCACCAGCTTAGGTGACAAAATACACATAGAGCAATCATTGGTGGGGAAGGTCTTGTCGAGCTGAGACATTACTCCACCGATGGAGGGGGATTTCTCCACAAGGTATACGTAATATCCGGACTCAGCAAGGTCTAAAGCTGTCTGAATCCCCCCTATACCCCCACCTACGACGAGAACTGCTCCTATTTTGCTATTTCCGCTTTGCTTACCCATAATAACACCTTTGTATTACAAGCTCTTCAATGCTTCCGCCGCAAGCTTGGAAGGCTCACCTGTCCCTCCTTGAGACCGTGAGCTAACAACTGCGCCCACCATCTCATGACGCAATTTTTGGCAGAAGACATCGATCTCCTTTACCTTTTCAACAAAAGAGGGGGCGACGTATCCTTCTCTAACTGCCATGCTTCTTAAAGCCTTCATGATATCGGCAAAATCAACATTCTGAGGGCAGTGCGCCTGACAGTTATAGCACTGAATGCAGAACCAGATAAAATCTGAAGAAAGGACTTCTTTCCTCATCCCCAAGAGAACCATGCGGATTATTCGGCGGGGATTGAATTTCTGGTCGATATCGGAAACAGGGCAACTTGCGGTGCAGAGGCCACAGGCGAAGCAAACCTTAATATTTTCTCCTCCCGGCTCATTGGCAACATCGTACTTGAACCTGGTATCCAGTTCATTTAAAGCTATAGTCATTTTCGCCTCCTTAATTCTCATTCGAGCGAGGAATCTTATAGTAGCCCAGAAGTTTCCAGTATCTCGGGAACTCTTTCCTCCCGTCCAATAAACATGATGTGCACTCCATCACAGACTTTCTCTTCTCTTATTTGCCTTATCATCCGGGCAGCTATCTCTATTCCTTTGGCAACTCCTGTTCCTTTCGGAGCTTGAGCCAATTCGTCAATGAGATATTGAGGTATAAAAACACCTGGGACATTGTCATTCATATACGCAGCCATCTTTGCACCGATAACAGGTACTATGCCAGCAAGGATTTTAACCCCTCCATCTATAGTGCGGACGAATTCGGTAAATCTCTTCAGCTCATCAAGTTCATACACTGCCTGAGTCTGAACGAAGCTTACCCCTGCCTTAAGCTTCTTCTCAACCTTGATAAGCTGCGGTTCAAGAGGGTCGGCTGAAGGGGTAGCAGTTGTCCCAATACAAAAGTCAATACCTCCATCAAGTTCATTTCCTGCCATGTCTTTCCCGGAGTTCAAGGTGTGAACAAGGTGGATGAGTTGCACCGAATCGAGATCAAACACTTGCTTTGCTTCCTTATGGTCACCAACATCAATGGAATCACCAGTAAGACAGAGAACATTATTTATTCCTCGGGAATAAGCGAACAGGAGATCTGCTTGAATTGCCAGACGGTTCCTGTCGCGACAAGTTACTTGAAGGATTGGCTCGCCACCATGTTCTTTAACCAAGAGACAGACTCCCAGGGAGGGATAGCGCATCACGGAGCTTTGATTATCAGTCACATTCAGCCCATCCACTTTGTCCTTGAGAAGCTCAATATGCTCTATCGCCTTTGACACATTGGAGCCTTTCCCGGGCGCCGCCTCAGCTGTTACAACGAAGTCTTTTATTTTAAGAATTTCTCTAAAAGGTGTTGCCATCCTTCACCCCCTTAAGCTTTTACCGCCTGGATTCTGCCGGGTCTTTTCACCGCCCGAAAGTTCTTCGGCGTGTAGTATTGCCGCATCAAGTCGAGCCTATCTTGTTTTTCCAGCCTGCGATAAATGAGAACCCAAGCACAATCCTTCTCCGGGTCTATCTCGCACTTTCCCCCCTTTCTCGTACCACCGCAGGGGCCATTGAGAAGCCCTTTGGCACAGCGAACTACAGGGCAAATACCTCCGGTTCGATCCAGAAAACAATCACCGCAAGCACCACACATTTCCACCCAAAGCCCTTCCCTTTCTGGCATCCCGATAAAGGTAGTGTTAACTGCCGGGAATACTGGCTTGTCCTCAAACATCTCCGCCATCGTTTGTATCCCCGAACCACAGGCCAATGAAAGAACTGCATCCACCTCCTGCACTTTGTCCCTCAACTCTTCAACCATCTCTTTTTCACATTGTCTCTCAACTGTGGCTTCAAGGACGGAAATTTTCTTTCTTCCTTTAGATTGAGCCAGCCTTAGTTGTGAGGCTAATATGCCCACTTCCTTCTCCCCGCCTGCCCAACAAACAGCAACACATGTCGCACATCCTGCCAGAAGCAATTTCTTATACGGAGCTATCATCTGCCTAATCTCTTCCATAGGTTTTCGTTCAGCGATTATCATATTACCTCCCGGACTCTTTTATTCTCTTGGTTATTTCATTTAATGCCCTAACGAACTTGTGAGGCTCATTGGGGCTAAGATTGAACATTGCAACAGGCCTGCCATCTGCCTCAATCTCTTTCAACAGCATATTGCAGTATTTCACCCTTTCCTTTGCTCTTGTGTTTCCGGTAATGTGATGGCAAGCGCCATCTTCACATCCCAACACCAGTACTGCTACAGCGCCATTTTCAAAAGCCTTCAGGATATGAATCACATCCACTCGACCAGCACAGGGAACCCGGATTATCCGCAAACTTTCCGGGTAGTGAAGCCTTAATTTGCCTGCCAAGTCAGCAGCAGGATAGGCAGAATGCTCACAGCAAAAAGCTACGATGCACTTATTCATGATTCTCCTATGGTCTCAATTTGAGCCAGGATTTCTTCATCTCTATAACCTTGAAATATTATTGCCTTAGCCGGACATATGGCAGCACAAATGCCACATGCGTCGCAAGCGAGATCGAAAATCTCGGCCACCTCTTTACCACCATCTACTCTAACTAATTGGATAGCATCGTGCGGGCAGACACGGATGCAAGTAAGACACGCCACACACTTTTGAGGATCAGCTTTCACTCTCTCCACATCTGCCAGAATGTTCCCTGAAGATAAGAGTTCATAGCCACTCACAACAACACTGGAAACATCTGTTAATACCCGGCTAAGGTCTAATTCGCCCCGACAGCCACCGCTAAAAAAAATCCCCTTCTTCTCCGAGGCAACAGGATAGAGGTGCACATTTTCTTCCTGATAAAAACCCCTGGAGTCTCTCCTGATATTTAGCAAGGAACTCAAAGCTTCGGTTCCTTCGCTAGGTAGAAGAAGCTCTTCAGCCACTAGAAGGTCACAGGCAAGGATTGTATCCTCCCCAAGAAAAACATCCTTAGCCTCGATTTTCACCCGCCCATTATCCGCAGTAATCCTCGGGCGAGCTTCACATTTCAAAAACACTACTCCGCAGTCTCTCGCCTCTCGGTAAAGTTTTTCCGCTCCTGGACTATCCACTTTGACACTCTTGCAGAAGACGTAAATTTCGCTGTCCCATTTCTGCCTGGCTGCCAAAGCATTATTCAGAGTAGCCAGTGTGGACAATCGAGAATTTTCATCGGGAAAATCGAACATAAAACCTATGGTTCTTGGTCTTATTTCCAGATTTGGGTCCTCAAGCATGCGGCAGAGCTTTTTTTGTGACACAATGTTAACGTCAGACTTGAGTTCAGTCTCTAGAGCAAGCTTGGTTTGATACCCGGTGGCAAGAACTACTGCTCCATACCTGTGGGAAGTCTCGTCTCCGCCTTTCCTTATTCGTATAGTAAAATCTCCTATCTTCCCCGCGGCTGCTCTCACTTCGGCGGACGTGAGAATCTCGATATTTTCATCTCCTTCTACCTCACTCATCATTGAACTAATGTCAAATCCACAAAGGCTTCCCAGCTCCCCAGTCTCACTTCCCAAAACTGCTTCCCCCTCCAATAGAGTTGTCCGCAAGCCAGCTCGAGAAAGCTGGAGAGCTGCGTTAATTGCCGCGAAGCCGCCACCGACCACAAGAACTTCCTTGTTCACAGGAAATTTTTTCTTCTTCACCGGCTGGAGCAACCGAGCTCTGTTTACCGCCATCTTGATAAGTTCCACAGCCTTTACGGTAACATCCCCCTCATGAGCCCAGGAGCATTGCTCCCTTATATTTGCCATAGAAAACAGATGACCGTTCAGCCCGGCATTTTCTAATACCTGCCGGAAAAAATGTTCCTTAAAGTCAGGAGAACAAGCAGCAACAACCACCCTGTCTATATTCTCTTTCTTGATACAGGAAAGCATCTTTTTCTTTCCTTCCTCAAGACAAAGGTTGGAAATCGACTTGACGC